>MWWG01000186.1_pt1 | contig 10508 bp, 13 predicted proteins | sample 1047331 | NCBI WGS metagenome assembly MWWG01 (sample SAMN06349968, study PRJNA376086) | soil metagenome | isolation source: MG6-4 sample Antarctic (ecotone) soil | place: Antarctica | collected 2015-01-13 | reverse complement strand
TTTTTTGAGCCTATCAATTTTGAAAATTTAGGTGTAATTGTCTACAGACACCTGCCAGCAGCATAGGTGACCTACCCCTTTGTGAAATTGGCGGGTAGGGGTAGCTTACTAAAGCCAGGGGTCGGGCTGGCACCTGGCTGGCAAGCATAGTAGAACGCGCCTAAAAGTAAACAGCTTTTAGGCGCGTTCTATGTGACTATTCGCCTTCAATGGCGACGTGCCGTCGTTCACCTTGCGGCCCGTTTTGCGCTTCCCACGCCTTCCCGATGTCGTTTTGCCAGTAAAGCGCCTGCACTGGCCCATACGCGGCTTCAAAGGCGTCCCACGCTTCGCGCCGCTCTGGATATTCGCTCAAGTAATCGGCAAAGTAAATCGCCGTGAGCGGATTATCTAATTCATGCACGCCGCTGGCCCGACACGTCAAAACCAGTGGCGTAAGTTGTGGGTCGCCAGCATTCGGCCCCTGCCATTCCGCGCACGCCCCAGCTAACGGGTGCGTGGTGTCGAACCAGAGTCGCGCAATAAATTTTTCAAATTGACTTGCCCAACTGCTCAGGCAAGTCGGCCCGCCCGCATTGGAAAATCCCCCGTTGCCGACTGCAAAGTAAGAATTTTGCCACACGCGACCCCGACGCCAACACTCGAAAAAGTCGGTTTCCAGTGCCGCCAGTTGTGTCGGCGTGCAACGCACGTAAACGATTTCCGACCCGCCGTCGTGGTAGCCAGTGTAGGGGTAGACGACTTCATACCCCGCCGCTTTGGCGGCACCTTCAATGCCGTCCGCTATTAACTTTTTGTTCGTGACGTAAAGCAGCCACGACACACCCGGCACGGCCAACGCCCTACGCTCTTGGTGTGCCCAAAAGGAATTTTTGTCAGAATTTTGCATAACGATTAGCCGCCCCCTTTGCGGCTGATTGCCAGCGGCGGGCAGGTGCTACCAACACCTGCCCGCCGCGTCCTTTACCAGAACAGCACGCCAGCTTTGATAGCCGTGATGCCGTTTTCCCAGTCATTGGCCGTGAGTTCGGAGCGCGATTCGATGCGCTTGCCGAGATAGACGCCCATCGCGCCCCGCGCCCTGTCTTTGTCGGCCATGCTCAGGCCAGCTTCGCGGGCGGCAGAGGCGAAAGCCTTTATCGTTGCGGCGTGTGGGCAGCGGGCTTTCTTTTCGGCTTTGGGTGCGGCCTTCACCGTGACCATTTTTCCGCAACTGAGGCAATACGGCGCGCCTGCTAAGTTCGTCAGTTCGTCGTTGCACGTCGGGCAAAATTGCTTGTTCATTTTCGTTGCTCCCTTTTTCGTTGGGCTTTCCGCTCAACTGATATACATTATAACAATCGTTCGCTAATTTGCATATGGCTAAATGATATTATTTTGCAAATTAGCGAACATTCGTTATAATTCCAATCATGGCAACAAAAAACCCGCACGCGCAGGCGTTAGGGCGTATCCGATCTGAGGCGAAGACCGTCGCCGCCAGGGAAAACGCACGCAGGCCGCGACCGAACCGCAAACCTAAGCTACTGTCAGCGATTCCGTGCAACTGTGGCGCGACCGAAGACAGCGTGCATAAATCCACCTGCCCGCGTGGGCGTGCATGGCGTCGGCGCCAGAAGACCAGCTAATGAGCGATATTAGCCCCGCGTTCAGTGCTTTCCTGGCCGACTGTCGCCACTGGGCGGAATGGTCACGCCAGCAGAAGAAGCAAAACCAAGACAAGGAAGGAAAAGCAAATGATGGTAACAGCCGAAGGACAAACCAGAGAATTGCCCTTAGAGGTGGGAAGGGTGCTTGCAGCAAAAGCCCATCGTGCAGGAGTCGCTGCCGCTGACTACATAGTGCGCGTGTTAGCTGAGGATGCTCATGCCGAAAAGGAAACGCCAGCTACACCTGTCGTATTTTCACACGACAGACAAACGCGCAATGCACAGATACGGGCACTTTTGCACGCGCCTTCCGAAGTGCGAGCCGCGACGCTGGAAGCGGGCATGAAGGCGCTGGCTGCTGACTATGTGAATAATGTGGAATTAACCGAGTTCACCAGCGCCCTGCAAAACGAGGACTTCTGCGATGCTGATTGACCCCAATCGCGGCGAAGTTTGGCGCGTAGACCTCAACCCGACACGCGGTGAGGAAATGCAGAAAATACGACCCGTAATAGTGCTTAGCCCGATGGGAGTTGGGCGCGCTGGTCTTCGCATTGTTGCGCCTATTATTGGATGGAAACAGCATTATACTGCCGCGCCGTGGATGATAGAGCTTGCCCCAGACGCAATTAATGGCCTCAGTAAGCAATCAGCCGCCGATGCTTCTCAGATACGGGCTGTGGACTTGGGACGCTTCATTTCCAAATTGGGTGAGATGTCGCCCGATGATCTTGAGACTGTGACTACAGCAGCAACGCTGTGCTTAGGCTATGTGCCAACCGTGCTTTGAAGCGGCCATAGGACAAGCATAGACAGGGTTGAGTGTCCTATCTACAACCCTGCTTGTCCCACCTTAAATTTTATGGACAAAAAAACGGCTGCTGAACTTTTAGGCGTGAGTGAAAAAACCGTGTCGCGTTACGTCGCCAGCGGTCGGCTGAGCGGACAATATATTCGCGGCAAGACGGGCCAACAACTTGACTTTGACGCTGCCGACGTTGAACGGCTAAAAGCCGAGCTTGCGGCGCCAACTGCAACCATACCCAAGACAGGACAACCAGAGGCAGGGCAGGACAGCACGGCTCTGGCCCGACTTGTCCCACATGGCACACAAACCGATTTAACGCCCTTCGGCGGGTCTTTTAGTGCCGAATTGGATAAAGCGGCGGCGGCGCGCTACGCAGCGGTTTTAGACGCTATCGAAGCGCACCGCAAGCCCTACGCACCTCTGGCCGACAAGTTCTTGCTAACGGTCGCCGAATGCGCCGCGTTGACTGGCCTAAGCCGCGCAATGCTTCGGGCGGCAATCGCCGACGACGACTTGCAGGCGAGTCGCATAGGACGTTCTTTGTATGTGAAGCGTAGCGAGTTAGAACGCTTCGTAGAATCGCTTTAATGACGTATAGCGTGCTACGCCGATTGGAGCTAAAATGAAATTTGGAACTTGTCACGGAAAAAAAGAACGTGGCAGACGCGCCATTGCCCTTATGGGCAAAAAAGGAATAAATCGCGGTGCCGGCGCTGCCTCGCCCGCTACACAGACAGGGTTACAGACTCGCTTTTTTAAAGCGAGTGCTATGCCTATGCCACTGTGTAGCGGGCGTTTTTCGTTTATGGCCGCTTTTAGGCCGCCGTAGTAGCCGACGGCGTTTTGCAAAGCAGTAGTAAAAATTGAAGAAAAAGGAGCGGAGAAATCCGCGCCGCTGTAGTGCTATAGATAGCACAAAACCCGTTCTCACTTTTCCAGGGAAAGAACGGGTCGGCGGCGACGAAACCAATGGTAAGTAAATCAATTCTGCCACCCGGCGTCAATTCACTTGACGCGTCTGCGCGCGGCTTCCTTGACGGACACTCGCCGAACTATTCGGCGACGTGGCTACCTCCTCTTGACGAAATCGAGCTAATTCAAATTGCTGTTAACGATGCTAATGCGGCCCGCGCCGTGTCGCGCCTCGTGAAACCTTTGATGCGCTTTCATTTTAGTGATGCTATTTGCGGGGCCATTTTCGGCGCGATTTCAACCGTTAACGCAAGAGAAGAGGTTTCGCCGCAGAGTATCGCTAAGGAATTGGACGCGCAAGCCCAAGACGATCTAACGCCCGACCCAGAGCTTTGCAGAGAAGCGCTCTATGCCCTTCGCCAAATTGCCGACAAAGTGCCAGCGGCAATCACTGAACACCCGCAAGACTTCGCAAAAAAACGCGCCTGTAAACTGGCATCAAAACTTCAAGCCGACTATGAAGCTGGATTAAAACCGCTGGAAGCCGACCCAGAAATAGCGCCGTTTGAATTTTCAACCGACGAAAATTTAGATGACAAATTAACTGGAATCGAATGGCTATGGCCGTCCAAAGATGGCACCAGTGGCTATATTCCGCGTGGTTTTATAACTGGACTTGTAGGCGATCAAGAGCAAGGCAAAAGCATGATAGCGCAAAACTTTTGCGATATTGTCTTGCGTGGCGTCCGTTGGCCAGACGGCACATCACACACTCCAACGCCAGACACAAAACTTCTCTGGATTGACACTGAAGGCTCAATAGCTCTTTTTCACGACCGCTTAAAAGCGTGGAAAATGCCGCGCGGGCGCTTCATTTTACCGCCCGACCCGTTACAGGAATTGACTATTGACGACGCTCTAAGCTGGCTATGGATTGAAAAGGCAATCGAAAAATTCAGCCCGCCTTTAATCGTAATTGATGCTTTAAGTGGCGCGCACAAGGGTCGCGAAAATGGCAACGACGAAATGAAGCCAGTAATGAAGAAGCTGGCTGAATTAGCGCAGCGTTTTCATATTGCCGTTGTTGTCATTCATCACTTAGGTAAGCCAGCGCCAGGTGTGCCACTATACCCAATTACGATTCACCGACTTCGTGGCGCGTCAGCAATTTCTCAGTATTGCCGCTCAATTTTAGCCCTGAGTGCGCCCGATGCAGCACAACCAGAGGCACGTCGTCTTGACGTTATCAAGCTGAACCTGGCGCGCAAACCCGCGCCAGTTGGTTACATCCTCACTAACAACGGCCCCGCTTGGGGCAACGCGCCAGAACCGCAGAAAGAACGCCGTGTAGTTGATGATGCCAAAGACTTTTTAGAACTGGCATTAGCGGAGGGGCCGCGCGAATCGAAGGAACTTGAAAGCGAGGCCAAAGAGCAGGGCATTGGAAGAAATGCTTTGCATGATGCTAAAAAGTCGCTGAACATCAAAGCGCAGCGGGAAGGCGGGAAGGATGGCCGCTGGTTTTGGTATCCGAGCCAATATGCTACGGTCGCCGATGGCGCATTAGAAGGTGATTCGTAATAAACGCTTTAAATGCTTTGAAGGGCAAAAAAGTTGATTCGCGCGAGGGCACGCGTGCGAATACTAAAACGGTAAATTGTTTAAACCCTTTAAACTCTTTAAACCCTTTAAAACCTAAAGAATTTAAAGAATTTAAAGGGTTTACCGTTTAAAGGTCACTTATGAAACACACCGACACTACAGAAAAAGCGCCCCTGGAAGGCGCTACCTTCGTGCGCGGTCTATGGGAGTGGCGCGGGTTTGTAGTGCCTACCCGCGCCACGCTGGCAGCCTACGCCGTTGCGTATGAGGCTTCCAGGCCGCCGCCGTTGTTGGCCGCCAATCTGGAAAACGAGCGGCCAATTTAGCCGATCTACACACTGATACACTGGCTGCTAACGCAGTCGTGAAATTAAACGGTTTGTTTCTTCACTCATTTTTGTGACAAGAAACAAACCAAAAGGAAAACCTGTGATGAAAAACGCAAGCAAAACGAACTTAACCGCGCTGGCCTTCGCCGATGCCGCGCCAGACAACCCCGCGACGACTGTAGCGCCTGGCGCCATTGGGCCAGGTCGTGCGCCAGTGGGCGGCGAAGTCGAAGGCGGGCTAATTCCTTACAGCCCAGCGCCCAGGCGTGAACATAAGCGGCCCGTGCCTCTGCGTCAGCAGGGCCGCCCCGTTCCTATACAGGCTGAGCAAGTCGCACAGGCCGCGCCAGAAGGCCAGGAAGCGCCGTCTCGCCGCTATGCTTTTGAGCAAGAAACCGACGTGCAGCACACAGCAGCGCCGCCTCGCGCGACGACGGCCCAAATGCGCGGAATGGGGCAGCGTCGCGCGTGAACGACTGCGATCTGGCGGCCCTGCAATCTGGCACTTTGTTACCCGACGACGCGATGTTATTTATCGCGTCGGCCTGGGTTGATCTGGCTATTAGCGACGACGCCGACCCTGGCCTAATCGAAATTCTTGATTTCATGTCGGCGATCTGCCAAAAGCACGGCGTAGAAACTTGGCTGCCAGGCGAAGGGCCGCACGAATTTGAGGCGTTGCGCGCCGAATGGGCGCAACAGTGGGGAAAAGTGCAGGCGCGTTTTTATAGCTCGCAAGGCCAGCCCGTTTTAGCCTGGTTGATTCAAAATGACCGGGCCGACTACGCCAGGCGCTATACAAACGGCGCGCGATATTTGAGAGGCAAAAATGCCACGGGTTATTGAGTCTTCGCCTGGCACACGGGCAACCATAATCTATAAAAACAACTGGGTTTGCTTCGTTTCGGGCGCCGACGATTTCGCCAGCGCCGCGCCGATCTGCCCCGCCGTGAATGGCCAGACTTACGAAATAGTTGAAGACGAAAGCGGAGTGTTTATTTTGTGCGCTTCCAACTCTTTTACAGCGACAACGGCGGCATTACTTGGAAGCCGTTTACTGGAGTGGTTTAAATGGGATTTCTACAGGGCGATAGTGAAACAAGTTCGACCGTGCTCCAACTCGTTGGCCTTAGTGAATATGTTCAAGGCGAAAGGCAAATCGCTAACGGCTGGCTTACTGCTAAGTCGGCTCAGGATGCCTACAGCAGCAGCGCAACGCGCGCCGCTGGCGCTTCTAACCTGCTGGGCGCTTCGGCGGCCAAAGGCGGCACGGCTGCCCAGGTCTTAGGTCGCACCTTTGCCCAGGCTGGCGTGTCGGCGCGTCGTGCTGGTAGCGATTTCATGTATGGCCAGAAGGCCGCCGCCCGCGCCGTCGCTGCCATAGAAAAGCCTGCCTATTTCCGTGTGATTGGCATAGATAAAGCCCACGCTGATTTAAAACGACTGGCCGCCTACGCCAGCCGCCAGTCGTTTAATTTTCAGGGCCGCAAGGTCGCCCCTGTCGGCCAAGGTAAGCCAGAAAACTACCAAGGTCAGGTCGTGGCGCTAAACCGCGCAGCGCGCCGCCAGGGCCGCGCCGACCGCTTCGGCGGCGATCTGTCTGACCAAGCCGACCGCCAGGGCTACGGCGACGCATTGCCGCGCCTGCGTCGTGCTAAATCGCTGGGAAATTTGCAGGAAACGCGCCCCTTTGACTTTGGGCAGCAGCTCACGCCACCTAAACGCCAGCGCCCCGATTTTGAAACACGTATGCAGCGCGCCGACGATGCCCTGGCGCGCCGTGATACGTTGCGCGAAGCCCGCCATGCTCGACAGACGGCCCGCCCTTCGCAAACGCAATTAACCGACTTACAGCCTGCGAAAATTAACCTTCCCCAGCCGCGCTTTATTGCGCCTAAAACGGCGCTGCAAAGCATTGTTATACCGTCGCCAAAGGTCTTAGGGCCGCGCCTTTCAGCGCAACGAATCGTCGTGCCAGCGCCGCAGGTCATAGCGCCGCACCTTTCAGCGCAACGAATCATAGTGCCGTCGCCGCGCTTTATCTTGCCGCAGACGGTGCCACAACGAATCGTAGTGCCGGCGCCTAAAATTGCCATGCCACAGTATGGAGCGCTGCAACGTAGCCAATTTACAGGCCAGGTAATACGCTGGCGGCCAAAGACAGCGCCGATCTTCGACCCGCTGGCCCCGCAAAATATGACGCCCGCGCGTTTGTTGAATCCTGGCAGCGCGCCACAAATTCCACAGCCGCGAAAAGGCCAGACGATTTTCGACTATATAAAAATCGTCGGGGCAGATGCCTACGCCGATGCACAAAACCGCCTGGGCAAGAATTGGGACAGCGTAAAAAGCCATCTGGGCGCGTTCCTTAGTGACAGCGATAAAGTCGGGCGTCTGGCCAATACAATGGGCGCGGGCTTGGGCATCGTTGCGGGCGCCGCTGGCTGGCTGGGTAAGGAAATGCTTACCAGCGCGGGCAGCGTCGAAAGCAACCTTAAGGCGCTTGAAGCGCTGACGGGCAGCGCCGAAAAAGCGAAAGCAATTTTTGCCACAATGGACGCGGCGTCTACTTCCAGCGTTTTTGAGCGCAAAGATATTTTAGTCGCGGGGCGCTTGCTTACTGCCTATGGCATGGACGTTAAGCGTTTCCTACCCCTTAGCGACGATCTTGCCGCAGCATTCAAAGACCAGGGCGTAACCATTGCCGACACGGCGCGCGTGATGGGTCGCCTGAAATCGGGTGACTTTGGCGAAGCGTTTGAAAGGCTCCGCGATTTTGGGATTTCGCGCAAAGAATTAGAAGGAAAAGGGCTGGTTTTCGACAACGGCGGTAGCTACAAGGGCAGTGTTGAACAGGCGATGGCTGCCGTTGAAAGCATTATTAAAAAGCGTTTTAGTGGTCTGTCAAAAACCCTTGCTACTGAAACTTTCGAGGGTGCCGCGTCGAATTTTTCCGATGCTCTCGATAGGCTAAAGGCAACGGGCGGCGATGTGATTTTGCCCAGTGCGACCGAGGCAATTAAAAACTTGACGACGCTTGTTTCGGAAACAAACGAGTTTGTAAAGCTGCATCCCCGCATTTTGCAAAACGCCGCCGCGTTCGGTAAATACGCGCTGGCTGCTGGCCTGGCCGCCGCCGCTGGCCTCAAAGTCTTGGAAACCTATCTTCGCGTGCGCGATGTTATTTCAAAGACCACAGGCGCAAAAAACGCTTTAACAATCGCCACTAAAGGCGACACTTTGGCTGAAAAAGTCAAAGCGGGCGTTGCGCTTGAGGAAAGCGCGGCTATTGGTGGAGTAGGTAAAGCGGCGGCCGAAACCGCTACGAAGCTGGGTTTGTTGGCCCGCGTAAAAGGGCTGGCTTCTGGCGCGCGTGCTTTTGCAGGCGCGCCCCTTATGCTCGGTGGAGGCTATATTCCGACAATCGCAAGCTCAATGCCTGGTATGAGAACAGGCGGCGGCCCAATGTCACGGGGCGGCGCGGCGTTCGGCGTTGCGTTAGGCATCGGCGCGGGCGTCGGCATATATAACGACCGTAAAGTGCTGGGCCACAAAGACGACGGCGGGCAGGAAAAGCTATACGCTGGCATCGTTGGCGCGGTCACAGCAGGCGCGGCGGCGTTCTACCCACCTGCACGTCTGTTCATTGATTAGCGGCACGAAAAAACATTGCGAAGTAAAAGAGCGCGAAGTAAAAGCGGAAGCCGCGCTTTTGGGTGCGAGTTATGAGAGCCAGTTCAAAGAGAAAGGAATCAACGGCGTTTTTGTTTACACTTTTCGCTGGCGTCTATATCCGTCGCCCCGTCCGCTGTGTGGCGCAAAGTGCCGTAACGGTCGGCCCTGCCAGGCCAAAATCGCCTATCTACCTAATGGCGACTGGGCGACCAAGTGCAGGCGGCACGGCGGCTTATCCACTGGCCCGCGCACCCCTAAAGGTCGCCAAAGCATTGCACAAGCGAATGCGCGGCGTAAAGGCACGACTTACAAAAAGCGCACCCCGCCAGAGTCGCCGCCAGTCCAGCAGGAAAAGCCAACCGTAGAGCCGCCAGCCGTGCCGCTTTCCTTGGCTGAAAAAGCAGAAATTGAATTAAAGCGCCGCGAACGGTTAGGCATACTGTAGCACCAGGCGCTTGAATAGCCGATCTGCTGACTGCCAGCGCACCGTATAGCAGCCGTCGAAGGCTTAGCGACGACGCTTAGACAAGCGCACCTAAAACACGAATTTGCTACAGAGAATTAGCGCCCCGTATAGCTAACCTGAGTTTTTACCGCTTATTGATAATGCGCGCCGTTTCCAGGTGCGAACCGCTTGGAAGTTTTCGGCCCTAAAGTTTCAAAATAAACAGAGGTTCGGCGGCTTCAACCTGATACAACTAACGTAGCAGCAAGTTAAAAACGCGCACCGTATTGGGTCGGCGGCTTACGCAATTCTTACGTTTTAGCGCACCGTATAGGGCCGACGGCTTACGCAATTCTTACGCTTTAGCACACCGTATAGGGCGCTAAAATCAATCTTCGACGGGCCGACCAATCGCCATACGGTGCGCTAAAACGGCGGGAAATGCCCGCATAGGGTAAGGAATTTATGAAATCGAACAAAAGGAAGAAGCAATACGTAGAAGTCGGCCCGCCCGCCAACGCCACTACCATAGCTAAGATATTGCCGAAGCTAAACGCTGTGCAAAAGCAATGGATTGACGATCTATCGCCAGAAGAACGCCAGTGGACAGAAGACTTGCTGCACCGCGAGGGCGAAGCGCATTTCCTTGAAAACTATCATTCCCTGGTGCGTAGCCTTGAATACGTTCGCACTCTGTAGAAGGACTCCCCAAGTAGGGTAGGGTCTTTTATTTCGCTCGATACCCAATGACCTCTACCACTTCTACCACACTTGCCACTAAGCGCCGTGAAAACGCGAAAACCCCTTATATAATAAGCGGTTTTCCAGGTGGCAACGATGTCGTTAATGTTTTTGTGAGCTACCCTAAATTTGGTTTTTCGAGCTACAGATGCCCGTAAGGGACTGTTTAAACAGCTTTTGAAAAGACAAACCGTTGACAGCAGATTGCCAACGGTTTGTCTTTTTTGAGCCTATCAATTTTGAAAATTTAGGTGTAATTGTCTACAGACACCTGCCAGCAGCATAGGTGACCTACCCCTTTGTGAAATTGGCGGGTAGGGGTAGCTTACTAAAGCCAGGGGTCGGGC
>MWWG01000185.1_pt1 | contig 10518 bp, 15 predicted proteins | sample 1047331 | NCBI WGS metagenome assembly MWWG01 (sample SAMN06349968, study PRJNA376086) | soil metagenome | isolation source: MG6-4 sample Antarctic (ecotone) soil | place: Antarctica | collected 2015-01-13 | reverse complement strand
TAGGGGAGCGGTTGATTCTCGCGCTGGAGGGCTTGCAGACGCCCACAGCGGTCAATTCCCCGGTGCCTGTCGCCGACAAGTTGACGCTTTCGCTGATCGAAGCCTCGCAACTCTCCGGCCTCTCGCGAAAACACTTACGGCAAGCGATTGAAGACAAGAAACTCAAAGCGCGGATCATCGGCAGGGGGTGGAGGGTGAAGAGAGATGATCTATATGCTTACGTGAAGAAACTATAAACGCGCCGGGTGACTATTGACGCCTTGCCCCAGTTGGCATATCGTCTCGCACCTCAAGATAAGTTCTAGGCTGGCCTTCTAGAGTCTGCTAGCACCTCTCTCTTCCGACCAACCTCCTTCTTCCACTACTTTCAGGCGCGCTCGCGCAGACGCTCTGCCGTCTCACAAAAAGGAGAAACACATGCCCCATCTCAGTAAACTTGTCCTCGCCTCTCTAACTTTCGCCGTTCTATGTATCGGTTCAGCAACGATGGCGAAGGCTGACACGCTGACCTTCACAGGTGCTCGTTTAAATGTAGGGCAATCTATTAGTCCGGTCGGGAGGTGTGCGCCCGCGCTGACCCTGGACATCAATCCGAGCGTTGGGACTTCCACCGGCACTTCCAACTTCGGGGCCTTCACACCGACGATGAGCGTTTGTATTACGCCTTTGCCTGTCGGCCCGCTCACCGATGGGTTTTTCACGTGGGAGTTTGCGGGCGGCGACACGCTCAGCGGCACCTTCACGGGTGGCACGGCAGGCGTCTTCGATCCAACCGTAACCAGTGTGTTGGACCTCACGGAAAACTACGTCATCACCGGCGGGACAGGTTTATTCGCGGGCGCGACCGGGAATATTTTAGGGATCGGCACACTCACCATCTTTACTGATCGTCCGGCCTCTTCCACTACTAATCTTACCGGAACCATCACCACGGTCCCTGAGCCTGCAACAATGCTGCTGCTTAGCACAGGACTGGCAGGAGTCGGTGCCGCCATCAAGAAAAGGCGTAAAAAGGGCGCAGAGTAGTTTGAGCTGCCGCCCTGTTTGATCGAGCCACCGGCAGTCTTCTGCCTTACGGTTGATTTCTTCTAACCGTGTGAAACGGTGAAGCGCAGCTTACCATCGTGACTACTCCTCCTGTTATGTTGCCGACCGACACCTTACAGGAGGAGCATCATGAGCGAAGAATCAACATCTAACACCAAGCACTTTTCACCCCACGCATCACTCGCCGTCATCGGCCTCAAGCTGCAAGAACTCAAACTCTTCGATTCCATCTCACACACCGTCAATATTCCACAGAAAGTCGTCAAACATCGTCCGGCGGAGAAACTCTACGATGCGTTCATTACGATCCTCGCCGGGGCTCGTGGCTTAAACGAGAGCGGCACTCGGTTGCGTAGTGATGAGGCCTTGCAACGTGCCTTCGGGCGCTCCACGTGTGCGGAGTATTCCGTTATCCAAGACACACTCGACGCCTGCACCACAGAGAACGTTGCCGAGATGAAGCACGTGGTTGCCACCATCTTCCAACAGCATGCCCAAGCCGCTCGCCACGACTACGACGCTGCTTTACAAATGCTCGACATCGACATGTCTGGTTTACCTTGCGGACCCAAGGCTGAGCTCTCGAAGAAGGGCTACTTCTCAAAGGACGGCATTCGCTACGGTCGCCAACTCGGCAGAGTGATCGCCAGCCGTTATGAAGAGATCGTCGTGGACAATCTCTTTGCTGGTAATGTGCAGCTCAACGTAGCACTGCGATCACTAGCGATGGCTGCCGAAGAAGTGCTTCAACTCGACTACCAGCGCCGCGGGCGCACAGTCATCCGCATGGACTCTGGTGGTGGCAGTCTCGATGATGTCAACTGGCTCTTGGATCGGGGCTATCAGTTGCACTGCAAAGACGTCTCGAGCAAGCGTGCCGAGGCGTGGGCCACGACGGTCATTGAGTGGTTCTCGGACCCTGCGCATCCAAATAGGGAGATGGGATGGGTGGTTCCGCTCGATACGCCTGACTATGTGCGACCAGTCAAGCGACTGGCGATCAGATGGCCCAAGAAGAACGGCCAGATGTCCTATGACCTGCTGATCTCGACGCTCGACGCACACGAAGTCATCGACCTGTTAGGCCAACCAAAGGCTCATGTTCATGAGCCGGAGCTGGTGGCACTCTCGTATGCCAAACTTTATGATAAGCGTGCTGGCGCTATCGAGATTGAGCTGAAAGAGGATAAGCAGGGTGTCGGCTTGACCAAGCGGCGCAAGAAGCGAGCGGCGGCGCAGCAGATGATCATCTTACTCAACACCCTGGCGCATAACGTGTTGATGTGGGCCAGAGAGTGGCTGAGCGCAAAAGAGCCGAAGGCCAAGCGCTACGGCATCCAGCGGTTAGTCAGAGATGTGTGCAGCGTGAGCGGGATGATCGAGACCGATGAACATGGACAAATCAGAAGTGTTTTGCTTAACCGCGGCTCGACCTTGGCCCGCCTGCTCGTTGGTGCCTTCAGCTCAATGCTCCAGACACAAGAGATCGCTGTCGAACTAGCCATTATTTAGAGCGAGGCTGCGCTTGATTGATTTCGGCGGTTCATACCCGGTGTTCTAGGCAAATAGACGGTGCTATTACTGGGGCCGGTTGGGAGCAGCCCAACTGCTTGGGGTAGTGTACGCTTTTTCAACTTGCTTGTGGTTTGACAATGTCGTGACAGGTCATGGTCATGATAATTCTTATTACAAAATGAGTGGGACGAAGGGTTCTGGTCGTAGATGACCGCATTGAGCAAGTGCCGTCGTTAAGATTTTGTGATTCCTAATTCGGGCGAACTTTAGGACCCTAAATTTCGCCCAAACTAACGGGAACATGCTCGGCTCCAAGCATGACCCGTAAAGCTTTAGCACACTGCCGCCCAAGTGCTGCCGCTTTGTTGATGACGATCCGTTTGATCCTCCCACTCCCCTCGATCTCCACCAAGCCGCTCACCTGAAGCACGTCTCTCACCATCCGTGGTACTCCGTAATGTGCCAACTTCGGCGCTTCTGCCTTCAGCCACCGCTTGGCCCACATCACCACGTTATGCGCCAGCGTCCCCAACAGCATCACCATCTGTTGCGCGGCGAACCGCTTCTTGTTCCGCTTCGTGATGCCGAGACCTTGTTTCGATTCTTTGATCTCAATCTCAATCGCCCCGCCGCGCAAGTCATATAGCTCAGCATAGGCGACCGCCACCTTCGGCGCGTCCGTGGCCGGCTCGACTGGTCGGCCAAGCAACTGCATCACGTGCTCGGGCGAGAGGGTCGTCAACAGCATGTTGTATTTAACCTGGCCGTTCTTCAACTGCCGCTTCATCATCAAGCGTTGCACCTCTCTCACGTACCCGACGCCCTTGACTGCCACCCACCCGAGTTGCCGTTCTGGATGCCGTGGGTCCTCGACCCACTCACGGACGTAAGGAGCAAACTTGGCTGCTCGTTGAGGTGAGTAGTCCATGCCGTGGACCTGATAGCCGCGCTTCAGTAACCAGTTGACATCATTGATACTGCCGCCTCCGGCATCGACGCGGATGACCGTCCGGCGGCGTTTGCTCTGATCCAAGTTGAGAGTCTGTTCGGCGGCGGTGATCAACTCCGGTAAGGTCGTGTTCAGTTGCCTGTTGCCCGGATAGAGTTGATCCACCACGACCTCGCCATACTGCGCGGCACTTACCCGCCCCAACTGCCGCCCCTGCGCCGCTTCATAGTGGAAATAGCCAGGGGTGGCGCGCTCGGCCTTCTTGCCGCAGGGCATCCCGCTCAGATCGGCATCCATCAGCAGCAAGCTTTGTTGGTAGTTGTGTTGGGAGGTCGCACTGTGCTGTTGGAAGAGTTCATTGAGCGCTTGCTGTAGTTGCTCGACATTCTCTGGTGTACAGGCATCCAACGTTTCCTGAACCACCGACTGCTCGGCGCACTCCGGACGCCCGAAGGCGCGCTGGAGGGCCGTGTCGCAACGCAGCCGCGTATTAATCTCCACCAATCCACGCGCGCCAGCCAGGATGGCGATGAAAGCGTCAATGAGTTTGTTGATCGGCGAGTGTTTAATCGTTTTCTGTTTGATCAAGACGTGCTCCGAGAGCACCTCGAAGAATTTGATTGAGCGTAGTTTCAAGCCGAGTGCGGCTAACGAAGCGTGTGGCGAGGAGAGGCGCGAAGCAATGGCGGAGCGTGACTTTTTCATGACGGATAGTCCTCCTCAGGTGGTCAAGTTATTGTTCGAGAGGAGGACTATCAACCCGCCACGCTTATACTTACAAGCGCAGACTGCTCATAGTTTGGGCAAAAGTTAGGAGGACATAAGGACCGTTATCGGACTTGATAATGAAAATGGAGGCGGATTTTGACCCCGAAGCGCAAGATGTTGTGGCGAACGGCGGGCGAAGAGGTTAGCAAAAGTTAGCATTTTCAAAATGCAGCGCGTTTCGCGTCCGACCACAAGTAATGGTGGTCAATGAGCCGCCGATCCACGTTTTTTTTATGTGGCGGAAATCCGCCACTCTCACCAAAGTGTAACGCCTCGTCGGCGACTCGGTTCAAGCGGTGAGAGCCTTCAGCGTCCGCACGTTGTTGACTCTTTTCGCCGCGCTCGCCGCTTCCGTGCGTGATTCCATCAACCGCGTTGCCGCCGTCAGCGCCTGTACCTTGGCCAGTGTTTCAACCGCACGGGTATATCGCCTTTGCGCCGCCGTCAAACGCTTCTCCCAATAGATACCAGCCGTCAAAGTATGCTCGCCGCTAGTGTTTGAAGTGTAGCCATGCTCCACAAGATTCAGACGCAGCCAGCAAAGCGCGACGTGCGCGATTAGTAATTGCTCCGCTTCTGGAGCATTGTTATAACCCAAGTCTAGGCGCGTCTGCCTTAATCGTTCGCTCCAACATTCCCGCAGCGCGGGAGTCAGAAAAGACGCCCGCGATAGCATCGTCAATTCCACCGCTTGCGCGATGCCGCCGACCATGCGCCATAACGCTAGACCACGATGATCCGAAAGCATCTCGCGGAGTTCTTCAACGTCCGCCGGGCGCGGATCGTTTTTGTTCGTCTTGTGGACAAGCTCAAAAAACCGCTCCCTGATTTGGTTTTCGTTTGAAGGTTCGCCTGGAGATTCGCTTGTCGTTATCGCGTTCGCTTTCTTAGCCATTTCGTTTAAGTCTCCACTGCCGTTTGTGCGTGTGGTATCCGACGGCTAACAGCACGCCCGTTGCTACCGCATCCATCATTTCACCGAGCGAGTCAAGTTCCGCCTCTTGCTCATGCCATCGCTCGCGATCCATCCGGGCAAGGATGCGCCCTTCTTCCTGCTCATCTCGTCGCATCTCTTCAAGCTGTGCGATCAATGATGCCGTCTCATTACTGCCGACATAGACCGAACGCACGCGGTCGCCGTCACGCTCTTTGCGGTAGTAGTAGCTTCTGCCGTTGCGATCTTCCCAAGCCATCCCCTTCCCCCTTTTGTGCTACGGCTGTTTGCTTGCCCCGCTCACTTATTAGCACGCACTCAAGCTCTCCGACGCCTCTCAAGCATCGTTAGCGTCAACAAGTTCGGTTGATGATAGGGTGATTAGAGGGAGCGAGCGCACGGAGACCTACCCACAAGGTTCTTCCGTAACTGCGTCGTGACAGGTATGACCGTCGGTCGCTTCGCTTTTACGAGCCGGTTCTCTCACGCAGAGTAGTCAGATGTTGCCGACCTGACTGGGCTGGAGTTTAACGTGCTGTCCGTGAGACACAGGGCTGATTAGTTCTAGGTCGTTCGCCGTTCTATCAATCGTCGCCGGGCAATGTTGACTCTCGTCTTATGCGAACGCGGCTGGCGGTGCGAGTCTCGGCTACAGATGGTGACTTTGCTAGAGCTGTCAATCAGCTTCGTATGCGGCAAGTGCTACCCACGCACGAGTTGTTCGGGTCTAACCCTTAAAAGGCAATACAACTGTGGATAATTGTACGCTCTTCGTATGCCCCTCTCAATAGGTACAAACCTTAATTAACAAAGATTTAACATGCCCTGAAAATTGCCGATCTTAATGTGCTCAGGTTGGGAGCCGGTCGTGCTTACATTTAGCAACGCCTTTGCCGATGCCGCCCGGCTCCCAAAAACCTGTACCGTGACAATCCGGGCATTGGCTAATATCAACCGGCGACGATATTGGAGCAGGGGAAATAAACTCCGCGATCAATTCGTCGGCTTCACCGCTTCTGTGAATCTTCGTCGCATACCCGCCGGGATTTGTGATGCCGTCAGCACGTAACGACTCGGCGTACTTTCGGCACTCCTGAAGCGCGAAGCGAGAACGCACACCCACACTCGCTGTGTTTGTGTGTTCTTTTAAATGTGTTTCTATTATGCGTGTCTCTGTGACAGGGCTTGTCTCCTTGCTATGCCCTGTCCCTATGACTAGGCTTGTCGGTGTGACAAGCCTAAAGGTCGTGCCCTGCTGATGATTGCGCCCGAAAGTGTACGACTCGCGCTGGATGAGTCCTTTGGCTTCTAACGATTTAGCGGCGCGGTTAAGCGAACTTTGGCTGAGGCGCGTGCGGCGTGCAAGTGCCGGAAAGCTAAGGATTACCGTGGTGTCGGTGGTGCCTTTGCGATATCTGAGTAGGTGGATGAAGAGAAGTTGTTCGTGCGGTTCAAGCTGTGTGACGACCTTATCGAAGAAGTCATGGTTCAGGCGCAGATGCCCTTTACTGTAACTTTGCGCTTCGGCGTAAGTGGCAAGATTTTCATCAAGGGCTGTCGGTGAGACATGCCTTGTCTCCCTGACATGCCCTGTCTCTGACAGGCCTTCATCGCCGGATTTGACAGGGCTTGTCTCCCTGATATGCCCTGTCTCAGTGATAAGGCTTGTCTCTGTGACAGGGCTTAATGGTTGGGACTGAGGTTGAGATTGCGTCTCTGCGTACTCATCAACCAGCGCGCGACTCTTGCCTCTTCGTTCGGATTGCGGCGGCGGTTCAAGCGCTTTCTTCGCGCTCGCCAACGCTTCTTCCAGTAGCGTTTTCTTCCTCAAGCAGCACCTCCTTTACTTCTTGCGCGAACTCGTAGAACGCCGCCGCTGACGGTGCCAGCGGCTCAGTCTCGAAGATAGAGCGTCCCGTCATCGCGGCTTGATTGACGCCCGTCGCGCGCGGGATCGCAGTCTTGAACACGTTGATTTCGCCGAATCTTTGCAACACAAGTCCGCGCACCTCTTGGTCAATCTTCTGGCGCGGCACGTACAGCGTACTGAGCGCCATGATCACCATCCCCTGCGCGTGCTCATCCATGATCGAACCGATGAGTTTCAAGAGATGGGTCAAGCCGAGCAGGGCATACTTGCTCGTATCAATCGGGATGATCGTCAGGTCCGACATGGCGAGCGCATTCAAGGTAGCGAGGTTGAGAGCGGGCGGCGTGTCAATCACGCAGTAATCGTAGCCGTCGCGGGCGCTTGATAGCCGTTTGCGTAGTAGCAGTTCGCGCGACACGGCTTGGCTCTCCAGCGCGTTCTCCGCGTCGTAGTCAAGACAGGTCGGGATCAGATCGAGAGAAGGGCGCGCACGATGAATGTAGCGCGTGTAGTCGCCTTCACGGTCGAGCATCAGGCGATGAGCGGTCGCGCGGGTCGCCTCCAGCTTCCGCAGATCAACGCCGAGAGCATCGGAGAGATTTCCTTGTGGGTCGAGATCGACCGCCAGTACGCGCGCGTCTTCGCTCGCCAAGATAACCGCAAGGTTGAGAGCGGTTGTTGTTTTACCGACACCGCCTTTGTGATTGGCGATAACAATTGTTTTCACGGCAGTTCTCCGCATACTTTCAGTGGTTGTTCGGGTCGTCTGTCGTCAGTCCTTCGGCGGCTCCCGCCGCAAGCAGGTCAAGGTCGGCGGTGATGAGTACGAGCGGCGCGAGATTGCGCGCTACACGGCGACGGTTGGCAATCATCGCGGCGGCAAGTTGCACAGCGTCATAACCACGTAGCGCATATCTATCCGCCAGTGACATGGCGTCAGTGACCAATTCTGGTGAAACCTCGACGATGCGAAACCGACCGGTAAAATCGGTACGGAATTGTGTGCCGGCGATAGAGAAGTCAGCCGCCGTGATGTGTTGCCCGCGCTGCTTGCGTCTGAGCGCAGCAATCACTTCAGCGCCGGTAATCCGCGCCAGGAAAATGCGGTTGCGCGTTGCCGGATCAAGCAGCACCGTCACCCATGCCGTACCCGTTTCGGTCGCGTAGCTCTTAACGAGCGCGCTTGAGTCGAAGAAGTAAGCTGCCACCTACCGCCGCTCCTCGATGATGGTTTCCGAAAGCGGTTTTCCGGTGACCGTGATCGGTTTGTAAGCGTAGAACTCCGCGGCATTGGTATCGAGCGGCTTCGGTTCGCCGATGATTCCTTCCGCCGCCAGCTCTCGCTCGAAGGCGTCTTCCATTTCATCCTCGGTTGGCGAGGAGGAAACGATGGCATTCAACTGTTCGACTAATTGTCGCTGCTCATCCGATGGAAGGGCGCGCACCTCTTCAATGATTCTGTCTAACGTGGCACTCATTTCTTGCTGCCTTTCTTCACGCCGCATCCGGCGTGTCACTTTCTTTCACGACTCGGCGCTTCCGGTTCATCTCGCGCAGCATCTCTTTGACTTCCGGCGACGGCTCGACCTTCGGGGCCGGGTGGTCAGAGACTTGCGGCGGCACGAGCACGAGATGCGGGCGGACGAGTTGCGGTGCTGTCTCGGTGTCTTTCGGGAAGGCTCGCTTGCCAGCTTCCCTAACTTTGTTGGTGCTCATCTCTTACCGCCTTTCTTGCTCCATCTGTCTGTCGGTCGAACGCCGTTGCGCGTAAGTGAAGCGAGGCACTAACCCTGTCCTTTTCTCTATCCCGTAGACCCTTGTATCGTTTTTCTGTGCCGTCCATATCTTTCGCAGGTTAAGTAATTCGCCCAGAGCGAAGCCGAGTCTCTCATCATTAATTTTGGTCACGGCTTTGAGGGCATCCCACGTGAGAATGCCGTCCTGCAAAGCATCTAACACTCGTTCCCGTGGAGAGGCCGCGCTCATCTTCTGTTACTTCTTCCCGCCTTTTTCCTCGCCTGCCATCTCTACGTCGGCGGCTTGTTTGAAGCCTTCGGGAAGCTCGCGCGTGGTCTTTGTCTGTGATTCGATTGTGCTTTCGTTCTCGCCTGCGCTGGCGTTAACGATCAGGCCCGCATCCTGTGCGCGCTTCTTTAGCTTCTCCGTTGCTTTGTCTTCAATCATTGCTTCCCTCTCTTCCTACCCGCTAATTATGTCAGGCCACTCGTCTACTTCTAATTCCTTGTCATCGGCGGTCAGTATTTCTTTGAGTCTTAACACTTGACTCCTTAAGTACATCGCCTCTTCCCCGTTTGGCCCTTTCACCAGCACCATCCGTAGTTCCCCTTGTACGACGAGCTCTCTTAAGCGCGCCATTGAAATATCCAAGTATCTGGCTGCCTCATCCTCTGGTATCAACTCCTCTTCCCCGACGCTCACTTCTTCCCGCCCTTTCTTGCGGCCCGCATGGCGCGGCGTAGATGGATGGCCTGTCGGCATTCTCGACAATGACTCGGCTCGCTCATGAAGCCCTTTGCGCGGGAGAAGTGTTGCTCGGTGGCCTCCCACGTGAACTCTTTGCCACAGTCAGCGCACGTCAGTACCTTATCTTGTAACTCCTTGCGTTCGGTCACTTCTTCCCGCCCCTTCTTGCTTGTAGAACCGCGATTGCCTGCGTTTGCTTCCCCTGTGGTGCGTTTGTCCGTGGCGCATGATGAACTTGTCGGCCCACTCGAACGCCTCTTCGCATTCGCAGGAGTGCGGCGCGAACTCGGTGTGCATACGATGAACTTGTCGGCCCACTCGAAAGCCTCTTCGCATCGCGCCCTGTTCAACCCACACGCCGTAAGCACGTTACAACCGGCTTTGCGGGCACCTGTCTTGAAAGACATCTCAAAGCCCGGTTGGAAGGGTAGGTGCTTGCGCGCGGGTCACTTCTTGCCGCCCCTTTTCTTGGCGATCCGCCCGGCGGGCGCGACCTTCGCCAAGTCTGCGTCGGCTTTGATTTCCGCCATCTCGACGGCGGCGGCGGCCTGCGCCTCGGCGGCTTGGAGCTTGGCTTTGGCTTTGGCAATCTTCGCCTCAGTCTTCGCCTTTGCCGCTTCGAGGTCGGCCTCAGCATCGGCTTTGACCTTTTCGAGTTTCGCTTTGGTTTTGACTGGATTTACCATCGGTGTTTTCTCCTTAGTCTCTTAAGTGTACGGCCCACTCACTTCTTTTCCTTCTTCTTACCGTTCTCTTCGGGCTTCCGATCTCCGGCGCCGAGCCGACTCTTGAGCATCTCGGCGATCTCCGCTTGGCGCGAAGGCTTAGCGGCGAGACTTTTGCTCATCGCTTCCCGCACGCGCTCGCGCTCTTTCTTGTGCGTCGTCATCAATTCACCTGCTGCCTTTTCCGCCCGCGTCGCCGCGCTGCGCCTTCTTCGCATCCCTGCAA
>MWWG01000184.1_pt1 | contig 10542 bp, 13 predicted proteins | sample 1047331 | NCBI WGS metagenome assembly MWWG01 (sample SAMN06349968, study PRJNA376086) | soil metagenome | isolation source: MG6-4 sample Antarctic (ecotone) soil | place: Antarctica | collected 2015-01-13 | reverse complement strand
ATCTCGTGAAGTGAAACCTATATATTTTTAATAGCCTTCAAAGAATTTAAAGAGAATTTTTAGTCCGACCCATGCCAAACCAACGCTAAGCAATATGAGCAGAGGAAGAAGCCAGAAGAAATTAAGTAAGTTCTCATCCAAAAACGTAAAGCACCAACGAATTAAATAAACGCAGAAAAGTATCATAATTATTTTCATATCTTCACCCGAAAACCAAGACGACCGATGCACCAGCAGGAACATTTACAACAATCTGTTTTTGAGATTCACGCCGCTTGAGTTCAGTGCGGCGAGTTCTGAAAGAATCAAGCAGATTTTTAATTTGTTCAGAAGATTTTCGTCTTCTTTCCGAATCTTCACCCAACTTTTTTACCATCTCCAAACGGTCTTGATAAGTTAGGATTTTTGTTTCTGGCGGAGAAGGTCTGCTACTTCGAGCAATAGATTTTCGATTTTGAGCAACTCGTTTTCGATAATTTTCAACCGCTGCCCGTTGAATTTTTATAGCTTCAAACTCACGTCGAAAATTCTCAAGAAGACTGATTTGTTTTTCCATTACGCCACCTCTTATTAAAAAATCTTTGTTGACAACCAACATCGTTAAATGAGAGTATCAGATTGATTTAGAAAAGGCAAGAACCGCGACGAGGCGTCGCTTTCAAATAACGATGAATTTTTTAATCTAAAGGAGACTAATTTTTATGGCTTATAAATTCGGATTTCGGAACGAAGATTTTCAAATTGAAACCGACCTGGACGACGCAATCGACTTACTCGATTCCGGCGAAATTAAACAGTTGCTCGACGAGGCGACCAACGCAAATCAATTCGCTCACAAGTTGAACGAAGCAATCGGCAGAAAATTCTATTCATACATTCGCCACGACCCGGGGCTTGAAATGGACGACGAAATGAACACCGAAGTTTTGGGACTCGCTCGCAAAAGTTACGAGCGACGAGCGGAGAAAACAACTTTTTAATTTCATCGTTCAAAGCCGCGATGAGGAGAACGATGAACGAAAACGAGAACGACGATTTTGATAATGCCGTCGCCGAATATTTGAAAAGCGGACTCTTGCCGGAAAATTCCCTGCTGGCGTCCGCGATTCAAATGCGAGTGGCAGCAATCGAAGGCGAACGCGAATTAGCTGCGAAAAGCCGGAAGAAATATTTTCGGCGAATAGCCGTAAGAATGAACGACCGCGAACACGCGGAACTTTCCGACCGGGCAAAAAAAACCGACTTGAGTTTGAGCAGATATTTAATCAAAGCCGGACTTTCAGACGGGCAAGTTTTAACGGCTGAAGAAAAAGAGGAAATCCGGCAATTACGATTTGAACTTCGGAAAATCGGCACGAACTTAAATCAGATCGCTTTTGCCTTTAACGCTTCAATAAGAGGAAGTGGAGATGCGCCGACCACAGGAGAATTGAAAGAAATCCAGAAGAAAATTAACGACGCGCTCGAAACGCTTCTGCAATTTATCAAAAACTTATGAGTGTAATGAAATTCAAAGGACATAAAGCGGCAAGCGGCAAAAATGTCGATTACATTATGCGCGATTCGGCTTGTAATGATGTGAGCTTTCATAATCTCAAAGAATTAGAAAGCGAGAGTCAATACGAAAACAAAGTAAATGCTCGCTCATACGTTTACAACCGAGAGGAAGAAGAAAAAGGGCGAACACATTACAGAGTAACTTTATCCTGGGACAGAGAAGAAGAAACCGAAAAAGCGCGAGAGATGACGCACGAATTTTTACAGGAAAATTTCAAAGATTCGCGCGCCGTCGTCGCCATTCATCGGGACACCGAACACACCCACGCGCACGTTTGGATTGATGCCCGGCAAGAAAACGGAAAAAAAATTCATTCGGAGAAAAATCACATCAACGAATTAAGCCACAGTTGGCAAAACCAATACGACCGCCAATATCAAACCAGCTACGAGAAGGAATTTGCAGCCAAGCGCGAAGAAAGCCGCCAATATAGAGAGGACAGGCACAATGGCAAAGAATCGGAAAAGCCCGGACGCGCTCAAATGACTTCGGAACAATTTCGAGAAAAAGATGAACGCGATGCAGGAGTAAAAACCAATGTCATTGAGCAAGAAAGAACTGGAAGCAATCAACGATCTTTTGAAATTAGAAATTCAAACTCTAACGAAGCAGAACAAACAGTTAATCGAAGCCGCCAGCAGCTTGAGCAGGGAGAACGAGCGGTTACTAGAGTCGAGCAGGAATCAAGCGGAGCGATTCGAGAAACTCAAGAATTACGTGACTCAGTTGAAAAATACAGTCGAACAATTAACAGCGAGAAAGTAAAAGACCAGGACAGAGGAGCGGAACGATGAAGAAATTTAAATACATTCTGATAGTCCTAACAGTTTTAGCTTGTTTAATAGTCGTAATAGCCGTAGTTGACGCATTCGACAAAGAGACAAGAATAAAACCAAACGTAGAAAGGCAGCTAAAAGAACAGTCAGCAGAACTAGACAAGTTACAAACTCAATTCAAACCCTACCAGAAATGTAAAAATGCTGGCTGTAGCTACGCCGACATTCAGAAATACAATCAACTTGATTCTGCTGTAAAAGAGTCGCAGGCAAACGTAAAGTATTTGAAATCAGAATTTGCTTCATTGAACCAGCCGACAGGCACAATAATCAACCAGAATTTAGCTTACTTGGGAGTAATGGCAATTTTGGGAATACTCGCCGTCGGCATTCCTATTCTAATAATCTGGGCATTATTCAGACCTTCGAGTGTGGCGTATTCGGACGCGCACGGAACAGCACGTTACGCCAGCCTCGACGAATTAAGAGCGGAGAAAATACTTAGACCGAATCTCGAAACCGACGCAGGCGATTTTATTATCGGTCAATGCAAGCAAGGTTTTTTAGTGCTGGAGTGGAAGCGAACCATCAGACACGAACTTATCATCGGCGTAAACGGGTCAGGAAAAACATTTTCGATTATTTGCCCGAACATAATCGGAAGCACAGGCGAAAGTCTTTTTATATCGGACGTAAAACGCCAGAAAGGAACGACTAACGGCGAGCTTTGGGAATTGACCAGCGGATATAAGAAAAAGGCTTGTTATTTTTCCCCGCTCGAACCGACAAAAAATATGCTGAAATTCAACTGGATTCCGGCACTTCGCGGAGATGTCGTAACAGCAAAGTTATTCGCCGAAGCCGTCGTATTTTCAACCGAAGGAGCGAAAAACGCCGGAGCAAGCGCGTTTTGGTATGAAACCGCCAGAGATTTATTAGCGGCAACGTGGCTACACGCAGCGGAAACCGAAAATCCAACGCCGGCAAACGCTTATCAAATTCTGATGATGAAAGAAGCCGATCTAAGAAAATTACTCGAAAACTCACACGTTTCAGCAGCCAGATTAGCAGCCAGAACATATTTAGACGCGCCCGACAAAACAAGCGGCTCAATGCTCTCGACGGCTAGAAATTCATTCAGCTTTATGCAAAGCCCTGAAATTCAACACTTCACCGACACACCGACCGCAACGGACTTTACAGTTTTACGCAGGGAAGAAGTAGCAATCTACTACCAAGCCCGGAGCGAGAAAAAAACTTTGCTACAACCCCTAAACTGCTTGATTCTGACGTATATGTTCAATCAATTAAAGGAAGATGATGGCTTAATGGTCAAATTCATACTGGACGAGTTTGCAAACTTCGGAAAAATTCCCGACTTTGCAACCGAAATCACTCTGCTTAGAGATAAGAATTTGCCGATTATAGCAGCCGTACAGACGTATAGAAGCCAAATCGAAAGCAATTACGGGAGAGTCGAAACGGATACGATTTTGACCAACTTCAATAATCAATTTTGTTTCGCCGGACTAGACGCAAAATCAGCGGAAGAAGTATCAAAAGGCTTAGGCGAATTTACATACGTTCAGGAAAAAATATCAAGAAGCACCAGCGGACTTCTGGACGGAACAAGCACCAGCAGGAGCATTCAGGAACACGGCAGACGGCTAATGACCGCCGACGAGATAACGCGAATGGCGCAAGATGAAATATTAGCGTTTCACGTCAGCGAGCTACACCCGTTCAAAGCCTATAAAATTCCATACACGGCAGACAAAAAAACGATGAGAATCATGGAGAGAGAAGTCAGGCAGCTTCAATATCCGCCGCGTCAGCTTATGCCGATGCCAGCAGAAACCGAAATAAAAATCCCGCAGATGCCGGATTTTTAATAAGAAAAAAGGCGCAGAGATTAACCCCGCGCCTTTCTTTCCCACACTTTAATATAGGAGCGTAACCGAAGTTACAAGAGCAATATAGCAAGAAATAACTCCGAGCGCACAAAAAAACAATAGGAATTCCACTCAATTTTTAAAAGTTTATGACGTTTGTTTATGTTGATAATAATCATTAACTATTGCAATTAAATATTTCGCAACTGGTTGTAATAGGTTTTCTTCGTATGTTTCCCTTTTCTCTTTAGAAATTTCGCCAATTCCGAATGACTTTTGTAGAAATCCGCGCGACGAATCTGGATACTTTATCTCGCTGTCCTTTAGACCGATGAACATAGCTCTTAAGGGATAATCTGCCGACCATTCATCACCTTGCCACTGCAACATTTCACCTTTCACATTCTCCAACTCCATCAAAACACTTTCTGGAGTAAGTTCTGCTGCCCCTGATTTTGTAATTAGATAACTTTTCATATTATCGTTAATTATCACAACTCTAAGGAGTTCTGCAAAAGCTCTATATACGTCTAACACAGCATCTTTCCTCGCAGAGTTACCCGAAAGAGAGTAAAACTTTTGTAAAGTCTCACATACTTCAAGCAGATGTTCTTTTGTATATTTGTTTAAGTGAATGGTCATAAATTTTCGACTCTTTTTATGCTTTCCGCATTCCCAACTGCGGCTATGATGCCGTCCGATAATGATAAACGCATTTATCCTGCAACGGCAATCGAAAACCCTTCAATAAAGTCCAAATTTGGCGAATACCACACGAACCCAGCTAAGTCTTTGAACGTGGCGAGCGGAAACTTTTCGACAAGTTGCATTTGCCGAACGCGGCGCATCGCTTCAACTTGTCGTTTTAAGATTCTTTTATAAACTTCCAGACCTTTCACCCGGATTATCTCACGCCAGTTTTCACGTCTCACCTTAATTTTCGGTTCAACTTCTGAATTTTGACCGCAGTCGGGAGAAGATTCAGAGATTTCGGCGGAATTTTCGTCGTCAGTTAAATACTTTGTATCAAGATAGTTTAAATCCGCGTTGACTTCCTTTGATTCGACTCGCAGCTGTTTGACGAATTCTTTTTTTTCTTTAATGAGTTTCGCCGATGTTTTTAAACGCCCGGCTAATTCAAACATCCGACCCCATCGCTTAACGCTCGCCACTTCGAGAAGATGAGCCGCCGGGACTTTTTCCCAAGATTCGGACTTAGTGACGTATTTACAAACTTCGTTAAGAGCATTTTCAATCGAATCAACCAGCTTGATATTAACGACCGGAGAATTACCTTTCGTTTCACATTTCCAATCTAACCCAAACTTAGCAAACGCTCTTTGCAAGCACCGCCGCCAGAGCCTTTTAAGATGCTTTTCAGGCAGGTAAAAGGAAATAGCAAGTAAATGGATGTGAGCGTGATAAGACTCATCAGAGCGCACCGTAAATTCAACCGATTTAACATAACCGGCAAAATAGTTTTTCGTAAAATCGAGTTTTCTAAATAAGCCCCAAGCGTAGGAGAGCAATTTGAGACTTTCAACACAGGAGAGCGAGATTTTCGGCATCGTCAAAGTTACAAACCGAAATCTTTCCTGCTCAACGACGTAATCTTTCGCGCCGTGCGGAAGATATTCACGCTTTATCAGCCGCGTCATCTGGATCGCTTCACGCGCCTTTTTCCGGTTGAGTTTGGCAGCTTTATCAACGCACGAGTGACAGAGTTTAGAGCCGCACCCGTAAAGATTGCCGAAGCCGTCAAAACATTCGCCGTCGGCAGTGTTCAGATCGTCGGCGAGAAAATGATTATATCTTGAAGAACATTCATTGATACGAGCCGCCAGACCGAGCACAACATCATCGCCGGCGGCAACTGCCGCAGCTTGCAGAATTTCGGCGACAAATTCGCCTTTTTCGCGCCGATAATACGCACGTTCGGCAGGCGTTCGCGTGTATTGCGTGTTGCTTTTGTAAGTTGGAAATTTTTGAAGTTTTGGATTATTTGACATTCAAGCCCTTTAAGTGTGGGTATAAGGCTTGAACTACATACTCATTTTGAGTATAGTAATAGCAGACCCGATACCGCCGTGATCGGTTCGTAGGTTTAGAGAACGTCAAGTGTTTGCTGCACTTGGCGTTTTCGCTTTAACTGCAAAGAACTATCTCAAATTAACTGAAATAAAACTTTAAATCAAATTCTACAAGCGAATGTCAAATTATTTACCCTGAAGCTGTAAGTAGCCAGGAGCAAATGCGAACCGCAACGGCTTCCAATATAAAGAAAGTATCGGAAGCTTGGGAAGCATAAATTCCGGCTTTTCAAGAATTGTTAACAGCCACAAATCATTACCGAAAAATGAAAATCGCAGTTGATTTGGATCAATAATCTCTAATTCGCCAACGAACTGAAAAGGAGTTGCCCAATCTTTACTCATTTGCAGTTGGTCTAAAATCACAAATTTTTTGTCCAATAGATAGATATGCAAAAACTCACTGTAGGGCGAATCATAAGTAACAAACAAAATAAAATTTTGATTATGCTCGAATTGCGCGTCAAGGCTAGTGCCATCCAGAGTTACATCAGTTGGTTCACCATCTGATAGCAAAGCCGAATGAGTTTCATCTTCATCGTCTTTTTCAGAAGGTAAGGGTTGCAGTGTGAATTTACTAATTCCCTTCATTTTAATTTGAAATTATTTAGCCTCGCTGACGACGGCATCGCGTCCCGCTTCATACAAAGATTCGCCCGCGTATGCGCCAATAATACCGCCGACAAATATGCCAAGCGGAACACAGATGACCGCACCCGGACCGCACGCCGCGCCAGCCCAACCACCGATTGCCGCACCCGCAAAAGCTCCGCCGATTGATGAACCTTCTTTAAGAGTAGCATCTACCTTATTTTCGGCTTGCGCGATATTCCAGACGGAAATCGCTATTGTTACAACCACAAATCCTTTGCCAGCACGTCCACCCCATTTAGCAAATTGAGACCAAAAATGACTATCCTTTCCAGCACTTTTAACAATTGATAGCCAAAGTTGTTTCTGTTGTGTTTCACTTAATTCCGTAAACGCTTTACCAAACATTCTTTCAGCTTTATCCGCTTGAAGGTCAAGCAAGGTTTTACCTGACTTCTTTTGCCATTCAGCCAGCGCACTGCCGAAATCACTCGTTTTCAATCGCTGAGCCTCCATAATCACGTTTCGCGCTTCGTTGGCAAGCCGAGCAGCTTCTTTTTCAGTAACTAAACCTTTCTCAAAGTTGCTCATCATCTCTTTCGACATCGCTTTAATAAGGGTTTGGTATTCATCGCGCACTGTTGCATCACTAATTAAGCGCGTCGAAAAAACGGCTGCCGTTGATTCAACTTCTTTCCATTGCCGCTCGACTTCCTTATAAGCCTTAGAGTCTTTAGCGATGCCGGTGCTGTTGCCATCGCCAACGCCGCTACTATTATTATTTGCGCCGCTGCCAGAACCGTTTCCCCCTGAACCGCTAAATTCACCACCGGGCGTTTGTGCAAAATTTAGCCCGAAGTCTTGCAGCCATTTGATAAAACTCGCTCTGATAATTATCTTGATGGAAACATTCGCGCCGGTCGCGTTACGAATGTCGTTCGCCACGCCCTGCCCCGCAAGCTGATTCGTCGCATCCCGGACAATATCAGTTTTAGCCCAACTATTGAATTTGGTTAATGTATCTCCCGAAAGTCCTAGTTTGGCAAGGGCGATTTCAGCTACTTGCCTTACAGTCGCGCCAGCACGACGCAGCGTAACTGTTACCGAACCGTCACGCACATTTTGTGCGCTAGTAGCAGTATTCTGAAAACTTAATAAGCTGGTCGGAATAGTCAGGGTTAGCATTATAATTTTCTTCCTTTTATTCTAAACTTTACGCGGATTAGCACGACGACTATATTTTTAACCGATTCATTTTTATTTCTACCATTTTTTGCTATCATTACGCAAGCAAGATTTTAGATGAGGAGTTTTCAACTATGCCTAATGTTCTAGTCAGAGATGTCGAAACATCGGTTTTGGAAAAACTTAAAAGCCGAGCGGCAAGAAGCGGACGCTCTTTGCAATCGGAAGTCCAAATAATTTTGATAAATGCGGTGAAGAAAGCCGAACCTTTATCGGAACTTGAGACGGCGAGAAAAATCAGAGAATCGTTAAAAGTCAAAAAACAAAGCGATAGTGCCGAACTTCTACGCGAGGATAGGAAACGATGATAGTTGCCGATGCCAGCGTCGCCGTTAAGTGGTATGTAACTGAAATTTATACTCCAGAAGCCGAAAAGCTGTTGGACGGCTCATACGAAATTCACGCGCCGGAATTGATTTTGCCGGAGTTCGGAAGCATTATCTGGAAAAAAGACCGCCGAGGCGAGTTGATAAAAACGGAAGCAACCAAAATAATTGCTGCCTTCAGCAGACAAGACATTACATTTCACTCTCACCAACTTTTACTTAAATCAGCCTTCGCAGGAGCGCAGCTTTCAGGTCAGACCGTTTACGATTGGTCATATCTGGCTTTGGCAGTTTCCTTATCCTGTGAGTTTGTAACCGCCGACGAGCGATTTTATACAGCGTTAGAAAAAACCACGCTAAAAAAGCATCTCGTCTGGATTGGAGATATTTAATCAAAGATATAAACTATCTAGCAAAAGCGTATCTTTAGTATATCAAAGGTATATCGTATGATTTTAGTTGTCGGCGGTGTTAAAGGCGGTTCGGGTAAAACCACCGTCGCCATAAATTTAGCCGTAATGCGTTCTCTGGTAGGTTTTGACGTGCTTTTAATTGATGCCGACGATCAGGAGAGCGCAAGCGATTTTACAGCCCTCAGAAACAAATCCCTAGAGTCGGGCGCAGGCTACACTTGTATAAAATTAACCGATGTGAACGTCAGGACGGAAACCAAAAGACTAATTGATAAATACGACGATATTTTGATTGACACCGGCGGGCGCGACACGACAAGCCAACGCGCAGCCTTGGCGATTGCAGATGTTTTAATTGTGCCTTTCGTGCCACGCTCGCTAGATGTCTGGACACTTGATAAAGTCTCAAAGCTCATCGGAGAAATCCAAGCCATTAATCCAAGTTTGACAGCATACGCATTCATCAACCGAGCCGATCCACGCGGACAGGACAACCAAGAGGCAGAGGATATTCTGAAAGACGCTGTAAACTTAACTTTTATAGATTGCTCACTTGTCACTCGAAAAGCCTTTGGAAATGCTACAAGCGCAGGCGCGGGCGTAATTGAATTAAAGCCACAAGATGAAAAGGCAACGGAAGAAATCGAATCACTATATAAATATATCTTCGATAGACAATAGATATACTATTGCTATATAAAAACATTATGCCGATTGCAAAAAAGCCAATACAGGACGAAGAAACAAGCGAGAGCGAAATTAATGCTGTCATTAGCAAAGGCGGCAGTGTCGCCAAAACAAAGCAAAATGCCGGCAACGAAAAAATACTGCTCCGCATACCTAACGACCTACTCCATAGGGTAGAAACCGCCCTGACCGCCCGACCACTCAAAACGCCACGCAACACTTGGATTTTAGAAGCAATACTTGAGAAGTTAGAAAGAAATTAAATCCGTAGATAAGGGGGGTTCGAGCTTGCTGCGTTCCGCATTATTATTAGGTAGATTCGATTCGCAGTAGTAGGTAGGTTTTAACGTTTCGAGCTTGCAGCGTTCCGCATTTTATTCAAGCAGACTCGAAAACTTTGCTATGAATTCAGAGGACGAAGAATTATCATTTTGACTTTCCAAAATGTAAAAGTTAATTTTCAAAAACTCAGAACTACTATCTCGTGAAGTGAAACCTATATATTTCAAAAACTCAAAACTACTATTTCGTGAAGTGAAACCTATATATTTTATAGTAGCAATAGAAAACTATCGAAGAAGTCAACAAACTATAATCACGCAAATTTGCGTAACGCAGTTTCGCAGAGGCAGACTTTTCTTTTAATCGCAGTAACTTAGAAAAAATTTAGGGCAGCGTCTTCCACTCCATCGCCCTTCCTTTACGCGAACTCCTCACCCCTTCGCGCTGGATTAACCCGCTCGCGGGGAGCGAGCAGATTAACATTAAAATAGCCTAATTAATGATGATAAACAAAAATTATTAAGCCAAAATGGATTTCGACCGCTCAGAACTATCATCTCGTGAAGTGAAACCTATATATTTTTAATAGCCTTCAAAGAATTTAAAGAGAATTTTTAGTCCGACCCATGCCAAACCAACGCTAAGCAATATGAGCAGAGGAAGAAGCCAGAAGAAATTAAGT
>MWWG01000183.1_pt1 | contig 10574 bp, 11 predicted proteins | sample 1047331 | NCBI WGS metagenome assembly MWWG01 (sample SAMN06349968, study PRJNA376086) | soil metagenome | isolation source: MG6-4 sample Antarctic (ecotone) soil | place: Antarctica | collected 2015-01-13 | reverse complement strand
CCCCGACGGTTGAGGAGCCGGTGGGGGCGTGAACCAGGAAAAGAGGTTCCTGTGAGCGAAGTCTACACCAAGGAACCGCGCGTCGGTAGGCGCTCGGTGATCGAGGAGGCGAAGGCGGCGGTCCCGACCGTCGACCTGGCCGACCGGCTCTGCGGCCCCGGCCAGATGCGCAGGATAGGGGAGAAGTGGACGGCGCGGTGCCCGCTGCCGGGCCACGACGAGCGGACGGCTTCGTTCACCGTCTACCCCGGCGACCGGGGCTGGTGGTGCTACGGGTGCGGGCGCGGGGGTGATGTTGTCAACCTCGCGGCGTTCGCGTGGGGGATCGACCGCGCGGACGAGGCCGCCGGGTTTCTGCTGCTGGAGTTCGGGCACCCGATACCGGAGAGGCCCGGCAGCTGGCACGCCCGCCAGGAGCGCCAGAGGCCGATGCGGGACAAGGTGGCGGAGGTGCGCACGGAGGTCTTGATGCGCCGCCTGTTCCGGTGGGTCTTCGAGCCGATGTTGGCGGGGATCGAGAACGCCGAGGAGCGCGCCGAGGCGGCGCGGCGGATGTGGGCCGAGGTGCTGCCGCTGGCCGCCCGGCTCGTCGAGGACCGCAGGAGGCAGGCGTGAGGGGCGCGAGGATGCCCCGCGACGTGGAGGATCGGGTGCGGGCCAACGGCACCGCAGCAGGCCCCGTGGAGATCGAGGACATCGTCGCCTCCAGCGTCGAGACGAAGCCCGTAGAGTGGCTTTGGGAGGGCCGGATACCGAAGGGCAAGCTGACCATGTTCGACGGCGACCCGGACCTCGGAAAGAGCGTCGTCACGATGGACATAGCCGCAAGGGTCAGCACAGGGCGAGGCTTCCCGGACGGGCGGCCCTGCGAGGCCGGAAACGTCCTGATCGTCAACGTCGAGGACGGGATGGACGACACCGTCGTCCCGCGCCTCAAGGCCCACGGCGCGGACCTGGGGCGCGTGTTCCTGTTCCAGGGGATGCCGGACGGCAGGGGGGGAACCCGGTTGGTCGAGTTCCCCGAGGACACCGCAGCCGTGGAGCGGAAGGTGATCCAGAGGGAAGCGTCTCTAGTGATCTTCGACCCGATCATGACCATGCTCGGCGGGGACGCCAACAAGGACCAGGACGCCCGCAAGGCCCTCGCGCCGATCCGGGACATGGCCGAGCGGACCGGGACCGCCGTGATAGCGGTGCGGCACCTGAACAAGTCGGTCGGCCTCAAGGCGATCCAGCGCGGCGGGGGGAACATGGGCCTGATCGGGGTAGCCCGAGCGGGGGCGTTCTTCGCCCCGCACCCCGACGAGGAGGGGCTGAGGGTCATGGCCGTCCACAAGTCCAACCTCGCGGAGAGGCCGCCGAGCCTGGGCTACCGGATAGCGTCCAGCCCAGTCCACGACACCGCCCGCATCGAGTGGACGGGGGCAACCGACCACGACGCCGACAGCCTCGCCAACGGCCCCGCGTCCCCGGCCGACAAGTCCAAGCTGGACGAGGCCAAGGAGTTCCTGCGCGACGAGCTTTCGGACGGCCCCATGTGGGCGAAGATCATCCTGCGGGACGCCAGGGACGCGGGGGTGGCGCAGGCGACGCTCTACGGGGCGAAGTCCGCCCTGCGGGTCCGCTCCGAGAAGATCGGGACCGAAGGATGGCAATGGTCCCTGCCCACCAGGGAAGATGATGATCCGACCCCGGACCATCACGATCAAAATGTTCACGATCTTCACAACCTTCAAAAACGGGCGGGCGGTGGCTCGCCCCATTCCCTTTATGTATCGGAAGATGATGAAGATGATGAAGGTTATGAAGGTGGGGAAGGTAAGGGAGGGGGACATCCGCAACATCATCTTCCGGGCGACGCCCTCACATCGCGTGAGGGGAGCCTGACGGCGGCGCAGGAGGAGCGCATCCGCGACCTCAAAAGCCGGGGCTACAGCAGGTGGTCGGCCCGCACGGAGGTTCTGGCCGCCGACCACTCCGTAGGCTGCGAGTGCGAGGTGTGTGGGTGAGGGGCGCGAGGATCGCCGCTGCGGGCCTGGGCGGCCGATTAGGTACGAGATTCCTACACGCGGCGCGAGCGGAGGCCCGCGGACACGTTCGCGTCCGTGGCCAAGGCCAGGGGCCTAGGGAACCTGCCGTCGTAGGCGGGCGTTTCTTTATTTATTTGCCCTCTGAAAAAGGTGCCGGGCGGTGCGGCGCTAGACCGTTCGTAATGACATTGTTGTGCAACACATAGGGGGGGGATACCTGCGCACACGTCGACCGCATCGTGGGGCGACCGGTTGGCCCATGATGCGGCGCAACACGCGCGAGGAAACCCGCCGCGCCGACGAGGAGGAGGAGGGCGGGAAGCTGCGCCAGCGCGTCGAGGATCGTTCCTGACGGCCTGCGCGGGCCGGTCCGGGAGTGTAGGGTACGGGCCGTGGGAGAGGACGCCAGAACGCCCGAGATGTCGCGGCATACCGTCGCGGAGGCTGCCGACATGTTGGGGATCTCCACTGGAGCCGTTCGCAACCGCCTGTCGCGCGGAACACTGCGCAGTACCAAGGAGAAAGGGAAGGTCTACGTCTTGCTGTCCGCCGACATGTCGCGGGGTGCCAAACGGGACACCGACGACACACCGGGCGGGGTGCCGGATGCCCTGGCCGACGACCTGCGGGAGCAGGTCCGGTACCTGCGCGACCAGCTGCGCCGGGAGCAGGACGCCCACGCTGAGGCGCGCCGGATCATCGCCGGGCTGGTGCAGCGCGTTCCCGAGCTAGAGGCCCCGCGAGAGCAGACAGAAAGCCCGCAGACGGTCGAGGAGGAACCGGGCGGCACATCACCCCGCCCCGATGCCCCAGGCCCTCAGACGGGCGTAGAGCGCCGGTCCTGGTGGCGGAGGCTGTTCGGTGGGTGAGGACGTCAGGCCGCAGCACGAGATCCCCTACCTGCACGTCCGCCCGCCCCGGCGGGTGGCGGGCGTGGGCGGTGAGGGCGAACCGCTGGCGAAGATCACCGCGAACAGGGCGGGGCTGCTGCGGTTGCGGGAAGGTGAACGCCGCGCTCGAGGCGGAGGAGGGCATGGCATCCTCGGCCGGCTACCGGGAGGCCGACGAACGGCGCTTCGACCTCTTCGTACAGAGGGCGGCCAGGCGGGGGCAGATGGGCGACGCCCGCGAGCCGGACCCGCCCGACTACTCCATGTTTGCCTGACCCTCCCCGGCCATCCACGAACCCGCATATCCATCCATCGTGCAAATTCCTGTCGCGGCCGGTTCGGTGGAGGGGGGTCCAAAGCAGGCGTTTCTGACCCTATAGGGCCGGGGGTATGCGGGATCCTGGATTTGGACTTCGGAGAATCTACCTTCCACGCACTAGGGTGAATAACCTCGACATGGCCCGAGAGCTGCTTCCGGCTTATCATGTTCCCATACTTGCTATCCGCCACGGGAGGAGCTGGTTCGTATGACGGGGTTGCCAGGACGTGGAGGCGTGGGCCCCAAGGCGCGGGTCGTCTCGGGCGTGAGTATAGGTGTGGCGATCGTGCTCGCCGCGGTCTGGGCCCTGGTGGCGGCGGCAGGGCTCCTGTCGGCGCCGAGCGTGGCGGTGATGTCCAAGTCCTTCTGGTGGGCCGTCGTCTGCGGGGTCGTCGCCGCCTGCGGCCTGGCGACGCCCGTCGCGCTGCGCCTGTGGAGGAGCGGCGTCGAGGGGCTGCGGGGATCCGAACCCGACCGGGACCGGGCCTCGCTCGGCAGGGGGGCTGCGCCCGCCGTCGCGGGTCGCGACGAGGGACGCGCCCAACGGGAGCTCCTGAAGTCCGTCGAGCGCCACCGCGGGGGCATCACCCCGGTGCGGGCGGCGCTGGAGACCTCGCTTACGGTGGCCGAGGCGGACAGGATGCTCTCGGATCTGGCGAAGGGCGGGCACCTGGAGGTGCGGGCCGAAGGGGGCAAGCTGCTCTACGGCCTGTAAGCGGCTAGGGGCGTACCGTCCTTAACCGGCGAACTTCCGAGAACCCCCTCAGCCCGAAGTTCGCAGAATGGTCCTTCTACGAGGTTGGGTGCATAGAGCTCGAGGGGGGCCGCGCGCGGTGGAGGTCGAACCCCTCAGAGGGGACCGTCGCCTTCCCACAGGGAGTAGAGCAGCCTGCCCCGCGCGACCCTGACCTCGAGGTGCCCCTTGGCCGCGAGCGCCGAGAGCATCCGGTCGGCTTCCTCCACCGTCAGCGAGGTCTCTAGCGCCGCCCCCGCCACCGTCAGCCCCCCCCGCGCCGGGAGCGAACCCGGCCGCTCCTCGCCGGGGGCGCCCTCCTCCGGGCCGCCCGGGGCCGCGAGGGGCCAGGCGTCGCCGCCGTGGGCCACCCCGAGCAAGGCCCAACCGAGCGACGCCACGCCGACGAACAGCAGGGTCGGGGCGAACCCCAGGACGAGCATCGCCGTTTCCGAGTTCGCGATGATTCGGGGCACGCCGGGCACGCCCAGCCACGCCATGCAGCTCGGTACCGCGAGCGCGAACAGCCCCAGCGGCAGGGCGCGAAGGTGGCCGGGCAGCCGTCGCTGTCGCGCCGCCGCCGTTCCCAACAGCATGAGCCCCAGGAACCAGAAGAGCACAGCCAGCGGGCCGACGAAGGCGCCCGTGTACCACAACCACTCGAAGGGGGCGAAGAGGGTCGAACCCGATGCCAGCTGGTTGGCGACGGCGTACCCGCTCATCGCCAACCACAACAAGGCCGACGCAGTCGAGAAGACCGCGCCCGCGCCGACGAACGAGGCCAAGCCGGGGCGGGCTTCGCGAGAGCGCGCGACCAACACGCCGTGGAGGCCGAACAGCGCCAGGGAAGAGAGCGGGAGGGCGCACAGCAGCAGCTTGTCTATGAAGAACTCCGCGAACGGCCCCAAGGAACTCGGCCCAAAGTTACCGGTCGCGTAAAGGACTTGGTCGCTCAGGAAGAAAGCCACCCCAAGGATGCCGCCCAGGAGGGCCGACAGCGCCCCCCACCTCGCCGCGGTGCCCGGCGCCACGGGCAGGTAGCCGTTCCTCGCCAGCATGGTTCCCCTTTCCTCGAGGGCGGTGAGGGCCAGGTCCGAGAACGCCGTCGCCCATACCCCCGCCAACTCCTTCCCGCCCCCCTCTTCGAGCCCCTCCCGAGACAGCTCCCCGAAGTCCCGCCGCATCTCGGCGGTGTAGCGGCGCCGGAAGGCCTCCGGGTAGAGTGCGAGCAGCGCGCCGTAGAGCCTCTCGGAGGCTGCCAGGAGCAGGTCCGCCCTCCGGTGGCCCCCCCGGCCCTCGCCGCCGGGGGCCATCACGCGCCCCCGGGGGACCCGGAGGGGCGTGCGCTCGGAACCAAGCCCTTCGAACGCGCGGCGCGGACCAGGCCCTCGAGCCGCGCGACCTCGGCGACTGCGACCCTCCTGCCTAGGTCCGTCAGCCGGTAGTAGCGGCGCCGCCCGTCGTCGAGGCTAGCGTCGGGGCGTTGCTCGGACTCCTCCACGAGACCCCTTTCCTGCATCTGCCTCAGCGAGCGGTAGAGAGTGCCCGGGGCGAGGCGCCTCCGGCCGTCGCTACGCCGCCTGACCTCACGCATGATCGCGTAGCCGTGCAGCTCCTCGTCCCCGAGGGCCAGCACGATGTCCAGCACGGCCGGGGTCAGGGGCAGGTGCCCCTCCGGTCCCCGCGCTCCTTCGTCACCCACGCACGACCTCCTCTTCCCCGACGGCTACGCGCGCTTTTAGTACCGATATGAGTATATCCACATCGGCACTATAGCCAAGGCTGGCGGTCGGCGCAACACCGGCAGGGGACGAACTTCGGAGAACCCCCTCAGGGCGAAGTTCGCTCGGACCCGCCCCGATGGGCCCTGCCCGCACGTAGACGGGTACGGGGGTAAGGATGACACGTCATCCCCGGCCCGGTGACGGGGGTGAGGAATCCTTATTCCTACGCGGGGTTCCCTTGTTCGGGGAATCGACGGGATAGGACCGGGGGCAGAACGTAAATAGCATAGCTCGTCTCACGCCAGCGATTTTTAGCCAGAACCGGACTGTTACGGGGAGTAAGGGAAGGTAGGCACGTAAGGGTGGGGGACCGGGTGGTGGGTGTCCCACGAGACCCACAACGGCGGCCTCGGGCGCGTGCTTCCGAACTTTCCGGCCCTTGCGAACCTGCCTGGAATCTACCCTTACGGTGTGTAGGAGTCTTCTTCGCAAGTATACCCTTCCTCCCAGAGCTTCACCTGTACCGTGTCGCCATCCTCCTCAATCGCCGCGATATATGCTTCTTCGACGTGCTTTTGTCCCTTCTCCATTCCTTTATCCTCCACGACCTTCCCCATCTGGCACTCCAGAAGGGCAAGCGCCTTGTCCTGCCCCATGCGGTCAACGTCGGCGTTGGTGAGTTCGGGCGCCGCGCCGCAAGCTGAAAGACCCAACGCCAGCGCGACCGTTACGATTGCCTTCTTCATACTTTCTCCTCTGCAAGCCTTTACCTCTGCTTGAACGTTCATTTCTTGACCTCCGTGGGGGTGACGTTGGTGGTGGTAGCAGGGACCCTGTGGGGGGTGTGGCGGTCCTGGCGTTTCTCTGCCAGCCTGCGCCACCTCTCGAATTCCTCGGGGGTCCTGGCCTTGATCCTGGCCTTGATCCTGCCTTGATCCTGGCCTTCGGCCTGGTCGTACTCATGCCGCTACCTCTCCTAGCACAAGCTCGGACGGGTGCATGAAGGTGACTTCTTCAGGTCTTCCCTCCAGCACAACACCCACCCGGTCGGAAAAGACCTGCCAAAGCCGACCCGGACCCCGAACCGTGTTGACCGTGGTGTTGACGAGGGGGTAGAGGACTTCGACCGTGGGGGTGGGGGGCAGTGTCTCCAGGTCCTCGACATACCCATCAGCGCCACGGTTAGCGGGGTGGGGGGTGGAGGGATTCTGATCCCGGTTCCTGTAGGCGTCACGCTCGCGCTGATAGCGGGCCATATCGCGGCGGTGGTCTGCTATCTCCCCGTCCTGGTCGCGGCGTTCGTTCAAGGCGTCCAGCCAGTCAGCGGTAAGCGAGACGGCATCACCCGAACACTCGACCACGCCGGCCTCTGCCAAAGGTTCCAGGTGGCGGCGGCGGAGATCCCTTACGCGAGCCATGCCCAGTTTCCCGGCAAGCTCCGCGACTGTCAGCGAGGAGGAGGGTTCCGCCTCCAGGTAGTCCAAAACGGCACCCTTCGTCTTACCCAGCCGGGAGACAGTGCCGACGCGGGTGAGGCCGGCGAAGACGGGACGGGACCAACGCAGCCGGGGGGCGGTGAGGGGGGTGCGCAACTGTGGACCACACGCATCTCTAGGTTCTATAGCAGCGAGGAAGGTGGTTGAGTGGTCCACAGTTGCGCGGGGCGTCAACAACACGAAAGCCCCGGCGTCTTTCCCGAACCTCGTGGCGTTGTCCGAGCGGATCACGCCACGCATCTTGAGCCGGGAGATAGCGCCTGGTCTCTTCTCTCCTCCTCTTGTGTTGTCTAGCAGGGTGCTCTTAGAAACCGAAGCCATCAACGCCAGCGACCTCACGTCAACGGATAGTCTCACGCCGGCGGGGATCACCGTCCCGTGCATCCTGGCGAGACGGACCAGGGCGATGGCGGTATCCCGCGCCGACTTCCCGCCCACGCCGGGCCAGTCGCGACGCATAATATCGGCCTCTATCTCCCCCACGGCCTCCAGTACATCCGCCGTGACCTCCGGGCTGGCGTTGCCGGGGGCGTGCCGTGCCGCCGACTTCGCGATCTTGGATATGTCCTCTTGTAGAAGAGGGGTCGAACACCTCTCTCGGTTGACCCGCTCCAGGGCCTCCAGGATCTCGCCCCGTTCGTGTCCTCTGGCACGCAGGGAACAGGCGATCTTGTAGAGGGTGGTATTTCTCTCCCCCTCCCCGATCTCCGGCCCTTCGAGGCCGCCACCTGGAACCTTTGCTCGTGGGATTGTCACCACGTTGCCCTCAGACACGCCAGACGGGGCCGTGAGCCTCTCGATCAGCCATTCTGGGGCTTCCGCCGGGGAGCGATTGTGGAGGACCTCATACGGCCCCTCAGTCACGCTCGGAGGGACTATGACGTACCCACCCTCTCCCCGAATATCCAGCCCCGGTCCTAACTTGCCGGCGGAGTTTCGGATCTCTACCCCTTCGGGGCAGCGCAAGTAATGGTGAACTCCGCCGCCGCCCGTTTTGATCGTGGCGGTCAGCGGCAGCCCGTGGCCCGCCTCGTGTAGCTCCGCCAGCGAGTCGTAACCGCCGTGCTCCGGGTCCACGTCCACCACCACCCAGCCGGATCTCTTCCCGGTCGGCATGGCGATGTTGGCGTCCGGCCAACGGGACCACCACGCCCTTATCCTCTCCGGGTCCGTCGAGGCGTCTTTGTGTCCGTTGGGGGTGAGCGGTTCTTTTCTGCCGGGTTTGCAGGGAAAAACGGGTATACTCTTCTCCGCGTACCACAACGCCCAGTCACCCTTTAGGGTTACGGGCCGTAAGAGTTCGTGATAATCTCCCGATTGCGGGAGAGTCGGCTTCGACATCGGTCTCTCCTATCTTTGGCCGGACCTTCGGGGAAAAACTTTGGCGGTGATTCCCGAAGGTTCCCGGCTTTTGTGATTGATCTATACTAGACGAACGGGGCTCTTCCTGCCCCGTCACTAAGCTCTTCGTGGGAGGACTTCCCGGCAAAGGCGAGCGCCTCGTCAGCGAGATCGTCCAGGAACCGCTCTCCGGCCTCGGTAAGATCCTCGTCGCCTACGGCCTCTATGAGTCCCTTGACCGCCAGAAGAGCGCCGGCCGCGTCGCCTTCTGACTTCGCCTTCTTGTAAGCACTCAGACGGTTGGCCGTGAGCAACTCCCCGGCACCCGCGTCCAGGTGTTCGGAGAGCCTCTTTGCCGTTTTGAGTGTTAGGCCCTTCGTCCCGCTCTCCCACGTAGAAATGTTCTCCCTCTTTGTGCCAATCAGCGCTGCCAAAGTCTCCTGGGACATCTCGGCCTTATTGCGGGCCGTCCTCAGATCCGTTAGGCCCTTTTCCGCCCGCTTGATAGTTGTTCCGTTCATGGTTGCCGCTCCTCTCGTAGCTCGTATCCAATACTCTTCGAGCACATGTTAACCCGCCGAAACGCCTACCCCCTAACCTCGGAGCAAAATTCTCGATTCTCGGGTACTTCTCGGGTACTTCTTACTTATTCACCGGATGGTGTGGAATGGTAATTCCACGAAGTAGGTATCCAAGATTCCGCATAATCGGCCCGAATTAGGCCAAAATAGACGGTTTTAGGGGTGCCTTCTACTCGAACTCGTAACCGCTTGCAACGCCGATGGATCGATATGCAGCGTGGTGAGTAACGCCGGACAAAATTCTCGCGTACTACGTGCGTACTACCTGGGTAGGTGAGTGCTCGGCACTAAGACCCGATAATCCGACGCCACCAGGGGCGCTGTTCTTCCGTCTGGCGGGCCTGTTCTTCCGTCTGAGGGCCTGCGGAGGACTCTGGGTAGGTGCGGGTAGGGCCGGGGCTCACGTCGGATTCTCGCGCCTCTGGCGAAGCTGGGGCAGAAGGCAACTCGGGTATCCTCGAAGTCAGCGCGGCGATGATCCGGCGCTGCTCCCGGTCACGTTGGTCTGCAACGTCCAGGCGTCCCCGAAGATCCTCTACCTGCTCGCGTAGGACCTCGACCAGCGCCGGGTCGGGTTCGCCGGCGGGGGGTTGCTCGGACTTCGGCCCCGGTCTCTGTCGTTGTTCCTGCTCGCGGCGCTCCTGGAGGGCGAATAGGTCGGCGCGGGCAATGAGCCAGCGTCCCCTGGGGTCCTTATCCCCGGCAAGCTCGCCACGTTCGAGGAACTGCAACACCCTGCGCTTACTGAGGCTGAGGACCCGTGCCGCCTGGGACGGGGAATAGAAGCCGCTGTTTGGGCCATTCTGCATTATGCGAAGCCTAGCGCGAAGTGGTGCGAAACGCTACCCGGTCCATCTCGGCGTCTCGGACAGCTAGGCCCCATCGCTCGGCCTCGGCCACGCTGTAGAAATCGCCCTCTCCCTGCATGGGGGTAGCTTACCCCTATCCGGCCCTTCTCTGCCCGCCAGCCGCCATTCTCGTAGCTCTCACGGGCGCACAGCCGGAGTCCGGCATGGGGCTCCGACAGGAAAGTTTCGGAAGTCTCGAATTCGAGGGGGTTGTCTGGCGCTACCCCATCAAGAAACCCCGTAGATAAGCCAAGTTGAGCGATTCGGGCGACACCTGAACTCGTGGTTTAGTCTGCTGCGCGGAGGCTGCGCGCAGCAGCAATTCGGGGGCCTTTGTGCGCTCGCGTGAGATCTCTCCGTCGACCTCTAGGGTCGAGTATCCTGTGTCGATAGGTGGTTCACGGCGTACGGAGGCTCTAGGGAGCGTTGTTGGCACCGATCTTTCTCTTCCTTATGGGATTCCTGTTCGGCCTCGTGTTTTGCGCCCTCATGGACCACCAGTTTCGGGTCACGATGGCTGTGGTGCTGTGGCTACCGATCGTGGTCTTGCTGCTGCTTCAGTACACGGAGGTCATCGAACCCGGGACGCTGGGAACAATATTTGTCTTCATA
>MWWG01000182.1_pt1 | contig 10594 bp, 16 predicted proteins | sample 1047331 | NCBI WGS metagenome assembly MWWG01 (sample SAMN06349968, study PRJNA376086) | soil metagenome | isolation source: MG6-4 sample Antarctic (ecotone) soil | place: Antarctica | collected 2015-01-13 | reverse complement strand
GCGGCTTCATGCGCGACGTGCGCCCATTTACTTTGCGCGCTCATTAAGCACACCTCACTTTCAAGCCCGCCGATTGGAGGGCGCGAGACAGAAACGGGGAAACCTCATCAAGTGAGATCGTGACGGCGCGCAAGTCCGGCCACTCGTCAAATAGCTGCGCGACGAGAGCCGAGGGCGTGACGCCGTTCAAAGCTACTGCCGAGGCGTAAGCGCTGCGCGCGGCCTCTTCCGCTTCGAGCGGGTGTGAGACGAGTAAGCACACGCTGGAGCGCATCGCATACTCTGAGCGGGCGATGTGGATGGACGGCAGCACCTTCGAGCCATTCGGCAAGTGTGACGATGAAAACCACCGGGGCGCGTTGTCTTTCGGGCTTTTGTAGTTGAGCCACGCGCGCACCAGACCGCCGCGCCTGACGGGAAAGAGCAAGCCATAGGCGGGCGTGTTCACCTGTGCGCCGTCGTCGCCTTTCCAGAGCGGCGCGAGATGTCCGGTTTGATCTCCGAACCTCTGCCGCACGGCGCACGATGCCATGACGCGCGTCACTTCACCGGGAGCCGAGCGCAGGCCGAGCGCGTGCAGATCGGCGGGCGTGAATCCTTCGTAAATCTCTGCGACGCGTTCAGCATCGCGCACGGCGAGCGAAAAGAAAGAGGCGGCGCACGTCAGGATCGCATCGTTGATAACATCGTCGCCGATGTGCGCGGGGTAAAGTTTCGTCGTTGCCGGATCGGGTAAACCGTCAAGGAAAGCGGCAAGCGAGCCTTCCCGGTTTAGCGGCTCGCTCTCTCCATTCGAGAGAGCGAGCCAGCCGGGAACGGCAATAGGTTGCGGGCGTTGGAATGAAGAGAGGGCGGCAACCATTTATGCGGCCTCCCTTCGTGTGTGCGTTGGAGACGTAGAAGGCCGGCGGGGCGTGCGCGGCGGGAATTGTCTGACGTTCGATGTTGCCCGTTCGTGCGCTTCGGCGTTCCGAGTTAATGCCGAGGCCGAGCGTTTTGTAAGGTGCCTCCCGGCCAATAACTTCGCGCCGCTTGACGAATAGACGAAGCTCGCCGACGTGCAGTAAGTCCCGTCGTTGCGACCATGCGCGGATCGGACAACTGCGACGCGCTCTTGTGGCGCATCAATTTGCTTTTTGCTTTGGTTTTCGCTGTGGTATGCTTTGTTCACCCTAAGCCGTCCTTTCTAGACTCTGAAAGTTAAGGACAACGAAGAGGGGCGCATTGATCGTGCGCCCCTCTTCGCACGTTTACGCCGCGACCGCCGCGACCGTGCGCGACCGGCGATAGTTTTCAATGTCACTGTGTCTGACGACGATCAAGCCCCGCCCCGAACCTCTGCGGTAGCAGCCGATCAATCGTTGGGAGAGCATCCGGCGAAACGTCACTTCCGACACGCCCAACTCATGCGCCGCGCCTCTCACGTCGTATTCGATATTCATTTCAGGCATTGCTTTACGTCTCCAGGTTGAAGGTCAAAAACAGAAAAAACCCGTCTCAAGCTTCGGTCGCATACAGCGTCCAAAGCCAGAAACGGGTTAGTGCCTTAAAGAAGGTTACTGCCCTATTTAATTTTTCAAGTCTGCTGATCAAGTTTCCCTCCATTGCAGACACGTATGGTGTCTGACATGAAGGGATGGTGAGCTTGCCTATTAGCCGCGCAGGCTTTTCTACTACGCCGTCTAAGACGACGCAGGGCTTCTCCTTGACCCCGGTAGCTACAGGCGGTAGTAGTCGAACACGCGATGCGCTACTCTCGGCCTGCGCCCTAATAATGTTTTCAAACTCAAAGCGCGACTCAAGATGATCGCGCGTTTGATGTGCGTGCATCATATCACAATTCATCTCTTTTGATTAGATATTCCGACAAAGTTTATGGTACTTTTGGCACACCACTTGAGCTACCACGTATTCTCAACACTTAGCGACCCCAAGCTAAATTGAGCCAATATTGGTGTGCCTTTTTTCAACCCTTCAAAGGACTTTGTCGGAACATCTATTGATTTGAGTTCATCTTTTTTTGACCAAAAAAAGCGAAAGCCCGCCCAAGACACCAAGAGGAAAATTCTCTTAGTAACTTGAGCGGGCTGAAAGTTGTGCTGCCGGGAGTCGGCAAACAACGTAACTGCTCGCTTGATCTCAATGACCGCGCCGGGTGAAATGAAAGCCGCAACACGCGACGATCCGCGCGATGGTCGGATTATACCATTTATGCTCTTTCTTGTGTGGAAAAAGTTTGCTAGAATGTGCATACAAATAGCCTGTCACGCCAAAGCAATAGCCTGCATGATTGGTTAAGAGATAGAAGCGCGGATCGCTAAGTCGCCAAACTTAGAAGCGGTTCGCGCTTTTGCTTTATGGTCTCGTCTCTACTCAGTTACCTCACATCTAAACTAATCGAACAAACTTGTCGGCGGCTCATAACTTTTTCACGTACAGATCAAGATCATCTCGCTTCACCCTCCAACCTCTGCCGATGATGCGCGCCTTCAATTTCTTCGCCTCGATAGCTTCCCGCAAATGCCCGCGCGAGAGACCGGACAACTGCGCCGCTTCGACAAGTGAGAGCGTCAACTTGTCGGCGACGGGTACGGGCGCGGGCGCAGAATGAATAGCGGCAGCGATCATGGCGGCGAATTGCTGCCCGTTTTGCGATGTCGTGCCTTGTCGTACCAGCGCGACGGGGCTTGTCGTGGCTAGTGCCTGAGACGGCTCCTCCACTTTGCCGGGGATGACGGGCGCGAGATTCGCCGCCCTGAATTGTTCAACCGTCTCAGGGATGAAGTAAGCCTCATCGCCGGTCTTGCCTTTGCGTATCTCGTAGGCAATGCGCCCCGCGCTCATGTGGCGCTCGAGCGTGCGCGGCGTGATTCCGAGAGCGGCGGCGGTTTCCTTTTTATTCATAGCTCCGACAAGCCCTGACAAGGTACGTCCGACAACCACGACAGTCTTTTGTAGTGCCCATGATTCTCCCGCCGCCGCGAAAATCATGGGCACTATACTACTACCCGTTTAAGCCGGCTCAATCTTTCCTCCGCCTCGCGTTTGCGACGTTCGTGCAGTTCAACTCCGAGAAGCCCGCCTTTGTAGCGGCGCATCATCTGCCCCACCGGAGATTGTCTCGAGTAGTAGCCAGACCCGCTTATACACTCTTCAGGAATCCGCGCTGCGTGAACCGCTAACCGCTCACGGTAACGCGCCGCTTCCCTTGTATGGCGTTCAATTTCAGAAGCAAGGCCAGAGAGCGCAGCATCAAGCGAAGGATACCGGCCTAGATATGCCACCGTCTTTTGTCGGACTCGATGCCCGATGCGTTCGCTTGTCACCAAGTAGTGCTAAACGCGCTCTCCCTGTTTCTTTGCCCTTACAAATGCCATTCAGTTTTGACCCTCGACAAGCCCTGACAAGGTACGTCCGACAACCACGACAGCCACTAATGCGCCGAAACGATGTGCTGCTCGAATAAACCGATCAATCTATCCAGCTTCGCATCCGTCCGCGTCTGTGCTGCCGCCAGCCCGGTAATGCTTTCAGTCGCCGACCGGATGAACTCGCTTTGCGTCTGTGCATATATGGCAAGCTGCCGCCCGGTCTCCGCGATCTGCGCGTCCGTGCGATCCTGACGAGCGGAGATGTCAGTTAGCCGGGACTCGTAGTTCGCCTGACTCTGCAAAATAAATTCAATCGCGCGCTCCATCTCTTCGCCGGTCATAGCTTGATACCTTTCTTCGCCTCTTTCGCGTCTCGCTGCCACCCCGCTTTTTGAGCAGCGCGGATTCTTTGATCGTCTTTCCTGACCCACTCCTGGGCCTCACGCTCCATTTTTGCGAGCGTCTCTTTCACCACACGCTTTTCCTCTTTAGACAGCTCTCGCATGTGTCATTTCTTCCCGCTTTTCTTCGTCGCCTCACAAGTAATCGTTGAGTGCTTCCGACTCGTTACCGTATATCGCGAAGATGGTCTGCAACCCGGTGATGGAGAGGAGATCGTTAATATTCTTCCTCACCTTCAAGAGTTTGATCTGTCCACCCGCGCGGGTCACAGACACCAGGGCGGAGACCAGTTCGCCGATACCCATTGAATCAATCCACCTTACATGAGCCATGTCCAGGAGAATCTTCCGGTGCCCTTCTGTGAGCAGGCGGCGAATAACTCTCCGCACCCTGTCTGCACTTTCGCCGGTGATGATGTTTCCCGCCACTCTGAGAATGATGACATCGCCGACCTGCCGTTCTGTGATGCGGGCTTTAGAGGCTTTCGCGGCGACTCCGAGTGTCCAGTCTTTAAGATCGCCCATGAGGTAATCTCCTTATTTAGCGCCCTGCTTGCGCTCTCTGCCTTTCTTCCCGCCCGTAGATACCCCGTCTTTTGCGCTGGCGTGTCCTGTGGCTAGCTTTGGGGTGGCGGGTGCGGACTTGGGCACTGGCCCCGGCGATGTCTTGCGTTGCCGTGCTGCCGCAATTGCCTGCGCAGTTATAAAGCGGTCGCGCCCCATCTTTTCAGATTCAATTTCATCTCTGGCGACCATTTGGCGGACGCGCGCGGGCGTGACGCCAAGCAACTCCGCAGCCTCATTTGTGGTGTAAAGCTGTTTATCCATGCCGCGCATATTAGCCTGAAATAATTATTTACGCAAGAGCAATTATTAGCTCGACAGTTATTCACTCGTAAGCTAATATTCACTCGTAAGCTAGTAACTAAGAAGGGGCATAACACCATGATCCAGATTCAACGCAAAGAACAATTCACGAAGGCAATTGAGCGGGCGAGAAAAGAACGCATGTTTGTGCAGCCGCTCCGCTTCCGCGAGTACGTCGTTACCAACCGCTCGAACGGCAGCCGCTATGTCGTGATGTTCGAGATTCACAACGGTAAGAAATTCGGGACGTGCTCATGCGAAGCGGGCAGCCCTATGCGTGGCAATCATCGCCCGATGGTCTGCAAGCACTTGCTCGCGGCTCTCACGGTTCACACGGCGTTGATGTCGCAACGCAAAGGGCACTAACTCGAATCCGGGGCGCGCACGGGACACGCGCATATCTACCATGAAAGAAATTCCACTATCACGCGGCATGACCGCCATCATTGATGATGAGGACCTTGATCGGGTGTCACAGTTCAAATGGTCTTTGACTTGTCATAAGGAACGAAAACCACCCGATTACTACGCTCGCCGCTCTGTCTATCGTGCAGGGAAGGCCGCTTATTTCGTCGGTACAAAAAAGAGAAGCGACGTGATCGGCCTCGCTCCGATCACGTCGCTTCTCTTTTCATAATCCTGTTAGGGGATCGTGATGCTGCGCCTTATATCTCAACGCGGCTTCAATAGCAATCTAAATCTCACCTTACCGGTAATGCCTCAGTTACGCGCGGAAGAATGGCGGAACAAAGTTTCCCCGTGAAAAGTATTGAGCAGCAGAGAATATTTGCTCATGTACCAGTTGCCGAAAAGTCGCGACTTAGGCGTTAACTCTTGCGACGCTTGTTTAGACAAGCAGCGCGAGATTGACCGCTTGCGCGAAGAAGTCGCCCGCTTGCGTTCACAACTGTGTCAGCGCCAAAGAGACCCCACCGCGACACCCTTCGGTTCCTCTACCCCGTCATCGAAGATTCCCCTCAAGCCCAACACCACGGAAGAACAAAGCGCGAAGCGCGGCGGCGCACAAGTTGGCCATCCCGGGCATGGGCGGCGTGGCGTCACTGCTGCCGACGCCGAGCGGGTCATCGCCGTTACTGCCGCCGCCAGTTGTCCGCAATGCGGAGGAGCCCTCATCGCGAAGGGCTGGCCGCGCCAGAAGCGTGCTGGAGATGCAGCCCACCGTGGTCGAACCTGTGCGGTACCGCTGACAGAAGAAGTATTGCGCCACCTGTCAACGCGGGGTCTGTGCCACGGCTCCCGGCGTCTTGCCCAAGAGCCTCTTCGGCAACCAACTGAGCGCGCACGTTCTAACGAGCCACTACCTGCATGGTGAGCCACTGGGGAGGATCAGTGACCGACTCGGACTAAACTTAGGCGCGCTGCTCGAAATGGCACATCGCGTCGCGCATTCGTTCCGCTCTGTGATTAAAGAACTCAGTGTCGAATATCGCCAAGCCGAGGTGCGCCATGCTGATGAAACAAGTTGGCGCACCGACGGGCAGAGTGGCTATGCGTGGCTCTTTTGCACAGAACAGACGAGTATCTTTCTCTTTCGTCGGACGCGTGCAGCTTCAGTCGCAAAGGAAGTCTGAGGGACTTCGCCGCTGGGCGGCGTCCTGGTCGTTGACCGCTATGCCGCCTACAACCGTGCGCCCTGTGCGTTGCAGTATTGCTATGCACATCTCTTGCGCGACGTGGAAGACCTGGGTCAGGAGTTCGCGGCGGAGGCGGAAGTGCAAGCCTTCACCGCGACCTTGATCCCGCTCCTCTCGCAAGCCATGCACCTGCGCCGTCAACCGATCACGGACGCCGACTACTACGAGCAGGCGCAGCAGATCAAGCAACGGATCATCGTGGTCACGGAGTCGGAGGCACGACATCCCGGCATCCGTAAAATCCAGGACCTCTGCCATGACAAAGCCGAACGGCTCTACCACTGGGCGCAATCGCGCGCCGTGCCTGCCGAGAACAATCGTGCCGAACGTGAGTTGCGCCCTTCGGTGATCGCGCGCAAAGTCAGCTTTGGCTCACAGTCCGAAGCGGGAGCCGGGACGCGTGAGGTCTTGATGACGCTGCTCGCGACGTTGCGTAAACGAGTGAAGCATCCACAGCAACGCTTGAAGGAAGTCCTGGACACCCTGGCGCGCGACCCGGCAACTGCTGTGCATCAACTCTTGTGGGTTGCTGACACAAGTTGAAGTCGCCGCGTCAGCTGTTGCTCACCTTTCACGCCACTCATACCCAGAGCGCGAGTGGCGGCATGAGGCAGCTATGATCCTCCGCGCGTAACTGAGGCATTACCCTTACCGTCTTCGGCGAGAAAAGCCGTAACCGCCGCCGCCGAGCAGGAGTAACACAACGATGATGATGATGAGTGTGGTGGTGTTCATGGCGAGGAGCCTACTACAGCCGCGCTTCGCCGTCCATAGCTATGGCTACAGCCCCCGTCATTTAACGCCACGCTTCACAGGACAAGTCGCGGGCGCACCGGACAGGGCGATGTAGTCTTAATCCGTCTGGCGCGTTACAGGGGCTTATATGCAATCTTTCGCGCGTCCGATCATGGATGGTGAAGGGTGTAAATTCTTGTCGTTATGCGCGTTCGCCTTTGTGTTTTCAAGTGCCGTCGCCACCATAATCCCGCTTATCGGATTCATTGTTGAAAACAGGTGAGACAAATCGGCGTGATCATCAATTACTTGTGCGCGAGTCTTTTTAAGGCTATGCACCGATCAAGCATAAATGATGCGTGATTGCATATTTTCAATATGGACGGACGGGCGCAACATCTTGCGCCCGTTTTATGTGGCGAACCCATCACGCGCTGAGGGCTTTCAGCGTCCGCACGTTGTTGACGGTTTTCGCCGCCCGCGCCGCCTCCCTGCGCGACTCAATTAAACGCGCGGCGGCTGAGAGTGTCCGCACCTTCGCCAGTGATTCGACGGCGCGCGTGAACCGGCGCTGCGCGTTCGTCAGCCGCCGATCCCAGTACAACCCCGTTTCCGTGTTGTGGCTTTCATAAGTCTTTGAGGTATGCGCCACGGTCAGGCTATTAAGGCACAGCCAGGAGATGATGATCTGTTCGATCAACATCCGCTCCAGCGGCGGAGCGTCCTTGTGGCCGTACTCTTCACGCATCAACTCGACGGCACGTTGCTGCGACTCTTCGGACAGAACCGACTTGCCGGAGTAAGTCTTGATGACGTGATCGGTCGCCCGCCGCGACACGTCGCCCGCCCATTTCCACATGCGCGGATTCTCTTGCAGGAGCCGCCGGAGTTCGTCGCGGTCGGCTTGTGCCGGGCGCTCGATGTTCGTGCGCTTGATGAGTGCTTCGACCGTCTTGAACTTGCCGAACTCTTCTTTGCCCGTCACCCTCATCTGTACCTCTTCACTCATCGCGCGTGCGCCTCCATTGCCTTTTGTGTGTGTGGAATCCTTCGGCGAGTAGCGCGGCGGTCGTGAGCGTCTTGATCATCTCGCCCAACTCATCCCCGGCGCGGTCAAGTTCCGTGTCTCGCGCTCGCGCCCTGCGCTTCGCCTCTCGCTCGTCTTTGGCCTCACTGCGTACCATTCCATCAAGCGCCGCGCATAGTCCTGCGACTTCGCCGCCGCCGACATAGACGGAGCGCACCTTATCCCCGCTCCGCTCTTTGCGGTAGAAGTAACGCCCGCCCCTCTCTCTCGTCTCCCATCCCATCGTTGTGCTACACCTTTTTATTTGCCCCGCTCATTTCTCTTTGCCGTTCGTAGTGGAAAAGCGTTCGCCGTGTAGCCTCAGACGTTCGCAGCATGAAGGCGTCCGGCGACTCTTCGCGTAGCTTGATCAAGCGTTCGTAGTGATCAATCGGCTCGAAGCCCGCGCTTTTTTTAGGTATCAAATCTGTCAAAGTTTGAGACATCAGACCTCACATATACTTGCCCGGCGCATACTCCAACTCTGTTACTTGCGAGCGCGTGAGCCTTTCAACTTCATGGCACGTCTCGCACAATTCCCGGCGCGCAACTCCCGCAGCCTCGGTCTCGGAAACGTCGCTACCCTCGCACATGACGGCCACCCGTTCAGCTATCAGATCGGGATCAACGTCAGGGCTAGGGCATGTGTGGGAAAAGGGGCGCGAGTAGGAATTCATGCGCTCCATCCATGCCTCTTCATCACCGATCTCTGCCTCAAACAATGCGACCGCTTCATCTAGTGACATCCCGGCGCGTTGCTTCTCGTCAAGGAAAAAAGTGAGAGCTTTTCGGTAGGTTTGATAAGCGATAGGCGGCGGCAAGTTCGCCGGGGCATTTGGTGACAAATTGTCTACCAAGCCACCCTCCGCACCCGCATTTTTATTGGCTTCTGCGTTTTCAGTGTTCGTACACTCGATTTCACCGGCGCGGGCGGGATCGTCCGTTTTTGTCCACCTATTTATTCTTAGATCAGGGGCGACAGGCGCGGCCACTTGTTCGCCGTCCTGAGTGTCTTCGTCGCCGTCGAACTTTTGCGCGAGTAGGGATTCAGCGTGCGCGCGTGCCTCTGCCTGAAGTTCGGGCGGCACGTCGCGCATTAACTCATCAACCGCTTTCTCGACGCGCTTCAGGAAACGCACGACGGCCAGCGCGGGCGTGTCCGGTTGCTTGATGCGTGCGGGCTTCGGCTCCGCGTCTTCTTTCGTGTGGGCTTTGCGCGTCTCGTCGTCTCGCAAGATGGCGACGTGCGCGGCGGCGGCCTGGGCGAATCGCTCAAACCGCTTGCCGTGTATCTTCATCGCCGCACTAGCGATCTCTGCTATGTCTTGGGCGCAGAGGGCGTGAATCTGCGAGGCTTTACGCTGGCCGGTCTTGAAGTTCTGCGAGCCTTCGATGCGGCGCAGCGCGACGATCCCGGTGCGCTGCTCTTCGGCCTTGTACTCCGCATAGGCGCGCGTCCATGCCCGCGCGAGCGTGCGCTTCTCCGTGTGATGAGCGGGCAACCGGCGAAGCCTCTCCGCTTCCATGTGTGAGTCGCCGCGAAGATATAAACCCATCTCCCAATCGGCGCGCGTGATGGCATGGTCCAAACCCGCCGCCGCTTCGATGGCTGCGCGCAAGGTGTCGGCGACGCTTGGATCGTAGCCGACGAATTGAACGAAGAAACGAAGGGCGAGCGATTGATTGGCATAACTGCGCCGCGCCGGTTCATCCTGCTTGCGCCGTCGCTTCTCTAAGTTGGCGACGCGGGCGGTTTTATCAAGCGGCTCTTTTCTGACCTCTGCGGCGAGTTCAGCGGCTTCATGCGCGACGTGCGCCCATTTACTTTGCGCGCTCATTAAGCACACCTCACTTTCAAGCCCGCCGATTGGAGGGCGCGAGACAGAAACGGGGAAACCTCATCAAGTGAGATCGTGACGGCGCGCAAGTCCGGCCACTCGTCAAATAGCTGCGCGACGAGAGCCGAGGGCGTGACGCCGTTCAAAGCTACTGCCGAGGCGTAAGCGCTGCGCGCGGCCTCTTCCGCTTCGAGCGGGTGTGAGACGAGTAAGCACACGCTGGAGCGCATCGCATACTCTGAGCGGGCGATGTGGATGGACGGCAGCACCTTCGAGCCATTCGGCAAGTGTGACGATGAAAACCACCGGGGCGCGTTGTCTTTCGGGCTTTTGTAGTTGAGCCACGCGCGCACCAGACCGCCGCGCCTGACGGGAAAGAGCAAGCCATAGGCGGGCGTGTTCACCTGTGCGCCGTCGTCGCCTTTCCAGAGCGGCGCGAGATGTCCGGTTTGATCTCCGAACCTCTGCCGCACGGCGCACGATGCCATGACGCGCGTCACTTCACCGGGAGCCGAGCGCAGGCCGAGCGCGTGCAGATCGGCGGGCGTGAATCCTTCGTAAATCTCTGCGACGCGTTCAGCATCGCGCACGGCGAGCGAAAAGAAAGAGGCGGCGCACGTCAGGATCGCATCGTTGATAACATCGTCGCCGATGTGCGCGG
>MWWG01000181.1_pt1 | contig 10619 bp, 19 predicted proteins | sample 1047331 | NCBI WGS metagenome assembly MWWG01 (sample SAMN06349968, study PRJNA376086) | soil metagenome | isolation source: MG6-4 sample Antarctic (ecotone) soil | place: Antarctica | collected 2015-01-13 | reverse complement strand
AAGCGAAGTAAGCGATGCACATAAACAAGGCATCATTCAACAAAAAGCCTAACTTATCGAGGCCCTTTATGAGCGCGAGGAACGCCTTGCGATCCAAGAGGAAGGGAAATTGTCCGACGTCGGGACTGGCTTCATAAAAGCAAATAATCCGCTTGTGACCGTTGCCGAGGACATTGATGATCCTGTGGTGTCCTATATACAGGCGCACCCGCGCGTGCTCGATTTGGCGAAGACTCTTGGCGGCGTGGAGATTGTCAGCGTGCGCCGTGAAGCAAAGGAGTGTGCCGCGTGAAAATAAAAATCACAACACTTCGTGAAGGGTCTTATGGAATCTATGAAGTCAAGGTTTCATCGTCGGATAGAGACGAGTTTTTTGAAGCTATTGACGCGCTCAAGAATCGCATTCCTCCGCAGGATCGCAAGTTTGATGGCGACTCTCGGCAATGGCTGATTAACGGCATCGCCTCTGGTTATTTGCATAGCTGGCTCGAAGCGATGGAGGACGAGTACGACGCCGAAGCTGTTTGGGATGGCGAGAAGCGGGAACACGCGAACGCGCCGAAGAGCGAGCCGCCGAAGATGATTGATGCTTATAAAACCTTGTGCGTTGTGCCGGATGCGCCGCCCGAAGTCGTCAAAGCAGCGTATCGCGCCCTCGCGCAGATTTATCACCCGGACCATGGCGGCGACACGGCACAGATGCAGCGGATCAACGAAGCATACCGGAGGCTCGCAGCGTGAAAACGATAGCCATGCCGACGGTGCAGGCATTCGAGCCGAACGGCTTTTACGAACGGCTCGAATGCCTGCGCCGCACGGATCGAAAGACCTTCGACGGCTTTTCGATTCCGACGCGGCTGGCACTTTTTGAATACGAAAAACAGAAGCGGCAGCATGAAGTAGAGCAGGCAATCAAAACAGAGGCCGCGTAAGGCGCGAAAATTACGCGCATAAAGGTAAACAAATGAAGAATCAACAGCAGACCGAATCAACAACGCTCGCCCAACAGATCGAGCGTCTCGAATCCCGCCGCGCGAGTATTACAGCCGAAGTGGATACGGCACGCGCCACGCTTGACGCTGCCCGGCGCAAATATGTTCCCGGCACGGGCGAAGATTCGCAAATTACAGCGGCGCAGAATCGAGTATCGGCGCTTGCCGCAGCCGTCGAATCAATCACCGACGAGCTTTCCGGGCTAGGCGAGAAATTGCTTGTTGCGCGGAACGCTGAAAAACAAGCGAGCGAAGCCGCGCGCATTGCCGTGTTGGAAAGCGAGCAAGCGAAGTTGCTTAACGAACACGACGCCGTGACCGCACAAACGGATGCTGCCGTAGAGAATGCCGCTGTGCGGATCGTTGAATTAAGAGCGCGTTACTTTGCTTTAAGCCAAGAGCGCAGCCAATTACTTCGGGAAGATCGGAAGTTTTTATCGAACGACGATCTTCTACTCCCGCGCGCCGTTTCGCCGCCGATGGAGATGGCCGTAACGATCCACGAAAGAAGCCGCGCGACCACGCCCGAACGTTTCGGAAACAACTTGCCACAAAGAAACTAAATGAACGGCATAAAGCGTTCATGGTGAGCCGCAAGATATTGTGTACGCCGACCATTTTGAAAAAGTGACACCGAAAGAAACGAACCACGCTTTACGATGCAAAGCACGCACACTACATCTTGCGCTTACGTCCGATAATCAAGATGTGTTTTCAAAATGGACGAACATAATAGCGATTATCAGACACGCGCGCCGATGAGACGAACTTAAACATAATGAACCTTTCTACCGAAAAACTTACGCCGAAGCAGGAAACGGCGCTTCTCGCATTGCTTGATAACAGCACGATAGAAGCGGCATACAAGGCCGCTGGCATATCCAAAGCAACGATGTGGCGCTTCATGCAGGATGCGAACTTTCAAGCGCGTTACAGGGCATCACGGCGGCAGCTGGTGGAAACGGCAATCGCGCAACTTCAAAAGCACGCGACCACAGCGGCGCGTGTGTTGGTGAGTATCGCCGTAGATCAGCACGCGCCCGCGTCCTCGCGTGTGGCGGCAGCTAAGACGATCCTTGACCAGAGCGTGAGTGCAATCGAGTTAATGGACTTGCAAGAGCGCATAGAGAGGTTGGAAGAATTATTACCGGAGCAAGAGAAAGGCAAAGGCAAACGATGGGCTTAAAAGAAACAATAAAGCGATTAGAACAACGCGCGGGAGTCTCGAAAGAGTTATGCCCGCATCTGCCGCCCGTGATTTTGTATCCCGACGGCAGCGCGGAAAACGAACAGGCGCATGATTGCGGACGTCCGCGCTTGCGCATCTGCGTTACTTATACGGACGACAGCGACGCGCGGACGCAAGAAACAGCACACCGTACTTTCGCAAAGGTGCGCGAGGAATGTAGCGAATTGACGCCGGAAGTTTGCGCGGAGATCGTCGCGCGTGCGTTTGGCATTACGCCCGCCGAACTATTGGAGCGTGCAGCATGAATATGCAAACGAGAGTCGAGCGATTAGAGCAGCGGGCAGAAGACGCGGCGGTTACGCGCATGGCCGAAGAGTATGACTTAACGCTTCTTGCCGATGATGAATTGATTGCTCTGGAAGCATGTATGAGTAAAGCGCAAGCGCTCGGCGTGCCTGTCCAACAGCTAATCACGCCGGAATTAGAAGCGGCAATAGATAAATGCTTTTCAGGAAAGGGCGCGGGCGCATGAGCTTAGAAACTAGATTAAAGAAATTAGAAGCGGCGCACACTGTAAGCAACGACGGCTTGTGTATTTGTTCGGTTGGCGCGATTCAAGGTTACTATCCCGGCAAAGAGCCGCCCGCCGACATGCCGCTTGTCGAGACGTGCGACGTGTGCGGCGGCGAAATGCGCGTGAGAAAGATCGAGCTTATTGACAGGCACGATCAAGTGCGCGCCGATGCGTAAGGCGCAGCCACAGGGCTTGTGTGACGCAAGAATACACGCTTTATGCTCGTTTGTTTGACCACTTCACAGCGCCGCGTGTAAGATGCGCGACACTCGGACGGATGCTAACGCATCTGTCTAGCGTCGAATATGGTGAGGATGTTCGGCGCGCCTCACGATGAAAATTGTGAGAAGAGGCGGCTGGAGACGTGAGAAGTTCCAGCCGCTTTTCCTTTTGTGGGAGCCGTCTTTACACAACCGCGCGCGCGTCTAATTCTTCGCGTTCGGCTTCCCGTGCCGCCTTCGCATTCTCTCGTAAGCACAGTTCAATATATGCGGCACTGTCGAAATATCTGCGCGGCTTATCCAAATCATTCACCACGTCTGCCAGCGCGTTGTACATGACAGCGGGCGTGTCCGGGTGCGTAAGCACAGCGGAAATGTGCGCGGCGAGGGTTGGTATGCCCTGCAAGCGTTCGACGTTTTCTTGTGCCTCTTCCGATGTTAGATCCAGAATCGTTTCGCCGCGTTCGGCGCGCTTCACACAATCCGCAAGGTCAGCGTGCTTTTTCACCATTGCGTTAAAGATCGCCTCGCGCGTGTCTGAATCGTAGCGGCGCTTGTTATTAATGATCGCTTCCGCGCGCCCCTTGAGCGTGCGCCGCGCGGTTGTTTTCTTCTGCACCGATTTTTTCGTTGTCATTATTTGCGGCCTCCCTTCTGATGCGCGATCACAAGACTGTCATCGAAATAGAAATCCATATTGCCGGAGCGTAATTTGGTGCGCTCGCCGGTGATGAGCACATCATCAATAACAACCCATGTGTTCTGCGCAATCAGCGCGCAGTAAATTAGAACCTTGTCGCCGGGCTGAATGCGGCGCGCCGGTCTTGCCTGCTGCTGTCTGACGAGAGTAAGTTGTCTTTGCATAACTGATGCCTTTCGTTTTCTGGAAGGTTGAAGGTTGAAGGCTAGAGAGGCTTTGGAGCGCTTCTCTAGCCTTTCTCATTAGTGCGACGTGGCGGCGATCACGACATGAGCGCCAGCCGCAGAAGCGACGTGATAGCAAAGCCTGTCGCGCTGGCCTGCTTTGCAATCGCATGAGGCGAGACGCTTGCCGCCTTGAACGTCGAATTGAACCGTATAGGTTGCGCCCGTCTGACGATTGCGAACTTCATAGCGGCGAAACTCTAAAACCTTGACGAACGGCTTTACGTTGCGCGCTTTGTCGATTGCCTTTTGCATCGCTTCGATTGTTGTTAGCTGAATCATGTTCGTTGTCTCCCGTTTCGTGTTTATTCATTTCCAACTGACAAAGAGATATTACTATAACTCTTTTCCAACTGTCAAGCGGTTTGCGAAAATAAATCAAACTATTTTTCACGGCAATAAAAGCCTTGTCATTTGGAATAATCCGTGATTTAATTTGCCGCATGACAAAGAGTATTGATCCCAACGAACTGCTAACGGTGACGCAGGCCGCCGACGAAAGAGGCACGACGCGGCAAGCAATCAACTATCTCATTCGGCAAGGGCGATTAGAGACAGTGGAAATTGCCGGGAAGCGATTTATCAGCCGTAGTGTTTTGGCTAGTTTCAAACCTGAATCCGGCGGCAGACCGCCCGGTAAGGCGTCCACAGCAAAAAAAGCAGCCGCAGGCGCGGCAAAGGCCAGCAGTGGCGCATCTGTGAAGAAGAAAGGCAAGCGATGAAGGACGAAACAATCAAACTCGCACCGATGACGGACGAACTGTTTTTAGCTGTTATCGCTCACGCTATGGAGCAAATACCCGGACGAGAGCTGCCTAGCGACATAGCAACCACATATCTTGATGAGGCGGGTTATTGGTCGCCGGAATGGATTAACGCAACGCCCGCACAGAAACGAGCGCACATACATGACCGCATGGAACACGCGACACACCGCGCGCCGGGCATAACCGGCAAGGTTCGCCGTCGCCGCATGTTTAAGCGCGTCCGCTCATAGATAGGAATTAAAGTCTAAGTCTCGCGCCACCTGACGAAAAGGACACCACCAAATGAGCGTCGAAGAAAGAATCGTTAAGTTGGAAGAATTCGCAGCGGACGTGCGCAGCTACACCAAAACCCTGACTGACATGATTCGTCGCCATGATGAGCGGTTAGATGAACACGCCACCATGTTCCATGAGGCGAACCAATCTATCGCCGCGCTGGCTGATGCACAGATTCGCACCGAAGAGGCATTGAGAAAGTTGATCGAGCGGGACGAGCGGCGCGGCAATGGCAGCGGCGGGCAATGAAAGGCAGTATCACGCCCGGGCGCGCGGGGCTGGAAAGTGCAACCGGTTGCACTTTTTGATAGAACTCAATCACGCCCGGGCGCGCGGGGCTGAAAGTTTTTTATTCTGCAAATTTGCAGAGTTTCCGGCGTGCCGCCCGTGCGCGCACAGACTTATAGGTGACAAATGTCACCCATGAAACCGCTTCCGTATGACTCCCGTGCGTGTGGATGGAAAGTTGAACGCATAAGCAGTTGAACGATAGCCGTCAAAATCCGCGAGTTTCCTAACGCATAAGGAAGCTAACGCACGTCAAGCAACCCGTATGAGGCAAACGCGACAAAAAAGACACCTGAAAAAGAGGCGAAAGCAGTGAAAAAGCAACGAAACAGCAATGAGCACTGAATGGCCGGACACGATCAATCTGCCGCCGGAGATTGCGGATGCCGAGATTGTTTCCCTTCTCCGGCGCGTCGCCAGCGGCGAGCTTGTGCCACGACTCGCTAACCCGAAAGAGACTTGGGAAGAAGTCTACGCGGGCAACGTCGAGTACATCGTTGATGGCTGGAAGATCGTCGTCTTCAATGATTGCGATTCATGGGACTACATTGACAGCGTGACAGCACCGGACGGGCGCACATGGGAGTATTCGCATTGGTCACGCACTATCGAAGATGACACGGCAAAAGCGCCGGATGAATCTCTATACGCTGAAAATGAAAACCTTTGGAGCAAAATGGTAGATGCCTTTATTGAAGCAAGGTAACGCTTTGATTCTTTGAATTGAATAATCAATCTTTTTCAAACCACGAAAGCCGCGAAGCTTACGCGCGTAACGATAAATTCCCGCTAATGGCTGATAAGCAGAGATGAACAAAAAAGAAGCGGCTGAATATCTCGGCATCACGCCCCGCGCGCTTGAGTATCACGTCAAGCAAGGCAACATCGGCGCGCGTAAAGAGAAGGGCAGAACGGGCGACATTGCCATCTTCGATGAATCCGAACTGCGCAAGCTGAAAGCGACGATTGACGCCCGCCGCGCGCCCGTTCATGCCGTCGAGCGCGTTAGCCACGAAAGCCGCGAAGCGGAGCCGCGAAGCATTGCGCGCCTTTCGGACGTATCGCCGGATCAATCGCCACAGACAGCGCTTCAAGGGCAAGACTTGGCGCCACTCGGCGCGCGGCTCATCGAAGCGTTGGAAGGGCTGCAATCGCAGGCAATCGCACAATCCCGAGCGCATAACGGCGTGCGCGTATCGGAGAAGTTTACGCTCTCACTTGTCGAGGCAGCGCAGTTGTCCGGCCTCTCGCGCGGACACTTACGGCTTGCCATTGAAGAAAAGAAGTTGAAGGCGCGCATCATCGGGCGCGGCTGGCGCGTGAAGCGCGAGGATTTAGAAGCTTATATAAAGAAGCTATGACAGTGCGGCGTGACACGCTGGCGCGTCATGTCATAGCTGAATTGCTTGAATTTCGGCTCGCCTTACTTGAGTGTAGCCAACGTGCTGCAGCAGGGAAGCTAAGTGAACAATAAAAAGAGCCAACCCCTAACAAAAGAAACCGTTGAAAATGTACGGGATAAATTCAGCGAGTTATGGCTTTCGCAGTCTGGTTTTGAAGATTTATTAAACGAAAGCGGTTTTGTGTCAAAGGTTATTGAGCACTATCGAGTAGAGCTATTTGAAAGATGGCAACGACAGCCTTGGAATGAAGGCAAAGACACAGCCGGTATTGAAAATCACATTGAAAAAATAAGCAAAGCTCTCCAAGAACATTTAGGTAGAAGATTTTATTACACTACCGCGTTGTTAATCGACCAGTCGTGGCGTGATGCACATGAGCGCCCTATGTCAAAAGCGACCGCCCGGATGCTCGCTAATTTTTATTTTGTTGAAAGTGGATTGACCGGATTACGTTTAAGGGACAGCCGAGGACGCACAAGAAAAGTCGTGTTAGACGCGACTGAAAACTTAATCAAGAAAGCAGTTCTTAGTTTCAAAGAAAAGAATAAAGGAAAAATTCCAACCTTAACGCAAGTCGCCAAAATTATGGGGATTACGACTCCAGCACTAAAGATGAGAATTAGCCGTGAACAGTTAAAATGGAAAGGAATAAGAAAGGTAACAAAATAAGTTATTTATTTATGTTACTTAAATCTTTGCTTACTTATACTTATGGGTATTGTGTTAATACAAAAAGGTGATATAGTCAGATTAGGTTCAGTCAGAAGCAGGGCGCGCAAGGAAAGTCGGCGCGCAAGGTTTGAAAAATAATTAAGGGCGACAATCGCTAATAAGCTTGGCGGCTCGCGATCATCGCCCCGAACGTGCAGGAAGTTTTAACACTCCCTGTCTCTATTTGAGGATTGTAAACACGTTCAGGGCTGCCGTGCAAGCGGAAAATTACACGCGTAATTTTTCATGGAGCGATTTTCGTAGCGGCAGCTATGAAAAAAGTTAATCACGGAAAGATAAGCCGTGATACAATCAGCACAGTTAAAAAAGCGATGCCGAGCGCGTCCAGATTCGAGGCGAAAGCCTTTGAGGGATGCGCAATGTTTCGGACAACTCGCAAAGTTTTACAATTAAATAACAGGGTCACGTTTCAGAAACCACGCCCGCTAATAATTTGAACTTCGGTTCATTTTGTTGGCGGGCGTTTTTGTTTTTCCAACGACTCGCTTAGAAGGAAATAAAAGCATGAGCAACTTTGATGCTTCAGCCGCAAGCAAACACTTCGACATTCACAGCGCCGCGCCCTACCTCGGCGTTTCGGAAATCACTTTGCGCCGGATGATCGCCACCAATCAGATCGAGCATTTGCGCGTCGCGCCGTCGAAAAAGCGAATCTTGTTCACGCAAAAGCAGCTTGACGGCTACCTATCGCGTTGCACGCAACCCGTCGCCGCATGACACAGAAAAAGACCGCAAGCGCGACGAACGCTTACGGCCTTCGGTTTTTAGGTGATTAACTTTAACGAAAGGTACGGACAAAATGAAGATAACAGATATTCCCGCCCGTAACAACTCTTTTCCAAAGAAAAACCCCGCCGCACGTCGCGGCCTCACTCCCGGCGCTGCCCTTGCAGCTCTACGGATGAACGCCGAGCGTCACGCCGAAGAGCAAAAGATTGCCGCCTCGCGTACAGACAAGGGGGCAGCATGAGCGCACAACCCGCACCCGAACGGAAATTCTATACAGATGAAGAACGCGCATCGTTTCGAGCGTGGCGCTTCGGATCGACGCTCGATTGGGCAAGCCTACTCTTAACGGAAATCAACTATCCCGTCGAACTCCGATGGTTCGTTGACGCCGTGCAGGGGCTTTGCAAAGGCAGAGAAATGCGCATCGCACATTCCACGCTCGCCAAACGCGCGCAACGGTTCAAAAACAAACCGCAAGCAAGTGATTTAACACGGCGTGCCATTGATGCAAACAACGAATGGGCGCGCGCCCGCCGGTGCATGGTCTTCGATATTGAACGCCCGAAACCCGGCGAAATGGAAGGCAAGGAAAAACGAGCACGCACCAGATACACGGATTATTTAACTCCGGCAATTGTCTGGGCGCAGGAAATGGAGCGCGTCGTAAAGAAGGCCGACGAAGTGACTTGGAAGAGAGACACAAAATATCGTCTTGCCAAGCGACGCGAGATTATGGACGAAGCACTCAAGATGCTGCCCGGATTCAAGCGCGCCGAAGATATGCCGGGCGATGGCGCCGCGGACGAAAAAGCGCCGCTCTCTTTACGTGAATATATCCTGCAACGTGAGCGCATCGCTTTGGCAGAGATTAACCGGATCAATACGCGCGCCGGTGGCGGCGAGCCGGTTGACATCGAAGATATTGACGCGCGCCTTACCCTGCTTGAAATCTCCTACGAAAAGATTGCGCACGCCAACGAAAAGGCTTTCCAGAGCACGCGCGATATTCTAATCGGTATGAAAAAGACGCGCCTGACGCGCGCCATGAACTTCACCGATACAGCGGAAGTTATGGCAGAATTTGACGAGAAATTTGCAGGTCACGAAGGCGGCGCAGATGCGCAAAAAGCACAAAAGAAGGGTAAGACGGGCGACACCCTTGTTGATGATGCGCCAGAAGCAGAATCGGACGCGCGCCAGACCCCTATGGATGGCACCCAAGATGGTAAATATATATCTAAGGGTAAGACGGGCGACACCCTTAGTGGGTCGCCTGTTCAAGCCTCCGATGATGACTTTGAAGAGTTCACAACCGGCGTGGTTATCGGCGACGCGCCGCACGTCGAAAATTTGCTCACAATGGAAGAGGCAGCGGTTTCGTTAGCGACAGATGGTTTCAAACTCGTCCCTAATTATGCGCCGACGGCTGACGGTGGATGCACCTGCCACAAAGGAAAGAACTGTTCGAGCGCTGGCAAGCACCCGATTCTTATAGGATGGGACAAACCAGAGTCGGAAAACTGCGCTACAAACGACGCGCGGAAGATTCGCGCATGGTGGCGCAAGTGGCCGAACGCGAACATCGGTATTGCAACGGGCGCGCTCGGCGGCATTGTTGTGCTGGACGCGGATTTTCCGAAGAAGGGCGATGTTGGCCTCACTACACTACTTGAGCGTCTCGGGCTTGATGCGATGCCGCCGACGATGGAAGTCAACACCGGCGCGGGCGTTCATTTCTATTACAAATACGACGCTGACGACGTAAGAAACAGCGCCAGCAAAATAGAGGAAGGCATTGACGTGCGCGGCGCTGGCGGGCAAGTGGTATCTGCGCCGTCGCTTCATCGCAGCGGGCGGCGCTACATGCCTGCCAATGGCCTGAAGCCTATTCCGCTTCCTGATTGCCTGCGTGCAGAGATGTTGAAAGCGAGTAAAAAAGAGGTGAAGCCCGCCGCAGATTCAAACCTCAAAACATCCATTCCACGCGCCGGTACATACGCCACGTCTGGCTCAAAAATCTTCCCCGACGGGACGCGCAACGATGGTTTGCGTGATGTGAGCTGTGGCCGCTGGCTGAACGGATGGGCGGCTGATGAGGCTGAACTTGTTTCGCAGATGTTGGAGGTGAACGCCACTCGATGCGCGCCGCCGCTCTCTGCCGAAGTAGTAATTGAATTGGCGCAGCGAACGGCGCGTAACCTTGCACGCGGCGAGTGGCGACAGGAGGTAGCAGGCGTATGACAGTTACAGACGTTTTAACAGTCTGCGCCGCGCGAGGCGTGCAACTTATCATCGACGGCCATGAGTTACGCGCGCGTGGACGCAAAGGCGCAGTAAGCGATGCTCTTAAACAAGGCATCATTCAGCATAAAGCCGAACTTATCGAAGCCCTTTATGAGCGCGAGGAACGCCTTGCGATCCAAGAGGAAGGGCAATTGTCCGACATCGGGCGTGGCTTCATAAAAGCAAATAATCCGCTTGTGACCGTTGCCGATGAAATTGATGATCCTGTGGTGTCCTATAT
>MWWG01000180.1_pt1 | contig 10636 bp, 7 predicted proteins | sample 1047331 | NCBI WGS metagenome assembly MWWG01 (sample SAMN06349968, study PRJNA376086) | soil metagenome | isolation source: MG6-4 sample Antarctic (ecotone) soil | place: Antarctica | collected 2015-01-13 | reverse complement strand
CAGTCGTAATTCCAACCGCTTTGGATAACTCGTTAATTTTAGTTTTCATTCGGCTATTCCTTTCGACAGAAAGAGTTTCTGTCAATAGTTATACTACACGATAGAAATACTACCAATAATAATTACTTTCAAAAGTAATCCTATAATTAGTGCCATTCCTATTGACAGTAACATACTATCGGTAGCAAGATAATTACAGATTGAAACATTCAATCAAATCTCACTCAATTGTAGATAAATACCGATGTCCCAAAAACGACCCTTTTTGAAACTCTTTAACGATAATTTATTTTTATTTAAGTTTTGTGTTGCAATTTAGCGGTATAATAACTAGTCGGACATCTTCGCTTTTGAAAATATTAGGAGGAATATAATGATGAAAAACACAATTCTAGTTTTAGCTTTTTTTCTACTTTCGGTAACTAATGTATTTACTCAATCCAGAGACCCCGAAAGTTTAAGAGGGTTGAAGGGGGTTCGTTTGATAATTCAGTTTGGTAGAGCAGAAGCAATGGAAGCGGTACAAAGACCTGTTATTTTGAAAACTCTGCAGGACGACACTAGAGCAAAGTTCCTAAAAGCGGGCATTCCTTTGCTTGAGACTGCTCAAGAGATTGATAAAGCTCCCGGTTCGCCGCAATTTTTCGTGACAATTACAATGGACAAACCTAATGGTCATGTTTACCCAGTAGTAACTAAATCAAAGTTACTTCAAAAAGTTCGTTTAGTTAGTGACCCATCTATTGAATTAAATATTTCGACATGGGAAACACACGGCGTAGGTGTTTATGAATTGTCGAATTTGGAAATGCTGCGCGGTCAAGTTGGAACCGCAGTTAACCAATTTATCAAATCTTATTTAACAGCAAATCCCAAATAAGACAAAACTCTTTTCGCTAAAGAAATGTTTAACGAATCAATGGACATAAGGGAAATAACTAATTTTTCTTAGCGTCACAAATGCTCGTTTTTGACACTCTCAAATTCAGCATCACGGACAATCATTTTAATTGACGTTCAGAGTTTCAAAACTTGTCCCGTAATCAAAGTTTCAAAAGCTGTATTGATTTGGCTTTCAAGACATAGCAAAAAGGGACATTTGAGGGACATTGTTTCTTTGTTCTTTCTTTGTTTTATCGGTGTTCTATCGGTGTTTTTGAGAAACTTCCCGGATAAAAACAATGTCCACCACAACAATTATTTTTTTCCGAAATCTTAGGTTTTCTTAGGTTTTGTTTTTTTAAGAACGTGGCAATTCGGACAACGCTATTCTTTTTAGGAACAGGCAAAAGTGCCAAAGCCATTCTTTTTAGGTGTGTAAGTCGTGCAAGTTGCTTCCCTTTTTAGAGTGTCCGATTTGTCCAGATTCGCCTTTTTCCCGCGTCCAATCGAGCAGACTGCCGAACGGAAACAAAGCAGTTTTAACGGACGCCGTCGAGGTTGGGGCGTGCCTCTGGAAATAGATTTATTAATCTAAAAATCAAGTTTTCGTAGGTTTTCTTTTATTCCGTCCGCGTGCGCGTGGAGCAAGTTTCAACACTTAGTTTTGACTTAGTTTCGGCATACATTCCGTCCGCGTGGAACGAGTGCAATCAGTTGAAAAAATCTTGATTAATCAAGATTCCGTCCGCGTGGAACAAGTCTTGTTTCTCTGCTTTTTCTCTGCTTTCGTCTCTGTTCCGTCTCTGTTATTTCTGCAATCGGCAATCAGACAAATTAACTGCCGACGCGCCGAACGTCTGAAACTTCCCTTTCACCCGGACCGACGAGCCTTTTCGAATTTTGCGTTTGATAACGGTTTCGGCATCGCCCAAACAATCCGCAAATACAACGAAGCCGGGAACATCGCCCGGCTGAATAACTAATTTGCATTGTCCGTTCCGCTTCACCACTTTTTGAACCTTTCCCGAAATGTCCACAGATGCGCCGACAACCGCCGACAATCTATCACGCGCCGTCAGCACGTCCGAACCGTCCAGAGCGTCTACAATCGCCTTTAACCCGAACTTCTCAACCGTTCCCTTTCCCATTCTTACCCCTTTTTTTAGGTTTCTAAAAGTTCCAAAAAGTGGACATTATTCGGACATTTCACTTTTTGGTAATTGCGTGTTCATATGACTTTATATTCGTGAAAATAGCTTATGATAATGATTGTTATCGAAAGCTATTTTCTGTTTCCGCATCGCTTCCAAGTCCGCAAAAGCTACTGAACAAATCCCAATTTGATTTACTCTTTCCCTGCTCCATCGGTGCGGAAAGCAGTTTATAAGGTGAAGTGATTCGCCGCGATGGCTCACGACTACGCCCAAAGTCCTTGAGTGTTATAGCTTCCCAACGCCTTCCATCCAACGTCTCAAACTTCGCACACGGGAACGTGCGTAAAAGCTGCCAACGCCGATACTCTTGAACGCCTGAAACTTCTAAGTCGAGGTCTGTTTTGTATTCGTCTAGGGTCTGGTGTTTAATGCGCTCACGCCACGACTCACGGCGTTTGGGTCTGTTTCTAGGAATTAGTTCCTTTGTATCTAGATATGTCTCATCACCAACGTTTGAGCGTGTTTCCGCACGAGCTTTAATTATATCGTCGCGCATCTTTTTGGCTGATTCACGACACGCGCCAAGTGCCTCAAACATTCGGACGCGGCGCGGACGCTCGATTATCTTTTCAACTTCTTCGAGCGGTATGTTCGCCCACGAATCTGACTTTGTCACGTATTTACAAAGTTCCGCGATTGTCTTTTCACGGTTGGCAAAGTTCACTTTCTGGACGTTCACGACCGCATAGTTATCGGATGTGTTGAGTTCAAAAGGAATCGAGTAATACTCGAACGCCTTTTCAAGTGCCTTTGTCCAAAGCGAACGAATCAAAGAAAAGTTATCACGCTGGATTTTAGATTTTGCGATTGCGAGTAAATGAGCGTGAAAGTTAAAAACTTTGTTTTCGGTAAAGGTAAATTCCGCGTTTTTGAACATTCCGCGAATCAACTTTTGATATTGAGTTTGTTTCTTAATGTCGTTGTTACGGTGTGTAAAAGCTTCAAAGGCTTTTTGAAAGACAAGGGTTACGAAGTCCAGCGAATGACCTTTAAGAAGCAAATTCGGCATTGTCAGTGTTACAAAATACCAATTCTCACCAACGAATAACTTCTCGTTTTTTACAACGTGGCGAATTGTCTTTCGATTGTTCCGCGCTAATTTACCGATGCAGTTTTGGCAAAGTAGCGAACTGCACGCCCAGAGATTACCATTTGCGCTGTATGCCTCGCCGTGTTCGGTATGCAAGTCGTCGGCAACAAAAACATTTTGAGGGCTGGCGCAACGTTCTATACGTTCGGCACAAGCGAGTGCGGTTTTGTTTTCCGATTGCCTGAGACGCTCAACGATGTCGTTTGAAAGTTCCTGTTTGAATCGAGCACGGATTTTCTGTTCCGGGCAAAAGATTTCGCGGTTGGGTAGAGTCGAAGGATAAAATGTGTCAGACCGTGAATTTTGTTGACTAATGGCGAAAGTCATTTTAGAAATTGGAAAGGCATCAACCTCTTCGCCAAAGGTTAATGCCCTCGTTATTTTCGACGATGCGCGACGAAAACTTAAAAAACTTTTTAGCTAATTTGATTCCAACTAGATAATTTTATCTTACAAAGCTGGTTAGTTTGTCTTGCAAATTAAATTCAAATGCGCTAATAATTCAAAACGCAGTGGGCGAAACTTACTGTGTTTTGGTGAAAACTAAAAAGAACGAATGGACGAGCTTACTTTTCGAGGGTGGCTCGTCTTTTCAATTGCCTGGCAATCGAAATCTGAAAGCAACATAACAGGAAATGCACTTCTATTGCAAAAAACAAAATGTCATAATTTAGAATCGCGCCTTAAAATAAAAAAAGACACGCAACAATTCCAGCGAATTGCTTTGGTGTCCTTACTCACCGATAAATTTTCCCTAGCCGCATTACAACTAACGCGGACGTAAGTTGAGATAATTTAACCATTGTTGATTTAATGTTGTCAAGAATTTATTTCTTGTTCTTGCTCTGACGATTGGCGCGTCAAAGTTTTTTAATGAACTCATCTAAGTCATCACGCTTAACTCGAAAGCCGCGTCCAATAATCCTGCTTTTCAACTTGCCGTCCTCGATAGCGCGCCGTAAAAACTGGCGTGAAAGTCCTGTTAATGCAGAGGCTTCATCTAGTTTCAGCAATGGCTTATCTGCAATTGGTACGGTTGGTTTCTGCCCTATTGCATTAAAAATTGTTTCTATGACGTTTCGCGCCAAAGCCGTGTCACCTGTTGTCACGTCACTTCGCGCCAAAGCCGTGTCACCAGTTGTCGCCACGCTCGGTTTTATAATTTCCGCGTCCCGTTCGCGTTTGTAATTTTCTATTTCTTCGGGGCTAAAAATTGCCTCTTGCTTGCCCGAAGCACCGCGTTTGTAAACAACGGAAATCTTTTTCGATTGGACAAGACGTTGGAGACTGCGGACGCTGATTTTTAACTCTTTTGCGGCTTCTTCTTTATTCATTAGTTGTCCTTTGCTCTGGAATTACTTAGCCGTGAGCGTTGAACTTGCGGCTTCTTTGTAGTTACGGAAAACTTTTCCATAACTATGCTATACTATCAGAATGGCTAGACCAACAAAACTAACATCCGAACAAGAACAGCTTTTTTGGCAAGGTAATGAAGAGTTTGTGCATCGCCGAACAATGAGAAATAACTTTTTTATGAGCCGCGCTTTTGAAATATTAGCCGACGACGGGCTTGAGAAATACAGTTTCTTAATTGGACTTGTAAACGGTAAAAAGCGGATAAAAAAGACACTTCTTAGTGAGCTTGGAAGATTTGCCGACGAAGCAATTTTACTCCGCGATGCGGAATACCTTTGTCTTGAAGAGCCAACTACTGCTGACGGCGTACACTACATGCGCATTAGTCGCGGAGTTCACGGGCATTATGACGGAGATTAAAAACCCATAAAATAAAAGCCGTAAGTTTTAATGCTCACGGCTTTTATTTTACGTTTGTAGATAAATCCCGATGTTCCAAAAACGACCCTTTTTGAAACCACAAATTCTGTGCTTCAGAAAAGTGTAAAAACTCTGAAAACTGTTATCTTAATATCATCTAAAGACAACAGCTTATTTTACCCGCAATAATAAATCTTCGCTTTGATGACGGTTTTCGGATAAAATTTTCGTTTATCTAGATGAGAGACAAAATTCGGCGCAAACAAAATTTACAAGATTTAACCGCAGCAGAAAAATTAAGAGAAAAAACAAATGAAAAAACTTCAAATTTTAGTCATCGGTATTGTTTTATTGTTCGGCGCATCCGTCGCGCAGGCTCAGACCGATACGACGCAAAACATAACGCAAACGGGCAGCTATCGCATCACGGTGCGCGGCGCTGACGGCGGAAATACTACTACCGGTCGGGCTAATGGCGGGAGCGGAGCGACGGTTGCGGCGACATTTTCGCTGCAAGCGGGCGATGTGCTGACACTGGTGACCGGCATTGCCGGTGGTACTAGTGCTTTTGACGGCGGCGGCGGCGGCGGCTCGGCGGTAATTCTGACTCGCGGCTCGACAAAAACGCTTCTGATTGTAGCCGGAGCTGGCGGTGGAGGATTGTCAGGGGTCTTTGGCGGAAGAGGAGGCAGTGCGGCTCAAGGCACGGCGGGAGGCGGAGCAGGGGTCTTTGGCGGAGGAGGAGGCGGTTTCAACGCCAACGGAGGCGACAGAGACTGCTGCGGCAGGGGAGGCACAGCCGGAACGCTAGCGGGCGGCGGAACAGGCGTCTTCTCCAGATCCTTTGGCGGCGGCGGCGGCGGATATGGTTTTGGCGGCGGCGGCAGCGGCGATGGTGGCGGTGGCGGTGGCGGCGGTGGCGGATACGGCGGCGGTGCAGGCGGCAGCCTCAACGGCGGCGGCGGCGGCTCATCATTTGTTGATGCGAGCGGCATTAATGTGACGCGCATCGATGGCGGCTTCGGAGGCGGCACAAGGCAAAACGGTTCGGTCAGCATTACCTTGTTACCACCAACCGCCGCAACAGTCTCAGTGGCAGGCAGAGTAACAGCACGAGGCAGAGGCATCTCGAATAGCATTGTGCATTTAACTAGCCAGAATGGTGAGATTCAAACTGTCAGAACCAACCGTCTTGGCTATTACATTTTTACTGATTTAGCAGCGGGAGAAACTTATATCTTCAACGTCTTCTCGAAACGCTATCAGTTCGACCCAAAGGTGATTAGCTTGACAGAAGATTTAGCTGAACTCGACTTCACTGCTCAATAGCTGATGTTGAGCAGACAATTAGCAAAGATAGAAGCCGTAAGCGTTAAAACTTACGGCTTTCCTTTACGTTTGTAGATAAATTCCAGAGTGCTAAAAACGCTCGTTTCTGACACTCTCAAATTCAGCATCACGGACAATCATTTTTATTGACGTTCAGAGTTTCAAAACTTGTCCCGAAAACAAAGTTTCAAAAGCTGTATTGATTTGGCTTTCAAGACATAGCAAAAAAGGACATTTGAGGGACATTGTTTTTTTGTTCTTTCTTTGTTTTATCGGTGTTCTATCGGTGTTTTTGAGAAACTTCCCGGATAAAAACAATGTCCACCACAACAATTATTTTTTTCCGAAATCTTAGGTTTTCTTAGGTTTTGTTTTTTTAAGAACGTGGCAATTCGGACAACGCTATTCTTTTTAGGAACAGGCAAAAGTGCCAAAGCCATTCTTTTTAGGTGTGTAAGTCGTGCAAGTTGCTTCCCTTTTTAGAGTGTCCGATTTGTCCAGATTCGCCTTTTTCCCGCGTCCAATCGAGCAGACTGCCGAACGGAAACAAAGCAGTTTTAACGGACGCCGTCGAGGTTGGGGCGTGCCTCTGGAAATAGATTTATTAATCTAAAAATCAAGTTTTCGTAGGTTTTCTTTTATTCCGTCCGCGTGCGCGTGGAGCAAGTTTCAACACTTAGTTTTGACTTAGTTTCGGCATACATTCCGTCCGCGTGGAACGAGTGCAATCAGTTGAAAAAATCTTGATTAATCAAGATTCCGTCCGCGTGGAACAAGTCTTGTTTCTCTGCTTTTTCTCTGCTTTCGTCTCTGTTCCGTCTCTGTTATTTCTGCAATCGGCAATCAGACAAATTAACTGCCGACGCGCCGAACGTCTGAAACTTCCCTTTCACCCGGACCGACGAGCCTTTTCGAATTTTGCGTTTGATAACGGTTTCGGCATCGCCCAAACAATCCGCAAATACAACGAAGCCGGGAACATCGCCCGGCTGAATAACTAATTTGCATTGTCCGTTCCGCTTCACCACTTTTTGAACCTTTCCCGAAATGTCCACAGATGCGCCGACAACCGCCGACAATCTATCACGCGCCGTCAGCACGTCCGAACCGTCCAGAGCGTCTACAATCGCCTTTAACCCGAACTTCTCAACCGTTCCCTTTCCCATTCTTACCCCTTTTTTTAGGTTTCTAAAAGTTCCAAAAAGTGGACATTATTCGGACATTTCACTTTTTGGTAATTGCGTGTTCATATGACTTTATATTCGTGAAAATAGCTTATGATAATGATTGTTATCGAAAGCTATTTTCTGTTTCCGCATCGCTTCCAAGTCCGCAAAAGCTACTGAACAAATCCCAATTTGATTTACTCTTTCCCTGCTCCATCGGTGCGGAAAGCAGTTTATAAGGTGAAGTGATTCGCCGCGATGGCTCACGACTACGCCCAAAGTCCTTGAGTGTTATAGCTTCCCAACGCCTTCCATCCAACGTCTCAAACTTCGCACACGGGAACGTGCGTAAAAGCTGCCAACGCCGATACTCTTGAACGCCTGAAACTTCTAAGTCGAGGTCTGTTTTGTATTCGTCTAGGGTCTGGTGTTTAATGCGCTCACGCCACGACTCACGGCGTTTGGGTCTGTTTCTAGGAATTAGTTCCTTTGTATCTAGATATGTCTCATCACCAACGTTTGAGCGTGTTTCCGCACGAGCTTTAATTATATCGTCGCGCATCTTTTTGGCTGATTCACGACACGCGCCAAGTGCCTCAAACATTCGGACGCGGCGCGGACGCTCGATTATCTTTTCAACTTCTTCGAGCGGTATGTTCGCCCACGAATCTGACTTTGTCACGTATTTACAAAGTTCCGCGATTGTCTTTTCACGGTTGGCAAAGTTCACTTTCTGGACGTTCACGACCGCATAGTTATCGGATGTGTTGAGTTCAAAAGGAATCGAGTAATACTCGAACGCCTTTTCAAGTGCCTTTGTCCAAAGCGAACGAATCAAAGAAAAGTTATCACGCTGGATTTTAGATTTTGCGATTGCGAGTAAATGAGCGTGAAAGTTAAAAACTTTGTTTTCGGTAAAGGTAAATTCCGCGTTTTTGAACATTCCGCGAATCAACTTTTGATATTGAGTTTGTTTCTTAATGTCGTTGTTACGGTGTGTAAAAGCTTCAAAGGCTTTTTGAAAGACAAGGGTTACGAAGTCCAGCGAATGACCTTTAAGAAGCAAATTCGGCATTGTCAGTGTTACAAAATACCAATTCTCACCAACGAATAACTTCTCGTTTTTTACAACGTGGCGAATTGTCTTTCGATTGTTCCGCGCTAATTTACCGATGCAGTTTTGGCAAAGTAGCGAACTGCACGCCCAGAGATTACCATTTGCGCTGTATGCCTCGCCGTGTTCGGTATGCAAGTCGTCGGCAACAAAAACATTTTGAGGGCTGGCGCAACGTTCTATACGTTCGGCACAAGCGAGTGCGGTTTTGTTTTCCGATTGCCTGAGACGCTCAACGATGTCGTTTGAAAGTTCCTGTTTGAATCGAGCACGGATTTTCTGTTCCGGGCAAAAGATTTCGCGGTTGGGTAGAGTCGAAGGATAAAATGTGTCAGACCGTGAATTTTGTTGACTAATGGCGAAAGTCATTTTAGAAATTGGAAAGGCATCAACCTCTTCGCCAAAGGTTAATGCCCTCGTTATTTTCGACGATGCGCGACGAAAACTTAAAAAACTTTTTAGCTAATTTGATTCCAACTAGATAATTTTATCTTACAAAGCTGGTTAGTTTGTCTTGCAAATTAAATTCAAATGCGCTAATAATTCAAAACGCAGTGGGCGAAACTTACTGTGTTTTGGTGAAAACTAAAAAGAACGAATGGACGAGCTTACTTTTCGAGGGTGGCTCGTCTTTTCAATTGCCTGGCAATCGAAATCTGAAAGCAACATAACAGGAAATGCACTTCTATTGCAAAAAACAAAATGTCATAATTTAGAATCGCGCCTTAAAATAAAAAAAGACACGCAACAATTCCAGCGAATTGCTTTGGTGTCCTTACTCACCGATAAATTTTCCCTAGCCGCATTACAACTAACGCGGACGTAAGTTGAGATAATTTAACCATTGTTGATTTAATGTTGTCAAGAATTTATTTCTTGTTCTTGCTCTGACGATTGGCGCGTCAAAGTTTTTTAATGAACTCATCTAAGTCATCACGCTTAACTCGAAAGCCGCGTCCAATAATCCTGCTTTTCAACTTGCCGTCCTCGATAGCGCGCCGTAAAAACTGGCGTGAAAGTCCTGTTAATGCAGAGGCTTCATCTAGTTTCAGCAATGGCTTATCTGCAATTGGTACGGTTGGTTTCTGCCCTATTGCATTAAAAATTGTTTCTATGACGTTTCGCGCCAAAGCCGTGTCACCTGTTGTCACGTCACTTCGCGCCAAAGCCGTGTCACCAGTTGTCGCCACGCTCGGTTTTATAATTTCCGCGTCCCGTTCGCGTTTGTAATTTTCTATTTCTTCGGGGCTAAAAATTGCCTCTTGCTTGCCCGAAGCACCGCGTTTGTAAACAACGGAAATCTTTTTCGATTGGACAAGACGTTGGAGACTGCGGACGCTGATTTTTAACTCTTTTGCGGCTTCTTCTTTATTCATTAGTTGTCCTTTGCTCTGGAATTACTTAGCCGTGAGCGTTGAACTTGCGGCTTCTTTGTAGTTACGGAAAACTTTTCCATAACTATGCTATACTATCAGAATGGCTAGACCAACAAAACTAACATCCGAACAAGAACAGCTTTTTTGGCAAGGTAATGAAGAGTTTGTGCATCGCCGAACAATGAGAAATAACTTTTTTATGAGCCGCGCTTTTGAAATATTAGCCGACGACGGGCTTGAGAAATACAGTTTCTTAATTGGACTTGTAAACGGTAAAAAGCGGATAAAAAAGACACTTCTTAGTGAGCTTGGAAGATTTGCCGACGAAGCAATTTTACTCCGCGATGCGGAATACCTTTGTCTTGAAGAGCCAACTACTGCTGACGGCGTACACTACATGCGCATTAGTCGCGGAGTTCACGGGCATTATGACGGAGATTAAAAACCCATAAAATAAAAGCCGTAAGTTTTAATGCTCACGGCTTTTATTTTACGTTTGTAGATAAATCCCGATGTTCCAAAAACGACCCTTTTTGAAACCACAAATTCTGTGCTTCAGAAAAGTGTAAAAACTCTGAAAACTGTTATCTTAATATCATCTAAAGACAACAGCTTATTTTACCCGCAATAATAAATCTTCGCTTTGATGACGGTTTTCGGATAAAATTTTCGTTTATCTAGATGAGAGA
>MWWG01000179.1_pt1 | contig 10666 bp, 6 predicted proteins | sample 1047331 | NCBI WGS metagenome assembly MWWG01 (sample SAMN06349968, study PRJNA376086) | soil metagenome | isolation source: MG6-4 sample Antarctic (ecotone) soil | place: Antarctica | collected 2015-01-13 | reverse complement strand
AGATACTAAACCAGAAAGTTAAGAGCAGAGGCACAAGATACAAAATTGAGGTTGCGCCCGCCGTTATCACCGACCAAGACGGTAAGGAGCGTTATTATTATCCGTCGAAGCGCGAGGAGCTTGTAGAAGATGCTTTACGACGACTTGCCACGACCGAGCGAGGAATCTTTCTCGACGACCGTGCTGGCGTTACATTTACCCTCTATCAATTGCAGCAAGAATTAAAGAAAACCGGACACAGTTACGATATAGCGCAACTGAAAGACGCGCTCTTAATCTGCAATCGAACAAGTATCACCGTTACGACCGAAGACGGCAAAGGCATCTTAAGTTCAAGTATGTTTGAAACCCTTGGCTTGAACAGTCGAGAGGATTGGAAAGGCACAGGCTCAAAAACAAAAGCCTTTGTGCGGTTCAATAGCTTAGTAACCGAAAGTATTAAAAAAGGCGCGTTCCGGCAACTCGATTACGAAAAGGCGATGAGTTACAGCAGCGTCATCGCCCGCCAGCTTCACAAGCGAATGAGCCATCATTTTACACAAGCCAGCATCACGACGCGCTACGAAATCAAACTTTCAACCATTATCCGCGATTTCGGACTTGCTGAATACGCCCGCCCGTCGCTTAACCTTTCCCATGTTCTGAAAGCCCTCGACGAAATGAAAGAAAAATCCGTTTTGCTTTCATATGAAGTGCAAAAAACGCTTGACCATTTAAACCGCAATAAATTACTCGATGCAAAATTTATTCTGACACCGCACCCATTTTTTAGCGGTGAAGCTCGGAAGATAAACGACCGGCGCGGGCGCTTCGAGCAGCAGTTTTCAGACGCTGAAAAGTAACAGATTCAAAATCACATGATTCTGAATCTGTGAACACAAAACAGAGGTTTTGACATCTCGAAAAGTTTTCCACAGGAATAAATAACATTAAACCCTCTCTTTTCAATAAATACAGGTTTTTCCACAAGGTAGGTGTGCAAACGCATCAAAATTGTCTAGTTCTGAGTCCAAAATATGTAGTTTTGATTATCGCAAAACGGTCAAAATATGTAGTTTTGATTATCGGAATATGTAGTTTTGATTATCGCAAGCGATTTTGGGCAAAAATTTCACCCTAAATTTTGAGTTTTCCACAGGCAAATATGTAGTTTTGATTATCGGATATGTAGTTTTGATTATCGCAAGGCACTAAAATATGTAGTTTTGATTATCGCAAGGCACTAAAATATGTAGTTTTGATTATCGCAAGGAACCCAAAATACCGAAATATGTAGTTTTGATTATCGCAAGGAATCTGCAAGACTCTGATAATAAAGAGTTTAGCGATTTTTTAACCTCCTTATCCTTTTATCCGTTATTTAACCTAATATTTTAACCTTAGCCTGTGGAAAACTTTTCAGTTTCAAAAAGCGGGGAAATCTTCACCTTGAAACTATTGTTATCGGACACGACTTTAAATACGAAAAAATTAACACTCGCCGATCTTAGAGTCTACAAGCCAATCATTTACCCAGCCTGCAATTTAATCGTTCCTTATTGGTTTAATTCGCCGCACCTTGTTGAGGAAACACGGGAAAATAGTTCCGATTTTAATACCGCCCGATAGACTATGTCAGAATTTTATTACACAAATTTTGCTCAACTGACTTACTCATAAAGGAAAGTCAACGCACTCCAAACACAATAACGTTTCGCCACGAAATGTATCTCGCCCAATGAATTGGAGATGTCAGCTAAAAAGCAAAAGACTTAAAACAGTCAAAACTCTTTTAGATTCGCTAAGAATAAACCTCCCCGTTTTATAGTGACTTAATATAACAAACGCTTATCATTTACTAGGCAATTTCTCTTTGTGCAAAATCTTAAAAGTTGAAAGTCAAAATATAGATCAGGAACAGCAACCCACTTTTAGATAAACGACTACGCCCATATGGATACTAAAACCATCCGCAACTTTAGGAATTCTCACATACAATCGAACGGGATTCAGAAGAGATAAAGAAGCCTCGTTAAAAGCCACAGGGAAGCCGTAAAGCGCGAGATAAGGGTCTTCCCACATCCGACTTAGGCGGAACAATTAAAAACGTCACAGGGCTGTTTATCAAAGCTGTTGAAGAAAATTACGAAACTCCACAGAGTTATCTTGATTTTCTAAAAGAAATTAAGGTAGTGAACAAAAAGTAATGGTACTTGAAAAATAAAGAGCAAAGTCTTGTAATTGATTCTGCAATGAACAACCAAGACTTTACTCAGGCGAACAATTTGCGTTGTCCGCGCTGTCAATTATCGCACATCAAACGTAACGGTCATACTTATTACGGCAAGCAAAATTACCAATGCAAATTGTGCGATCGCCAATTTGTCGAAAGACGCGAGACCGTTTCTGCTGACAAACTGGAATTGATAAAAAGTTTGCTGCTTGAGCGAATATCTTTACGCGGCATTTGCCGGGTTTTGAAAGTTTCGCTCGCGTGGCTGATAAATTTTATCGAACGTCTTTATCTGGCAGCGCCCGAAGATTTACATTTCGTCGTTCCGGCAGCGGCAGAAATCGAATTGTTCTGGCTCGAAGCCGATGAACTCTGGTCATTTGTCACGAGACGCGAAAATAAACGCTGGGTTTGGCTCGTGCTCGAACGCCGCACCAGACAAATTATCGCCCTGCGCATCGGTGACCGCTCGCACGAAGCGGCAATTGCTTTGTGGGCGAAGTTACTTTGGCGATTAAAGCGCAGGCTTTGGTCTTGACCGATTGTTGGGACGCCTATAGTTTGGCGATTCCCGCTGCGCAGCACGTCGCTTGCGAGAAACAGAGCGGACAGGTTTCTTTAATCGAACGCTTCAATTGTACGTTGCGGCAGCGCGTCTCGCGGCTCGTGCGAGAAAGTTTATCGTTTTCAAAGAGCGATTGGTTTCATGAAGAAGCCATCAAATATTTCATTGCTCATTACAATCTGGAAAGACAGAAATTATTTGAGCATTACTTTTAGTTCACTACCGAAATTAAATCAAAAAAACGGATTGAAGCCGAGCGGAAAAAGAGAGAAGAAAAAGACAAGGAAAAAAGGAAAGAAGCCGAAGTCTGGGAACGAGCAAACGAACGATTGAATAATTTACCGGAAGGAGAGCGTCAAGAGCTTTGGGAAGCGACTAGAGTCAAAATTCTTTCATCGCTGGAATATAAAGATTCGACCGCGCAACAATTAAAGATTTTAGAGTATGTAATGGACGGTTCGATCCGTTCGGAAATCATCGAAATTTTCATACAAGAAGAAGAGCAAAAAACCGCCAAGTAAAACTCAGTTTTAAAGCGAAAACTCTCCACGAATTTACATTTAACTTCAACAGCCTTCTTACAAAAGTTGACGCAGCCAAAGAAACTTGGTTAAAATAGCATTGACCTCATATTAAGGTAGGCAAGCAGTGTTTTGCTCGCGCAAAACTCACTCACCGCGCTTCGCTCGTTCGTGTGCTTGCCCTGCGGGGCTTGATATTACGGCGAACAAAATGAGTTACAAAATGAAAAGAAATAGATGAAAAAAACCGGACGACCGCAACTTGGAGAGAAGAAAAAAACGCACCGTGTCGGCGTGTTTTTTACAGCAGAAGAGTTCGCCAAAATTCAACGGAAAGCCGGTCGAGCAGGACTGACGGAAGCAGAGTTTTTGCGGCAACTCGGATTAGGTAGGGAGGTGAAAGCTCCACCGGAAACGGTAAATTTTGCAGCGGTAAAAGAGATCAATGCAATCGGAAAAAATTTGAATTCACTGGTGAGAGCCATTCACACTTTTAAGGTCGAGGATGCCGCCGGAATCACAGATTCGATCAAGCGAATGGAATTAAGTTTACAGGAAACAATCGGGAGACTTTTGGAGCGATAAGATGGCAATTGCAAGCGTCGGTAAATCGGGCGGAGGTAAGGGAGCAATCGGCTACGTTCTTAAACGCGATGAAGAAAAAGAACCGATAATTATCGGCGGAGCTTTCGGCACAAAAGAAGAAATTACCAAGCAGTTTGACGCCTATTCCACACTTCGCCCGGGAGTGAAAAATCAGGTCTCGCACATCTCCGTTTCACTCAAACCCGGTGAGCATTTGGACGAGGAACAGAAACTTAGTTTCGCCGAAAAACTGTTAGAAAAACTCGATTTTCAAACGGAGCGTGTGCCGTATTTGGTAGTCGAGCATCACGATAAAGAGTATGAGCATTTTCATATTGTCGCCGGAAGAATTCGGGACGACGGCACAGTCGTTTCCGACTCAAAAATCGCTTTGCGAACAATTCAAGCGACTAAAGATTTGGAAAAGGAATTCGGACTCGAACAAGTCGAATTCAGACAAAACAGCAACCGCGGAATAAAACGCGGCGAGTATAAATTGATGGAGCGCACTGGTGAATTATCAACTATCGCGGAGGCAAAATTCGTGATTGATGAAATATTGAAAGACAATCCGCCGGTCAAAGAATTTGTTGAAAAAGTTCAAAACTCAGGCTTTCAGGTGAGACCGAATATTTCTGAAAAGACGGGAAAAATGAACGGCTTCAGCTTTAAGAAGAATGAAATCACGTTCAAATCCTCAGCCATCGCCAAAGACTATTCTTTTCAAAATTTACAGAAAAACGGTTTGGATTATGACCAAACCAGAGACGCGGCATTTTTAATCGAGGTTAAACATGAATTTACCCAAAAACCTGGTGATGAAAGCCGAAGAAATAGAGGAATTGAAACGCCAGAATCAATTGCTAATCGAGCAGAATCAATTACTCGCGGCACGGAATCAGGCGTTATCCAAATACAGTCAGACCTTAGCAAAACAGAGTCAGGAATTTCGCACGTTCAAGGTCGAGATCGTCAATCTGAAATTGATGATTCAAAAGACATCACTGTCCAGATTGACGTTAGTTCAAATCTTTCTGCTGCTGCAAGACAAGCTCATCAAACACAAATATCTGACCGAAGTTTTTCTGAAAGCGGACGCGCAGGAGATCAGGAGAAATCAGGAACTCACAGTCAAAAAGATTCAGGAATTAGAGAACCAACTGAAGAATTTATCTCAATAAACTTTACAGTTACCGAGCCGAAGTTGAAAGACGCGCCTTCACCTAAACACGAACGGGAGATCGAACGCTCGCGTAATCGCGGAATGGAGAGGTAAAATATCAAAAGCGTAATTTGATAAACCGCGTCTTCAAGGCTCGTCGAATAGAATTTAGTCGGTAAAATTTTGCCTGTCTTCTAAACCCCTGTAAACATTGGGTTTCCCTTTTAACAAATACAAACTTCAGATGTCAGAAAACACTGCTTTTTTGACAGTTTCGAGATAATGATCTTTAAACTGTCGTGCCGATTCTGATACATTCTGGCTTCTGCGAAATCAAGCTGTGTTTCTTTGTTTCTGGTAGCCGGTGAAACCCTGACGAATCACATCGTTTGCCGAATACTTCTGCGTTGTGGTGTTTCGCCCTCCGATGCCAGCATAGATTTCCTCGCCGAACGGCATAAAATCTTGAATTACCCGCGATTTGCTGATAATTGAGCAACCTTCCCAGTTTATTAAACTGCGTACATCTCGTTTAGGGATCGAACCTGTTACTCATATACTTAACTCACATTTAGCACTTCCTTTTGATTCTAGTTCAGTTAAATACAATTCAAGTTTTTCTTTTATTTCAAAATTAGGAGCGTCAACCGCAATTAGCTTACTTTTTTCCCATCGCACTTCAACAATACAACCTAAATTTGTAATATCATCAATTATACCGTTCCAATTACCGGTATTCAAAAACCAAATTCTATAAGTTATGTGTCCACTTTTTTCAACAATTTCATTGATTACATACTGTCTACCATTCGATGGTTTAGTATTAATTAAATCTCCTAATGCCAATCCGTAAGTGAAAAAAGGAATACAACATATTTCAAATAAATTTTCATCAATTTTCCTAGCCCATATTTGCTCCCATCTCCATTCATTTGGAGAATCCGGCTCAACTAATTTCGCAGCAATAATAAAATTGGAGTGTTCTCTCCAAGCAGGAAAATCGTGTACAATAATTTGATTATTTTTAATTTTATCCATTGACAATAAACCCCGCAATTTATTTTTTCCACCAAGTAGGAGGAAAAGGACCTTCATAACCGGGCGCAGGATTAAGCGGGTATAGTCCTCTATTACCTTTAGATGCATTGCAGAAAGAACACGCCCATTGTGCATTCTCTATTGTAGCATTACCGCCCCATGACTTTGGAATAGCATGGTCAAGTTGCGATCCTTGTTGTCTACAAAATACGCAAGTCATAGTCGGATTTTCAGCTAAAGCCTCATTTCTAACAGCCGAGCCGAATTTTTGAAATGCTGTTGGTCCTCCTGAGGCACCCTGTTTAATTGCAGGAAAAACTCCCTCGACAGCAGAAGCCGCCTCTGCAACACCCCCAGCCTCGCCAGCCGCACTCGCCTCGCCGCCGATTACAACGGAAAGAATCGTCAGCCCTATCTCTGCGCCGTAACCGAAAATCCTTTCGCCGGTCGTATTGTATGTGTAACGGTCGAATAATTGCGGAACTCCTAAATCATGTAAGCTCGGTCCGACAGGAAAAACCAACGGCGTATCAACCGGCGTATTTCCTATCCCCGCAGCAAAATTATAAGTCCCTTTCGCGCCGCCGACAACCTGGTCATGCAGCCACGATGTGAATAAATTATGAATTCTATCGAGCGTTGCGGCATTGCCTAAATTTGTGATGCCGTTGCTGTCGACCGTATAGCGATTACCGTTAGTTGCATCGACAGTTATCTCGCCTTCAAATACTGACCAGCCGCCCTTTCCGTCGCTGTGGTCTCCAGTCGAATACTCATCATGTCCGTTATGGACACGATGATAAACCGGCAGCATTCCCGAAGGATCAGTCGAGTTGAGCGGATTGTTCATCACATAAACGTAGCGATTGAATGTCTGTGGATTGGCTGATTTACCACTTGCTAATAAAGGGTCAACGGCTGTAAATCTGCCGTGCTGGTTGTTGTAGTATCTTGCTTCGGCGAAATCGAGCTGCGTTTCGTCGTCCTTTTGATAGCCGGTGAATTTCTGTCTGACCGTATCCTGAGCGGACGAATACTTTTGCCCGCCGTCGCCCGTGCGCCCGCCGATGCCTGCCGAAAGCTCTTCGCCGAACGGCATAAAATCACGACGCGAGATGACAGTTCCATTTTGGTCGGTGATAATGCGTGGACTTCCCAATGTGTCCGTCGTCGTGTAGGAAATCTTCGGTGTCGTCGAGATTTGAGTTGAATACTCGGCTACTAACTTGCCGCCCGAATAGACAAAGATTGTTGTTTCGAGATTGGTTACTTTCTTGATGCGCTTGCCGTCGCCGTCGTAAGAGTAAGTTCCGACGACGTTGTTACCGGCATCTTTGACCTGAGTTTGCTTGTTATCGCCGTTGAATGTGAATTGCCGCCCGTCGGCATCTTGAATCACATTGCCGCCCGAATCGTATTGATAGTTTTGTCCGGTGGCGATGCGGTTTGTGCTTGAATCAATCGTCGGATTCGTCTTGTTGTCCAAAACGATTTGCGTGTCGCCGATAAACTTGACGTGCGACAACCGATTGCCAAATCGGTCGTAAGTCCAATTCTGCTGCCACGCTCGCTGCCCGTTACTCGTTTCTTTCGCTTCGGTCAAACGATTAACCGCGTCGTATTTATAATTCTGCACGAAAGGCTGCGCGAGACCGGCAAACGAAATTGTTTGTTTTGCGATATTGCCGTTATTATTCGCCGCAATTAAATTGCCGCCAGCATCTATCTCGCCGTAATCGTAGTTGACTTTCCACAGGCTGGCGTCGGTCGCCGAATTGCCTAAACCCAACTGCGTAACCTGCAAGCGATTATTAAACTGCGCCGTTTCCCATCTGCCGTTGCCCAGTTTTAACCGCTCGGTCGCGCCGCTCGCGGTGTATGAAAAACTGTTGGCGTAAGTGTTGATTTGACTGTTTGCATTCGCTTGTCCTGAAACTCTCGACAAATTACCGTCCGCGTCCGTTTCGTATTTCATTACTCTGCCCGACGGGTAAGTTTCCTGCGCCAAACCGCCGGTCAGCCGGTATTGATACTGCGACGTATATGTCTGCCCCTCCGTTACCTGCTGGTAGGTTAAAGCCTTTCCGATACTATCAAAAGCAATCGTCTGCGATGTCGAAACAGCGTTTTTTACTTGCGTCAACGCGCCCTTTGTGCCGCCTGTCGCTTGCTGCTTCACGTTGTTTGAATCGTAATAAACGCCGTCGTAAAAATAAGAAACCTGTGGTGTCGGGGTTGAATAGCTCCTCGTCTTCACCCGGTTCAAGTTATCATAGATGTTGGTGATGGTGACATTCTTCGCATCGGTCGCCGTCAGCGCATTTCCGTTATTGTCATATGTAAAGCCAGCCGTCCAACTGTTATTGTCGGTATTACCCGTCGTATCTAATGCCGGATTAACGTCTTGTTCGGGCTGCCTGACCCTCAGCAGCCTGCCCATCGAATCGTGAAGAAAATAACGATACTGGTTGCCTTGCTGGACTTTGACCATTTTGCCCAGCGTGTTGTAGCTGTAATAAGTCGCCTGATTCGGAGCGGTAATATCTCCCAAATCGTTACTACCCGTCGCTTCGTCAACTCTGATAAGCTGATCCATCGAATTTTTTATCGAACGGCTCTTTTTACCTGCCGCATCCGTCGTGGTGACGACTGTTCCGACATAATTTGGAACGGTTGAAACCGAGTATTGAATCGTTCCCAAACTAGTTCCCGTTTGTCCGTCAGGCGCGGGCGCAAAGGTTTCCTTGACCCTGCCCGCTTCGTCATAATCGGTTTTGTTCCAAAATTTTTGTCCGCCTTGACGATACGGATTAGTTGCCCGCTTGCCCCGTCCCATATCGTCGTATTCGGTTTCGGTAAAGATAGTGCCGTTTGAATCAATCAACTCGTTTTTTATCGGTCTTCCCAACCCGTCGCTATAAACAGTCGCTTCTTTCCAATTCACACCGTCAATTTGTGTTCTAACTTTCGCCCAGCGGCTCTGTTGGTTGCCATACTGGGTTATAGTTTGCTGTCCGTTCGGCGCGGTCACTTTGGTCGGACGCAATAATGGGTCGTTATACTCCATCTGCGATGTTTGTCCGTTAGCATCTGTTACAGACAATGGCATTCCGGTTGTGGGGTCATAAGTAGTTGTCGTTTGAAACGGCGTGCTTGAACCGTTCACGCCCGACGAATCTGGAATCGTTGTCATTACCTTTGTCGGATAGGCATAATTATAAGTTGAAGAATACTCGGTAGTTGAAACATTACCTTTTGCGTCCGTTACTTCAATTACATTGCCGTAAGTATCAAACTTGGTATGAGTTTGTAGATAAGCACTGTCATCCGTTACTATTCCTTTTGTGCTATCCCATACTTGATTAGTTGTTGAATTGCTGCGTCCCACGTTTGGTGAATACCCGCTCTCGTCATACTTTATCTTGCTTTGAGCAACGATTGTACCTGCACCGTCTTTGACTGCTATAATAGTCGGTAAACCAACCATATTTTGATTCTTGTAAATGTCCCGCGTGGATTGTGCTATTGAAGCGTCATTTATCAAATAAGTAGTTTCAGTAGTTTTCAGTGGTGTCGAAGGTATTGGTGCGCTCGGGACTACGGATGCGTATTGGTTTATTTTATTGACTAAAACAGGCGTTTCCCGCTGGTTCAAATCGCCTTCGTATTCATATTTGACGGTGGTTGAGACTCCGTTTCCGCCGGTGTCGTAAATAATCGACTCTTCCTGTGTCACGCGCGGATGCCACCCGGCTTTGTAAGTATTATAATTAAACTCTTTTATCGCCCGGGTAATTATTTTTTTAGCGAGTATTTGTCCGGTGCCGGACAAAGAATGCTCTTCGTATGCCATGCCCGCCAAGCCATTGTCATAGCCGAAATTTCCAGGGCAGACGGTACACGGCGGGTTGCCGCGATAAAGAAACCTTTCCGTTTTTGTCAGGTCGGGAGCGGTAACATCCATCCGGTAAAGGTTTTGGGGGAGTGCTATCTCGTATCTCCAGAGCAGCGGAGTGCCGCTGTTCGCTGTTTCGTATACCCTTCGTTCATACACGCCGAGATTGGCTTGCTGATAAAAGAGCGGAGTTTCCGACAGCGGGATAACGGTTTGATAGCTGAACTTTTCTTCGCCGCCGGTCGGATAAGAGGTTTTTTCGATTTGCCCGAAAACATTGTATGAAAATTTATAGCTTTGTCCGGTCGGCAGTTCTATTTCCGTCAAAACAATCGGATTAAAGAGAACAGTTCCCCCTTCGACATACTGACCGCCCATGACACTCGGTGCTGAAGAAAAAAGTGCCGGTGCGATGGTTGAATAATTGGCGTTATCCGCCGGGTAATTTAATGCCCAGTTGAAATCGGTGATGCCGCTGTCAGCCGCCGTATCGCCTTTTAGTTTTTTCCAATGAAATTTATAGCTCCCGGTCATGCCCGGCATTAGGTAAGTCTGAACGATCGGAGCATTCGGAGCTTCGGGCTGCAGCGGAATGTCGATATTTCTTCCAAAAGTGTCTTTCCAATATCCGTTCGGATGCGTAATGCCGTTACCATCGACGCTGCCCGGCTCATAGTAAGTCGTAAAG
>MWWG01000178.1_pt1 | contig 10675 bp, 17 predicted proteins | sample 1047331 | NCBI WGS metagenome assembly MWWG01 (sample SAMN06349968, study PRJNA376086) | soil metagenome | isolation source: MG6-4 sample Antarctic (ecotone) soil | place: Antarctica | collected 2015-01-13 | reverse complement strand
CAAGACCCGTAAGCGGTAGTGACCCGTCTCAGAGACGGCTACGGACGACAAACCAGAGAAGCGAACCGCCAGCTGCATAAAGACCTGCGCCGTCCGCTCGGAGATGCCCAAGTCACCCCGCCCGAGATATTCCACCCACGTCGCCGCAGGCGGGACGAGGCCAAGATAGCCCTTTTCCTCTTGCATCACCCGCAACAACCGCCCGAATTGGAGCGCGTCCGTTTCAAGCCGAGTTTTCAAGGTGACTAATTCGTCATGCACCACCTGAACAGCCGACCGCATAGCGGCCCCGTCACCTGCAACCACTCTGACACCCCCATACGAAGGCTACAACCCTAGACAGGCGCAGCATACACGACGACGGCCGCAAAGCATAGGGCCATCGGTACCGAAGGAGGAAAGACGCCCAGGCTACCCCATCCCCGAACTGCAAGCGCCCAACACTATCGCGCGCATTGAGAAGGGAAGGGGGAAAACCATTCACAAGGCTCTGTTTGTTTTTCCCCCTTCCCCGCGATTCTGCGGAATCGCCCCCCATCCCCTTTTCCTTTACTCAGGAACGGAGTTATGGTAAGTGCCGACCGGGCGGTTACGGGTGTCGAGTGGTTCAGGAATGGGTTTTTACCCCCATTCCCGATTCCAATTATACCCATTCGACACAGCGCGATAGCCCTGCCGTGGCGTCAACGAGCCGATAGTACAGAAAAGCAAGTTTTCTATACTATCGGCCCATTGACTACGCGCTGAGTTCCGCCGACAGGCCCGCCCGCCCGAAATCGAAGACCAATTGACGAGGAGGAACAACCACCGGGACTGGCGGAGGTTCGATGCCGCGCGCCCGCCTATCGGTAAGCCGCCGCTCTCGCAAGTCCGCCAGCAGCCCCGCGCACAAGGCCCAATCGCCCGACGCGGCCAGATTTAGCAACTTGCCGCGCATGCCCCAACGCAATACGAGCATCCAATCGGAGAACATCACCCAACCCAGATGCACCGCATCTGCCGGTTTATCGGCAGCGATGGCCGAATCGCTGCGTTCGTCTTCCAGGCCAAGCAACGCCCGCAGACCAGCCGACCACACCAACTGACGCCGACCTTTGAAGACACTCGCATATTCGCGCCACAGATAGGACGCCGCCGTATCACCATCGGCATAAGAGCGGAGCAAGCCCCACGGCGACCGCGACCCCGCCCGACCAGACTTCATATGCGATTTGGTCATTTCCTCTTCCACGCCCCACTTAGCGACATATCCGCTTGCGGCCCTAGAAGAGGCCCGAACGACCAAACCCGCCCTATTCATTCCTAGATTCTGTTTCGCCGCCGACCGTTCCCACAAGGCCCGTATTTCCGCTTCCATGTGCTGTAATTGCAGATCCGTCAATGGACGACTGAGAAACAGCAGTACATGATAGTGCGGGTGCCAGCCGTTCGCACCGTGCGTAACCTCTGATGCTCGCACCGCGCCCATGATGGCATACGTCTTACTTATCAGCTCGCGATAGGTTCGATGGCCGACCATCCGCGTATACGCCGTCGAGAAGGCCGACAGGAGCGAGGCTAGTTGGTCCCCGCGTTGATGGCGAACGGTATAGGTCAGATGCAGGACCGACCCACCACCCGCCAGAGCCGCAGCTACGCCTTGCGCCAATTCATCCCGCCGAACCTCTGACACTTTCGCCGCGCAGACCGGACACAGCCACACCGAGCCGCAACGTTCCAAGCGCGCATAATGCGCCCGACCCTCACCCGGAGAATGCAAGACCTCTACCGCCCGTTCACCCGCCCTAAGCCATCGGCAGCACCGCGATACTCGTTCATGGGGAACCAGTGACTTCGCGGCCTCTTGCAGCCTGAAACGGTCCTCAATAGCCGACCGCCGAGATTCCGCCGCGACAGCGGCTTTCGATTTGGTAATACTCCCAAGCGCGACCGCCGCCGCCCCCACCAATTTAGCCTTATCGGGACTGATTGGGACCACCTGAGTAGCAAACATAAACGCGCCCCCCTCTTGCAATCCGGGGAGGCGCGTCCTACACTGACTGTGTAAGCGGCCAGGAGGTAACCTCCCCTGGGTACCGTGTCAAGGCTAGCGGGGGTTCATCCGCCCCGCTAGCCTTACTCTTTGCCCTACGACCGAAAGGCCATCGGCAATTCATCAACCGGAGCAGCCGCAGGCCGACGCGCATTTTCCACGACCGGGAAAATAGTGGACACCACGACCTTTAGCTTTTTGTTACCCTGATACTCCTCCGTTGACCACTCCCCCTCAATGGGGTACTGCTTACCGAGGATGCAATCGGCCAGCGCCTCAGCGTTCTCACCGAAGGCAATCACATCGGCCCAGGTCGTTTTCGGCACCGTCACGCCGTCGATAACCTCAGAACCGGACTGGAATGCCGCACGACAGGTAGCGAACTTCTCGCCTGTCTTCTTGCTGACATACCATTCCGGCGACTTCCCGATACGCATGAGTTTTGTTTGCAGAACCATGTCACACCACTTTCTTTCGAGCCAACACCCCCAGGAACAGCCCAGGGAGCCAGGAGAAGGACCGAGACACACCAAGAAGAACACGGAGACACCAGAACGGGTAAGAGGGTTAGGGGAGGTTAGGGGAGGTTAGGGAGAGGGGTTAGGGAGGTTGGGGGGAGTAGGGGATTCCCGCCACACCGTTCCCGCCAGGACCGCGCAGACCTCGCCCCTTACGGGACGACGTTTGCGCGGCACCGTCAGCGGGATTCAGTGTCAACGGCAGTATCGGTGCCTCTTCTTGGGTGTCATATAAGCCATAAGCAGCTTGGGGGTCTTCGAGGCTTTGAAACTTTATGCGACGAAGCACGCCGCCAGGACCGGGACGTTGTGCATCGTACCAGCTTACGCGGATTACAGGCGTATTAGCCTTTCGGTCACAGACGATGAGAACCGGGCATATGTCGCGTAAGCGCTTTTCGAGATTGCCATAACTAGGGGTGGTATAGACGGTATGCTTCATGCGCTTACGGTTGTAGAGGACCGCATCGGCAATCATTTTGTTCTGGGACCACAATCGCGCGTCGAGGTTACGATGGGCTTCATCGAGCAGGACCACGGCGCGCGTGATATTGGCGAACTGTTCGACGGACAGCAACGGACGGTACAGCGGGTGATAGATGCGAATGTTCGAGTACAGGGGCATCCGGGAAGCCAGGGCCAGACCCAGGGCGAAGCTGGCGGAATAGAGCGTTTTACCGGAGCCGAGTACACCCGTTACGATATAGTCCATCTACCGCGACCTCGTGAACAGATAGAGCGCCCCTACGGCGCAGCAGAACGCCGCGAAGGCCATTATAGCCCCAACCAATAGTAATAGCTGCGAAACGGTATCGGAACCGCCAGGGAGGACCACCGCCGAGGCTATCCCGAAGTCCACCGGGACCACCGGGAACAACTTCACTCCCATCTACCGCCCCCTCGTTGGTGAAGCCAGGACCAGCCCACGGCGACTCGTTTCGGGTGCAGGGGTACCGCGCGGAACCACTATCCGAAAGGTCGCACCATCCGGCAGCGCCCCCGCCCCAGGAGGCGAAGGCGTAGCCGGTCGAAAGAACGTCAACGCGGCCCATATCGCCAGCAAGAGGAGGAGCCGCCGAAAGGTGAACAGGCCCCTAATTACCCCCAGGACTGAACGACATATGCCTAGCGCTTTCGGGAACTTCGAGCGTTTTGTACTTTTGGAATAGGAGGAAATCATCGGCCCCCGATTCCTGCCCCGCCAACTCCAACCAGACGCGCGCATATTCCCGCAACCGGGACGACCGCGACGACATAAGGTACGCCAACACCTTACGCTGTCGCGGCCCTACCCGCCTCTGATGGACCTCTATGTACTCCTCTACACTCTTGGACTGACCCGAGGCCAGTAGATTCTCTGCGAACCTGTTTACGTCTTCGTACGCCGTATCGGAGCCTAACAGGCCCTTATACTCCGGTTCACCTTGCGCCAACAACTCATTCGGATCCAACGCGGCACCATCGGCAGCGAGCCGCGCCATAGCAATCGAGGCAAGCGAACCGTTCTGACTTGCACTCATTAGCGCACCACCGGGACGGGGGTAGGCGTCACACGGGACAGACGGTCTACGGCGTCAAAGGTGAGCTTGGAGATTGCGAGGGACTGGGAGGCCGAGGACGACGCTTGCCAGACGAGGACGAGGACGAACAGCATTGTGAGGAGGCAGGCGGCCAGCAAGATTGTTGTATAGGTCCATCGGCTATCCTGCGTTTCCTCATTGAGCGCGGAGAAGGCGATACGTTCTTCCAGGTCAATCATGCTGGACGCCGCCGCCACTTGGGGCACAGAGGCATTGAGTAGATAGAGCGGACCATCCGCCATCGTATAGACCTCTGCCGAGGCACGCGGCCAGCGTTCCGACCTGTCGCCGCCGACCTCCCTGCCTATCAATTCGTCGCCCTCTGAGAACACATCGAACAAAGCCGCCTCTACGCCGGAGAAGCGCAAGAGCCGCCCATTAGGCCGAGGACCACGCCGCAAGAACGATAGAGCCACTTTACCCCCTTACAGACCTAACCCGGCAGCAAATCAATCACATAACGGACAACGGAGAATAGCACGCGCAGGACCAGCACCAGGAGCATAGCGGAAATCAGCGGGACAATCTTTAGCGGCATGAGTATATCGGCGGCCTTGGCATAGCCTATCAAGCCGCCTACGGGTGCCATCTGTTCTGCCGCCACCACCGAAGGCGACCGACCCGCGATAGCGGTCGCACCCACACCATTGACCGCACTGGAAACACCCGTCAGGGCAGCCACAGGCGAAGCCGCCGCCGCCTTACCCGCGCCGCTCCCCTGCCCCGCCTGAGCGATTGCAGCGGCTACGGAGCCATCCGTACCACCAGCGACGGTATAAACCCCCGCGCCCGACGCCGCAGTTTCAGGGGTATCACCCCAGGGATAAGTAGCAAAGGCCCAATGGCGATAGTAGTAATTATCCGAGCGTATATCATGGGCGATACACCCATCATCCGTATTGTAACAATCGGCAGCGATGCCGTTGCCCAGATAGAGGGACACATGGGTAATCCCCGGTCCCTGCCGAGGGTCGGCGAGGAACAACAGAGCACCGATGGGCAATTCACCTTCCCACGGGGTGACGGAGAGACGTTGACCGACTTGCGCTTGTGTCGCCGCGACGAGCGGGAAATCGGTCACGCCCAGGCGACCAGCGACCCACCAGACCAACCCAGAACAATCAAATGCCGCAGGGTCAAGGGCGTAGGCCCCAGGACGCGCAGGCGTACCCAGGAGATAAGGCTTACCCATCTGAGCAGCGGCCAACGTCGCCGCATCCACGCCGATAGAGGCAGCGGCCACCGGAGCAGGCAACGCTACATGGAGAACCAAGACATACGACAGGACGACCACGCGAAGCACACTAACCATTCGCCATCGCCCCCGCTTTCTTTAGCACCCACAAAGCGAAGGCGAACCACGGCACAGCCGCACAGAGGTTCAGGGCAAACGCTATCGCGGGAATCTGGAATGCCGCCGTCGCATCGTTTAGCAGCGCCACATCGGCAGGCGGAGCGCCCATAGCTACCCCGAACTCGACAACGAGCGCAACCACGTACTGCACGAACCAGAGCAAGGAGGAGGCTAGCCCGCCTATCATGAGATAGGCAGCGGCCACGCCCGCCCACACACCCTGAGCCATATCAACGAGGGAGCCGAGCGCCCGAGCGAGGCCGATACCAACGCCGCCAATGGTATCGCGCACCGACCCCAAGAGGCACCCGAGATAGCGCCCATGCCCGTTCAGATCCACTAGCCCACTCGCCGGAGTACAGCCCGAGCCGCCCGTAGCTGTCGTGCCACCCGAGCGACCCGGAGTAGCAGACGCACCGGGCGCAGGCGAAGACGTTGGGCTATTGGTCGAGGCCGGAGGATTACCGGGGGGTATTGGGCCATTGCAGACATAATTCTCATTCGCAGGGTCATACTCGCAAGGGAAATTCGGATTACCAGCCCCCGCAGGCGTGCAGACATAATTCTCGTTTGCCGAATCGAAAACGCAATCATAACCACCGAACCCACCAGGACCGGGGGAAGGGGAAGGGGAAGGCGAAGGGGAAGGCATACCCGCCCACGTCGCCGTAAGATACAAATCGTCAACGGCCATATCAAGGCCCGATGTGTGACTGACGCTGAACTGGAATGTGGCACCGCTAGGGAATTCCCCCGTGGTTGTCGAATAGGTCCACGTACAGACCGTAGGAGCCGCATTACGATAGGCATAATTCCACGCCGACGCATCGGCACAGGAGTATTGACCGCTATTCGTCAGGGGCGTTTGCCCAGTGCCAACATAAAAGAAGGAAAAGCCATAGGTGGATTGGTCGTCACCGAAATGGGGAGTAGGCGACCACGCGATAGAATTACCTATCTTCTTCCAGGTCAAAGTAAGGGTAATCGCACCCGCCATGCCGGGAGGGGTGGTCATTTGTTGGAAGGTGGTATTACTCGTATAGGGATACTGATTGCAGATAGGGTAGTTGCCATTGGCCCAATAGGTGCCATTGGCAACCATATGATACGCACCAGCCTCTACCATAAGGCCACGATTCACCCCGCACGCCCCAGCATCCTTCTTCCAATTGCCCGCACCGACGAGGCCCGTATCCCCATCGGCACCCGCAGAGGCGAAGTTGCCGTTACAGAGGAGATTATTACCCCCGGCAGCAGGGCAAGGAGGAGCACCGCCCGCAGGGGGAGGGGGCGAACCCGCACCACAAACCAACGTTTCGTCGGTTGCATCGTAGACACAACCGCCTATGCCAGTCGGCAGCAACGGGACACATATGTAATTGGCATTCGTATCGTCATAGGTACACGTATAGCCAGGCGCAGGGGTGAACGGACCCGAGTAGCCGGGGGGACAGACAAAGCCGTTTGGCGCACCCGCAGCGGCATCACAGCCAGCAGGAACCTCCACAGGCCGGATAGGACGCTCTTGGGGCGTGGAGAAGACGAGACAGCCAGCACTATACCTGTTGGTCGAGAAATCGATGGTGCAGGAATTGGAATGCGAGGCATTTTGGTCGAAATAGCAATCGCCCGAGAATGACCGCGTTTCGGGATAGGTGACACAATCCGCCGCCGAGACACGCGGGACGCCATGCACCGCCACAACCCCCAGGAGGTAGACGACGACCAGGACGACCGATACAAGCACACGCGCCCCGCGCATCTTTGCCATAGCTAGCGGCCACTGAAGGAGCGAATAACATAGCTGATGGCCGCCAGCCCCAGCCCCACGCCAGTGAACATAGCCACGTAAGGGAGAAACGGCGTCATGGTCGTGGAGGCATAAGCGAGTGTATCGGCCACAGTCGGCAGCGGAATTGCCACAGCACACCCCCTAGAAACGCAGGAACCGCCGAACCCTCACAACGAGGGAAGGCGCAGCCCGCAACGCGACTACAACCGCTAGCGCGGCCCCGAAACCGCCTACATAGTCCTGAGAGACAGCGTACACCGCCCCGAGCGCGGCATCCTGCGTACTCACCAGCGCACATATTCTAGTTCATCATCCACGATGGAATCGGCCTCACGCCTGGACGCCTCTTGCGAGCGCATCTCGGCCATATCGCGGGCTATTTGAGCCTCTACGCTACGCAACTCCAGCCGATTCGTTTCGCGCCGATACCGCGCCCCTTTCGCGGACAGACGCCGAGCCGGGATACCCGGCACATTGCCCCGCAGGCGATGGGTGCCTATATCATCCCGCGTATAACTGAGGGCCGAACCGAAGCCCCAAGCAGCGAAGCGCGGGAGGAAGGAGAAGACCCACCGAAGCACGGCGAAAGCGATGGAGATACCGACAAGCACCCCCAACCATTCCTGGAAGGATTGCATAGTCAGGACCGCCACCGCGCCGATAGCCTCAATTGAAAACCCTTGCGCCGCCGTAGGAATCATCGCCACCTACCACCAGCCCGTTAGCCCGTCGAATGGGCTAACGGGCCATACGAGGATACTCGCCGCCGACCCGAGTACCAGCAGACTACCGCCCCAGACGGAGGACGCCGCGAATCTTCTTCACGATGGCGATGGCGAGAGTAACACCAGCCATCAGCAGAACGATGGGAACAAGGTCGGTCACATTGTCAGTGACAGCCGAAGTAATCGCCGCCGGAGTAAGGCCCGCCGCAGCCCAATCCACCATGATGACACCTCCCCAACAAGACCAGAACACAAGACGACCCACACAGCCGCCCTACCTAGGACCAGACCGAGAGAACCGCGCCGCCAGTCGGCAGATTGCCGCCACGGACCCCACGACCAGCACACCGACGAGTACCGCGTTCCCCGGTAACATCGCCGCTACACCCATACCAACATCGGCCCAATTCATCACGAATCCAGGCCGGAGAAGAAATCGGCTATGCCCTCAATTGCCGACACGACGCCGACAACCGCCAGGACCACGACACCCGCAGAAGCGAAGAAGACCGCCAGCATATCAGCGCCTCAACATCGAAGTCAGATAGGCCAGGGAGCCGAGGAACGCCCCGAAGGCGAGGAAACCAACGATGGCTATATCGGCAACCGACCACCGCCTATCATACATGTATTGGGTTGTGCCGTCTTCCCCGTAGACTGGCACCGCATAGATATTGATTGTGGGAGTGGGACCACCAGGCACGACATACAAGGGACATTCAGCCGTCGTGCCACGTTGAGCGCCATCGCCACACTGAGGGAACACAGGCTGATAGACAATCGTATCCGTAGCGACCGCAGCGGAAGCCGGGTGGGGGAAAGAGGTTATATAGACCAGGACCAAGACCGCCAGGAGCCAGACACCCCAGAGGAGGTAGCGCCTATTGCGAACGAGATAAGCACAACAAGCGGAGAAACTGAACGAAGGATTATCATCCCAGAGCATAGCTACACCTCCCTATACTTGTGGACAGGCCAAGCCGGGCGCAGGGAGGCAAACGATGGTTCTTTGTAATTGACGAGCTTTCGCCACTCGCGCTTACGCAGATTGAGGCAGTCCTTACAGATACAACGAACACGCCCACCCCCCCGAGGGGTGAACGCGCAGCGAGGTTTATCGAGGCCACAGCCGCTACAGTGCTTATGGGTAGCTGTCATGCAACCACCCCACTAGGACCCGTCAGCGGAGGAGCCGACCGAAAGAGAAGGTCGCGCACATCGGAAGGCCAGCAGACCCACAACCGCACGCCGAGATTGCGAGGGTCACAGGCGCGGAGTACGTAGCGGTCCATCACATCTTGCAACGAGACGACCTCAATAAAGAGATACCCCGCCGACATGAGAGAAGACGCAGCGTTGACGGCATCGGGGAAGGCCCACCCGATGATTGACACAGCCGTGGGGGATTGGTAGAGTTGCATGTACGTACTCCTCTAACACTACTAGGGGATACACAGGAATCCCGGTAGGCCACCAGCTTATCGGGATTCCGCTTGCCCGACACCGAGCAAACACCAGGGAATGAAACCATACTAGGGCAGGTTAGCGGTCCTGTCAAGAGGTACGGGACCATTGGGCTATAAGCAGAAAAGAGCGCCGTCCCGATGGAGGGACGACGCTCTTGCAACTGTCTAGGGTTGCCGATTATTACGCGGCCCGACGCAGGAAGCGGGCCAATTCCAACAGGCCACGGGACACCGCCACACCGACCGTCAGGCCGACCTCCCCCGTGGTTTCGATTGCCGACGCCAACGCGGAGGAAAGACGTTGCACCCGTTCCCGACGCTCCGACAGCGCCGCGATTCGCGTGGCGAGGATATGTTCCGAACGACGGACATCTTCGATTGTCGCATTGGCGGTCACTCGCGTACCTTCAAACCCCGGCAACTCCATCGGCAGCGCCAACAACACAGATTCCTCGGATTCCGTGAATGCCGCGCCCACATCAACGAGCGCCGTCAACCGCTTGACTTGCTTACGCGCGTTGGCCGCCCGGTACTGGCGGAAATCCTGTTTCAGCCCACGATATGCCGCAGACCTGACATGCACCTGACCACCTGGCGCAGCATCCAACATAGCCAACAACTCAGCCGCCGCCGCATCGGGGGGCATAGCAGGGTCAACCGCCACTAGGCGGGCCATCATCTCTGTCAGCAACGACATTACTTTACCCTCCGAAGCCGGGAGACGGCGGGCCGGGATTCCTGCAAGTCGCACCACCAGCCCACAAGGTGCCGCACCGACGCGACCGCCGCCGGTGGCTCAACCGAGACGAGGGACGCTATTTCATCGGGGGAAGCCATTGCTTCCAACCGCCGCAACCTGGACACCGCGCCGTACAACGCGGCAGACGCGGCGGAATAGGCCACTTTCAGCCGCACGTCTTCTGCGGGAGCAGAACCGGGCAGGGGATAATCATAGGCACGACCGGGGACAGCACGCGCCGCGACCTCTTGACGCACCCAACCCGCCAACTCCGCACGCGGCAGCGCCGCCGAGGAGGTAACAACCGCCTCTACCCAGGCGGGATTGTCCGTGGCATCTTCGAGGGATACCAGCGCGGACAAGACCCGTAAGCGGTAGTGACCCGTCTCAGAGACGGCTACGGACGACAAACCAGAGAAGCGAACCGCCAGCTGCATAAAGACCTGCGCCGTCCGCTCGGAGATGCCCA
>MWWG01000177.1_pt1 | contig 10690 bp, 11 predicted proteins | sample 1047331 | NCBI WGS metagenome assembly MWWG01 (sample SAMN06349968, study PRJNA376086) | soil metagenome | isolation source: MG6-4 sample Antarctic (ecotone) soil | place: Antarctica | collected 2015-01-13 | reverse complement strand
TTGCAGGACCGCTGCCCTGGGCAGCCATGTGGATGGCTGCAGCAGTTGCGGCCACTTGCGCATCAGCTATAATAGTTGCCGGAACCGTCATTGTTCAAAGTGCCAGGGCACGGAACGTGAGAAATGGATACAGGCAAGACAGGCGGAGCTGTTGCCTGTTCCATATTTTCATGTGGTCTTCACCTTGCCGGATGCATTAAACAGGTTATGCCTTTTTAAACCGGCTATTCTTTATGGCCTGTTGTTTAAGACGGCGTGGAGCGTGCTAAATACTTTTGGCCACGATGCCAAATGGCTGGGTGCACAAACCGGTATGATCAGCATCCTGCATACCTGGGGACAAACAATGGCCCTTCATCCGCACCTGCATTGTATAGTACCGGGGGGCGGATTAACAAAACAGGGCAAATGGAAACTGGCTAAAAGCAAAGGTAAATACCTGTTTAATGTAAAGGCAATGAGCACTGTTTTTCGTGGCCGGTTTATAGCGGAGCTTAAAGAGCAATTACCAACAGAGATGGGCCGGGAGCTGCTCTCAAAATTGTATAAACATAAATGGGTGGTATATGCGAAACGTCCTTTTACCGGTACTGAAAGCGTAGTGGAATATCTGGGTCGCTATACTCATAAGATCGCCATTAGCAATCACCGGATCATTAGTCATGAAAACGGCAGGGTAACATTTAGTTACAAGGATTACAAGCAGGGGAGTGTCAAAAAAGAAATGACCCTGGATGCACGGGAATTTATCCGTCGTTTTTCAATGCATATATTGCCAAAAGGTTTTGTCAGAATAAGACATTACGGCATCGTAAGCAGCAGTGCAAAACACATTAGCTCGGTAATGATAAAAGAGCAGGTGTCTGAAAAAGACATTGCATTGTCTGCTGTTATTAGTAAAATCGAACCTGTTGTTTATAATCCGAAGCAATGTCCGTGTTGCAAAAAGGAAACGATGGAAACCATCATGCGCTTTAACCTGCGCGGGCCACCTGCTGACTGGAAAGAAATGGCTAAAAATTTATTGGAATGTATTGCTAACAGCAGTGCAACAGTTGAATAAAAATTTACTACATCATGCGGTATGAGATAACCATGCTATACCTAACGAAAAAAAAACATAAAGCCTTATTTGAGCAAAGAAATTTATCTGAGATCTTATCAAAACAGATAAATTGAAAAAAATGTTCTATAAATATCAACTTCAATACCTGCAATCCTACGCTTGCTGCATGCATTCATAAAAAAGCAAAAGCACAATCCCCATAATAACAAATAGTTTTCCTACCGTGCGGTTCCGTACAACATCGGCTTCATCGTTGGTGCTACGCACCCGACGAAGCCTTGTTTGTTAGCTGCCGTTATTTTGCCTCGCGACAACATAGTGTGGCAAGTGTGCTTATAATTAGTTAATCTCACCAAACCAATTTACTTTCTTTGTTATAGCTTTCGGTTCATCATTCTTATGTCCGAAGATGCTTTTTATCCTTGAAATAAATGTCTTCTTGCGTGGCTCGCACTCATCCCCGTCTTTAGAAAGTATAATTGTTGCTGCAAATGGAGTAATGCTGCCCTTATAATACTGCTTTGCCCGCAAGATAGTATCTCCTTTTTGTTCGTATTCAACTATCACATCTCCATTTACAAAATCCTTTATGTATTCTAAGGTTCTCAAGCAAGTAAGTTGAATTCTTCGTTGCCGGTTCTTTTCTTGATCATATTGATATGTTGGAAAATGACAGTGATCAAATTCTGTATAAACAGTAATCTCCGTATCATCAATGGCAAAATACAATTGTCCGAAAACATCACAGTTTGACCTAATTGAAAAACAAAAGCTATTCGATTCACTCTTCTTTTCCTCGATCTCAATCGTCTCCGCCAACTCTGGAAATTTCTTTCGGAAAAGTCGGAAGAATCCCTTTTGCAAGTCGGTAAGCTTCCTTTCTATTTTTTGATGATAACTCAAGATTACTTATATATTCTGGTTGTAGTTCTATAATGGCAGCTAACGTCAGTCTGTGAAGAAACCATACTTCAAACAAATATACACACGATGTGCATAAGCCAAAGGAAGTATGATTATTGTTGGTAAAGAGCATGCAATTCATCCAAGGTAACAACCGCTATCAGACTTTCTTTATTGCATTAGAAGAGCAGGTAAGTGCCGACAATCAGGTTAGACTCATAGATGCGTTTGTTGATAAATTAGATCTTCAAAAGTTAGGCTTCACCAATACAATACATAAGAGTGAGGGTCGTCCACCTTATGCACCAGCGGTGCTTTTGAAACTTTACCTGTATGGCTATCTTAATAAAATAAGAAGCAGTCGCAAGTTAGAAAGAGAGTGTTTGCGCAACATCGAACTGCAATGGTTGCTTGAGAATCTTCAACCCAATTATCATACAATTGCAGATTTCCGAAAGCTGCATGTGGTTCCTTTGCAATCGATGTTCAGGCTGTATGTTCAGTTCTTAAACGAAGCGGGTCTGCTTGGTAAAACAACAATTGGCATAGATGGCAGCAAGTTTCGAGCTGTGAACAGCCGTAAGAACAATTACAATCAGAACAAGATAGATAAGCACCAGCAATTCATAGAAGATAAGATCAATAAATATTTACAGGAACTCGATGAACTGGACAAACAGGAAAGTACTATTGCTACTGATGAACTTAAAATAAGAAAAGAAAAAATCAAACAAGGCATCGCTACATTAAAAGAACGTGCTATTAAATATGACTCCCTTCAGCAACAACTGAATGACGTAACAGACAAGCAAATCAGTACCACCGATCCTGATAGCAGAGGTATCGTGACTGTAAAAAATACCGTTGAAATAGCCTATAACACACAAAATGTAGTGGATGATAAACACAATCTGATTGTGCATACACAAGCGACCAATAGCAGTGATACAAGAGCTTTGTACCAGGCAGCTTCACAAGCCAAACAAAATCTGCAATTACAAAAAGAGAATCCATTGGTAGTGTTAGCAGACAAAGGTTATCATACCGGAACAGAACTGCAGCAATGCCAACAGGATAACATGGTAACACACGTAGCATATAAAGAACAACCCTGGGTAAAACACATTGCTAACGAATTCCTGTCAGAAAGCTTCAGCTATGATAAGATGACAGATACCTACACATGTCCAATAGGTGCCCAACTAACCTCGACCGGTACCTGGCATAGTAAAAAGGATAAAGGAGGTGAAATAATTTATCGCTTTAAAACTTATCGAACCAACGCCTGTAAAGCATGCTCTTTAAGAAGTCATTGTACTATACTCGATAAACGAATTATTCAGCGCAGTGAATTTCAGGATGTAGTTGATATCAATAATAACAACATCAAACAAAATCCACAGTATTATAAAAGAAGACAAGCCATTTGTGAACATCCTTTTGGAACTATTAAAAGGCAATGGAGCTACACCTACACTTTACTCAAAGGATTGCAAAAAGTAAATGGAGAAATGAACCTTATCATGTTCTGCTATAACTTTATGCGCACCAAAAACATCCTGGGCTTTGAAAAAATGATCCAGGCCATTCAAAACTGGTTACCGGATTATGATAAAGTAATCGGTTTTGTAAAAACCGCACTCATGAGACTTGTTTATATGAAATATAAGCAACCAGTTCTTGAAAGATTATATGCGACGTTATTTTTAAGAGTCGCTTAAATCGTTCGCTATCGCTTTTAACCATGCCTCAAAATGATGATTTTTGGAATTTTTGATGTTTCTTCACAGACTGACGTTGACGGCTTAGCGATGTGGCGGTATTTGAAAATCGTCAGCCCGTAACTGCTGCTGAATAAAGTTACAAAAGTTGATGTTAAGAACTACGGCCTGGCGTTATTCGTCGGCTGGAACTGAAGCTGAGTAGCGAACAAAAGTTGAGAATATATTCGTCGCCCGCCATATTGCCAAGCTGCCTGTTGTAGGCTTGTGCTTCTCTGTCTCACCAAGACATGTTTAGAATTTCCTATGCCTATAATTTTAATTAACCTGTTACTAATCAAACAGCAATTACCATGATCTATATGTTATAATGAAAAGTAATAATGTTACCTCCGGAAGGCATATTTACTACTCATTCTGCTGTATTGTTTTTATTAATTGTATCAGGTCTTCTATGTTTTCAGCGTTTAGCTTTTGCATCATATTTCTTATGTGAGCTTTGATTATTATTTTATTTACTGCTAATTGATCGGCTATTTGTCGTAGAGAAAATGCCGCAGTAAATAAGCAGCTATTTCTATTTCCCGCACTACTAGTTCTTCATGTTTGAATTCCATGATGATTGGGAATTAAGGCCTATGCCGAAACTTCTTTAAAGACTACGACGTATAAACAAAAAACATAAAAGCAAGGCACAATACACCTCCGCACGTCTTATATATCTTTCTGGTATAGAGGAGGGCAAAAAAGCCGTTGGCGACAGCACCAACGGCGGAAATAAAAGTACGATTTTTAAAAGGCCTGCTTTATCTAATAGCTAATAGTACCATTCAACGTATAATCGCCTGGGTTTGGAAGACTCTGAACTTCAAAGGTGCCTGTTGCTTCTACAAACCTTCCGGTACCTCCCATAATGGTAAATTCAGCGGTTACTTGAGCCATGCCGTTACTTAGAAAGTGAACTGTTCCGCTATGTGTTGCATGTATTTCATCACCATTTGCAGCGGTAATAATAGCAGTACCGGTAATAGTAAGAGAACCGTCTGCATTCCTTTCAATAAGATTGTTTGGTTCAACAAGCGTAAAACTTCCAATATGGGTTGCCGTTCCTGTTCCAGAAACTGTGTTACCTTTCGCTATTAGAGTCATTGTACCTTTTAACGGAAATGTTTTTTTATGATGGTTATCTTCCTTATGACAACTTGTAATGAGCATTGCAAAGCCTGCTAACAAAATAACGAATCGGTACTTAGAGATTGCACTTAGATTACAGATTGAATGGTGGCGAGGAGAACTCAGAACGAAAGACCTAATAGCATTTGATACTTGTTTCATAATTGATATTTTAAATGGTTAAAAAGCTTTTTAATAAAAAATTACAATGCGGCGGCCATAGTTTTCAGGTGGATTAAAAAGAAATCAAAACTTTAGAAGTGTATAAACAGCTTTAACTGATTTGTTCTTTTTTTAAAAAATACAACACGAAGATAGAAAAGATATAAGTGATGAGCAATACACCTTTTGGTGTAGAAAGAAAAAGAGTAAGCAGAATTAGGTTTCAAAGCTGTTTTGCTTTTACTGATTGTATCAGGTCTTCTATGTTTTCTGCGTTTAGCTTTTGCATCATATTTCGGATATGAGCTTTAATTATTTTTTTATTTACTGCTAACTGACCAGCTATTTGCGATAGAGAAAAATCCTGCATTAAGAGAGCAGCTATTTCTATCTCCCGTTCCACAAGTGCTTCCTGTTTAAATTCCATGATGTGGCTAATAAATAAGTTATGAAAGAAACTTTTTGGTTAATGACTTATGGACTTCAAAACATAATAGCGATGCCAATAGCCTTGTCTTTATATACCTATTTGATAAGAGTGAAGTTGAACGAGATTTTTAGCATAGCCTACAACGTTAAGTATTTGCGATGGCAGGGCAATAGTGAATTGTCAGCCGGTATAAATGCTTAATTGAAAAAGATTAAGTTGAAGATAACAACTAATGTTCAATAGTATATTGTCTGCAGGAACAAAAGCTGACAGATGATTTGCAGACGAGCACTTAACGTCAAGCCCTGCTATTGCAAATACTTTTGTTAGTGGCAGTACTGTTTTCCGTTTTCCAAAATGACATAAGAAGTACCCTTTGGTATTACTTTACTTACCCTCATCACAAATATTGCTGGCATGCCGTGAATACATTCTCCATTCGTTATTTTCTTTAACCCAGATGTTTGTACAACGTCGTGTAACTCTTTGTCCCACCATTGGTGCTTTGTCAATGGGTATAGTGATTTCATCCCCTAATGTAATCACTACGTTATCATGTATCATTATCTCTTCTATGTTTCGTTCCAGTAAAGAATATTTTATCAGTCCAGCTTTCATGGCACCCTGAATGTCTGCTGTTTTCATAATCCTATTTAGCGGGGTGTTTACCGTAAAGTCCGGATGCCAGATTTTATTCAAAGCGTCAAAATCGTCAGCAAGAAAAGCTACGGTTTCGGCTTTTTCCAAGTTTCTGATTTGTTCTGCTATTGCGGTAGTTGAGGACGTACTAATCATAAAATTTGTTTGAAGAGTGAATAAAATAAAAGATTACTAATCTTTTGTTACACCGCAAACCTACCATTAACTTCCGGGCGCTTAGTGGTAGAAAAACGACATTATTCTTTAAAGCCAAAGTAGCAGTCAGGAGAACGGGATTCTTCCTGAATAAGAGAGTTAGGCAATACATCAGCAAATTCCATAAACTCTTTGGCTAAATGCTGATAATCATGATAACCTAATTCAACCGCAATCCGTAACCAGTCGAGCGAAGGGTTGTAAAATTTAAGCCGGAATGCTTTGTCAAAACGGCTAATCCGTGCAAATAACTTAGGAGATACACCTACCCGTTCACTGAATTTTCGCTGGAATTGTCTTGCACTTAGACACGACTGTTTTGCCAGGTAATCAAGTGTAAATTTATCAGGGTGACACAATAATAGTTTGGCTACTGTATCAATAGGGTTGTAAGCAATTTTTGACTTCTGTATCCTTTTAAGCAAAAAGTCTTCTACCAAAGCTACCATCGTTTGAAGATTATCTGTACTGTTCAGTCGTTCATTTAATAAACGTATTTCTTTTGAAAACACTGTCTCCGCGTCAACATTCCAATCCGTGATTTCTGTTAAGGGTAATTGTACAAAATGAAACAATGCGCCAGGGTAAAAGATGACTTTTAGAACGATGTAATCATCTCCTATGTGCAGGTTTTGCCGGCTTAATACTTGTCCGGAAATAATAGAGCGGGGCTGAAGAATCTTTCGCTGTTTGGTCTGGTACTCAATGGTTAGCGGATCTCTCGGGTAAAAAATCATGCACTGCTCAGGTCTGGGTGGATAAGGCTTAACAGGTTTTTCAGTAGTACCGGTAAATACGAAGTGAATAAGCTGATAGTTTCTCACATATTGGCTTAGCGCAGGAGACGGTGACAGTAATTTAAAAATCATTGCTGAGGTTTAAATGTTCAACTAATTTTTCGATAAAGGTAGCGGCTGAAATAAGGAGTATTGCCACTAACAGTTGTATTGTGCGAAGCTACTGAAGTTTGTTAAAATAAATTTCATTGATAATCAACACATTGCTATTCGCTTTTGCAAATTGTTTGGTGCGGCAATACAACTACCTTTTTGTAAATTTTTGTTTGAGATTCCGTCATGAAACATCAGTATGTCATATTCTTTTGATAAGTGTTCAATTTTGATGAGGAAACCTATTTTCAGTTTAATTAAGTAAGGCCAGTAGGAACGCTGCTTTAATTATCCTATTTAACATAACAAAAATTATAAAACTTCAATAGTATTAATTTTAATCATTTTGATGCCACACTGAGCATTTAAATAATTATAATACAACTAAGATTAATATACTACTGTTCTTTATACTTCTTCAGCATTCGTCTGAACTGGAGTAGCAGGATCTCCAGATAAGAGACTATTTACCGGTGTAGCAAATTTAAAGCGATTTAAGCAAATGAAATCCCTTGGATGATAAACCTCTCTCAAGAAGTGGCGTAAAGGGCAGGGCGCAAGAAAAAAGGGGTAAGAAATTACGTTTTGCTAATATGGAGAATAATACTTTGTAATTTGCAAAACGTATAATTACTGCCTAGGCATCCGGAAGCTAATATGGCGTTATCCTAGTATCTCGAAACTCGGTAGGTGAAAAGAAAAAAACAGAGGAGAATATTACTTTATATTTTTATGCTGCTGCTGTTCTTTATTCTCTTGCACAGCTTTCAATGCACTGCCTATATTTCGGAGCGCTATGTCTGTTTTACGTTGTGGCAAAGGCTGTTTTTTGTACTTGTCCAGCTCCTTATCCACCACAATAATTTTTGCCTCTTTTGTTTGTTTTGCGGTGTCCATGCCAGTAAAATTAGTTTATTCAACTGGCACAAGCAAGAAAGCCGCATAATTTTCACTTTTACTAAAAGGCTCCCAATCACCGCCATCTTCCTTTAAACCCCAAAAAGCGAAGTTTACCGCAGAGGATTGAAGGGCGACCGTTAACCTCCGTTGATATGCTGCGTTCCTCCGGTCATCAGTACCGGTAATATGAATCTTAGCGGCCGGGTACACTTTACTAAAATGCTTGATGATATCGGCAACTGTATAAATTACCGTATAGTAATCTCCATTATTCGTGTTTATTTCAAAATCTATCTCCCCGTTCTCCCTGACATCCCCTAAGGCAGCATTATAAACTCCTGGTGCTATTTCTTCAAACCTTACCATCTTGTGAATTGTTCCCTGCAGGCCTTCGCTGTTAAACTCGTACACATCACCAGCAGGATTTACTTTGAACCAGTATGTTTTAGCCATTACTTAAAAGTATTTATATTATTGAACTATGTAAAAGGATAACTGATTTACTATTGAAAGTGGGGTATGGTAATTAGTACGTAGATATCAAATATTAAGAAAAAACATTACTATGAAACAAGTGTCCACTTGAACAGACATCGTGCTGCCCCTACAATAAAATATAATGAAAAAATATCGTTCCTAAACATTTTTAAAATAAACTTTTAAAGTTTATTCAAGCTTTCTGAGTGTATTTCCAGGTATAGACAGATAGTTTGAAACTTAAGATATAACAAAGGCGCTTTTTAAGATGATATCTTTTCTGGTGCTGCTTACTCAATGGTATAAATGCTGCAAAAGATATCATCTTAAAAAGCGCCTGCCCGCTGGCCAAGCGTCATGGTGCTCGCCTTTTCATAAAGGGGCGCTGCCCCTAACCCCGGAGTGAAGGCATTGACTCTCCGAATAAATAACTATATTATAGTCTGATATGTCTTTCGCTTACTATTTCTATGCTGGACTGATAGGTCCTTGCACCTTATAAGTATCATAGTTATATTCAGCAAAGCGGCATTTTGTTTAATCTCCTTCTTATCATTTTCCCAAAAGCGGCAATAGATATCCGGCATTTTGTTGCCTCCTTTTATTCATTACAGTTATAAAAAAGAGTTGCGATTTTTTATTCCTTCCCTCCCCAATCCTTTCAGGATGGGGGCAAGAGGTCTTTGTGTACACAAAGACACATCTTGCAATTACCAATGTATAAAAGGCTAGACAAAGTTCGATTAACGAGCCAACAGCTTAATTACGCTTACTTATACAACATTCTTTAGTATTGTTAGGCAAGTCTTTAGCAGAATTCTTTAGTAATCCATAGTATGATTTAGTAATATTTAAAAAGCTATAGTATACATTAGAAAACATAAGAAAGCTTTAGAAAAAACGTTGCCTTAGTTCAAATACTGCTAGATTTATTACCTATATGAATAAAGATGAATCCGGACACCAGGAAGCCGGGGAAACTTACAGTACATGTGGAGATTAAGACACAAAGGCAGCCAACAATACGAAACCAGCAATAAAAAAGTTAATAATGATCTCGCATCTGTACAATGATGATTCTTTCATTTTCAATTTTGTAAATAAGACGGTGTTCTTTGTTAATTCGCCTTGACCAATAGCCAGAGTAGTTATGTTTTAAAGCTTCAGGCTTGCCAATGCCTTCAAAAGGAGTTCTTTGAATGGATTCTAAAAGCTGAGTAATCTTGTTTTGAATTTTAGTATTTCCGGATTGTTTCCAAAGCTGCAGGTCTTCTAAAGCCTCAGGAGACAGGACTATTTCCATAAATCTTCCAGCTTAATGGAGGTAACATTTCCCTGTTCAACATTTTGAATACTGTTATCAAGCCTTTTGACCATAACCGGGTTAGCAAGTATGCGTTCTGTTTCATCTATTTCCGGTTCTTGTTCATAAGGAATATGAGAACCTTCCAAAAATGTTTGTAAAGCTGTTTGTTGTTCCTGATTCTTAGGATGTATAAGGAATATTTCCATAATACAAAATTAGCGCTTTTTCGTATTAAAGACGCAGTGTTCAAATGTACAAAAGGAAATTATACTCTTTTTTTTCTAAGCGAAGCTTATCTACATATTTTCTCAACTAACAGTATTCTGGGTCTTAAGTATCTACAAGAGCTTTGATTTTGTTCCGTTTGCTATTAAAGCCTAAAGAATAGCTTTAAAATTAAAACTTCAGTTTTTAAATTTAATCGCTTAAGATGGCTAAAATTAATTAATATGCTGTAAAAAAATATAATCATATAATACACTCATAATTAATAATTTAGAAGCTATGACGGAGAAAAACCGACTTAAATTTATATTATAAAAAAACATCATGACGGAGAAAAACCGACTTAATTTGTAGCGCGGCAGTTATTTTAATTGTTTTGGACGATTTTTCCCTTTCAATTTAGCTTTTTCAGGTTAAAATTTTATTCAATTTCTTATAAAAATTATTATTGAATACATTGTATAATCTATTGATTATTGCCGGTAGGCTAAGACCGATGCTGACAAAGGGTTTCAAAGAACTATCACGGAGGAAAACCGACTTAACAACGGAGAAAAAACCGACTTAACAACGGAGAAAAAC
>MWWG01000176.1_pt1 | contig 10750 bp, 19 predicted proteins | sample 1047331 | NCBI WGS metagenome assembly MWWG01 (sample SAMN06349968, study PRJNA376086) | soil metagenome | isolation source: MG6-4 sample Antarctic (ecotone) soil | place: Antarctica | collected 2015-01-13 | reverse complement strand
GCCGCTTGTTTGAATTGATTCTTAGACATTGACGATTCTCCTTTCCATGACGGCCACTGTTAAGGCGAGCGCTTCCATGTCGCGCGCGGCTGAATCTAAAGCGCGGGTGATTTCGTCGGCTGTCTCGAAGTCTAAAAGACGGCCTTCGGTGATGGTGACGTTTCTAAGCGCGGACTTGACCGACTGACGGGCACGGCGAATCACAGCGTCCGTCGCGGTGTCGGTTTGCGTGTCCAACCATCTCTTCGTTAAACTCATGGTGTTAGTTCCTTTCATTCGGCAAGGGGTGAAGGGTGGGGGCTAGGAGAGTTCGCGCTTTCCTAGCCTCTCGGTTTTAGTGCGCCGTCTCTTGATAGCGCACCATCAATTTATAAGCTGCCCGATGTTTGCACGGCTGGCCTTGCTCAAAAGCGCGGCATTGGCACACGCCGTTGGCTTCGTAAATCTCGCCTGACTCCGAGAGCATCAAAAGCGAGTGGCCGGTGAAGTGAATGTAAGGGTTGCCGGAGGTCAGAATCTCTTCGGCGCGAATGATCGCGTTCGTCCATCTTTTGTTACCGCCGACCGCTTTGATCGCCGCGTCTACTACCTGCTCGAGTTTCGTTTCGTTTAAGTTAATCATCTTCGTTTTCTCCGTTTCGGGTGAATGTCTAACGTGAATGAGATTCTACCGCGTGCGGTAGTTACCTGTCAAGCATTATTTCCTCTTGCGGAAGAATTATTTTTATGCGAAGATGCGCGCATGAATGAGCTAATGACCACAAGCGAAGCCGCCGAAGCGTTAGGCGTGAGCGTGCGCCGCGTCCGTCAACTAATTGACGAAGAGAAGTTGTCCGCGCGTCGCGTCGGACGTGATTACGTTATTGAGGCTGCCGCGCTGGAAAGCGTTCGCGTGTATGGCAAACCCGGCAGACCGCCGAAGACTACGCCCGGCGCGAACAAACGCGCCACAGGGCAAATACGGGGCAGCAATGGCACATCTACGGGCGGGCGGGGGAAGAAGAAAGGCGGCAAGAAGTGACAGAGAAAGAAGCCTTACAAAGTGCCAGTGCTGAAGCACGCAAAGCGGCGGCGGCGGCGCGGGCGTGTGTAGAAATTCTCGACGAATACGCCACAAGTTTGTCAGACCCTGCTTGTATGGACAGGGCATTCGATCTTCGCAGGATGCTCCACGACCAACTTGCGGAAATCAACTTGGCGGTGCATGCCAGCGATAAGTGGCGACTCGGAATATGATCGAAGCCGCTGACACGCCCTGACGACGCTGACAACGGGAAGAGAGACGGCAAGAGATGAGCCAAGAGAACGTACACGAAGTGCGAGAGGATGAGGGCGGCAGAGACGACAAGGCCGACACCCCCATCATCCAAATTGTTATCGGAATGAATAACAAGCTGAGCAACGACGGATGCGCTTTATGCGGTGCTAGAACAGAGCCACACGGCGTTGATTTAATGCTGGCCGATACGCACGCTTTAGTTTGCCGCGCATGCGGGCTTCAGCATGCGCGCCCACTGGCGATGCTGCTAGGGTTGGCTGACGCGGCGCAGGGTTTCGCTTACGTTCACGAAGAAGCGTTTTTTAAGCGGAGCGGTGGTGAAGAAAGGCAGTAAGAAGTGAAAGATAAAAACACCAACCAGTCCTCTTCCCTCTCCGCCCGGATGGTCGAGCCGGAAGAGGTCGAGCGACTGAAAAAGCGCGCCCAAGATTTAGGCTTGATCGTCAACGCCGGTGCTGACAAGGCAGCCCCGCCGACCGGAGAGAAGAAAGGCAAAAGCTAATGGCAACCGAAGCGGAGCGCATCACGAGACTTGAACAAGCCTTTGTGACGCTCACCGATTTACTGCAAAAGATGGACGCGCGCCTCGACCGTCACGACGATTCAATCGAGCGGCATGAATTGTGGCTTGACCAGATGCGCGCCGCCGAGATCAATACGGACGCGCGCATCGCCGCGCTGACTGACGCGCAGATTCAAACGGAGGCCGCGCTCACACGTCTCGCCGACGCACAGGCGCGCACAGATGAGCGCTTGAATGCTTTGATGGACCGGCTCGCTTGAGCCGTGCGCTTTCTTCGGTGTCTATAAGCCGCGCGGTCGTCCCTTGTCGTATCTCGTCGGGGCTTCGTTAGTGTCGGGGCTGTCGGTCGTATCTGGTCGGGGCTTGTCGTACCTATGAATAAAAAAGAAGCGGCTGCCGGGTTAGGCATCACGCCGCGCACGCTCGAGCGCCACATGAGCGGCGGGCGGATCGCCTACGCGATGCGGAAGGGAAGGACCGGCGAAGAAGCGTTCTTCGATGCGGCGGAAGTCGCACGGTTCGGGGCTGAATTGCGCGGCGTCACGCACTCGCCCGCAGTGGTCAAAAGCGAAGCCCCGACAAGCTCCGACCAGCCACGTCAGGATGTCGTGGCTTCGCCGTCACAAGCCCTAGAACGCGCCCGAAACGATGAAGGCGTCGAAGCGTTCGTCTCGATGCTCGCGGACGCGCTACGCGCCGCCGGAGCGCAAGAGAGCGGCCATCGGCGACCACTCTCGCCCGGTGATCTGGCGCACAAGCTCGCGCTCACGCTTCCAGAGGCCGCCGCGCTCTCGGGACTCGCGGCGAATCACTTGCGCGAAGCGGTTAAGGCCGGGAAGTTAAAAGCGCGCATCGTCGGCAGGGGATGGAAGATTCGCCCGGAAGATTTACGAGCTTATGTCGCGCGGGTTTTGAAGTGATAACCGACAGCGCGCGATATATTGCGCGCCCCGCAAGCGGTCAGAGTGTGCGAAGATAGCGCGGGAAAGTATATGACCGACGAGTTCGGGTTATGCAATCGCTTAGAGAGGAGAGATATATGCCGAAACGACATACAGCCGACGACCAAGCGACCGCGCTCGCAGTCCTCGACCTGAACAAGCAGAATATCAACAGGACGGCGCGCGACTTATCCTTGCCGGTGTCCACAGTCCATAAGTGGAAGCATAACAAGGGCTTGCGTCCGGGCGTTAAAACTAAGTGTATAGAGAAAAAAGAGGCTCTCAGCACACTCTTCGAGCGAATTGCGCGTAAATACTTGGATCGCGCAGAGGAAGATGATGCAATCGCGTCAACGCGAGGTAAAGATGCGATCATCGCGGCGGCGACGGCGACGGATAAAATGTTGCTATTGCGCGGCCAACCTACCGCAATCACGCAAAGCCTTAATAAATCTGCGGATATTGACGCGGCGACGAAGAGACTCGTGGAGGCGGCGCGCGCCGAGGGGCAGGAACTGACGGAGGAAGAGGCGCGGGCGCTTATCGAAGAAATCGCGGAGGGCGACCGGGTGAACTGAGAAAGTTTTATTCGTGCAGTATCTTGCGCGCTATCTTGCGCCCGTCACAAGCAGCCAAAGCGTGCGAAGATGGGCTGCAGTATCTTGTGCGCTATCTTGTGCCCGCCGCAAGTGGTCAAAAGGTGCGAAGATGGGCTGCGTTATCTTGCGCGTTATCTTGCGCCCGCTTACGCACTTGAAATTCGATTTTTCCGTGTTATTGTTGGTTTCAATTAGGGCAATAAATTTTACCCTAATAGCAGAAAGGCCGTGATGTTCTTCGCGGGACACCTCACGACCTCTGCTTTCGACTATAACCGCGCTATGTAAGCACGGGCTTTGTTGTACCTGATATAACACCGCCCTACCCCATAGCGCAAGAGAAAAAGGAGATTGCGCTATGTCCTTCAACCTTTCAGCCTCAAAAGATTTCGTCACGGTCGCCGATCTCGCCCGCGAGTGGCGATGCACCGAACAGCATATTTACAACTTAATTCAGCGCGGCTTGCTGCCCGGATTTCGCATCGGTCGGCGTCTGATCGTGCGTCAAGAGGTAGCGCAGCGATTTCTTGAACGAAACGCGACGGTGAGCGCGGCGGCCTAAATGTTTTCAATCGGTCACTCGTCAGTGGCTGAATGGCAAAAACTAAAGGCCGCCAAAATAATTTAGCGGCCTCGTGAATCCGTTGTGACGACGGATGCAGTTTACAGGAAGAACGAAATGAATATTACGCGAAAACAGTCCGATAACGCAAGTAATTCACAGCGTTATCAGTCGCGCGCCCGCCGAAGCGCAGAGCGGAGGCAAACATGAGCGCGCAACCTTCCTTCACCGAACCGGAATTTCCCGACCTTTCAATTGACGCGCCGCCGGAAGATGCGACGACGAGCGACGACGAGCGAACGTTCATCGAGACGCACGCCGCCGATGCTAAGACCGTCTCGACGCGGAAACGAGCGAGCGCATTCGCCGCTTCATTCAATGCCGTGATGCGGCGCGGCGGCCTCACCGAAGCGTGCAATGAACTATATCGTCTAGACCGTGAGCGCGACCCTGAAACCGCGAAGAGAATCAGTCCGAACGAAATCATACGGCTGTATCTCACGATGATTGACGCCGCACAGCGCGCGGAATACTTCGCGGAAGAGAGTGATTCGCCGTATCCGAAAATTCGCCGCTTCAAAGCCTCAGCCGCCACAATGGAGATGTATTTCAAACGGCTGACCATGCCGCCGGAGCTCGTCAAGGGAACCCCGCAATACAATCGCTGGCTTGAATCGCGCGGGCGCGCGTGGCGCAGGCGATGGGAGAAAGTTCATCGCGTGCAGAGTTATTTGCATCTGGCGTTTTTCGAGCATGAAAAAGGCTTTGCGACGGACGAGAAAAAAGTTCCCGCACACCTCACCGACAACTTGACCGACTTACTCGGTGACGTGGCAGGTCGCGCCCGCGCAAAAGGCGGCGAACCCGTCAGCCGATACAACCGGGCAGCCGACGAAGCCCTTGAAAACTTCCGCGCGACAGTCCCGGCTTACATGCCGGAGTGGACGCCCGAATCGGTCGCGACGACGACGGAGACGAAAGTCGGATCGAAAAAAAGCGGCGCGCCCGACTCATGGGCGGCGATCAAAACCGCCACCCGACGACTCGTCGAGGATGCCCTGCGCGTCGTGCGCGAGGAACGATTGACCGAAGATGAAGCGTTCGCCCGGCGGCTCGAATTGCACAGCCTGATCGAAACCTTGTGGACGAGCGAGCCGCAGCCCGAACCGGAAGGGCGCGACGGCGCGGCGTGTCCGCATATTACTTCTCCGCCCCCTGTGATAGTTAATGCGGACACGGCTCAATCCGACGTGCCGGTGATCGGTTTAGATGGCGCAAAAGTGTCCTATCTAAATTCCGAGAAAGTTGAAAAACACTCAGCAAAATCGCAACCTTCGCGCCCAGAAACATCGCGTTTGTGGCGGTCGCCGGAGTCAGAAGCGGAAGCGACCGCCGAAGCATTCGAGAGCGTCGGTGCGACCGAATTGCTTGCGACGTTTTTAGGTATCTATCCACTGAAGGGCGACGCCAAATTGTTAGGAAGCGAGCCTATCAGCGCCGAGCAATTCAAAGCGCGCGCCGCCTCTTATGTGAAGCGTAGCCATGAGCGGAAACAGAATGTTGCGGTTCGAGCTTATGGCGCGTTTATTCAAGTGGATGATTGCAGCCGAGAGATATTTGAACGGTTGAAGTCTTTCGCATTTTTCGCTTTGGAAACATCGCCCGGTAACTATCAGGTTTGGCTTGCTCTACCGTCCGCCTTCGCTGGCAGCGACGGCAAGATCAACGAAGAGGGGAAAGCGATTCGGAAGCGTTTGCTGAAGAAGTTTGAAGAGAACGGCGAGACGGCGAACGGCGGCGCGTATGGAAGCACAAGGCTTCCGGGTACTCTCAATATCAAAGAGAAGTATCAGCCGACTTTCCCGTTGATCCGACTCGCCCACATCGCAACGGGGCGCATTGTGACGCCGGAAGAATTGGAAGCGGAGGGGCTGCTTGCCGCCGTTCCCGTTCGTCCTGTTCTAACGGTGGTCGAGGCGCCGCGTGATAGCAATTCAAAGCTCCCTAAGTGGCCGGATTATCAGTATTACGTTAGCCGCGCGCCTTTGAAGGAAGATGGGCAGCCCAACCTTTCCCGCGCTGACGAGAGTTTCGTTGTCCGATGTTACTCTCTCGGCCACTCTCGCCATTCCATTGCCGCGAAGTTGAGAAGCGTAAGAGATAAAGCCGCGCGGCGTGATGATTACGTGGAGCGCACACTTAACGCGGCTGAATCTTATCTCGCCGCGCAACCGCAAACCGTTTTCAATGTTCGCATCGGCGCGCGTGAAAGGATGGTGATATGAACGCTGAAATTCTGCTTTATCACCTGACGCGACTCGGCGTAACGCTCGCGCTCACCATTGACGCACGCGGGTTGGAGATTGATGCGCCGCGCGGCGCGCTGACTTCGGAATTGACGGAATTGATTCGTGAGTTCAAGGGCGACCTGATCGAGATAATTTATGCGCGCGAAGAGGCTGATGCGATTGCTTGGGAAGGGTGCGCCGGTGAAACGAAGCGCGCGTACGCGACGGTAAGTTTTGAAGGTGACGCTTCGTTGATCGAGCGGTACGCGAACCATCCGACGGTTAGAACGCTTTCCGAATTCCTACGGCGTCACGGCGGCGGTGTGTTGGAAGTTATGCCGGATGAAGAGAGGTGCGCGGCATGACGACAATCCTTATCGCCAGAGAGTGGGACGGCGAAATTACCATCAAGCTCCAGAGCGACGATCCGGGCGCGTTCAAGCTTCTGATCGAATCGCTGAAGTCATTCGTTCCGCCGCACCTGCGCCGCTACAGCCCGGCAGTCAGGCAGTGGCACATCACGCGCGCCGCGACTAAATCCGTTTATCGCTGGCTTCAGTTCGCCGAAGAGAGAGTGAGCGCGGAAGTCGAGTGGTCGTTCGATGAAGGCAAGAAGTGGGACGAGTGGACGCCGCCTCCGCGCGCCAAGCAATCGTCGCCCGACGCTTATGTCACGCTTCATCTTCTGCCGAGCGCGCCGCCAGAATTGATAAAGGCCGCGTATCGCACGCTGGCGATTCTGAATCACCCGGATCACGGCGGCGATACCGGCGCGATGCAGCGAATCAACAGCGCGTATCAGGCGCTTTCAGTATGAGTGGTGAGAATGAACTGTAAAGCTAAGGGCACACGCAACGAACACCGGAGCATGGCCGCTCTTGAGTCCACCGGATACCGGTGCACACGAAGCGGCGCGACGAGCAAGGGAGACTCTTGGCCGACAATGGCGAAGTGTCACTCTTGCCGAATGAGCGGTCGTATCGCGCGGTGCGGACGGATTTCTTTAAGCAGTGGTTCGGCGATTGGGAGATGGCAGGAACGAACGCCAATCTTCGGCAAGTACGTGGCTCAGACCAGGCGCGAGCCGCCGCCAGAGAGTTCCTAAATCAACCACTACATAACCGGGAAGGCGGTATCACAGCAACCGTTTCAGGCGAGACGTTAGGCAAGATGATGAGCCGGAGCGCGGTCGAAGATTCGGTTTCATCGCAAGCGCATCTGATGGCTGTTGCAAATCTTGATCGCCTATTCCCTCTTGCTCTCAAACGCGAGACAAGACCTGACCGGGAAGGAAGCCCCACCATCGAAGCGATTCATCACTTTGAAGTACCGATGTTGTTTGATGGGGATATTCGCCGCGTGAAGATGCTCGTTAAAGAGTTCTCGCGTGCTGGGCAAGGTGCAAGGCTTTACACTGTTGCGGCGGTGGAAATAGAAGAAGCCCGCGTCAATAGGGGGGAGCGGGGAATTGCTTCACCCGTGTCCGTCCCGCCCGCAGGCTTCGAGAAAAGATTCGCACAACTTGCCGCCTCCGTCAAGGGTGTTGATGTCTCGAAAGTCGTGGACTCTAACGGCGAGCCGATGATTGTGTATTCGGCTTTTATTTCAGACGTGCAAATAGTTGAAGCCGGTAACCAAACCGTCTCCTCTGGTACAAACCAGCGACAGTTCCCGAAACCGGCTATAAATGAAGCCGGAACTCAACCCGTCTCCTCTGCCATTAGCAAGGCAGCGACCGAGAAGCCGAACCAGCTTCGACGCTAAGTTAGCGCAATCTCTGGAGGATGGCAAGAGCTTCTGGAATCGTCTTTGATCACAATAAGTGCGGGAAACTCTCTCGCTAATAACTGTCCTTCCGAGTCGGGTTTTTGCGGAATTTCCGCAAATCCGTCCAGCACTTCCGCCGCGTTTAGTAGTTCGTATGTCCGCGTCTTACTAAACTTAAATTCAGCCATCGCGCATTCCGGCATAGGCCGCAATATCTTGTGGCTGCACAATCGGTGTGCAAAACCTGTGAAAAAATCATTTCCGGGCGATAATTGAACACTATATCTTGCGATTGAGAGATGATTTTCGCGCCAGCACGAAGATTCGATTTCAGGAAAGAAGCATTACCGGAAATGGTCACCTAAGAGAACTTGAGAAAAAACGGCGCGCTCGCGTTCGGGTAGCGCGTCCAAGTTCTTGGCGATTGTGATTGCGGGTTGCTGTGAGCGACTAGCGGGAAGGACGTATTCAAGTTCGGGGTAACGCTTGACGGCGGCGACGTGCTGTTTGGCGAGGTCAATGGTTTGACGCGGGATGGATGAGAAACCTCATGGAAGCATAGAGACCTCATGGATGCTTTTCAATTCACCGCTCGCCCTAAAAATCCTATAATGAATCCGACCGAAAGCGGGGCGGTCGTTTTGGTTTTGCTCGAAACTTGACAAAAGAGGTCCGGCGCAATAATCTCTCGCCTTGCCTGTTCGCATCGCTTGAACCACCTCGCCCAATTGGAGGGCGACTCGTCGTAAGCTGAGCGGGCGGGCTTTTTCTTTTCCAAAGAACGACCATCTTTAAGCCGCTAATGCCCCCAGAATCGTTCGGAAGCCCTGAAGCCTTACCTTGCTATGTCTTTTCCGATTCGTGGCGACACGGAAGGGCGAATAATCACGTTCGCGCGGGTGCGTGCATGAGGTGTCCGGGCTTGCTTTCAGTTCTGGATTGAACGAGTGCCACCATTGGTATAATCTATTCCTTACAAGGCTTGCGCCATCTTCTCCCGGCTTTGGCTGCCGGATAGGTTGATGTTGTGAGCCTTGTTCTATGGCCTCGATTAAGTCCAAGTCAGCCCCTAAGCCTTCAAGATGAAAAAAGAGGCGAGCCGGTTAAGACTCGCCTCTTCTGATTCTATCTCTCTCTCGTGCGGCTTAAACAATTCGTCCATGGCGCGCTCGTAAGGTTCGATGATTTCGAGGAGTACCGGCACAAGACGCCGAACGGCGGCAGGGCGTGGGAAAACATCTTCACCGGCGAGTTTCCACAGACGCCAAAAAGCAGCATAGGCCGCTTGCGCTTCTCGCTGCTCGTCGTCGGAAAGATTCTGCCAGCCCTTTGCGCGCTCATGTTCAATCGCTTCGGCCATAACTTCGGCGCGCCGGTGACGCTCGACGGCGGCGACGTGCTGCTTGGCGAGATTGATCGTCTGTTGTGGAACGCCGATCCGTTCTGCGACCTTCTCCTCACTGTTGGTCTTTCTCGGTCTGCCGCCTTTGGGGTTTTTGACGCTTTCCGTCAATAACTCCTTGCCAACTATTTCAGCCGCCGTCTCCACCAGCTTGACGAGATTCTTTGACCGTTCATAAGGCGTTAAATCTTTCCGCCGCGTATTCTCTTCCAGCTGACGGAGGCGGAGTTGCGCGGGATTCTGCGAGAAACCGCGCCGACGGTGGAAAATGGCTGATGTAGAGGGTAAAATTGAGGGCGCGACTTCTCGCTACGGAGATCGAGGCGGCAAGGAGGATTCGTGATGAAGTCTTCAACCGAACAACAGACGAGACCGGTAGTGGTTCAACCGCTGACGGACGAGGAACGGCGCGAGTCACGGAAGAATCTGATCCGAATGCAAAAAGCTTACTCCGAAGGCGGCAGGAAAGCGATGGAGAAGGTTCATCGGCAGATCAACGCGCCTTCAAGCTATCAAGCCCGTAAGCCCTGAAACGGCGCGCTCCCGTAAGCCCTGAGCGCGCCGTTTACCTGAAGCCTTACCCTGCTATCCCTTTTTCAGCGTCGGGCTTGCTTAGTCCTATCTGCCCGCTCGATGAAGTCTTGAAGCATGGCGTGACCCTCACGACAGTCGCCTTCATGCAGCTTGATCCTCCTCAGCGAGCTGCCGTCATACGCGACACAATCCAACAGCGTCAGCAGGCGGATCGAAGGCTTCCCGTAGTGGTGATAAGTCGTTTCCGGCACTCGCCCCTCAGCCGTGCTCTTGAATATTTCAAGGAACGCGGCGCGCGAGAGTTCCGGGCTGATGATACTCACACCCTCTTCGGCTGCCGCTTCGAGCAGCGCCAGCTCTAACTGCGCGCGTATCTCGTCGGGCGTGTCCGGGTTCGAGAGCAGTGCTTCGGCCATGCGCGCGGCTTTGTAGATGTCCGGCAATAAGCGTTCGACTTTTCTGCTCATCGCTCACCGCCTTTTCGTCGAGCCTCACGCCGGTTGAAGCACTCCAGACTCTTCGCAAGGTACGCCGCGCCGTGCGCCTCTTGCTCTAAGTGAGCGGACGACCAATCCGTTATCTCGTCAACAATCGCGTTGTAAAGGCGGACGGGCGTGGCCGGGTTCGCTAAGATCGCGGCGATGTCGCGCGCGAGGCGGGAGCGGGCGGCAGTCGCATCGTTTAATTCAGGCTCGACGGTCTGGGACTCGACCGGCGAGCTCGCTTTCGCCGCTTGTTTGAATTGATTCTTAGACATTGACGATTCTCCTTTCCATGACGGCCACTGTTAAGGCGAGCGCTTCCATGTCGCGCGCGGCTGAATCTAAAGCGCGGGTGATTTCGTCGGCTGTCTCG
>MWWG01000175.1_pt1 | contig 10790 bp, 5 predicted proteins | sample 1047331 | NCBI WGS metagenome assembly MWWG01 (sample SAMN06349968, study PRJNA376086) | soil metagenome | isolation source: MG6-4 sample Antarctic (ecotone) soil | place: Antarctica | collected 2015-01-13 | reverse complement strand
ACCACTACGGGCACAACCGTTAACCTCGGCACCGGAGCGATAACCACGCCTATCTTTACACAGGCAGCTTTCAACACTACTACCGGTTTGATCGGTACAAACGCAAATGCTGGCAATATCGTTGAGGTAACATTCACCAACGCTGGTGCTGGTACTGTAACAACTCCAGGTACTACAACACCTCCAGGTACTACAACACCTCCAACTGGTGGCGGCGGCGGCGGTAATTTTGTTTGTCCTGCTGGTACTGTTTGTACTGGTGGTGGTGGAACTACTCCGGCTCGATTCGACTTTGACGGCGACGGCAAAGCAGACATCGCAGTGTTCCGTCCGTCGAACGGTGCTTGGTATTTACAAAATTCCAAGAACGGCTTTACAGCTGTCCAATTCGGTCAGGCAGGCGACAAGACTGTTTCGGCTGATTATGACGGTGATGGAAAAACTGACATCGCAGTTTACAGAAGCGGAACATGGTATTTGCTGCAGAGCAGCAAAGGCTTTAATCAGGTTCAATTCGGAGCGGCGGGTGATATTGCTGCCCCGGCTGACACTGACGGCGACTTTAAATCAGAATTAACTGTTTATCGTCCGTCGAATGGCACCTGGTACAGCTTGAACCTGGCGACCAACGCCTTCAAGGCTGTTCAGTTTGGTACTGCCGGTGATATGCCGGTAGCTGCCGACTATGACGGTGACGGACGTACTGACTATGCAGTTTACCGACCATCGAATGGTGTTTGGTATATGCTGCAGAGTACAAAAGGCTTCGGAGCTATCCAGTTCGGTAATGCTACGGACAAACCTGTAGTTGCCGATTACGATAACGACGGAAAAGCTGACCAAGCGGTTTATCGTGCCGGAACATGGTACGTGATGAACAGCTCGAAAGGCTTGTCAGTTGCTCAGTTCGGTAATGCTACGGACAGCCCGGTTCCAGCCGATTACGATGGTGACGGTAAAACTGACTTTGCCGTTTATCGTGATGAAAAAGGTGCCGGTATGTGGTATATCATGCAGTCAGGCGGTTCAGGTGTAACAAATGCACCGAGCGCCCCGACCCTGAGAGCCTTCCAATTCGGTTCTGCAACCGATACGCCGATTCAGATGCCGTAAGGACAAAACAAACAAGTCAGTGAAAACTGATTTAACTTAACCAAAAGGAGCGTGAGCAATCACGCTCCTTTTTTTTCTAAAAGGCTGTCGCGCTTAGCCGGTAATTCGATTAAATTCAGCGCTTTAAGGCTTCAGAACCAGTTGCTGCCCAAAAACTAAAATTTGATCATTTACGTCGCCGCGCGTCGCTGACATTCGGTGCTGTCGCGGGTGCTGCGCCGAACGGCTCAATGACCGTTTTCCGCATCGCCGGTTTGCCGTCGAATGTTACTCTCCGACACATTCCTCAGCTTGCTGTCGAGCAGGCAAATTTTTGTTGTGAATTACGTCCGGTCAATTCTGTCATGTGAAGTTTTGGAACGAGTTTGAAGCTGTCATCGAATCGTCTGTTGAGAGAAAACGACCGGAGCCGCCGCCCATCAATCAAATGCTCGGAACCGACCGCTCCGCAGAGTTTTTATCGAAGCGAGAACAAAACCGTTATTTATAAAAAATCGTCCGCTCCGAGGTTGCGTTTTACTGTGAAATAACTATAAAATAACTTTTCGGAACATAGCCACTGCTTGAAGCGTGATTATAATTACCGGGTTGGGATGGTATTACCAACCGCTTATTTTGGTAATTATTTGGTAATTAAAAGAAAAGAGGTTTAATATTTGCCTCTTTTCATTTTTTTCGATTTCCACGCGCCAAAAATTTTCCGAACAAGCCTTGCCGTTCCTGTATTTTGCACGTTGCTGACAGTTTTGATTTTCAAACAGAAATTTTGAATATCGCTCTTCCCGCCGGCAGCCAAATTTTTTCACAAAACTATCGAAATGTTTATTTACCGCCATTTTTAGATTTGGATGGCTTACTCACATACGTCTATTTTGCCCAGAATGGTGTCTTAAAGCCATCTTGATCCCCTTAAGCATAGCCAATAAATAAAAACTGCTTAAAAGCCGTTTATTTGAGTTTTTCATTTTTCAATTTTCAGCTTTTCCGGCACTGACGATTTTTCTCTGCCGCGCATTTTCCACCCTGCCTTGGGTTCTCCCGGTTGCTTTGGTTTTTCCTCCGGCAAGTTTTCTAGCAGCTATTTCCAATCCGCCGCCGTGTAAACCTCTTGCATGCTCATCATAAATTCTCGTTCGCCTCTGCCGACGTAACCGCGCATAGTTTCCAGAACTGCTTGCCTGCCTTCTCCGCTCAATGCTTCGGGTACAAACTGCTGACGCTCGATGTCATCGCCATCCAGCCGCTCGCCAACTTGGAGAGATTTGCTGACGCCGGTTGCCTTTGAAGTTTTGGTTGCGGCTTGATTGTCGGGTTTACTCGACAGACGACGACGCAGGTGTTCGGTCAAAAATGCCGGAACATTTGAAACGCCGTTTGTGCGTGCAGCGGCAGTCTCCAATTCCGCTGCCAGAAGTTCAGCAAGTTCGCGCCAATTTTCCCTTTCGGCTTTCGACGAAATTTTGCCGGAAATTCGCTCGCTGGATTTTTTCAAAACGCGGGTCAAATCGGCGAGCGACTCATCATCATTCTTTGTATTTGTCTTTAAAGAAGTCTTAGGGTTCTCATAAGTACCTTTGTTTTCAACAGTATAACCTATACTACCTATACTAGTAGTACTAGTATAGGTAGTATAGGTTGCGCCGCCAATTTCGTTCGGTGTAAAGACTTCATATTCGTTCCCAAATGGGAAACCGGTTGAGCGCGAAACTCTCAACAATCCGACCCTAACGAGATGCTCAATTGCTGCATCAACGGTTACTAGCGAACCGATGCCCGAACCGTCCTTGATTTCCTTCCTGGATTTTCGTGTCGCGGTCGCTGCCGTTCTCAGAAACCTCTTGTAAATGGCATTACCTCTTGTAAATGATTCGATTATTCAATCTTTTTCAAACTGATTAACTGATGCTTAATAAGCAATTCATTCACTGTATAGAAATAAAGTTTAATTCTTTAACCCCCTTGTTAAGATGAACTTTGATTTTCGCTTTGTGTTATGTTATACAAGTGCGGTATGAAAACTGGAACTTCCGCCCCAATATTTTCGCCACAACCTACGACAACAGCATTTTCAATCAATCCTGACCCTTCCCTGCTCTACCTGACGGCGAGCCTACGCGCGGCACTGCACAAATGCCGATTTGTAATTGAAAACTATCAAGGCTTGACCGCAATTGAGGGCGATGTTGGTTTAGGCAAAAGCACTGTTTTGCGCTATCTGTATCACTCGTATAGTTCGCGCGAAGATTGCCTAACCGCTTTTATCCATACGCCGAACTTCAAAAGTGATTTTGCTTTCTTAAAAGCCATTTGTGCCGAACTCGGTTTACCGGTTCGCGTTTCAATGCAAAAGCAGGAGTCGGAACTAAATTCATATCTAATCAGCGAATATAAAGAAAACCGACGCGTTATTCTGTTTCTCGACGAAGCACAAAAAATGCCCGGCGTGCAATTGGAGTTGTTACGCACTTTACTTAATTTTGAGACCGGGCAACACAAGCTAATCCAAATCGTTATTGCTGCGCAATTAGAACTTCGTCAAAAGCTCGCTGACCCCTCGAAGAAAGCCTTGCGTTCAAGGATATTCGCACCATCTTCGCTAACGCCGCTTACGCTTGACGAAACACAGGCGATGATTGATTTTCGCTGTAATGAGGCTGGCATTACCAATCCATTTACTTTTGAAGCGGTACAGGCGATCTATCTCTTAACCGGCGGTATTCCCCGGGAAATCCTTAAAACTTGTACTATCGGAATGGAATTGATGAAAGAAGCAGGTATGAGCGAAATCCCTGCTGATATGGTTGCTTCTATTCACGGTGAGGCGGTATATGACTAAAGAAGCTACACTCGTTTCCTTCAAAGATTTGATGCAAGCCAAAATGGAACGCGAACAGCGTGAAGTTGAATCTGTTTCTTTACCTAAAACTGACGAAGTTCAAAATGAAAATGGCTTGGACGCCCAAAACAAAAATTTAGGACGCCCAAAGCAAGAAAAATTGGACGCCAAGACGCCCAAAGCGCTGTTTTGGGCGTCCAAAGACAGTAGTGATTTGGACGCCAAGACGCCCAAAAATAAAAATTTGGACGCCCAAAAAACTACAAAATTAAAGAAATGGGTAAAGTATGAGCAGCAACGCTCAACAGATCGCTTGAGTTTGCGTCCTGACGTTGAAATACTAAGCAAAATAAGAGTTTACTGCGCTGAAAACAATTTTACTTTGACGGAATTTTTTGAAATTGCCGGGTTGCAATTGATAGATTTGGACGCCCAAAAACAAAAAATTTTGGACGCCAAGACGCCCTTAGATGATAGAAGATTGAAGATGTTCTATAAAACAGACAACCGCATCATCAATCTATTCCGCGAATACAACAAAATTTTTAATGCTCAAACAGATTGGAAACCGAAAGATGATGCGGTCGGCGTAAAATATAATGATATAGATTTACGGGTTATCGAAATCGGTATTATCCAAACTCAAAGCAATATTATTGAAGGAGAATCAGAGACCAAACCCGAACGATTTAAGTATTACACGCGCGAAATTGATAAGTTTATTTCAATCGGCTATTCAGACCAGCTGCTTGATGCAATCTTATTGACCAATCGGAAACGGTGGAAAGAAATTACAGGCAGGGAAATTGATTTAAGTTTTTTGGATAAAGAATAGAAGGTAATTCGGTAGTCATTTACTGAAGTTTATAGAACTAGAGTCCGATAATAGCCCTTATGTAATCGCCGATATTCAATGTTTATCGGTGTTTCAATGAAACCGCTATGTTACAAACCGATATTTCACACCTTAACCACAATATATTGCGGTTCGCGCTCGCCAAAAACTCACGAAAAAGCACGAAAATATTATTAGTGGTTTTAATAGTTTTGTATTAGACTGATTAGCAGTTGTAATGACTCTTATACAGCCAGCGTTACAAACCTCACGCGCTATGAAAACCGACTCACTCACTCAAAAACAACGACTTTTCGTTGAAGCATACATTGAACCGGCGAACGGGAACGCCCGAACAGCGGCGCGGATGGCGGGCTACTCCGGCGACGACAATGCCTTGTCTTCCCGCGCCTTTGAATTGATGCGCAATCCGAAGATTGCCGAACTTATCGGCGTGCGCGTGAAGGAAGCCGTGATGCAATCGGATGAGGTTTTATCGGAACTATCCGCGATTGCCAAAGCCGACTGGCAAAACTTTCTTGAGATTCGGAGCGATAAAGACGGCGAGACGGTTTCCGCCACACTCAAATTAAGCGACAAAATCAAATCACTTGAACTTTTAGGCAAATATCACAAACTTTTCAGCGAAAAAATAGATTTATCAGTCGAGGTAAACGACTGGAGACGCGAAGCTGCACGTTATGGACTCACCCCAAACGACATTATTCGACAAATTCAACCACTTATCGAGCAATCCCTGAAATAACGTAATCCCCGGATGATATTTCGGTTTTTGCATCAGAATCGGAACACGACCGGTATCTCGAAAATAATTCTTAATTAAAAGTTAAAGTTAATTATTACGCTTTACTTCAAAAAAAAACTTGACAAAAAGGCAATACTAAGTAAAACTGCTCTATAATACAGCAACATAATGCAGGAGATATGTTTATTCGTATTTCCGTATTGTTGTGTTAAAGTGTTACAGTAAGTCATTGGCTCGTTTACTTTATTGAGCCACTATTCAATCGAAAATTAGTTAGCAGGGTTTACACACAACCGTGTAACTTCTTACAAAAGAAAACAGATTTCACGATTACTGCTGGTTTATTGCAGTATACAAGTGAATTTACCAAATAAACAACGAAATAAGGAAGGAATACCAAAATGAGAAAAACTTTATATTTCATGACACTCTTCGCACTAGTTGCGGTGGCTGCCATGAGCGTGTTTTTTAGCAACACAGTTTCAGCACAAAGAGATGTAACTGTGTCACGCGGCGGAGGAGCCACATATGAAATGGTTGCCCGCGCACTTGACTTTAGATCGGGAAGCGACTTTGCGGTTTTTGCCGACAAAGGAATTTCCGACAAAGGAAGCTCCAAAATTACGGGTGACGTTGTTGCCGTCAGCAAAAGCGTTAACATAAATGGATACAAAAGAGTAAGCGCAGAAGTAGATACGAATCAAGCCGGCAATGATTTGGCGAGCTCGTTTTCTATCTTGAGAAATCTGCCTGCCACGATGGTTACCGACTCGAATCTGTCGGGTAAAACTTTTGCGCCGGGCGTATATTCTTTAACTTCAGCCAGACTCGAAGGAGACATGGTTCTCGACGCTAACAATGATCCGAACGCAATCTTTGTTTTCAAAGTAGCCGGATCGCTCAGCGCAGCGAAAGGTTCGAACATCACGCTTGCTAACAAAGCATATGCTGCTAATGTTTTCTTCGTCGTTGAAGATGCGGCAACCGTATCTGAAGGCACAGACTTTAACGGAAGCATTTTTGCCGGAAACAATGTTACGGTAGACAATGCAAAAGTAACCGGTCGAGCAATATCGGTCAACGGCACGGTTAACTTAAACGCCGCTGAAGTTGTTCAGCAAACAGGCTTTTTGGAAATTTGTAAAGTAGTCGATGCCACCAGCAGTGGAGCACTGGTAGGCAGAGTCTTCACGTTCACGGCTGGTGGTCAAACTTTCACTGTTGTCGCCGGCGCGTCTAATGCAGCTCTTAATTGCTCGGCTCCTCAGCAGGTGCCTTCCGGACCGATAACCATTAGGGAATTGCAAACCACTACTAATACAGCAGGCGGAGTACCTGCAACGGGCTTCTTCCAACTTGTCAGCGTTACAGGCGGTGCACAGGCAGGAAGCAACGTTGTAACAAGCACCAATATTCCGGCAGGTACGGCAGTCGTCAACGTTGGCGCCGCTGCTACTGTTGCGGGTGAAACCCAAATCATCGTTACAAACAGAGCTGCCAACACAGGCACGATCGAAATTTGTAAAATAGCCGCTAATGCTCTTGGCACCGCTCCCGGCACTCTCGATGTGAATACAAATGCTGCATTAGGCACTCTTTTCAGTTTCACAATCAACGGAGTCAATAATGCGAACGGAACTCCGGTAGTGTTCCAGGCGCCGCTCGGTACTGCCACTAACCCGGGATGTACCGGACCGCTTTTAATCACATTACCGCCTGACGCAGTTGGTGGAACGCAAACTACGCTGACCATTAACGAGTTAAACCAAAATGGCTTCCTGTTTGTCGGTGCCACAGTCGCTACAGGTGGAACTCAAACACAAGCAACTAACCTGACGGCGGCAACCGGTGCTGCAGGAACCTTCCAGGCAGTCCTTAACGGCGGCACTACAGCTCAGAATCAGACCTTAGTTACGGTAACAAACCGTATCGCACCGGGTCAGATAAAAGTTTGTAAAGTAGCCGGACCGGGCGTTCAACAGGGAACAGTCTTCAACTTCTTAGTTACCGGTGTACCGGTTAACCCATTAACTGGTGCTAACGTCGTTGCTACTAATACTGGTCTTAATGGTACTGTTATTGGTGGTGGTAATGGCGGCGGCACTGTTGGAGTTATCGGAGCTTTGGTTAATGGTGGCTTTGGTGCTCCTAATGTAACGGAATTGTTACAAATTGCGGCGGGTCCAGTCGGTGCTCCGAACTGCGTACTCTCGCAGAATAGATTCCAGATTGGCAGCAACGTGCTTGTCAATGAGGTATTAACTGCTGCTCAACAAGCAGCCGGTATCCGCTTGGCTCAAATTAATTCGACATCCGGATTTGCCGGTACAACAAACACTACAAACACTGCATTCGCGACGAACGGGACTGCGGCGACCGGCACTACTGGAGCGGGTATCACAGTCACAGAACTAGGTACTTTCTTTGATGTGTTAGCTGGCGGATTTATTCCTAATGCCGGTGGTACTGCCGGTGGTAATGCTAATAATTTTGGTGGAGCAGTAATTCCGGTACGCACGCAAATCGGTGTAGTAACATTCACTAACATCGGTTTTGCCCCGGCAGCGCTGAAAATCTGTAAAGTTGCAGGTGCCAATGTAGCAATAGGAACTCCGTTCACATTCAACGTTACCGGTAGTACACTCGGTGGTGTATTGGCAACGAACACGCAAACCGTAACCGTGCAAGCAGGTCCTGCAAGTCAGGGCGGGTTCTGCACAATCGTCAACGGTCCATTTGCCAATCAAGTAGCTGGTGGGTTTGGCTCGTTTAACCTCGGTTCAAACATAACAATCACGGAAACTCAAACTGCTGGTTTCATAACCACAGGCATCAATTCGAACACCGGGACCACTACGGGCACAACCGTTAACCTCGGCACCGGAGCGATAACCACGCCTATCTTTACACAGGCAGCTTTCAACACTACTACCGGTTTGATCGGTACAAACGCAAATGCTGGCAATATCGTTGAGGTAACATTCACCAACGCTGGTGCTGGTACTGTAACAACTCCAGGTACTACAACACCTCCAGGTACTACAACACCTCCAACTGGTGGCGGCGGCGGCGGTAATTTTGTTTGTCCTGCTGGTACTGTTTGTACTGGTGGTGGTGGAACTACTCCGGCTCGATTCGACTTTGACGGCGACGGCAAAGCAGACATCGCAGTGTTCCGTCCGTCGAACGGTGCTTGGTATTTACAAAATTCCAAGAACGGCTTTACAGCTGTCCAATTCGGTCAGGCAGGCGACAAGACTGTTTCGGCTGATTATGACGGTGATGGAAAAACTGACATCGCAGTTTACAGAAGCGGAACATGGTATTTGCTGCAGAGCAGCAAAGGCTTTAATCAGGTTCAATTCGGAGCGGCGGGTGATATTGCTGCCCCGGCTGACACTGACGGCGACTTTAAATCAGAATTAACTGTTTATCGTCCGTCGAATGGCACCTGGTACAGCTTGAACCTGGCGACCAACGCCTTCAAGGCTGTTCAGTTTGGTACTGCCGGTGATATGCCGGTAGCTGCCGACTATGACGGTGACGGACGTACTGACTATGCAGTTTACCGACCATCGAATGGTGTTTGGTATATGCTGCAGAGTACAAAAGGCTTCGGAGCTATCCAGTTCGGTAATGCTACGGACAAACCTGTAGTTGCCGATTACGATAACGACGGAAAAGCTGACCAAGCGGTTTATCGTGCCGGAACATGGTACGTGATGAACAGCTCGAAAGGCTTGTCAGTTGCTCAGTTCGGTAATGCTACGGACAGCCCGGTTCCAGCCGATTACGATGGTGACGGTAAAACTGACTTTGCCGTTTATCGTGATGAAAAAGGTGCCGGTATGTGGTATATCATGCAGTCAGGCGGTTCAGGTGTAACAAATGCACCGAGCGCCCCGACCCTGAGAGCCTTCCAATTCGGTTCTGCAACCGATACGCCGATTCAGATGCCGTAAGGACAAAACAAACAAGTCAGTGAAAACTGATTTAACTTAACCAAAAGGAGCGTGAGCAATCACGCTCCTTTTTTTTCTAAAAGGCTGTCGCGCTTAGCCGGTAATTCGATTAAATTCAGCGCTTTAAGGCTTCAGAACCAGTTGCTGCCCAAAAACTAAAATTTGATCATTTACGTCGCCGCGCGTCGCTGACATTCGGTGCTGTCGCGGGTGCTGCGCCGAACGGCTCAATGACCGTTTTCCGCATCGCCGGTTTGCCGTCGAATGTTACTCTCCGACACATTCCTCAGCTTGCTGTCGAGCAGGCAAATTTTTGTTGTGAATTACGTCCGGTCAATTCTGTCATGTGAAGTTTTGGAACGAGTTTGAAGCTGTCATCGAATCGTCTGTTGAGAGAAAACGACCGGAGCCGCCGCCCATCAATCAAATGCTCGGAACCGACCGCTCCGCAGAGTTTTTATCGAAGCGAGAACAAAACCGTTATTTATAAAAAATCGTCCGCTCCGAGGTTGCGTTTTACTGTGAAATAACTATAAAATAACTTTTCGGAACATAGCCACTGCTTGAAGCGTGATTATAATTACCGGGTTGGGATGGTATTACCAACCGCTTATTTTGGTAATTATTTGGTAATTAAAAGAAAAGAGGTTTAATATTTGCCTCTTTTCATTTTTTTCGATTTCCACGCGCCAAAAATTTTCCGAACAAGCCTTGCCGTTCCTGTATTTTGCACGTTGCTGACAGTTTTGATTTTCAAACAGAAATTTTGAATATCGCTCTTCCCGCCGGCAGCCAAATTTTTTCACAAAACTATCGAAATGTTTATTTACCGCCATTTTTAGATTTGGATGGCTTACTCACATACGTCTATTTTGCCCAGAATGGTGTCTTAAAGCCATCTTGATCCCCTTAAGCATAGCCAATAAATAAAAACTGCTTAAAAGCCGTTTATTTGAGTTTTTCATTTTTCAATTTTCAGCTTTTCCGGCACTGACGATTTTTCTCTGCCGCGCATTTTCCACCCTGCCTTGGGTTCTCCCGGTTGCTTTGGTTTTTCCTCCGGCAAGTTTTCTAGCAGCTATTTCCAATCCGCCGCCGTGTAAACCTCTTGCATGCTCATCATAAATTCTCGTTCGCCTCTGCCGACGTAACCGCGCATAGTTTCCAGAACTGCTTGCCTGCCTTCTCCGCTCAATGCTTCGGGTACAAACTGCTGACGCTCGATGTCATCGCCATCCAGCCGCTCGCCAACTTGGAGAGATTTGCTGACGCCGGTTG
>MWWG01000174.1_pt1 | contig 10794 bp, 14 predicted proteins | sample 1047331 | NCBI WGS metagenome assembly MWWG01 (sample SAMN06349968, study PRJNA376086) | soil metagenome | isolation source: MG6-4 sample Antarctic (ecotone) soil | place: Antarctica | collected 2015-01-13 | reverse complement strand
GGTGTAATGACGTTGTTGCTACTCTCGCCTTGCCCGATCTGGGTCCGCATAGCCCGTACTTCGGACAGGATAGGCTTTAATAGTTCTTTCTCCTGCTCTCGGATAAATCCAATCAGGCGTTTATCTAATGTATCTACTTTCTGGGCCATTTTCTTTAAGGCTACGTCGGGTACGTCAGCCTTTGTATCACGGGGATCAACCTTGGTAACGGTGAAATACTGCGCCATAACCGCAATTAAATCTTTGTGCGAAAGGCCGAATTTATCGCCTAACCGCTCTAACTGCTGGTGAGTCCCTGCGCTGACAGAGAGACTTTTTCGCTCGCTCATATAGGAGTAATTTATACACTTACCAACTGAAAATCAATTAGTTAGTAAAATAGTATACAAATTATATTACTAAAAAATTATGTTTTTAATGCTAATATGTTGATTACTAACCCCGTAGGGCGAGAAGAACGGTATGAAGCAACGCGTAATAGCGTTCCGTCTCGCTCTTAAATAAGACCGCTTCGCGCACTACGCACCGGATGGCAAACGTTCGCAAAGGGAAGGTCAGAACAATACAGTAGATTTGCAAATCGAGCACTGGCCAGGGTAGTTGATACGTCATGCTGCGGCCAAGATGGATTACAGGGGAAAAGTGCACACTCTTTTCTCTCCCCGTTGTCATTGGTTAATATTTGCACAAGTTGATTATATTAGAATAGTACAAATCGTGAAACACGATAAACTAAACTTATAGTTTGCCCCCTCCTTAGAGCCTTCCTCTTTTGGTGTTTTTGTTTTTTTCTGTTTTCTCATTCCCCCTTTGTTACTCTTCCTGCGTTAGCCCTGTTGGTTTGCGTCAGCTACCCTAAATGCCGTTTTTTCCTGCAACACAATCTTTGTGTTATTTGAAGTATTTGTTCTATTTGTTATCCTATTATATATAGCGAAAAAACAGGTTTGATAAGCGAAAAAACAGGTTTGATAAGCGAAAAAACAGGTTTGATAAGCGAAAAAACAGGTTTGATAAGTTGAAAAAACAGGTTTGATAAGCGAAAAAACATTAAACTTTAACATTCTGTGAATCAATACTGTTTATATGCGTTATAGATTCAAAAACCCTCAAATCAAGTACATTAGGCATGAATCAGTCTATAGAAGTACGTCAACATAATGCCATTACAAATGCTCGTTATGAGTACTCGGAGATGCAATTAGACATCTTTTTGTACCTCCTTGCCATATTGCGGAAAGACAAAACCGATGGAGTTTATGAAGTCTCAGTAATTGAAATGAGCAAATTGACAGGCAAGAAATACAACTACCAACAACTACGACTGGCCACTGAGGGGATGGGGAGCCGTATGTTTGAGGTCTCAACACCAAAGAGTTATACACAACTTTGGATGTTCCAACGAATTGAATACGTTCATGGAACGGGAATTATTGAAGTTGAATTTTCAAACCCAATAAAGCCCTACCTATTCGACTTGAAGGACAATTTCACCTCTTTCCAACTCTATGCAGCACTACGCTTAAGCAGTAAGTTCGCCAAGCGAATTTACACCCTATGCAGCCAATGGAAAGACAAGGGACAAACCCAAACCTTTAGCTTAGACGAGTTTAAAAAGATGCTGTCCTTGCTTGATGACAAAGGAAATGAGCAGTATAGACAGATTGGACAGTTGAAGCAATTTGTACTCGATGAATCAGTCAAGCAAATCAACCAGCACACCGATTTAGAAATCGGTTATACCCTCCAAAAACGGGGCCGTAGCTTTAACAGCGTTACTGTCACCGTCAAGGCGCAGCCGCTGGCCATCGTTTTGCCAATGAAGGATGGACCTGCCAAAGCGGGGGCCGCTCCGCTGGGCGTATCCGATGCCCAATACCAGAACGCCCGGCTACTACTGGAAAAGTGGAACATCAAGCGGGCCGACGTGGTGAATCAGATCATGAACTCGGCCGATCTGGTGCAGGAAGTCAATAAGTTTGCTTACGAACTGAGCACGGGCAAAGTCAAGGTTGAAAAAAACGTGGCGGGCTACTTGCTCACGCGGCTGGGTCTGAAAGCACCAAAGGGAAAAAAAGATGCCTAAATTTCAGTGGGATACCGCTGATGTGAGCGATACAGGAATCAATCAAGGCAAGAGCGGTATTTGAATTAAATAGCAGGATGAAGCTAAGTAAAGCTGTAGAAATTCTTTTGGAGCAAAGAGAAAAGTTAGATACAGAGAATCTTCGACAGGATACGTGGAAGACCCAAACGGCTTCATACATAAAATTCTTTTTCGGCGAAAAATCTAACGAATACATATTCATCGAAGAATTTGAGTTTTACTCAAAAACTCTTGATAGTTTTAGTGCGCAGTATGATACGAATTACTACATAAAAGCAAATAAAAAAGCCGCATCCAACTTTATAGACAATTGCGTCGACACACTAAAACACAAAGGACTTTACAAGGCACCAAAACAAAATTTCATAACTCAACTCAGTGAAACCGCTATTTGGACTATTGTAGGCGTTGGTGTAACGGGCCTTTTGAGCGCAGGCTTTTTCTTTGGAAACCTTTCTTCCGACAAACAAAACGTTGAGTTAAGGCAGGAGAATAAAAGCATGAGAGATAGTTTACGCGTCCTTCGATCTTCTACCAAGCCAACGATCGATATTCTCAGTAACCAAATCGATAAGGCACATAAAAGCTCCAAAGTCGATAAGTAGCCAACACACATAACTATTCATTACATGAGTGATTCCGTACATTGTCCTAAATGCAATTCAACTCAAGTTTCTGCCCAAAAACGAGGTTTTAGCGGTGGTAAAGCTATTGCTGGTGCTGTTGTCGCAGGTGGCGTTGGTACACTTGCAGGCTTTCATGGTAGCGGTAATGTAGATGTGCACTGTTTAAAATGCGGGCATAGCTGGTCTCCAGCAGTTCGAGCGGCAGAACAACGACAAGCCCAAGTTTTGGATGAAAAAACTTGGAAGGCTAACTTCTATCACGCGTTTGAAAATGACCACATGTACAAAGCGGAAGAAATTATTCTCGATCAGCGGCCCTACATGTTACGAAATTCGACTTTGCCAGAAGTTTATAAACAGCTAAAGAAGGAAGAGCAGAATCTTATGATTATTATGCTAATAGGTACAGGATTGCTCGTTGGCTTGGTCGTTTGGGTAGCATCTTGTATTGGATGAATTTATTAAATTATGTGCAACAAGTAAAATGCCCCATGTTGAGAAGTAGGCCAACCATACAAATGTTTGAGGTTTTACTAATCACATGAATGTTTGCACTATTTAGAGTTTACTCACTCTGACGAACACACCCTACTTTCTTGTTTTTATCCCTTAACATAAGATTGGTTATAAAACAACCCTCGGAAAAATACCATTACAGTAGGCCCATATAGGGTCTTCATTATGGTTGAAAGTGGTGTAACTAAGTTACAGAACTTAATAAATAACATTTAGTTAACTTCTGGAACTTTCTCTACAAAGTGAAGGTTATCATTATATACAGCAAGCTATTCGGCAGGAGCCGAGTAGCACTTAATACTACAGTAGATATGTCAACTTGCACAGCGCAAGACGCCCGGAAGAATCTTTCGGATATTATTAGTAAGGCAGCTTTTGCAAACGAAGCGACAGTGATTACCCGCTCAGGTAAGAACGTTGCAGCGGTCATCTCTTACGATGACTACGAGCGATTTTGTCAATTGGAGGACCAATTAGACGGTGAACTCGCCATGGAGCGTCTTGCCGAAGGCAACAAACGCCACTCATGGGATGAGGTAAAAGCCAAACATGGCTTGTGATGGTTGAGCCGGTCAGCGAATCTTTTGGCTGATCGACTTTAAATATTAAAACTTTAAATGAAACAATGATTACCGATGAAAATGAGAAGAGTGAACAGAATGTTTACCGTGTTGAGTTAGATGATGCAGCGAGTCGAGACTTTGACAAGTTAGCATCAAAGGCAAAAGGCCAAGTAGCAAAATTGATCGATACTTTAGCGGCTAACCCACGTGCCGGAAATGTGCGGGAGTTAGTTGGGTTTAAGGGAGTATATCGAAAACGTACGGGGGATTACCGGGTAGTCTATACGATAGAAGAGGATGTGTTAGTAGTCATTGTTGTCGCCGTGGGTCCAAGAAAGGACGTCTACGAAAGAATAAAGCGACGTATAAAGTGAATGAAACAAAAAAGAGCACTGGTCGACCAGTGCTCTTTTTTGTTAAGGATTGTAGTAGCGATCATACAGCCGTTTCCCCTCCGGTTGGGTCTTGACCCAATTGGTAAACTCGCGTACGCCCTGCGTTTCCGATCTGGCTTGTGCTAAGGCCGCTTCCCGGTCACTGTTCAACCAGTACACGCCCACGATCAGCAGGGCAAACCCTAAAAAGACCACCGCTGCCGACTGCCACGAGGTGAACCCAACCCGGCCCGCGAAGACATCGGCTTTGCTCTGACTGGCCCACCGAATGCGGTCGGCCGCTGCTGATCCAGCCCGCTCGATCTGATCGGCTGCGGTGTTCCCGGCGGCTGCGATCTGGGCGGCTCCCGCGTTGGCTGCGGTCCTGATCTGCTCGGCGCTGGGCATTCCTTTGGTCAATTCAGGCAAGACAAACCCGGCTATCGTTTCACTGTTGAGGGTGAAGCTAACGCCCTCCTGGGCCTCGTGCAACAACGCCTGCACCTCGGCTTGGGTGGCCGCCTGGGGTCGCCCCTCCAAACGGTCGATTCGGGTGTTGAGTCCCTCGATGGCCCGGCTGTGGCGGCTCAGTTCATCCGTCAAGCGTTTGATGGGGTCATACTCCGTTGAGGTGTTGTCAGTCCGACGTACCGGCTGGGGTGGTGTCGGTTCGACCGCCCGACTGCTGGAAGCAGGTAAGGGGTTATTCCGCTGGCTTAGATTCCTTAAGAATTTGTTCTCGTTCATCGGCTAAGGCCCGGACTGATCCTATGGGCGTTTCGGGGTTCCTGTTCGATTTTCAGTTGCCGGTCGATCTTTTCCTGCTCGGCTAATTTGGTCGCTTCTAAAGCCAGTTTACGGGCTTCCTCGGCCTTCTGCTCCTCGATCACTCGTTGCCGCTCCCGCTCGGCCTGCGCCGTGGCCAAGGCTGTGCTCAAATCATCTACATCCTTCTGCTGGTAAGCTTTGCCCAGAACAGCCCGCAAATCGTTGGCAAACTCGTTTTCAAGCGTTTTGCCGGGTTGCTGGTCCATTTCTACCCGTTGACCCTGTTCGTGGCTCTGAGCGTGTTTCTGACCCTGTTCTGTGGCCTGTCGCTGCATCTCCCCTTTGGCCTGCTCGTCGCCGTACTTCATGCAGTGCAAAAACCGGAAGGATTCGGTTAACGAACGCTCATAGTTGAACGCCTGGTCAAACGTCTGCTCGGTGCGTTGGCTAAAGCTATTACGCTCAAAACCACCCACTACCGGCCCTTTGGTGGTGGCTTTATGATTAGTTAGGGGGCTAAGGTGGTAGGGGTTCTTACGCTCGTGCAGCTCGTTTTTTTTTCCTTCTGCATATTCGCGTAAATTTTCCGTCCGGCTCACAATCACATGAATATGGGTCTGATCGCCGGTCTTGGCGATACCCTTCGGCTGCTCGCCCAACTGTACCGCCCGGTCGGTGTAATCGAAGCTGCGGCTGTGTTCAATCTTGGCAAACCACACTAAATCTTTGCTTTCTATCCCCTTTCCAAAATTGGCTGCGTATTGCTCCATCGTGGCTCGGGTGAACGCCTGCAACTTTTGAGAATCGGAGCCAATATGGGCTAATTCAGCTTGTGAAGGGGCTAAGATCACCTGATAATACTTGGCATCCTCCCGGCCTAAATTGCGCTTGTTGTGGTCAATCTGGACCACTACCTCCTGGCCGGCCAACTGCTCGCGGTTCTGGCTAAACCATAACTCAGCCTGCTGCTCCGGTTTGAGCTTATTTTCTTTCTCTAAGTACTCGACCAGTCCCCCAGAACTGCCCGCACCGCCTGCCCCTATTTTAGTCATCATAGCTGGGTGGGATTATCCTGTTGCCGAATCAGTTCGTCGGTCTGCTGTCTGTACTCCGGGCGTAGGGCATTATCGACCAAAGCCGTACGGAACGAAAGGCGCATCAGGGTTTGAATCGCTCCTACCACACCGGTTAACTGCTCCTCTAAGTGCTCCGGTGTAACGGTGTCACTACCACTTGAGTCTTGCTCGATCTGGGTCCGCATGGCGCGCACTTCGGACAGGATAGGTTTCAGTAGCTCCTTCTCCTGCTCTCGGATAAATCCAATCAATCGTTTATCTAAAGTGTCTACTTTTTGGGCCATTTTCTTTAAAGCTACATCGAGTACATCGGCCTTTGTATCGCGCGGATCAACCTTGGTAACGGTGAAATACTGTACCATAACCGCGATCAAATCTTTGTGCGAAAGGCCAAATTTGTCGCCCAACCGCTCTAATTGTTGGTGAGTCCCTGCGCTGACAGATAGACTTTTACGGTCGCTCATATAGGAAATATTTATACAATTACTAACTGATTATCAATTAGTTAGTAAAAATGTATACAAATTATATTACTAAATAATTTCGTTTTTAATCTTAATATATTGATTACTAACTCCGTAGGGCGAGAAGAACGGTATGCAGCAACGCGGAATAGCGTTCCGTCTCGCTCTTAAATAAGACCGCTTCGCGCCCACGCTCCCGGATGGCTAACTTGTCAATAAAAAGGTGAGAATAATCCGGTAGATTCACAAATCGGCTCCGGTTTCGCTGGACACGGAAACCGACTGCGGCAGAAGGGGAGAAAGGGGAGAGGTATATTAATCAATCGTTTCCCTGTTATCATCAGGTCAAATTATGACAGGGTATATAATATTAGAAAAGTACAATTTTTTAATATTTATAACTATAAATATAGTTAACCCCCTCCTTAGAGTTTCTCTTTTTTGGTGTTTTTGTTTTTTTCTGTTTTTTCTTTTCCCCTTTGGTATTCTTCTCGCGTCAACTCCCTAAATGCCGTTTTTTCCTGCAACACAATCTTTGTGTTATTTGAAGTATTTGTTCTATTTGTTATCCTATATATATAGCGAAAAAAGAGGTTTAGTCCGTCAAAAAAGAGGTTTAGTCCGTCAAAAAAGAGGTTTAGTCCGTCAAAAAAGAGGTTTAGTCCGTCAAAAAAAGAGGTTTAGTCCGTCAAAAAAGATAAATTATAAAGAGTATCTTAAACAAATCTCTTTTCGTCACGTTGTAGAGCTAAACCCCTAAAAATTAGATAGTTCTTAAATGAATCAACCAGTTTTAATTCGCCAGCATAATGCTATTACTACTGCCCGTTATGAGTATTCAGAACTACAATTAGACTTGTTTTTCTACCTCCTTTCAATACTCAAGAAGGATAAGACAGATGGGGTTTATGAGATTGTGGTAAAAGATTTATCAGCTGTGACGGGGAAAGAGTACAAGTACGGCTACCTCAAACAGGCCACTGAGGATATGGGTAGTCGTATGTTTGAAGTCTCAACACCAAAGAGTTATGAACAACTCTGGATGTTTCAGCGGGTTAAGTACGTAATTGGTGAGGGGCGCATTGAGGTAAGGCTTTCCGACGATATAAAACCTTATTTATTCGATTTGAAGGACAATTTCACCTCCTTCGAGTTGTATGCAGCTCTACGGTTAGGTAGTAAGTACGCCAAACGGCTATACACCCTGTGTAGTCAGTGGAATGACAAAGGTGAGACCCCCGTTTACAAAATACCTGAACTTAAGAGAATGCTCTCCTTACTTGATGACAAGGGTAATGAACAGTACAAGCAGATAGGTGAATTTAAACGATTCGTTCTTGATGAAGCAAAAAAGCAGATTAATGAACATACTGATTTACAGATAGATTACACCTTATTTAAACGGGGCCGTAGTTTCCAAAGTGTTTCGTTTACAATCAAACGGCAACCGCTGGCTATCGTCCTTCCAGTAGAAGGAAAATCCGTTAAGGGGGGGGCGGCTCCGGCTGGGGTATCGGATGCCCAATATCAGAACGCCCGGCTGTTACTGGAGAAGTGGAACATCAAACGAGCCGACGTGGTGAATCAGATCATGAACTCAGCCGATCTGGTGCAGGAAGTCAACAAGTTTGCTTACGAGCTGCAAACGGGTAAGGTCAAGGTCGAGAAGAACGTAGCGGGCTACCTGCTCACCCGGCTCGGCCTAAAAGTACCAAAGGGGAAAGAAAATGCTTGAATTTCAGTGGGAGAGCAGCAATATCAAACACGTCGTATATGACTATCCAGAGCGGCAAAACACCATTGAGGAAGTAGAAAGCGTATTCACCGATCCTAACTTTCTGCCCACGCCTGATCGGGTCGATAGCCGGGGCGAACAGCAATACAGTGGCGTGGGTCTGAGCAACCAAAACCGGCTGCTCTTCGTTGCTTTTTCACTTAGAAATGGCCAAATTCGGCCCATCAGTTGCCGACCGGCTGGCCGTAAATCAAGAAACCAGTATGCTCAAGACTCCAAAAAAACCGACTAAGAAAGCGGCTCCCAAGTTGGTAGCCGTGATTAAAAATGGGCATACCGATGCGGAACTCGATGAGATGGAAGAACGCTGGGTCAATCATCAGGGGCCGTACCTGACGCTGGCCGAAGTGTTCGCTATTGAGACTGCAAAAGCTGAAGCATCAGGTACTTCTTCTTAACATAAGTGTGGAACCAACCAGTCAACACGATGCTCAAGTATCTTTATTTTTGTTGTGCCTCGGCCCTTACCCTATTAACAGCTAATGTGGCTTGCTCCCAAAAGCTCCCCCAAGACACATACTGGCTCAGTGGAGGAGTAGGAAAGAGCCATCTCCCTAGTGCTATGGCTGCTTTAGGCTACGAGTTTAGTACCCGACCTACTCTTCTAATCGCTCGCTACTCCGTCAATGCTGAAATTTTGGAAGCAGTCGAACCGGGTCTTAAAGTGAGTGAATTGGGGCTACTGTATGGGCTTAGAGTAGGAAAATTTCGCTTTTCAACGGGCCTAAGTAACGTATGGGGTAATGATCGCGGAAAGTATCTGTACACCGATCCTGATCCGCTGTGGGGGTCAGGTAAATATTATGAATTTGTTAAATATAGAACAGTGGGCATACCCGCCGAAATTCGGTTTATCACCTCATCAAAATATGCAGGTGTTGGAGTAACTGGTTTTGGCAACTGGAATGCCAGGCGATCATTTGCCGGTCTGAATGTATCACTATACTTCGGCCGGATGAAGTGAAAGCGGAGTCTACAACCGCACCGGCCGGTACGCCAGAGCGGTCGCAGGTTCCTATGAAAAAGGTAAAATACAAAATACCACTGATGGCATATTATGTTACCAGTGGTATTTTTTTAGGACTGTTTCATAACTACGATTATGTTAATAGACTTTACTAATGGATAGGCTGAACTGCTTTTTTGATTAATCTCAAAATAAGTCAATAGGACCCCTTCTTGTTGAGTTGGTAAAACAAACCTAGTTGCCAATTCTGATTAGTCAAGTAATAAAAATCGGGCTTGTAATAAGCCTTCAAGCCTTTGAAGTAACCTGCCGTTAGGCCTACTCGACTGAATTGATAGCTAACACGACCCATCAAGCCAACTTCAAGCCGACAATTTGCATCAGTCAGGGGTTTAGTCTCTAATCCACGGGTTGACTTGTTTACTAACAAATTCACCTGAGGCCCAAGCAGGAAACGTAAGTTCTTAATCAGTCTAATGCCAAGCATCGGCGTTATGCCTAAGTAGCGGTAGGTGTTGATTGATTCTGAATTAACATAGGGCACTCGGATTATATAGCCTTTTTGTTGATAGGTAAACTCGAGCTCAGTGGTGAGTAAAGTTGAGAGCTGATGTTCGTAAGTTAATCCTACATAGAAGCCTGGTTTTGGATCAAAATCTGGCAGTCCGATCGCGTAAGTAGTTGTTGGGGTAAGTGTAGAAGTGGAGTACAAATAACCCGTTTGAATACTGAACCGATTGATCGACTGGGATAGTGCGGGGATATTGCTGATTAGTGTACTGATCAGTAGGATTGTGATAGATTTCATAGCTATGCCGTGTCAACCAAATTAAGAGTCTGTATTCATGACTCGTTCTACAGGGTAGTAGTTGGAACAGTGCTCAATTTTGTTGTATAGGTGAGGTTATGTAAAGTTGTTAAGGAGGGGTAATCTATGGATATTTCATTAACATAATACAGGCCCTTTCTTTTCCCTTTCCAAACTACAATCTGACTAGTTTATAAGGCTTGTGAAGGGGGTTGAATCGCGGAATATTTCCTTAACATAAGATTCCTTATACAACACCCCTAAGAAAAGTGCTATTTCGTAGGGGTGTTTTGTTACGGGTTGTAGTAGCGATCATAGAGCCGTTTACCTTCCGGCTGAGCCTTCACCCAATTCGTGAACTCCCGAACGCCCTGGGTCTCCGATCTGGACTGTGCTAAGGCTGCTTCCCGCTCACTGTTCAAGAAATACACCCCCACGATTAGCAGGGCAAACCCTAAAAAGACCACCGCTGCCGCCTGCCACGAAGTGAACCCAACCCGGCCCGCGTAGACATCGGCTTTGCTCTGACTGGCCCACCGAATGCGGTCGGCCGCTGCTGATCCCGACCGTTCGATCTGATCGGCTGCGGTGTTCCCGGCGGCGGCGATCTGGGCGGCTCCCGCGTTGGCTGCGGTCCTGATCTGCTCGGCGCTGGGCATTCCTTTGGTCAATTCAGGCAAGACAAACCCGGCTATCGTTTCACTGTTGAGGGTGAAGCTAACGCCCTCCT
>MWWG01000173.1_pt1 | contig 10884 bp, 10 predicted proteins | sample 1047331 | NCBI WGS metagenome assembly MWWG01 (sample SAMN06349968, study PRJNA376086) | soil metagenome | isolation source: MG6-4 sample Antarctic (ecotone) soil | place: Antarctica | collected 2015-01-13 | reverse complement strand
GTTGGGAGTCGGTCTGGTGGCTTGGGAGAGGTGAATAGAGACAGGGGTATAGCCCACTCCCAAAGCCACTAGTGAGGACGGAATATGCAGCGTCACTGTGTTGGGCTGGACTGTGTACCCTCTCGCCCTCGCAACTTTGACAGCGAGTCCGTTGAGAAGGTCGAAGATTTTTAGAGCACCCTTGCTCAGCGGGACACCGGCCACCACATCCTCAGCACAGGCAAAGGTGACCAGCATTTGAGGACGGGGAGCGGTCTGGGGACGCTGAGAGGGCCAGGAAGGGGTAGGCAAGCTCAGGGATGGAGTATTGGACCCTGTGGCAGTAGGGGAGGAATCGGTGGTGGTTTTACCGAGTATCAGGGTATGCAGGTAGTTTAGAGTGGCAGCCAACCGAGGGGAATATGTGTGCAAAACTCACGCGTCCTTCCCGAAAACGCGGTATCCTCAAGCTCACTGTCCAGGTGAGTCGGGGTGCTATCCGCGCTCCGGCTTTTTCTATTGCTAGAGTACCCGACCTGAGACCCGAATGGGGTCAGGGAGCTGCTGAGTTATCAACCAGCCTGGTCACACGCCGCCCAAGTTGGTGCGGGAGCTGCGGAGTACGCTTAATGTTGAGGCCAATTACCTCTGCCCTGTAGTCGAGGGGCGCCGATTCGTGCATGAAGCGCACCTAGGATACAGTGGACGGTATGAAGCCCCCTCAGAGAATGCTGCTCCTACTGACGCTCTCTGTTGGGCTCGCTGCTTGCTCTGACCCAGTTCAACCTGAGCCTAAGCCTCCATACGGATATGTGCATGTCTGGTATCAATCCGGGGGCATCTGTGACTCCATAGCTGTCAGTTCGCCCTCCGGCAGCATGGATACCATGCTCACGTTTCCCGGCCAGTCCGAAGAGCCGCTACAGGGTGGGACGTACATTAGAGAGACGTCCTCTAACGTCGTGCTTAACGTTCAATGCCTAAAAAGTGGGACGTCTCGCCCCGCCGCCACCCTGACCTACCCCTATAAACGTGGCGAGTATAAAAGCCTAAACATCAAAGACGACTCCACAACACCAGAAGGGGTGACGCTTAAGCTCAGCCTATTCGTGCGCCCAGATTAAATGTAGTCCGCTGACCCCTTTTCCACACTAATTGACATTATCTTGACACCTTTAGGCCGTTTTGAGAGTCTCCTGTCCTGGCCTCTGCCTCTGCAAGCGGCTGTTAACTTGGCCCTAAATGGGCAGGGGCGATACTCCACATCCAGGGACACCAGGGCCGGGAGCAGCGCAGTCTCAAGGCAAGACTTTGGTGCAGAGGAATCGTGACCTACTTCAAGAGTATGGGATACATAGGCACACCGTAGACGAGCTGTGGTTGGGGACGATATTATGTTAATGGTTGAAGCAAATACGTAAGGGGGAATTTGTGAAAACAGCTTTTGTGTGTATAAGTGACATACATATTAGAGGTGGCGAAGGAGATAATCCTATATTTGATAGATTTGGTCTTATATCCTCTGCGCTAATCGAACAGATAGATATATGTGATCAATTTGTTTTCCTTAATATAGGAGATACTGCCTTTTCAGGCAAAAAGTCGGAGTATGAGGTGTTCGACGTATGGCTATCTAGAGTTTTTTCAGAGATAGAACAGGTTACAGGCAAGAAACCTGCATATACTTTTTTCACACCCGGAAATCATGATTGTGAGATACCAGTGGAAGCTAGCAGATACAGAAAAACCCTTATAGATTTGATATTTAGTCAAGATTCTGATATGTATGCCGCAGAGATGTGTCTAGCAGCGCAGAACAATTATTTTTCATACATTAAAAAATACGAACAATCGGAATTAACGGTAGAACAAAAGATATATAGAGCGGTAAACTTAGATATAAGCGGTGTTAAAATATCATTACATATATTCAATTCTAGTTGGCTGTGTGAACGCTATGATTCTCAAGGGAGATTGATTATACCCGAAAGCATCATGAGTGCCGATATAGATGATTCAAATTTATCAATATCTATATTACACCATCCATTCAATTGGATAGATTCCTCCAATTATAAAGCACTGATGTCTTACATAGGCAATATCTCTGATATTGTGATTACAGGTCATGAACACGTTGAGGGAACGACTATGATTAGTACATCGGGTGTAACTATTAATCAGCTGGAAAGCGGTGCCCTTCAGTCGCACAATTTATTGGAATCCTCGAAATTTCAAATCATAGTTTTTGACGATGTCCAAAAGTCTATCACTAGAAAGACATATTCCGTAGGTCAAGAAGTATCTCTATTAGAATATGAGTCTGTATACATACCATCAATATCCACACGTAACAGACTTCAGACCAAACCAAAACCTCAATTTATCAGAGATCTTACTTCCGATAGCTTTGATAATATATTGAGTGTGTCGAAAATGTCTGAGGTTTTTATCCTGCCACCAATTAAACAGATATTAGAAGAGGAAAATATAGAATATGACGATTATAATGAGTTCCTTGAGCTTGTGTGTAGGGAAGATAAGATTGTTTTGTATGGTAATAGCCTTTCCGGCAAATCTTTCATTCTAAAGAAGGTAGCGGACGACCTAATAAGCAAGAATTATCTATTAGTGTTTATTCAGAATGGCGATCTAAAATCAGACAGTGATGAACGAATTAATAGGCAAATAAATGCCTTCATACAGGGCAACTATGAAATTACTCTTGAAAATGCGTGGGGGATAGAGAAAAGTAGGAGAGCCATAATAATAGATGATTTCCACATGCTAAAAATTGGAAAAACAAGAGCGGCTGAGTTTTTAAGGCATATAGAAGAAAAATTTGGTAAGGTCATTATCTCCACAAACGAGGGAATGCTAGATTCAGCTATAATAATGAAAAGATATGGCATCGAGGTCTTCAATCAATACAGGAAGCTACAGATTTCGCCTTTAAGCAATGTCAGTAGGCTTAAACTCATAGAGTTGTGGCATTCGGTAAAATATAAAGATGATATAGGGGATTCTCAAGAATTATACAAGGCTCAGCATATTGTTGATAATATTCTCTCCACCAATCCTTTCCCAGCATACCCAATATTCGTTTTATCTCTTCTCAAAAAGATCAGTGTAGAGGGGGAGGTAGTACACGAAAAGCTTACGTCACAAATATATGATTCACTAATAGATATACAAATAGGCAGCATAAGCCAGAAAATAATTGACTATCCATCTCTGGTATCTATATTGGCAGATATAGCCAATGAAATTACAAAGACTAGGGATGAAGCTTTAAGTAAAACTGACCTACTACGGGTACTCGGTAAGTATGAGGAGAGAATAGGTATAAGGATCGATAAAGAACGGATTATAAATGAGTTGGTAGAGAACCGCGTCTTTGAAGTCAACGAGGGTTTGTATAGTTTTAAATTTAAGTATACATTTTACTTCTCTATTGCCAGGCACCTAGAGGATATTTTGCAATCAGACTCTGAAGAGTATGCTAGTGAGAAAGAAACCCTGTTAGACAGGATATACGAGGATCGGAACTCTAACATACTATTGTTCACTTTATACACATCGAGAAACAAATCTCTTATACAAGATTTGATTAACAAGGCTAATGCGACATTAACTAGTTTTAGCAATATTATAGATCTTACAAAATTACCTTCAACAAAAGAAATAGAACAAGATCTTAAGTTATACTACACTGAGTCTGAGGTTTCAGATAACAGAATGTCACTAGCAAAGAGCAAGGACGATATCGATAAAATTAAAGTGCATAAAACACAGAGCGATGGACATGCGGAAGATCCAAATGCAGATTCTGATGAGAATAGCCAACGGGATGACATATATAAAGACCCCGAATACATAGATGTTATATCAACCAGACCTATTATAAATATCATAGGCCAAATACTAAAATCCGAGAGTGGTAGATTGGATGCTCAGTTAAAGATTGAAGCACTGAGCGCTGTGTATAATCTGACGATTAGATGGCTAAATTACTTTATAAAACATTCCGCGAAGCTTGTGGATGTAGTCATAGATGCAATAAAAAAGTCTGATAAGATAAATGTCGAAGACCACGAAAAAATCGTACGTCTTCTAGGAAACTTGTATCTGAGCTTGATGGTTTCGTTTATAAGAGAAAGCACTACCAGTTCAGCAACAAACCGTCTAGAAATTATATATGATCAGATAAGCAGTATGTCCAATTCCATAGAATTCGATATACTGAACTTCTCTTCTCAGCTTGACGCCTTAAGAGTTTTTCCACGACAAGAGCTTACTCGTCTTATAGACAAATCCACAAAAAGAAGCGAAATGTATGTCAACATACTGAGGCTTATAGTACTATACAAAGCCTATTACAGTGGTATAGATTACAGAACGCAAAGAGAAGTTTTTGCGCAACTAAAAATTGCTAGTAGAAAAAAGATTATTAGAACCAGTTAGTTTTAAAGACAGTATCGGAGCTACAAAAATATGTTTTAGCATCGGGCTCCGGCCTCAGCCACTGATCTCATTTGCGTCAAGAAACCGGCAGAAAAAAAGAGGGGGATTCCCCTCTCTTATTTGGTCTTCTTATCGACCCCCGTGATATGTGGGTTTCCACCATTTCTGTCTCTCTGTACAGTCAGCTCTGTTCTGTTTCGTGGTGTTTCATAAGTCGTTTTCTGTGTGATGTTCCTTCCGCCATTTGTAACCCTTGCACTATTGCCTGTGATTTTCATAGTAAAGATACCTCTGTTTATGCCTTCATTTTATCCCTAAAAGAGTGAAACTTCAAGCCTCAATTAAATATCAATGTCAATGTCAATGTCATGTAGTTATATCTCTCATAGCATATCTATAAATCACTCGTCTAGGGCAACGTTTGTTCTGCTTCTTAGCTTCCATCTTTTCGACTAGGTAAGCACCGTTCATTTCGTTATACTCCTCAGTAAATTTATCCTTTTTATTGATGGGCGGTTTGCTGAAATAACGGAGTAAATCTGCCTCATTCTTTACTCTAGTTTTTGCTTTTAGTATTTCTCCCAATTTATAAGGGTTTTGTTCGCCGCAGAAAAGATGGATATGTGCCCCTGCGAAAGCTGAAACTTCCACAACAGCATAAAACGGTCCTTCGACATTTTCTTTGAGCCAAATCTTTATAGCCTTCATCTTATCTGTATTAAATATTGTGTCCGAGTCTGCCCAATCTCCTCTTACGTCTGCAAGGATAATCGTATAGAACCACTTGTCTTCTCCCAGAGAAAAGCAGACTAGGTTAAAGAATGAGGTCTTCTTGGACATTCTTGATGCGGCGAGTTTTTCTCTCTTGTCTCTGTTGATGTCTGGATAGTATTCTTTAAACTCACCTGTTTGAAAGTTTATCCGTCGATGGTCCGAAAGGTACTTTTCTGTTAACTTGATTCTGGATGTCCGATTGCTATTGGTAATTTCCCGTACATTCTTGTATCCTATAGTCATAACCGATTCCTTGTTTTTAGAGAAGATTGTAGTCTTCTCTTTTTTTTATTACCTATCTAATGTACCCCTGTTTTCAATGTCCTCAATAGTTTTAGAACTTATCCTGAGATTACGCTTGCCAATTCGTATAGCAGTGATGCGGTGTTCTTTGATGAGCTTGTAGACTAGGGTGGTAGAAATTCTGAAGTGTTTTGCGAATTCCGTGGCTGAAATAAAGTTCTCTTCTGGCATTTCTCCAATTTAACCTCCTTCCGTGAATAGCTCAAGGCAAATGTCTTATCCTCACTTCTGCCTCTGATTGAGAATTGTACCACCCGGTTATCACGAACGCAATAGGGTCATAGAATCGCTCAGAAGGCCTCTAGAAGTCCCCTCTGAAAGCTCAAGGGAGTCTAGTATCCTGTGCAACTCTGTATATTTCTTGTACGAGGTTAAAAAGTACCTATAATCTTTCCAGCGATTTAGGGATCGGGGTAAATTTAGGTAACTTGCTTTGAAACCTGTTACACCATTCGCAATCTCAAAACTAAGGGTTAAAAGCACCGTATCAATTCTTTAATCTAGAATTCAGCAATGCTGCCGAACTCCGTAAACCTGAATATTCGTTCTGGTCTACCTGTACTCGGATAAGGGCTGAGGCAAGAATTGAGAGACCTGCCCTACCTTCCCACTCTTCTCTCAGGCCTGCCCAGAGCAGGGCGCAATACCACCGCCGCGAGTGAGGGTCATTCATTACCTGGGCCAGGGCAGACGCCATCCTGCCGACTGCCTCAGAGCGTTTGTCCGGATTTACATGGGCCAACTCACTCAGTCTATAAGCTAGGTTTTTCACGTCCTGGACGCCTTCTAGGTCTGTTCCGCCGAAAATGTCCCCTCTACCTACAACGGGGTTAGATAGATTTTCTGGATTAACGGACCATTGTTCTAGGGCGGTTTTCACGGCCTTTCCAGCTTCCTCGGGATGTAGTGCGGACATTTGCTCTACAAGCGCTTTAACCGTCCTCCCAGTGTCGATATCCCTGGCAAAATCCCTCCATCGATGCCTCCATTCCTCAGCCCTAATCCTCGGCTGACGCTCCCCAGGCGAGACCTTCACTGCCCAGAGATAGCCATCCCATAGGCTCATGTCTCTGACTCGGGAAGCATGTGCCCCACAGGCAATCAAACCAGCCTCTTCCAGCTCCGGTAGCAAGCGCCGAAGATGACGCGGGGTATAGCCCACTCCCAAAGCCACTAGTGAGGACGGAATATGCAGCGTCACTGTGTTGGGCTGGACTGTGTACCCTCTCGCCCTCGCAACTTTGACAGCGAGTCCGTTGAGAAGGTCAAAGATTTTGACGGCACCCTTACTCAGCGGGACACCGGCCACCACATCCTCAGCACAGGCAAAAGCGGCCAGCACTCGCGGACGGGGAGCGGTCTGGGGACGCTGAGAGGGCCAGGAAGGGGTAGGCAAGCTCAGGGATGGGGGATTGGACCCCGCTGGAACAGCCGTGGGGTTAGCAGTGAATTTGTCGGTTATAGCAGCGTGGAGACGGGATAAAGCCGTCGTCAGGCGGGGAGAATATGTGGTCAAGACTCACGCATCCTTTTGGGAAACGCGGTATCCTCCAAGCTCACTGGTCCAAGGTGAGTTCGGGGTACTCCGGTATCCCGAATTTTCTATTGTGAGGCTACCTCATTTCTGGGGGTACTGAGAGGGGGACTCCCAGTAGGCAGAGCGTAGAGCTTGCTCCCCTCAAAACGGGTCTAGCGTATATGCTTATGGCACCGTGGATAACACTTTGATGTTTGGAGATAACTTAGAGCTTTTGCGTGGGCATATTCAAAGTGAATCCGTAGACCTCGTATATTTAGACCCGCCGTTCAATAGTGACGAGGATTATAACGTCTTATTTAAAGAGGTAACTGGGTTTGCGAGCACCGCCCAGATTGCGGCCTTCGATGACACATGGGAGTGGACACAGCATACTGAAAGCGTTTATCAAGATTTTCTAATTAACGGTCCAGATGGAACAGTAAGAACACTAGAGGCATTCCTGACTATATTGGGAAGGTCTAAGATGATGGCGTACCTAGTAATGATGACCCCTAGGCTAGTCGAGTTACGTAGAGTGTTAAAGGCTACAGGAAGTTTATATCTACATTGTGACCCTACTGCTAGTCACTATCTTAAAATCATTCTAGATACAATCTTTGGTCCAGATAGTTTCCTCAATGAGATTATTTGGAGAAGAACAGGTTCTCACAACAAGTCAAGGCGCTATGGTCCCATCCACGATGTAATACTTTTCTACTGCAAAACGAAGAACTACCTGTGGAAATACCCTAAGAGACCATACATGAGAGGTCATATCACAGAATACTTTGTAAAAGACGAAAAGGGTTATAGGACCAACTATTACGGGAATGTCCTCACAGGTTCAGGATTACGTAACGGTGAGTCCGGTGAAGTTTGGCGTGGGTTTGACCCGTCTGCCAAAGGTAGACATTGGGCCATACCAAGAGCAATTGTAGAGGATGCAAACGAAGAAACAGGAGAAGATATGTCTTCGTTTTCACAACATGCTAAACTAGATAGATTGCTAGAACTGGGTTATATTAAAATAGTCGCGGACCAAGCGTGGCCCGTATATGAAAGGTATCTTAGGGTAAATGATGGACAGGCTTTGTCAGATATTTGGGCTTTCCAGCCTCATACACAAAATACCCTGCATGGGACTAACAGAGGGATTGACGAGGACGTTAGATGGCTGTCCCCTAAAGACCAAGAGAGATTAGGATACCCAACTCAGAAGCCAGAAGCTCTTTTAGAGAGGATTATAAACTCTAGCAGCAATGAGGGCGATGTTATATTAGACCCTTTCTGTGGCTGTGGAACTACCGTTGCAGCAGCGCAGAAGCTCAAGCGTAAGTGGATAGGAATGGATATAACACACCTTGCTATCACCCTTATTAAATGGCGCTTAGAAGGTGCGTATAAAATTAAGCCCGGCAAAGACTATCAAATACTTGGCGAGCCAAAAGACTTGGAGAGTGCTAGGGCATTGGCAAATGAAGAGACGGATAAAACCCGAAAGCAATTTGAGATGTGGGCGGTAAGCCTAGTACATGGTAGACCAAGTCAAGAGGGGAAAAAGGGTAAGGACAAAGGTGCCGATGGGTACATAACCTATATGAGACCCGACAACACAGTCGGAAGGCTCGTAGTCTCAGTGAAAAGCGGGAAGGTAGGGTCTGCGTTAGTACGTGATTTGGTAGGCACGATATCTCGTGACTCTAAAAGCGTTGATGGGGGGATATTTATAACCCTAGAAAAACCTACTAAAGACATGACTCAAGAAGCTATGTCCGCTGGGGTCATAAGTGTTTCTTCGGGAGTGGTTACCAAAACTATACCTAAAATACAGATTGTTACTATCGAGTCCCTTCTTAAAGGCGAGGGAGTCATCTTGCCTCTCATAGCTAATCCTTACTTATCAGCCACAAAGGGAAAGACGGACAACACAGTAACTTTGGATTTCTAACCCCTGGTTCCCAAGCACTCAGAAATTAGCGGATTACTAGAGTGCTGCTGAAGGGGAAATATTTACACTAACAAATTTTAGAGTGACGGTTTTGGGCCTTTTCGGGAGGCTTTTGCATCGGCTTCTGGCCTCGTTTGTGGCAAGAAATTGGACAGAAAAAAAGAGGGGAAATCCCCTCTCTCTTATTTTGTCTTTTTATCGACTCCCGTGATGCGGGGGTTTTGGCCGTTTCTGTCTCGCTGTACAGTTACTTCTGTTTTGTTCCGTGGTGTTTCATATGTTGTCTTCTGTGTGATATTACTCCCGCCATTTGTGACTTTAGCACTATTGCCTGTGATTTTCATAGTAAAGATACCTCTGTTTATGCCTTCATTTTACCCCGCGAAGAGTGAAACTTCAATGCCTCAATGTCATGTAGTATTATCTCTCTTAGCATATCTATAAATCACTCGTCTCGGGCAACGTTTATTCTGCTTCTTGGCCTCCATCTTCTCGATTAGATAGGCACCGTTCATTTCGTCGTATTGCTCAGCGGATATGTCCTTTTTATTGATGGGAGGTTTACAAAAATACTTCAATAGACCCTCCTTATCGTATACGATAGTTTTAGCTTTGAGTATTTCTCCCAATTTATAAGGGTTTTGTTCGCCGCAAAGAAGATGGATATGTGCCCCTGTGAAAGCTGAAACTTCCACCACAGCATAAAATGGTCCTTCAATATTTGCCTTAAGCCAAATCTTTATAGCCTTCATCTTATCTGGATTGAATATTGTATCCAAGTCTGCCCAATCTTCATTTACATCAACGAGATTAACGGTATAAAACCACTCATCCCCTTCTAGACGATAACAAACTAGATTGAAATATGCTGACGGTTTAGACATTCTCGACGCAGCGAGTTTTTCTCTCTTGTCCCTGTTAATATCTGGATGGTATTCTTTGAATTCGCCTGTTTGAAAGTTTATACGCCGATGGTCTGAAAGGTACTTTTCTGTTAACTTGATTCTGGATGTCCGCTTGCTGCTGGTAATTTCCCGTATATTCTTGTATCCTATAGTCATAACCGATTCCTTGTTTGTCAGAGAAGATTACAGTCTTCTCTTTTTTATTACTTATCCAACATACCGCAGTTCTCAATGCCCTCAACAGTTTTAGAACTTATTCTGAAGTTACGCTTTCCTATCTGTATAGCAGGGATATGATGTTCTTTGATGAGCTTGTAGACGAGGGTGGTAGAAACTCTGAAGTGTTTTGCAAATTCCGTAACTGAAATGAAGTTTTCTTCTGGCATTTGTCCAATTTAACCTCCTTCTGTGAATATCTCAAGGCAAGAGTCTTATTACAACGTCCGCCTCTGATCGAGCATTGTATGTCCTAGAGCACCATGAAAGCAATAGCCGTAGAATCGCTTAGAAGGCCCCTAGAAAGCCTCGCTGGAAGTCCAAGGGATTCTAGTGCCCTGTATAACTCTGTATATTCTTTGTGCGGGTTTAAAAAGTACCGTATCAATTCTTCAATCTAGAATTTAGCAATGCTGCCGAATTCCGTAAACCCGAATATTCCTTCTGGTCTACTTGTACTCGGATGAGGGCTAAGGCAAGAATTGAGAGACCTGCCCGACTTTCCCACTCTTCCCGCAGGGCTGCCCAGATGAGCGAGCAATACCACCTGCGGGAGTGAGGGTCATTCATGGCCTGGGCCAGGTCTGACGCCATCCTGCCGACCGACTCAGAACGTTTGTCAGGGTGAACATGGACCAGCTCGCCCAGCCTATAAGCTAGGTTTTTCACGTCCTGGACGCCTTCTAGGTCTGTTCCGCCGAAAATGTCCCCTCTACCTACAACGGGGTTAGATAGATTTTCTGGATTAACGGACCATTGTTCTAGGGCGGTTTTCA
>MWWG01000172.1_pt1 | contig 10888 bp, 13 predicted proteins | sample 1047331 | NCBI WGS metagenome assembly MWWG01 (sample SAMN06349968, study PRJNA376086) | soil metagenome | isolation source: MG6-4 sample Antarctic (ecotone) soil | place: Antarctica | collected 2015-01-13 | reverse complement strand
CGCCGAGGACATTCTGAAAGTCGCGGTTGAACACGCCGACGAAGTGAAGCGCGTGGAACTTCCCAACCTGCCCGCCAAAGGTGACGCCGACGATTATTTCGCGGCGGGCGCGCAGATCGAGGCGCTATTGGCTGCAATCGAAGCGGAGGGCCGCTGGGAACCGCCAAAGCCCGAACCTCGCTTTAAGCTGCTTTCGTTTCCCCAACTTTTGGAAATTCCCGACCCGGAGTTTTTGATTGACCAATGGCTTATCCAGCAAAGCACCATTCTTTTCACCGCCAAAGAGGAAAGTTTCAAGTCGTTTTTGGCGCTTGACATGGCCTTATGCGTCGCCATTGGAAAACCCTGGCACGGCTTCCGAATCAAGCGACCCGGCACCGTCGTTTACATCGCCGCCGAGGGCGCATCTGGAATCAAAAAGCGCGTCCAGGGCTATCTTGCTCACCATGGGGAAACCATCGCTGCCGACCGTTTTTTCGTGCTGAATATGCCTCTCCAATTCGCCAATGATGCCGACCGGCGCGCGTTTATCGAGGAAATCAAAGCACTTTCCCCATCGCTTATTGTGTTCGATACCTTGCGGCGCTGCGCCGTTGGCCTGGAAGAAAACAGCGCGTCGGACATGGGCAAGATTTCAGACGCGATGGGCGAGATAGCGCGCGAAACCGGCGCCGCGGTGATGGTGATCCACCACAACAACAAAACCGGCGCTTATAGCGGTTCAACCGCGCTTCCCGGCAACGTGGACACGCATCTGAGTTGCGAGCGCAAAGACGACATTGTGACGTTGAAACTCGAAAAGCAAAAAGATTTCGAGAAGCACAAGCCAATTCTCTTTGAGGCTCAGGGCGTCATCATTCCGACCGCTCAGGGCGAAGCCACTTCGCTTGTCATGGCGCGGCTCGAAACGCGTAGCGGCGGCACTTACATAATGAGCGACATTGCTCAAAAAGCCTTGGATGCCTTGATCGAAGTTTTCAAAGATGCTCACGTTTCGAGTTCCAAGTGGATGAAGGCCGCTGATGAGCAAAAAGGAATCGCGGGCAGCACTTTTTACAAGGCACAAACCGAGCTTTTAACAAAAGGCATCGTCAAGATGGTGTCCGGCGAAAAGAACGGGCGCGGAAAAAATGCGCCGCTTTATGCAGCCTCTTCCAGTTGGCTTTCAGAGGAAAACCAAGTAACTCCACAACTCCACGGAAACTCCACGGGAGTTGTGGAGTTGCGAACATCCCAGCTAACTCCACAACTCCACACACCTTTAGGTGTGGGAGTTATGGAGTTGGAGTTGGAGAGTGCCCAAAACAGTGGTGAAAGCGGCGAATCTTTGGTGGGTGAAACCGAATGACAGCGCCCGCACTTTTGGCCGAATTGCAGGGCCGTGGCGTGGCTGTCGCGCTTTCTGGCGATTCTCTCCAATTCGATGCACCGCGCGGTGCAATGCGGGATTTGTTGCCCGAAGTGGCCCGCCTCAAACCGGCGCTTTTGGAACTTCTATCGCATGGAGATCGCTATGCGCCGAGTGCCGCTTCTGGCGCCGCCGCGCGATTTTGGGCTGACGTTGCCGAGGCCATCGAGCAATCCCGGCGCGGCGCTCACCTCGCTTATACCCCGGCCTTGGCGTGGGCGTGGGGCGCGGCGAACTTTGTCACCAAGTGCAACCTAAGCGCGGCGCAACTCTGCGAAGTCGCGCTCGAGAGCGACGAGGCGCCGCAGGATTAAACCATGCAAACCCCAAACAGACCCAGTCCAATGGTGAAGATTGGCGGCGCTTACAAGTGCCGTCGCAAGAAAGACAACGCCGTTTATCTAAGTGGCCGCTTTGGTTTCGGCGCAAAGATTTTGATTTTGCCCAACCCCGACAAAGTAGAAGGCGCCGATAGTAAAGTCCCTGATTTCAACATCTTCGTGGTCGAGGACACGCCCAAACCTACCGGCAAAGCATGAAGTGTGAAAAATCCGGCTTTTTCCGAACAAGCGAGGGCGAGGGACTGCTTTTTCCGTCATTTCGTCGCGGCATCGCCTGAAAACCGTTGAGGTGGAAGGACATTGAAAAGCGCAAACCATCGGTTCCATGCGCGCTCTGACTTGCGATGCTGACGCCATCGCCACTTCCTAATCGCTTCGGTGCCTTGGCGCTCGATACGGCGCGGCACTGGTGCATCTTTCAAGGTTTTGTAGGTTTCGAGCAAGCGCGCAAGCTCATTTCTTGCCGCCGCGCACGCTGCACCATCTTGATCGAGTGACGCGCGCACGCTGCCACTTTGTTGGCGTGAACGATAGGTGAGATCCAGACACGCGCGACACGCGCCGTCGGGCAAAGAGCCATCATGAGCAACCAGATAAACCCAGCGAGCGCGACGGCCACAGGAAGGGCAGATGTAACCCGCCGCTTCCCGGCGCGGAAAATCTTCCACACAATCTGACTTTTGGTGGAGCATCCATCGCGTTGAACCCAGTGCGCCCATATCGTCTCAGATTTTACAAAGTCGTGGTTAATTCCCGACCAAAGTCGCCGCGTTTTCGCCCACCTAAAATGGCATACGCGCGAGAAAATAGGCCGCGAGTTATGGCGGTTGGCCTCTTTTACATCGAGCCTACCCCCTTGGATTTTCAATTGAAACCGCAGCGGCGCGACTTGCGGGTGAGTGGTGCAAGAGTAGTGTGAAAGTAGTGCAAAACATCCGGCGCCGCGACCGCGATGTTAACGAGCCGACCGGTGCGTTAACATCCAACTCTTTTTAATTTAAATGTTTACAAGCGTTGACATTTAAAAAGAAGCGGACGCATACTGAGACCATGCAACCCCAAGCGACGCCCAGCACCCGCCCTAAAGCCATCGGATACATCCGTGTTTCCACCGACCAACAAGCCAGTGACGGCGTGAGCATGGCGGCACAGCGAGAGAAAGTGGAAGGCTTTGCCCGTCTTTACGACTATGAGTTGGTTGCCATCATCGAAGATGCCGGTGCCAGCGCCAAAACGCTTGACCGCGACGGCTTAACCGAAGCGTTGGCGATGCTCGAAAGCGGCGAAGCATCGGCGCTCATTGTGGCGAAGCTCGATAGGCTCACGCGCTCAGTTAAAGACTTGGGAGAGCTTCTCGAATCGCACTTTACGCGCTTCTCGCTGGTGAGTGTTGGCGAGCAGATCGACACCAGCACGGCGGGCGGGCGCCTGGTGCTGAATGTTCTAATGAGCGTCGCACAGTGGGAGCGGGAAGCTATCGGCGAGCGCACCAAAACCGCTTTACAGCACAAGAAAGCGCAGGGGCAGCGTGTTGGCTCGATTCCCTACGGCTACCACTTGGGTGCCGACGGCCAATCACTCGAAACCGATGCCGCCGAGCAAGAAGTGGTGAGCGCCGTTCTCAAATATCGCGCGGCGGGCTTGGGGTTGCGTCTCATCTGCCAACGGCTCGAAAAGGACGGCTTTACCGCTCGAAGCGGTGGCGTGTTCTTCCCGCAAACCGTATCCCGAATCATCGAAGCCGACCGCAAAGCAGCGTGAGCAGGAGATTCCATCACCATGCCAAACACCATCAACTTAGACCTCGTGCGCGAAGGCGACCAGCATTTGAAGCGCGCCAAACAACTTAATCCCCGCATCACGGCGCGCGCCGTTCCCGTTGGCTCGATAGCTTCGCGCGCCTTTACCGTTCCCGAATTAGCGCAGCTTGCGGGTGTGCATCCCCAAACCATCCGCCGCGCGATTCAGGCGGGCGAACTGAAAGCCGCGACCGGATTTCAGGGGAAAGGCCACGCCCGCATTTCGCGCACCGATGCCGAGGTGTGGTGGCGTGGGCGCGGCGGCGGCACGCTTTTGGGCGATTTGACGCCCCTTGAGAGCGCACCAGCACCGACCGACCGCAAAGCGGCGCGGCGTGGTTTTGGCCTGCTTGCCAACGATCCCAACGCGACCGGCGCGCGCACCGTTGACGACTTCTTAGCCGACCGGCACGCCGAGGCCCAGGCCGAGCTTGAGAAGGGCGCGGCTTAATGGCACTGGTTTTCGATTCGAGCGCGATGTTAGCTCTTTTGCGGGCCGAACCCGAAGCCGAGTTGGTGCAAGGGCTTCTCGATGATGCCGACGTGCCGAAATTCGCGCACGCCATCAACTTATGCGAGGTGCTTTATGACGCCCTCAAGAACCACAGCGCCGAGGTTGCCGCCGAAGCCATCGACTCGCTTTTCGGCGAAGGCATCGAAGAGCGAAACGACATGGACGGCGAGTTTTGGCGCGATGTGGCTTTCCTGATTGCAACCCGGCGAAGCCAGCCAGCCGACCCAACCAAGGCTAATCACAAGCCGTCTCTGGCTTTGGGCGATGCCATCGGTTTAGCTTTGGCGCGGCGCATGGACGCCGAGTTTGTGACCAAAGACCGCAGCGAGATCGAGCCGATGGAAGCGGCGGGATTTTGCCGAGTGCTTTTCATTCGATGATTTCCGCGACCAAAGTCGTGGTTTCAAATATAAAACGAAGTCGCGTTGGTGTTGTAACCACCAACGCAACTTCTGAGTTACCCGGCGTTAGGAGCGCCGCAAACCCATGAACATTGTAGAAACCCCAACCCAACCCGGCGCCACCACCACCCGGCGCCCCGACGTGGCCGTATGCGATGATGGAACGCTCATCCCGCTCACTCGCGACCAGTCCCGCGACAACTTCTTAGAACGTGGCCCGACGCTAAGCCAACAATTCGCCCGCGACGACATTGCTTTCGTTGCATCGGGCAGCATCGCCGACAAGTGGACGACACGCGAGAGCGTGATCGAAGCGGCGGCGCAGCATCGCAAGTGGGCAGCGGAGACGCTCTAACCCCAAGTGCGCCGCGTTCATAGAGCGCGGCGCACTTTTTGGAGGAAAAGATGGAAGATTTTCGCACAGAACCCGAAAAGATAGAACTCAGCGTCCGCCGTGAGGCAATGGCGCACGCCATCGCGCGCTATCTGGTCGACGAATTTGGAATCGAAGTTTGGATCTCAGATCAAACCGTCTTTGGCGAACCGAACGAACAGGGGCAGCGCATTGACCAAACGACGTTCTTTGTCCGCGCTTTTTGCACTTGGGATGAGATGAAAGAAGCCGCAAACCAGGCACTTTGTGAGTGCATCAATCACGATTCGGAGTTGGTTAAATTGGGGCTGCTTCCGGCGTGGAAGCACGGTTGCATCGTGCCGATTAACGATTATGTCTGAATGGGTTTCGACGGCCAAAGCAGCGGCGGCGCTTGGGGTGTCCGAGCGCACCGTTTTACGTCGCGCGGCGGCGGGCAAACTCGAATCCAGGCGTGAGACGACGGCGCGCGGCGTGGTGGTGGTGGTGTCGCTTGAATCTCAAGACGTGCCGACAGGTGCCGACATAGTGCGGACAGGTGCCGACACCCAAACCACGCTCGAAACGCCGCCAAACGGTGTAGAAGTGCCGACAGGTGCGGACGGTGCCGTCAGAGGTGCCGACACCACTTTGACGGCGCATTTATTGGACGAAAACCGCTTTTTGCGCGGCGTGATCGAGCAGTTGCAGCGCGACGGTGCCGAGACCAGGGCCAGCTTGCGAGAAGCGTTGAAGGCACCACGCCAACTCACCAGCGGGACGGTGCAAACCACGCCAGATCCACGAGTTTCGAGCGATAATCGCGCGGATGGGCAAATACCCGTCGGCGCGGCGAATGAGGCGGGAAACGACGCGGAAAACGACGATTTAGACGAGATTAACGACCTGATTTACCGAGTTTTCAAATGACAAACCCTAAAATTCCGACCGAAGCACAGGAACTATTGGCGGGCGTGGCCACCAACTCTATTTTCACTTTAGTTATTGATGAAGAAGGCGGAAAGAGCTTTTGGGAAGAGCATGGAAGCGAGATTATCCGCGCCACGATTGAGAAAGATGGAAATGGCCCCGATTACCTCATCTTCGACACGCCCAAAGGCACGATGTTGATCGACGGGCAGAGCTTTGAAATGAAGCAATGGCCGGTGCTAACCACCTTTTTCCCGGTCGAAAACAAGTTGGCTTACATGATTGGCCACAAGCCCATCGTGAGCGATGTGCCGCCAGAGATTCCCGGTATTCTTGTGCAACTTCAAGCCATGACCAAGCGGAATGAATTGGCGGGTTTTGCCATGCCTGACGCTTTGCTCACCGCGATTAAAAAGTCACCAACGGAAAGCACAGAACACTTTCCTATTCACACTTCCCAAGAATGCGATGCCTTTATGAAATCCGTTGGCGACGGTAGAAGCGGCACGAATTGGCGCAACATAGAACAACGCAGTGTTCGAGTCTGGGAACAACGCGGAACGCCGTATCGTATCGAAGTGGATCAACGCCAAGAGGACGAGGAAGGCGAAGGTTTAACCTTCGCCGCAATCGAAGAACTCACCAAAGCTCAAAGCATTGATTCTGCGTTTGCGCTGTATTACATTTGCGGCGTTTTGTCGCCACCGGAAGAAGAACGTCGTTTAGTTGGCGGTTGGATTGACCTAAACGACGTGATGAAGCACATTGGTTGGATGAGGGAAAAACCAGACGCGGCGCGGCGTGAGGAACTCCGCGCACAGGTGTGGGAGTTCCTCAAACACGGCGCACGCGCACGGCTCGTGGGCGAACGTTCAATTGCCTACAAAGACCTGGAGACCGGCGAGCTTATCCCAACTCGCCTTGATTCAACGCCTTGGAAAATCACCGACACGCAGCGACCCCAGGCCGAGCCAAACGGCGTGCCGATTCGAGCTTACATCGTGATTTCCCAACAGTGGACGCCGCTCTTAACTTCGCCGCTCTTGTCGCAATATATGCCGCTTGGAGAGCTACTCGCCGCCATCCCACCGGGCAACCCTTCAGGCGATTGGGCGCGAACGATGAGCCTTGCACTCGCGCGCTTTTGGCGCATGAAGCCGCGCGAAACCATAGCACGCACCTTTTGCCCGACGCGCCGTGAATTGATCATGACTTATGTGCCCAAAACACCACCATCCGACGTGTTGGCGAGCCGCGATCCAAAGCGGGCAGCCAAATACTATCGGGAAGCCCTGCAATATTTGGCCGAAGGTGGGTTCATCGCCTGGGAAGGTGATGCGGCTAAAGACGTGACGGTGGATTCGATGCTTGAATCCTACGGGCGCCAGGGCTGGGCGCAAAAGTGGCTCGACGCTTCGAGCGGCATTTTCCCAGGCGATGGTTGGCAACCCACCGTTGAAGAACGCGCGGCGGCGCTCCCACCAATAAAACGCAAAGACCTGAAAGCCAAACCCAAAAAGCGGCTCAGAAAGATGGTTTAGGCCAAAACTTACACCATTGTGTCAGGTTGCGGAATGTGCGGGAGTTCGCGCGGAATGTGCGGGAGTTTCGCCGGAATGTGCGGGAGTTCACGTTTAAAACGCGACACATAATGATAATGATAGGCGAAACATCGCACGCCCAAGGCGTGCGGTTTCGCGCCTGTTTTTTCCGTAAACGTAAGGCGTGCCACACTTTTCTAACGGCGAGTTTTCGACCAGCGCCGCCGCGCCCGACTCCAAGGCTTCGGCCAAAGTGCCAGAGCCGCAACTTCTGTCTTGCGCTTCCCTGATTGACGCCGTGACCGCTCAGGCGCAGGCCGCTTACGAAGCGCGTCAGAGCGGTGAGCCACGCGGCCCGCAAACCGGCTTTAAGAAGTTGGATCGCGCGATGAACGGCGCGCTGCCCATCGGCGTGTCGATCGTGCTGGGCAACACCGGCGCGGGCAAAACCGCTCTTTGCGTTCAAATCGCCGCGACGTGCCGCTTTCCGGCGCTTTTCGTGTCCACCGAGATGTCGGCGCCCGAACTGTTTCGGCGCCAGATGGCGCGCGTCACCGGGCAGTTTTTGGGGCGCTTTTCATCGGGCGAAATGACACCCGAAGCTGTGAATCGCGCCGCACTTGCGACCGCAGAGGCGATGCCGCAACTCGTATTTTGTGATGCCACGCGCGCTTATGCCACCGACCGGTTTCTCTTTGATGCTGCTCTTGCCACGCGAGGCGATGCCAAAAGCGTCTTGATTGTCGTCGATAGCCTCCACACCTGGGCGCGCACAGCAAACACCGGCACCGATGAATATCAAGGCTTGGGCGCGGCGATGGTGTCGCTGCAAAACCTCGCTCAGAAGCTGCAATGCCCCGTCCTTGCGCTTGGCGAGCAAAATCGCGCCAGCATGGGAAGCGGCGGCGCCAACTCCGGCGCGGGAAACCGTTTCATCGAATACGGCGCCGAGATCGTATTCGACTTGCAAGCCGACAAAACCGAGGACGGCGCGGGCGAAAAAGCCGTGAAAATCATCCTTGCCAAGAACCGGCACGGCGCGGCGGATACCAAGGCCGGACTCAACTTCAACGGCGCGCTGCAACGCTTCACCGAGGCGGATAAATGAACACCCAAGCCTTGCAAATTGGCCTTGGCGAGTTGGAAGCCTTCGACGCGGGCGCGCCGTCGAGCGGCACCGAACGGCGCTTTTGCTGCCCGTTTTGTGGCGACGGCAAGCCTAAAGACGCGGCGCACCGCTCGATGGGCATCAACACCCAGAGCGGCGCCTTCGTGTGCCACCGTTGCCATGCGAGCGGCCTTCTCACCGAGTTTTGGACGCGCACGCCAACAACTCGCCAAACGCGCCGTAAGGCCGATTTAGCGCGTGCTTTTCCTTTAAGCCACCAAATTGTCGATCAAGAGCGCGCGGTGCCGTTAGCGTTCGATTCTGAGCCGTTGGCGGGGACACCGGGCGCGGCTTACCTTCTCCGGCGCGGCGTTTCGATTGAAGTCGCGCACGCGGCGGGCGTCTCGTTTTCATCTGATTGGTTTGGACGCGCGGCGGTGATGTTCCCCCTGTATGACCACGATGGCATCCAAGTGGCGGCGCAGGGACGCTACACCGACACGCGCACCGACCCTAAAACTCGAACCTTTGGCCGCAAAAAGCACGCGGTGTTCACCACTCCAACCTTGGACGGTTTCGGGCCGTTCGATGCCAAGTCGCGCAGCGTGCCGTTCATCGTGACCGAGGCGCCGCTCGATGCGCTTTCCCTGGCCGTCGCGGGTTTTCCTGCTGTCGCGCTTTGTGGCACGACTGGCCCCCAATGGCTCCGGGTGCGCGCGGCTCTCAAACCCGTTTTCTTGGCCTTCGATGCCGATCAAGCGGGCGATGATGCTGCCGACGAATTAACGCCAACGCTTGAAAGTTTCGGCGCGACGTGCCAAAGGCTCAGGCCTGAGGGTGCAAAAGATTGGAACGAGATGCTTTGTGAAATTGGGCGCGACGCCTTGGCCGATTTCATCATCGGCGAGCAAAACCGCCGATCAAAAAGCACTTAACCCCACATTGAAATCGGAAATGATACCCATGCAAACCCCAAACAAACCCAGTCCGATGGTGAAGATCGGCGGCGCTTACAAATGCCGTCGCAAGAAAGACAACGCCGTTTATCTGAGTGGCCGCTTCGGTTTCGGCGCCAAGATTCTGATTTTGCCCAACCCCGACAAAGTAGAAGGCGCCGACAGCAAAGTCCCCGATTTCAACATTTTCGTGGTCGAGGACACGCCCAAACCTACCGGCAAAGCGTGAAAACCTCAGATTTTCCGAACGAGTGGGAAAGACGCGGGGCAGATTTCCCACTTTTTAAGCTCGTTTCAGCCTCTTTTCTTCCAACCATTGCTCGAAGGTTTGCGGCGGCAACGCGACCCCAAGGCGAACGTAGCGACTCCAAACGCGCTCGGCTTTGTTGTTTTGACGGCGGCGCCACACTTGAACGGCTTCTGGGCTTTGGCGCTCGATTCGCGGCGGCACGGGCGCAGCTTTGAGAGATTTGTAGAGCGCCAACAGGTCACACCACTCCTGCCTGAGTTGGGTGCATTGCTCTGGATTAGCTTCAAGTTTTGCTCTAACCGTGTTGGTGGTTTGCCGGCTTCGATAAGTGAGATCAAGACACGCGCGGCAAGCGCCATCAGGCAAAGAGCCGTCATGGGGGACGAGGTAGAGCCAGCGAGCGCGACGACCACAAGCTGGGCAGATGTGGCCCGTCGCTTCGCGGCGCGGGAAATCTTCCACGCAATCCGCCTTTTGGTGGAGCATCCATCGCGTTGAACCCAGTGCGCCCATATCGCCTCAGATTTTACAAACCCGACCAAAGTCGTGGTTAATTCCCGACAAAGTCGCCGCGTTTTCGCTTGCCTGAAATCGCATACGCGGGAAAAAATGCTCCGCGAGATTGCACTACCCCTTGATTTGAAACAGGCCCCACCCGGTTGCAAATAGTGGCCGCAGCGCAGCGACTTGCGGGCGAGTAGTGCAAGAGTAGTGTGAAAGTGGTGCAAAACACCCGGCGCCGCGACCGCGATGTTAACGAGCCGACCGGTGCGTTAACATCTGCCTCTCAGATCGTTAAATGTTTACAAGCATTGACAAACGCTGATAAGAAGCATCACACTGATGCCATGCAACCTCAAGCGATGCCCAACGCCCGCCCGAAAGCCATCGGATACATCCGCGTCTCCACCGACCAGCAAGCCAGCGACGGCGTGAGCATGGCGGCACAGCGAGAGAAAGTGGAAGGCTTTGCGCGCCTCTACGATTATGAGTTGGTTGCTATCATCGAAGATGCCGGTGCCAGCGCCAAAACGCTTGACCGCGACGGCTTAACCGAAGCGTTGGCGATGCTCGAAAGCGGCGAAGCATCGGCGCTCATTGTGGCGAAGCTCGATAGGCTCACGCGCTCAGTTAAAGACTTGGGAGAGCTTCTCGAATCGCACTTTACGCGCTTCTCGCTGGTGAGTGTTGGCGAGCAGATCGACACCAGCACGGCGGGCGGGCGCCTGGTGCTGAATGTTCTAATGAGCGTCGCACAGTGGGAGCGGGAAGCTATCGGCGAGCGCAC
>MWWG01000171.1_pt1 | contig 10903 bp, 14 predicted proteins | sample 1047331 | NCBI WGS metagenome assembly MWWG01 (sample SAMN06349968, study PRJNA376086) | soil metagenome | isolation source: MG6-4 sample Antarctic (ecotone) soil | place: Antarctica | collected 2015-01-13 | reverse complement strand
TCGTCTTGCCTCTTCGCGCCAATCGCTCGCTTGAACGCTCAAATCCACGCGGTCCGAAAACAGCTTGTGGTATTTGCCTACCAGTTCCAATGCTTTGATTTTGTCGCTGAGTTTGAGAGTTGCGGAAATTGTTTCGCCTTCTCTATCACGGCGGATTTCCAGAAAGTTCTGCCAATCGGCTTTTGCAATTAACGAAAGTTCGGATAAAACTTCGTTGGCACGCATTACTGCTTCTTCAACACGCACGCCGATAAGTTCCGCTATCTTCGGAATACGGACTAACTCATAACCGCGCTGCGATAGCGCGTTATCGTCGCCGGAGTAACCAGCCATCCGCGCCGCTTCGCGTGCATTGCCAGCGGCGTCGCCGATATATGCTTCAACAAAAAGTCGCTGTTTCTGGGTGAGTTGTTCTTCTTTCATAATTAAATGACGTTATAACGTTAAAGTGTTATAACGTCATTTAGTTTACCTTAAAAACAGTAAACTTACTAATAAAATTCGGCGTTTTTCAGTAAGTTTTAGTAATTGAATACCTTTCGATAAGCGGCATTATCGTAAGCTACTAAACATTTTTTTACAGATTCGTCACACTTATTTCAGCTTCCGAGCTTCGCCGTAACCAAAATTCACGGACAATCCACGATTGAATTTGATTACACGTCATATTTTCTAAACGCTCGCCGTTGCTTTTTACCGTCAGATGAAACAAAGGCACGTCATCGCCTGTCCAAGCCAAAGAAACGCTGTTGACGTGCAAATGCGCTTCAACAAACTGCGTCGTGAGCGTCTTTAATACCGCATCTGTCAAATCGCCCTTTGAATGTTTGATGACGCCGGTGACGAGATCGCATTCTGTTTGGTAAGCGTAAAGCGTCGACATATTCAAAAGGAAGTCGTCGCCATATTTTGCGGCGGCGGCAAAAAGATAATCAATCGCCATTTGACCGGATTCATTTTCAACCGAAAAGACATCTTCAATGGCAAACTCTTCGGCGACGGGTTCGGGTTCGGGAACTGTTAATGATTCAAAATCGGGAAATGCTTCGGCGAGCTGCTGCTCGATAAAATCGCGCAAGGCATCGCGTCCGAATTTTTCTAAAAATTCACCCCAATCATTACAATCGGTTGGACGTAATCGAACGGCGCGGCTTCCACGCGAACGCAAAACGCTGATTAATGTTTCGGAGCCTTCATCGCCGGATTCGTCGGCGTCCATTCCGACAAAGACATTTCGGAACGCCAGTGCAGACGATAGCCAGTCGCCCGCCGATGTGCCGATTAAAGCAGCCGCGGGGAGTCCGCATTGATGCAACGCCATCGCGTCAACCGGACCTTCGACAATCGTCACAATATTGTTTTCGAGTGCGTTAAGTGTCTGGAATAATCCTTGCGATTTGTCGCCTTTTGAAATTTTCGGCGAATCAATAAATTTTTCGTCAATCGCCCGTCCGTGAAACGCAATAACATTGCCGTCGCTGTCGTGCACGGGAAACACAACGCGCCGATCAGTGCCGCGCAATTGCCATTCGCCGTCCTTTTTTTTCCAGTGCTCCCACGCTTCGGCATAGCCACAACCAAACGCTTTGGCGGTTGCGGCGTCAATGCCGCGAGACTGCAAATAATCCTGCGCTGGTGAACCTGAAAAGCTGGCTTGCCAAGATTTCATTTTCGCTTGCAGACGTTCAATTTTTAATTGTGATTTCGATAGCTCGCTCTCTGAGACGTTTTCCCGTTCCGAAGCATAGGTCGGCACAGGTTCAACACTAAAAACGCGGTCTAGCGCGGCGGCTGTGCGGAATTTGCGCGGTGTGAAGGTTGGCTTTGTCCAATTTTCTTTTATGAGTCCTTTTTCTTTGCACCGGTGGCAAATATATGCACCGGTGGACGTGTTTAATGCCAGCGAGCGATGTTCATCATCACGCGGTTTGCTATTGCCGCAAATCGGACACAAAAAGCGGCGCTCGTTGCCGTGCCGTTTTGCGCTCGCGTCAAAGCTTTCTAATTCTGTAAGGGATAATGTTTGATTCATACTTCCCTAAACGACTGCAAACGCCCGGAAAATGCAAAATTGAACGATATGCCCGGTATGCCGTGGCGGTTTTTTTGCATCGTCGCTTTGATATTTGTTTCGCCGTTTGCGTCCGGTTGTTCATCTTTGCGCGTTAAGTCAATAACGCTTTCGGCTCCGTATTCCAAATCGCCGGAGCCTTTTGCGGCGTGAAGTCCGCCGTCTGCTCGGTTGCCGACGCGATTGCGATGCGAAACTGCCAAAATCGGGCATTGGAGTTTCGCTCCAACACTCGAAATTGCATCAAGTCCGGCGTTTAACAACTCATACTCGCTAGTGTTTGCGAATTCGGGGGCAACACGGCGTGCTGATTTTGCCCAAATCTGCAAACTATCCAGAACGATTAAAACGTGATCGCTTTTAAATCGCGTCCGTAGGTCGTTAGCCACGTCACCAATCAGCAACGGCGCGGCGTAAGTCCGCGTTGCGTCCATAAAAGCTAAATGCGGCAGGTTTTCGATTGTTTGCAATGCGAGTCGTCTCGATTCAGTTCCGCCAAGTTCGCCGCTTTTTAATCTTCCTAAAAATGTTTTAGTCTGTCTGGCAATAAGTCGGCGGAAAAGTTCAAGCAGTCCCATTTCGCTCGTAACATAAAGGCACGGATAAACGCAATCGCTCGCAACTTGCAGTGCAAAAGCCGTCTTGCCGGCTCCGGGCGCGGCTTGCAGGATATGAACGCCCGGCGCAAGATAGCCGCCGAGCGCGTCATCAAGACTTTGCAGACTGGTAATCGCTCCGCGGGGTTTGCCAGCTTCGCGGGCGGTCGCTGCGGCTTCGGCGTCAGCGACAAAGTCCTTTACTAATTCGGCAAGCAGGGTAACAACAGGTTTTAATGGTTCACTCATAAATCACCACTCCGCGTGTCCGAGGTTCTCTCGGTGGAATATAACGGGGTTTTCCCGTCTTCCGGTTAATATCGAAAGTGTGAAAAACCCGAAAACCGAGTTCGTCTTTCAAGTTTCTGAAATTCCATAAAATTCGATTTTTAATAATTTTCGCAAAATCGTCGGGGGTGATTATTTCCACAATTTCCCCGTTCGCATCGCGTTCGACTTTTGCTTCGACTTCCGGCGTGTTGATCACGTAATCTAAAAATTTAGGATGGTGCGCAATCGCAAATCGTAATTGGTGAACGGTTGCGCAGTCGCGGCTATTGACTTCGAGAAGTAGCGCATCAATAATGCAGTGAATTTCAGTTTTGATTTTAGTTTTGCTTTTCATTTTTATCTCCTTATGCGCCCGCGTTTGCCAAGCGGCGCGGTATGTCTCGATTATCTCATTGGCTGCGTTTGGCGTTAGCAAAAAACGCACGCCTTATAGTTATTAGAGGATATTAGAAAAAAACAGCAACGAGTTTATGTCCGTAAACAACGTTGCTGCAATTAGTTATAAAAATGACAAAAAAAAAGTATCTGCCAACGATGGGAGTCACAGCATCCAACGATGGGAGTCACAGCATCCAACGATGGGAGTCAAAAAGTCTGACTCCCTTTGTTGGCAGATAAACGTTTTTTTTCTTTTAATTTTTGATTGTTTTTAATGTAGATTACCCGTTTTTCTTTATTAATTTTACCTCGCTCATCAAATTCAAAAGGGTAAGCAATAACGAGTCGTTTGTTCAGCCAAACCTGCACCCATTTATCCGGTTCTGCTTCGTGTTCGTTGTCGCCAACCTCTTCGTAATCTTCCTCATAGTTAATCGCTTTACTCATCTGTTTAACAACCCGTTTTACGTTAGATAATTCCTCGATTCGCCATTCTCTTAAAATTCCAACACTTACGAGTTTGTCTAAAGACCGTTCGAGTTTTTCGCGCATTTTTCCCGGCGTCGCTTCGGCATAAACATTCCATAACCCAACTCTTTTTAGAATTGGCAGAAGTTTCAATGGCTGGATTTGGTATTGATTCATTTTTGCGAATGAAGCCAAATACCCGCCCAGTAAAATTGCGTATTTGTCTTGGTTGTCTGCTTTAAGTTCTAAGAACCCTCTATGAATGTAACCAATAAATTTTTTATTTTGCTTCTGCCATTCGTCATCAAACCCCCCACGCGTAAATGTTAAAATATGTTCGTGCCAACGCCCGCGTTTTTGCGCTTCTATCTCCGCACCTTGTTTCCACATATTGTCAGATATTCTCAACGGGCTTTTCTTTCCGTTTAGATATGCCAATGCGGAGATTCTGGTTGATGTGAGAACCTCAAAAACACTTCGTGCTCGCTCTTTATTCCTTGGCGTATGTGCGCCATTTTTGCGCGGCATTCCTAAATCATCGCAAAATTGATTGAGTGTAATGGCAGATTGTCCGCTACCCTCGCCACCCGTTTGCTCATAAAAACGTTCGGAAAGCACATAATGTGCTTTGGTAAGCAATGCGCTTTCATTCTCAAGTATATCTTTCATTTCAGAACCGAGGTCATACTTAAACCCGACAACGCCTTCCAAGTCACTTTTACTGTGTCCTATATATGCTGTTTTGAATTGAAGCGCATCGAGCAGTGTTTTGTTTTTTAGCCCTTCCAGCGAATCCTGCACAGCTGTAAATTCCTTCATCGCACCCGGCATTAAAGATTCAACAAACAGCTTATTTATATTTGTGCTGGAAAATCTAAGATTAATCCCTTTTGCTAATGGCTGATGGCGCGCCAGTTCAAGCCGATCTAATTTTTCATCTTTTTTTGCTATCCTTTGGCGTCGCTGAACTTCATCGCGTAAAGCGTCGCGCAACGCAAGCCATTTGGTCATTTCGTCCGTTATCGCCGGGTCAAATGCACTCTGAATATATTTGGAGACGGACGGGCTGTGGATTTTGTAATACTCAATTACTGATTCAGTAGTGGAAGCTCCCAACTTCCTGATGGCAAAAAGACCTGAGCTTTCAAGTTCGAGTTCCCACTTGTCCAGAGGTATAACATTTTTAAGATTTGGGTCGATAGACTCCGCGTGTATGGAAATTTCAAAATGCAATATCTCGATCAATTGTTGCATTGACAAGTGCGTAGTTTCAGTTTCACCATCGGCGGCGGTGGACGTAAATTTATACTCACCGCCACCTATTGCGCTGATATTTTCTTTTTTCATATATTCGTTTTTAGTTAGGTAGCGTTGCAGCTTTACGACGCCACAACGTTGTAACACTATGACGTTTTAACGTTATTCATCTGCTTTAGTTAATTCGCTGATTGATGCCGCGCCGCGTGATTTGAAAAGCAAATCAACCGCCTCGATTAGTAAATCGTGCTGTTTAACTTCTTCGTGATAGGCAATAGCTCGCAACTGTTTATGCACGGGTTCGGACAAATACAGGGAAGTGTGTTTCTTACGCTTTCCGGGCGCATCATCGGTTTTCGGCTCAACTGTCCGCTCCGGCGTTTCCGTGTCCGATAATAAAAGCTCCTCAAGTCTTTTTCGTTTAGCCATAAATTTTATTTAATTTTCTTTTGAATCCATTGCCAGAGCCGTGTTGTTTCGTCGGCGGCTTTTCCCTTCGGTTCAAACTCAATCACACCAAGCCCTGTGCCTTGCGCATCCTGATAAACGTTTCGGGTAACAATGTGAACCGGGCAAACATCGCCCAATTTGCTTAACGCCGCGGACGCTTCCGCCACGCGAAACGAACGCGGCGGAGCTTGTGCCAGCACGAAGGCAAAAGGCTTGCCTAATCGCTTGATAGTGGCAACCGTCGCCGGTGTAGCCTGTAAGTCAGTCGGCGACGGACGGCAGGGGATAACGCAGAAATCCGATTGCATTATCGCGGACGCTTGCGCCGGTTCATCGCGTCCGGGCGTGTCAATAAAAGCAAAATCAAATTGTTTCGCGGCAATGGCAATCGCTTTTGGCAGTTCGGCGGCTGTGATAGTGACGAGCTGCGGCTCGCCCTCTTCGCGTTGCTGATACCAATTTCCCGCCGAACGCTGGTTATCCATATCGAGAAGAAGGATGCGACGTTTGCGCCCGCGCACGGCAGCAATCGCGCAATTAATGCAGAGCGTCGTTTTCCCGCTCCCCCCCTTTTGAGTGACAAAGCTAATTACTTTCATAACGTTCTAACGTTCTAACGTCATAACATTAAAACGCTATTTTGATTGCTTCTTTTGTTCAAAATTATTTCCCGGCGGATTCGTTCACCCAAGCCTCAATTGCCTTGCGAATAACAAAAGAGAGCGTCACGCCGGTGTCTGCCGATTTCCGGCGTGCTTTGCTGCGTAAGTCAGCGGGAAGTTTAATTGTTACGCTCACACCCATTTCTTTATCTTTAGTAATTTTCTTAGTAGCCATAATTTCTAATTTTAACTTAGTTTGCGCTTACGTGTCAATCTTATTAATTATTTTTACATCTGTGTAATTATTTACTTATTTATATTGACACGTAAATACTTTCCTGTATAATAAATATTAGTTAAGTTATTAACTAAATCTAAACCAAAGGAGAAAAACTAAAATGTTACAAATCGAAAACAAAGACAGATTCGGAAAAGTTATCGCCGACGCACTGAGCAAGGTTGAATTAACCACCGACGCGCAAACCAAGAAACGATGGATTAACGCCATTGCTAAGGCAACAGTCGAGATTGAAGAAAACGGCGTTTTTATGACTTGGCAGGAAAATGACAAATCTCTGCTCATCTGGTCGCAGAAGAGCAATAACATCTACACGTCAAACGGAGTCTGCCAGTGCCGCGCATTTGAGCAGGGTTCACCGTGTTTTCACCGTGCCGCCGCTCGACTGGTTCGCCTTTATATGGAAACGGAGAACGTGCCGGTTCAACTGGTTCAATTATATGTCGCGGAGAACGTGCCGGCTCAAGCGCAAGCCGAAGAAATCACGTATCTCAAGCCGTCGGCTGAACGCAAAGCGGAGCGAGTTGCGGGAATAAGAATCAACTAAAAACGAAAGGCTTAGGAAAATCTTGGCGGACTTCCTAAGCCTCTCATTTAATCCCTTTTGGGAAAGGAACTATTTACAATGAAAAATAATAACACGGAAAAAAACATTATGAACCACAAAGACGCGCTGGAAGCAGCCGACGAACAAGCGGAATTAGGCAAAAAGTATATTACCGATATTGCTATGACTTGCGGTAATGATTACACGGTAATTGATAGCTTAATGTGCATTTTAGAGTTATTCACGGTCAAAGATGCCGATGTCAGCGTCCGCGATTTAGCCGACGGATTACAGGATTATTTATTTCGCTGGACAAAGGAATATGGCAATTCTGTTGACGCTTGGAAAGATTCTGTTTTGTATGGCACAAAATACAAAGACGCGACCCGCGACGGTGATTTAAGATTACTTGCAAGTCAAATATCATCTGTGATGAAAAACGACGCAATGCCGACACAGTTATTTAATGTGATGGCAGACGAGCTTTCCCACACTCCAAGAGATTGGCGAACGCCGGAAAGCATTCTCGGAAATCTCAAAGAAATGAAAAAGGCGGAGGTGGAAAATGAGAAAAGCAGTTGAAATTGAACGAAATAAAGACGGAACTTATAGCATTTATCTGTATGGCAGATGCACTTTCACCGGAACTTTAGAAGAGTGCAACGATGAAATAGCACGAAATGCGATGTATTGGTGAAACAACCTTTATGTAAAAAGATAGAAAGCCGCGAGCGTCAAAACTTGCGGCTTTTGGTAAAATACAAACCACAGGAGATAAATAAAAATGGAGTTTAAGACCGAAGATTTTTTTATTGACCGAGACACGGCAACAGAAAAGCGAATATTGAATAGGTTTGAGAATTTGCTCAACGACCAGGAACGGCGTGACAAATATCGCCTTGTTCATAGTAATCAAACCCTCGATAAAATCTTTTTGCTGGACGAAACCTTCAAGGTATTAGACGACCCAGATTCAACACGGCGCGAACACGCATTTGCCCAAATTGTTTATGCAATTGTCAGCGAATGGGAAGTCGATGGTGAAGTCGAGGGTGAAGTCGAAGGGTGAGCCAGACACATCTAAATGAACACGAAGCCGTGAGCGTCAAAACTTGCGGCTTCTTTATTTCGGCGAGTAGAATCGGCAATCTGGTTCTTTCGTTAGCGTGTCTTAAAACCTTTTAGACGTTGTGAAAAAATCCTATTGAGACATATTTTGAGACGCAATTTGAGAGAGTCTCACAAGGTATAGTTTGTGAGACATCATCATTCAATCCTTTCAAATCCTATCTTCGTATTCCCAACTTGCTGTCCAATATGCGCATTTCACGATTAAGTTCTTCCTGCTCGATTCGCATCGCTTCATCCGAGCGCGGAACAAGCGTTTCAAGCCGGGCAATAAGTCGCTTCTGGTCATCCTCTGAGAATTGACCGAGTTTCTGTTCGCAGACTTTCCAGAAAGCATCCACCCAATTCTTTGCTCGCATAAACCGCTCCGGCATCCAATCCAAAAAACAAAGCGTTCGATGCCTGACTTTCCCGTTTTCACGATAACTTTCGATTACTGAAAACTGAAAGATTCGGCATCTATACCGCTTACCCAATCGTTTGTTTGTCTTGATATACATAATGTAGTGATGCCGAATTTCTCCCATCGCGTTTTTTTGGCATCACTACAATCATACACACTTTGTAGTGATGCCACAAGTGCGGACATCCGCGTTTAGTTTTGAGACCGCACACACGCAGGCTCGACTCCAGCGTAGAAGATTGCAAATTTGCAACTCTACATTGAGACCGCACACACGCAGGCTCGACTCCAGCGTAGAAGATTGCAAATTTGCAACTCTACATTGAGACCGCACACACGCAGGCTCGACACTTGATAAACACTGGCTTTGAGCCAGTATTCAGCCGTTTAAGTCTATTGCTTGACTTGTGAGCGCGTTTTGTATGGAAAGGCTTAGGTTGGTATGGCTTGAAAAGGAAAAGCCGCAAGTTTTTTACGCTCACGGCTTCTTTACGAGGGGTGATTATCGGTTAAGCCTTCACGCTTTTGCGCTTCTCGATTGTATTTCAGCCGCCTCGATATCGAGGGTTTGCGGTGATAAAGGCGGCAATTCATTATCAATTCGGTATTGAATGATTCGTTGCCGCGTCGCATCAAGTGCTCTGACAAAAACCGCCTCTTCTTCTTGTCGTTTAGCCTTTTGCGCGGCTGAGTTTCGTTCCAATTCCGCATCGAATCGAGCCTTTTCAATTTGTTGTTCTTTTCTAGCCAGTTTGGAAGAGAGAATCGTTTCAGCAATATTGATGCTTTGCGCATACTCAAGCGGTCTAAGTTCCAGCGTTATCCATTGAAGATTTTCTATCGGTGATAATTGTTTGAAAATAGAGTGGAATTCTTTTTCTGCAGTGCGGAAGGAGCTAATCTTTTTTACCAACTTTTCCGCGTATTCGCTAATAATTTCGTGAAATTCATTTCTTGTTTCAAGATAATCATTAAGCAGTGGTTCATTTTCACTTCCAAGCGCGGCAAGTCTTTCGAGAAGTGCTTGCCGCGCTTCAACCGCCGAAAGATTATCGAAAGCCGTTTGAAGTTCGCTTTGTTTGTCTTCCAGCGATTTGATTGAACTGTTTAAGGTATCGAGCCGCGCTTGTTCGGCTTGAACTTTATCGAGGGGTGTTTTGCCATTAACAAAGCCGTCTTGGAGCGTTTGCAAACCGGTGTTGATACCGTCTTGCATCGTAATTAATTCAGACAGCCTTTTTGCTGTTCTATCGAGTTCGTTTTTAATTTCAGTTGATTTTTTCATCGTTTTTTCTCCTTTGGTCTGCTTTATTCTGTGTTTCAATCCATTCGTGAATGTCGCCCGGCTGTCCGCTTTGCTCGCGGATCCACTCGTGAATGTCCTGTTGATTTTCTCGCCGCATCTGTTCCAATTCTTCTTGAACTGTTTTTATTTTTTTAATCATATTATTTTTTTCCTTGCCTAAAAAAGGCAGTTTTATTTCCTCGTTTGGTTACCAGTACCTTCGATATGTGGTCGTCCTTTTCACTGGAATCCCTCTGAAAACCGGTTGATTCGCCTTCCAGACAGCAAGCGCAACCGCCAATACTAAATCGTCGTGAGTGCCTTCACGCCACGCGCCATACACGTCGTTAGCCGCATCCGTAATCTTGACGGTGAAGTTTTGCAGCTCGCGGGAAAGTGTTTCGGCAAGGTCAAGGCTTTCTGCAATCTTCAACTTTCGATTTTGTAAACCGACTTGCACGACACTCACTAAGTCTCTTTTGGGAACGCGAAACATTCCGTTTTCCTCTGATACGTTCGCGCCGGCGACAATCTGAATCGGCACAAGTTGGGCATTAATCTTTTCACGCCGGAATAAATCAACCACCGGCGCGCCGACTCCGGTCGCGTCAACGCAGAGAACGGGTTTTCGGTCAGGGATGCGGCTAGGGTCAAGACCGTTTATCATCCGCACGGTGTCGGCGACGATTGACGGGTAACTCGTTCTCAACTGCCAGCGTTGCAAGTGGATGCAATTAAGCTGTGTAAGTTCGTCTTTCGTGTTCTCATAGTTTATCTCTTCGTCCGCCTTTTTGGTGGTTGTAGCGATGCGCACGGCTTCGATGATTGCTAAAGCACTAAAATCTTGACTTTGCCCGAGATCCAAACCGATAAAAAGGGTTTTCTCGGTTTTGACTGTGGTTTCTATTGGTGTTTCTCTTTCTTCATCGCCATAGAACATAATAAAATTAGCTCCTTTCAAAAAGCGGTTTGATAGTTGGATCAAGTGCCGCCGAAATATCATCAAAATTAAAAACCGAATCAGTTGTTTCGCGGAATTGGCAAAAATACTCCTGATAATATAAAGATTCCGGCATCGAAGCCTTTTCCGATGCGAGAAAATCTTTTGTGATGCGCGGGCAATCCAAAG
>MWWG01000170.1_pt1 | contig 10918 bp, 12 predicted proteins | sample 1047331 | NCBI WGS metagenome assembly MWWG01 (sample SAMN06349968, study PRJNA376086) | soil metagenome | isolation source: MG6-4 sample Antarctic (ecotone) soil | place: Antarctica | collected 2015-01-13 | reverse complement strand
GGCGACCGCGGCAATCAAGAGGAGGATGAAATAGAAAAACTATGTCAGGAGCTTTTATAAAATTTAATGCTAAACCGAACGCCGGCGCGAGCGGAAAGCACGCCACCTACATTACCAGAGAGACGGGCACGCAGAGCGACGAGCGAGCCATTTACCTACACAACCTCGAGGAGCTGAGGGGCGCAGACTACCGGGAGACCCGCACCAACTTTATCAGCTACGCCGAAGCCAGACAGGATGAAGAAAGAGCCAAAAGGAGCGACGCCCGCACACATTACAGGTGCATCCTAAGCTTTGAGAGGCGAGAGGAGACAGAGAAAGCGCGTGACCTAGCAGCGCAATTCTTAAAAGAGAATTTCCCCGACGCCCGCGCCGCAGTAGCCATACACCAAGACACCAACCACAGTCACGCCCACATATGGATTGACGCCCGCCAGATTGACGACAGAAAAATCCACTTGCCGAAGGACACCTTTAAGACCCTAGACGACCGCTGGGCACGAATCTACGGGCGGGAATACGGCAAGGAATACGAGCGGGAGCACCTAGCCAAGAAGGAGGAGACCCGGAACTTTAAACGGGCGAAGGCGCAGGGGAGGGAGCACCCACGACCTTCCAGAGTCAGCCGCCCGACGACGGCGAAAGAGCACAAGGAAAGAGAGGCGCGCAACTATGGCATTCACGAAGGCGCAGCTAGAAGCGACAAACGAGCAGCTACAGATAGAGAACAAACTATTAAGGCAGCAGAACAAGAGATTAACCGAAGAGCTGAGGCAAGCAAACAATCAGATAGAAACCTTAAATCAGCAATTCAAGGAACTAGAGAACTACGTACAGAGCTTGAGAGAATGGGTAGCCGAGAACGCCTAAACAAGCACGAACGGGAGAAAGGATACACACGATGAAAGCCCCAGCCGCCCTCACAATAGCCATCTTAATATTCACGTCTATAGCGGGAAACTCACAAACTCAGCCAACCCCAAGACAGGAAGCAACACCGGGGCGCAGGGAACCGCAGAAATCGGACCGAGACCGAGAGCGCCTCCAAAGAGCACAACAGTTAGAGGAGGCGCGACGCCAACGGGAAGAAGAGCAACAACGCGAGCGACGCCAAAGGCAGGAGCAGTTTCAGCAGAAGGCACGCGAGAAGGAAGAGGAGAAACAGCGGGCACAATCCCAAAGGGAACAACAGCGACAGCAGACGAAACGCCAGAGAGAACAGGAGCAGCAGGCGGCACCAAGTTTTAACCCTATCGGATTAATGTTGGGCTTGGTCACTACGGGCATAAGCATAATACCCATACTCGTTATAGGCTTCATAATTTTTAAGGTTATCAGGAGACGCCAACGCGCCGGCGCCGAGGGGGAGGAAGACACGTCACACGGCAGCGCGCGATTCTCAACAGAGAAGGAACTACAGGACTGGAAAATACCAGCAAACCAACCACAACCACCGGGCGCACTAGCCCTCGGACCGTTCGGGGATAAGCACCACCTACTACTACCCCACGAGTATGCGGTACGACACACGGCGATTATAGGTGCCTCGGGGAGCGGCAAGAGTAGAGGTTTCTTTTTACCCAACTGTACGGACTACAACGGAAGCTTTATAGCCACTGACCCGAAAAGCGAACTATGGAAACTAACGAGCGGCGCCAGAGAGAAACCAATCAGATTCGCCCCGCGCGACCCCGACAATAGTATAGCTTTTAACTTCATAGGCGCGACGGTCAACGACCCACACCTCACACAGCTAATAGCACGCGCAATCGTTAGCTCCACAGGCAGCAGCAAAAGCGACCCGTTCTGGGAGAACGCCGAGACAGCCCTACTCAGCAGCCTAATAGCACACACCGCCACCTTTGAAGATGAAAAAGGCAACAGCGCAGCCACGCCGGCGGCGTTGTATGACTTCTTAACCTCACACACCGGGGATGAACTAGCCGCGGCACTACTAACATCTAAAAACCCGACCGCCAGACAGTTCGCAAACATCTACGCCCAAGCAGACCCGAAGGTACGCGGCAATATCGGAATAGGGCTAGCCACGAAGCTAACTTGGCTTGCGGACCCCAAGACAAGAAGGTTCACGAGCAGCACGACAAAGACCATCAACTTTGGGCAGCTGAGGGAGCAGCAAATCAGTTGCTATTGGTGCTTAGGCGAGAACGACGTAGCGGCACTCAAGCCACTTTCAACACTATTCTTCACGCTTGCCCTATACCAACTAAAGCAAGTGGAGGAAGGCTTACCCGTATGTTTATTTTTAGATGAGACGGCGAACGTCGGGAAAATCCCAGACCTTGAAACCGAAATCGCAGTACTCAGAGGCAGGGATATAAGTTGCGTGTTAGGGCTCCAGAGCTACAGCCAATTAGAAGCAGTTTACGGACGCGAGAGGAGCCAAGTAATTCTAGACAACTGCACCACTAAAATCATTCTAAGTGGTACGGACGCGGAGACGGCAGAGCGCATTAGCAGGATGCTAGGCGAACGCACCCTCGTGGAAGAAAGAGTTTCCTACAGCAAACAGGGCGCACTCTGGGATAAGAAGGTGAGCACCAACACGAGCACCGCCAAGAGCGCACGCCGCTTAATGTTTGCGAATGAGGTCAGGGAAATATCACGCGACGAGCAGCTAATAATTGCAGGAAACCGAAAGCCAATCTACTGGGTAAGATTCCACTTCACCGGCGAGCCGAACGCCCCCAACCTATCACCGCTCGGAGAGCCAATCACCGCCAGCTTTACAAAGCCAAACTTACCCGAACCAGAAAGGAAAGCGAAGAAGAAGGCAGCACCGCCGCCGATGCCGGACTTTAAAGAAGCGACACCGTCACCAGCTAGAGAGCCTGAAGCCAACGAAAACGGCAGGCGGAAAGGCTACACAACGAAGCCGATGGAGGAGCCACATAAGGTACGAGGCATTAAACTTCTAGACGATGAGCCGACCACCATCAGACCCGTGCAGCCGATACCGAACGAACAAACGGAAAGCTAAAAGGAGAAAGGGCGCCCGCCGTTTAAGCGAGCGCCCTTTTTAATTTGTACGAGCCAATGACTCTACCAACATAGAAAGCAACAGCAACGCATCAGGTCTATCAGGCGGGCGAACCCGCCGGCGGGAGATTAGAAGGCAACGCCGACCCGCCACGACGATATACCTACGAATTACCACCACCACCAGCGCGACCCCAAACCCTGCCTATACCAAGTACGCGCGACATAACGCGGAACGACCGACCCCCGACACGGCTGCTGTAGATACCCATCCCACCAATTAGAAATCTTCTTAACTAAGAAATTCATATCTATTCCACCTCGAATAAAAATAACTGCCCATCTTCACCAACAACTTGACCAGCCTCTAACATAGCCAGTTCACGCATATAACCATTAGCGCGTTCACGGTCAGCGCGGTTCATGGCGCGCAGCCCCTCAAGTTGCCGGCGACCATCTTGGAAAGCTTCTTCAACTTCATCAGCCGAAAGCTTCGCAAAATCCGAGTTCGATAAATCCGCAATATCTTTTAACTTCATACCTAAAATATCTCCCTTTTTAAAAATGAATTTTTAAACTTACTATTAATTATACCAACAAGAGCCAGACCACTAATCTACGACATAATCGGCATCCCAGATGGAGGCAAACCCACAGATGACACGACACTCCTCCCGCACCTCACTAATAAGCATCTTACGGTAACGAGCTTCCCACTCCGGACCCGCTTCAAAACGTTCAATACAGTTGCTAAAAGTCAAGAACGTCCAGTCCCCAAATTTTTCAACTAAATCTTTGATGCGCGCAGATTCAAAATACTTAATCCACCCGTCACGCATACCCATCACGACCTCATCAGGCAAGTAAGCCCCGTCAACAACATTAACCAAATATTTATAATCCACATGAAAACCCCTTAATCAAAAATGAAAATCGAATCTAACCACTTTAATTATCAGCAAGAGCCATACCGGAAGACGATTGACCCACCCCCCATCTATCACCCGCTAGAGTCCAAAAAGTAGCGTGCGGAAATTGGCGAGCCAGCAGAGCTTTACGCACTTTAATTTTTTTAGTGATACGAACCCGAACCGCTACGCACCACTCTCTAAAATCCATCAGTTCACCGAGCGCACGCAACGAGTTTGACCGATGTAGGGAACAAGCGCGGCGGCGGGCAAAGGCGACCGGGTCGGATAAAGTACCAACTTCATCCCAACGCTTCTCGGCAGATAAAACGGGCGTATCAAGATAAGCAGTTGCAAAGTTGACCGCCGCCACAAGGTCGGGAGCTACACCAAGAAGAGGAAAAGCACGGCGGTCTTCGGAGACTTGCCGAAGCAATGCCAAAGCATCAGCATCACCGAGCTTTGAAAAAGCATCAGCGCGCAACGCTGCCAATCGAGCATCAAAGGAAATGCTGTCTATTTGCGCAACAACGGGCACAGAAGGCGCGCAATCCAGTGAAACCGAACCAGCAACCGCACCATTAAAAACCGAAGCCTTAGAAGGCGCAGCAGGGCGACAAACACCGAGCACTTCAAACATGCGCGACCAGCGACGAATAGAAGCTACCTCGACTAGATGCGCGTCGGGAAGTTTTAACCACGAATCAGACTTGGTTACATACTTTAGAACTTCTTTAATTGCATCTGCGATTGAAATATCAGCATCACTAAAATCTTTTGACTTCTTAGAACGCACCGCCCGCACATCCACACCGACGCCAGCACCTTCATTAGAGGCGCGCATATCTACGAACACGCCGCCAGCACCAGCCGCCAGAGTAGCATCAGCATCAGTATCAATAACAAACCAATCCGCCGCTGCCCACGCCGCCCGCAAGCAACTTTCCCAAGCATCTTGTAAGTTACCAAGCGCCGGCAGCTTTTCAATTACTTTAAGATTATTCTTAGCAGCCTTAGCATCACGCCTTTGACGCCATTCGATAGATTTTAATTGTTGCGCTTTATCACGCTCGATATAGCCACCGGCGACAATCAAATGCGCGTGTACGTGATATCCCAATTCATTAACAGTAAATTCCACACCCTTGACCACGCCGAGCGCGCGGTCTATCCAAAATTGCTTTTTATTCAAACGACGCCACGCATCTTGAAAGACCTTTAAGACTCCAATAAGAGACGCACCTTGCGGAGTCGGTTGAGTAAGAGTTACGAAACGCAGACCACCAACACCCTCAACAGCTTTAAGACCAGCACACGCCCGCCTACGGGAACGCCGGCGTAAATCACTAGAGCAAGCAGGACAAAGACGAGAGCCGCAGCCAGCAAGCACGCCGACGCCATCGAACAATTCCACTAGACCCGTATTTTCATTCTCGGAATGCAGAAAGGAACCAAACCAAGAATTATCAGCGGCAGTGCAATTAGCTATTAGGAATGATTCACGGCGAGCAACGTCAGACCCCAAGACATCGGCGACAGCAGCTAAACGATTGGCAACGGACAGACCAAGTGCACGGCGAGCTTGCGCTATGCCCGGCACATCACGGTAACGATAAACAATCGAATCCGACTCAGACGCCGGAGCATCACCATCAGGGAGGGAATCGTAATTTAGCGGTTTAAGGTTATGTTTCATCAAGCACCCAGCTTTTCTGCAGCAGGGCACTTGAATAGGAAGGAATTACTTTAGTAGAATCCTAACAGAGCCGAGCCGCCGTGAACGGTTCGAGCATTTAGAGAACGCCAGGTGCTTTCAACACTTGGCGTTTTCGCCTTTTCGGGCAAAAATTTGAGTAAAAAGAGCAGTTATCTAATGACAGTCAACCACAAGATGATTAAATCAGTCAATAGAATTTTCCACAATATATTGAGTCTGGTTTTAACCTACCCCAAGATAGAGGAACTTTCTTACTAACACATATAATTATTTGATAAAATGCGCGTGTAGCTTACGCACTGCGCGCAAGTTGCACCATACACCTAGTCGGAAACGCAAATACGGTGCCGTTAAGGCACATACCGCGCCGACGAGAAACGGGTGAACTTGCAAACGTGTGTGGAGCTAACAACTAAAGAAAGGAGGATGCTCCTATGACTAGCAAACTAAGACCGGGAACTACCACGCCGAACTCTGGGCAGTACAAGATTTCGGGAACAGGGAAGGAGATAACAGGCGTTAGAGGAAAGCCGCTACCCCCTACCCCTAAACCAGGTCAGAGCTACACGCTTGTAGACCCGACCAAGAATAAATCTGGCAGAGGCTAACTGACCAGATTTGTTAACGACAGCGAGCCGCCGTGATTGCCGTCACGGCGGTTTCGCATTAGGACACTAAACCAACAAGCAATAAGAGTTTCTCAAAATACCCCTTAACAGGCGAAATTTCCAAGCTAACATCCACCCACGACAGCCCATGACAGTATAATGGCGCGAGGTGTCACCCCTACCCCAGACATCGCTAGACAAGGGCGTGACAACCGTTGTCATAGCCTGTCCAGCGTGATATAAGCAACGACATGGATAAAGAGGCAGCCGCCAAAATCCTAGGAGTCAGTACCCGAACGCTTCAGCGTTATACGACACAAGGCAAAATCAGCGTTACTTACAGGCACGGCAAAACAGGAGCAGAGGCAGACTACGACGAAAGCGAGCTACAACGGTTTAAGAAACAGCAAGAGTCCACCACATACCAACCAGCACAGCCAGCAGCTAACGAACAATCCCAAGCCCTCGCACCAATCCAAATACCCACAACAACCATCGCGGGCGCAGAGCGATTAGCAGCCGTCCTTGAGCTATTACAACAACCACCCAACCGCCAAAGCGTACCCATCGAAAGCAAGCTAACACTATCCCTAATCGAAGCAGCAACCCTAGCAGGACTATCACGCCACCATTTACTAGGAGCTATAAAAGAAAAGAAATTGAAGGCTAGGAAGATAGGACGAGGCTGGAGAATGAAACGCGCAGATTTAGATAGCTACATTCAGAAATTCTAAGGTATAAAAGGGAACATAGATGCTCCTCAATCTTGAACTAAAACCGTTATGGAAAAATGGTTATAAGGAAAAGCAGTCCGCTACAAACCTATCCGAGAAGAAAGGACAGCTATCTAGCCGATGATTCTTTGTTCCCGCGACCCAAAGCACCATTAAGTCAAAACCAACTAGAGGCAGCGATAAAACGAGCGTTCGAGAGGTCGCTATTATCCAAGAGCGGCGACATAACCAAACTACCCCAATCACCCGAAGAACTAGTCAAACTATGCGTAAAGCACCTACGCGAAAGAAGCGACCCAGTTTTAAGTCCTTCATTCTTAAGTCAGTGCCGCGTTGAAGAAATATTCGAACTCGACGCTGTAGCGCACGAAATGCAGCGCCAACGAATGAAGATAGGAGTCTTCTACCAATACTTGGTAATCGAATTGATGCGCTACCGTTTCCCGGCAACACTCGATGGAAAAAGAGAAGGAGATGTCGAATCGGATATTGACACGCCCGGCTTTCCCAAAGGGCTAAGGCTATACATGTCTGTGAAGAAAAGCGGCGATACAGTAGGCGGGCAAGACGTAAAGGGAATGATTAGCCGAATAGAGGACATGGCGCGCGAAGATAAAAACTTGACCCGACCGTATCTCGGAATTATTTGCATAGCCACGCCACCAAACGGCAAGATTCGACCTTACGAAAATGCGCGCGGCATTAAACACAACAGGGAAGGGTATCCATATTCGCCCAATTGCGAAGTGTGGACACCAGGCTTTATCTTTCCCTTCATCACAGGACTACCAGCAACAGATGTTTACAAAAGGGCACTGGAAAAAGTCAGTGAATATCTACCATTTCACACCCTAGCACAACGCGAAGCCTGTGCTGTCTTACTAGCAACGGAACTAACGAATCTAGATTTAGTAAACTCAAACACCGGACGCATTGACCCCGGTAAGTTCCAAAAGTTCATCACCCAGCCAACAAAGGGAAAGAAAGATGACGCTGCCGCAGAGATTGACCTTGAATAAAGAAGATGCCAGTTGCACCGTGATATGTGGAGACGCACGCGAAGCACTTGCAGCTTATGAAGGGCAAGTCGATTTAATTGTTACTTCACCACCATATGCAGACGCAAGAAAGAAACACTATGAAGGCGTACACCCGGACAGGTTTGTAGAGTGGTTTCTAACATTTCATGAACCATTCACCAAGGCACTAAAGCCGACCGGCAGCTTAGTGCTTAACATTAAAGACAAGGTAGTAAATGGAGTCCGACATCGATACGTTTGGCGCACCATCGAAGCATTAGAGCAACGAGGGTGGCACCCAATAGATGACTACCTCTGGCACAAAACAAATCCGATGCCGGGCTATTGGCCCACTCGACTACGGGACGGGTGGGAGTATTGCTTTCACCTAGCAAAATCCAAACGCCCGTACTTCAACGCCGACGCAGTAAGAAAGCCAATAGGCGATTGGGTAGAATCAAGACTAACCAAGCTAGGCGAGAATGACCTATCAAGACACAATTCAGTTAACGACAGCGGATTCGGGCGAGATATATCACGATGGGTGGGAAAGCAGACGGTACTACCATCAAACGTCTTGAGCCTAGCACTTGTCGGGAAAAATAAAGGTCATCCAGCAGTGTTCCCCGTTGACCTGCCACTATTCTTTATAAAGTTACTTTGCCCCGATGATGGCTTAGTAGTTGACCCGTTCGGCGGGAGTGGCACGACGGGCATAGCAGCATTATCAATGAGCAGAGAATCAGTGCTAATAGACAACAACCCAAACTATTGCCAAGGAGCAATTAAAAGACTTCGTGAAGAAGCTATTGCGCGAAAGCACGAACTGCGAGCAAAGACCAACCTACGCAAAGCACAAAAAGAGAACAAGAACGATTCAACGGTGCCCGACAATAACGTTGAAGGGTAATACAACTTGGCAGATGCAGTCACAAGTGAGGAAGCCGCCTAGCTATCAGCCCACCCGCCAACGCAGAGAGCCAAAAGCGACGAAAACAGGAGCAGGCTGGCGAGTAAAACGCGACGACATGAACGAGTACGCGGAAAGCTATAACAAAGCATCCCCCTTAACCCGCAGCGTAGCACGGCAGCCCACGCCGTCAAGGTTACGCTTCGCCGCGCAAAAAACGCGCGACCTTGACAGCGCGAGCACCCAGCCGTGCTTACCCAGTAGCTAAGGGGGAAAGGAAATCCGCGTGCCTAGCTCTTCCAGCGGCTGGCATCACTTACACCCTTACTAAAATCCCTATCATTTGTGCTCTTGAGGTGTTCCAACGCCGCCTTATACTTCTCCGAATCCAAAGGGTCAGAATCAGGCTTCGGAGTATCCTTCTCAAGCGGATTAGGCGACCTATTTGATTTCGTTTTTTCTTCCACTTTATAACCCCGTTCAGGCTTTTCATTTTTTCGTTTGTCGCGTTTGGCTTGGTCTTGCCGGTCCTTCAATGGACCGCCAGAGACTTCTTTCCCAGAGACCCAGCGAACAGCATTAATCACGCCGCTACCAACGTCCCTAAAAATTGTATGCCATCCGAATCTATCAGACGCCATGTAAACCTCCCTGACTAATCACCAGCAGCCGACTCACCAGAGCAAGCAAATTCTTACCCGCCCCATACGAAACCCATCGCCGGGAAGATGCGTCAATTTTGGCGCAGTGCGCCAAAAATGAAAATGGAAAACAACACACACGGAGGGTAAAAACCAGCTAAAGGCGGAAGACCAACAGAAGGGCGGCAGAGGTGCCGGTTGTCTCCCCGGCACCTTCTGGTTGAATACCGCTGCCGCTATGAACCGTGATGATAGTCAACTGCGATGCACGCAAATCGACCGCCACCACTACTAATAAGGCTACGCCATCGAAGTCGTAGCCAGCGACCTTGAACTTTCGTTCACCTGAATGGAGTCCCACTTGGAATCCATGGCAGAGGCGACCATTCATAAGAACAGCCACCAAGTCGCACGCCTTAACACGACGCTCCACCATTCGGTGTCGCGCGTGTGGCGTAATATCCACACTCCCGGAACGGGAGACTAGAGAATTAGTCAACAGGTGACGAATAACGTTCATCACCCGCTTCTCCTCGTGAATACTATCCACGCGTGAGATTCTACAAGTGACATAACAACACAGCAAGAAAAATTTAGGCACTTTAAAGACACCACAAGAGCCAAGCCATACCACCCAAGCAAACACCATTTCAGACCAGCCAGTGACAACTCACAGACCGCCGGCGGCGGAGTAACCGGAGTTACACTGAGCGCCACCGATGAGAAATTTTTAAGCAATAAACCGAAAACAAATCCTTGGCATTTAAACGGGCGGGAGCTACAATACTCAAAGGGTATAGGGAGGGCAGGATACGCATTTCGCTAGCGCGAAATGCCGCCCGCCTTACGGCGGACGTCCCGCCAAGCCAAAAGACCCGCCCTGAAAGTGAGTAGCAACTGAGTGAGTAAACCCCCGACAAAACAGAAGGCAGGGAGGAAACCGAAGCCGCTCGATGAGAAGCACGGCGGCGGAGCCATCCTAGTCAGAGCCACCGCCGCCGAGCGACAAGCCATCAGGAAGCGAGCCGACACCGCCGAACTTTCCCTCTCCAGATACCTTGTCAAGCGAGCGTTATCGGACCAACCACCACCCACTCCGGAGGAGAAAGACGCGACCCGCCAGCTACTTTATGAGCTGAAAAAAGCAGGGAACAATTTAAACCAAATCGCCCACAGCCTACACACCAGCCGATTGACCGGCGCGCCCCCACCAGCCGGCGGCGAGATATCGGAGACACTTTTAACGATTAAGGAGGCGACCGCGGCAATCAAGAGGAGGATGAAATAGAAAAACTATGTCAGGAGCTTTTATAAAATTTAATGCTAAACCGAACGCCGGCGCGAGCGGAAAGCACGCCACCTACATTACCAGAGAGACGGG
>MWWG01000169.1_pt1 | contig 10983 bp, 9 predicted proteins | sample 1047331 | NCBI WGS metagenome assembly MWWG01 (sample SAMN06349968, study PRJNA376086) | soil metagenome | isolation source: MG6-4 sample Antarctic (ecotone) soil | place: Antarctica | collected 2015-01-13 | reverse complement strand
CTTTCCGCTTGCTGGTATTCCTAGCTTTCGGCAAATTTCGCTGAGACTTCCTAACTTAACTATCTTAGGGATCGTTGGTCTTTCGTCGTCAATTCTCCGATTAACGATGAGAGTATCAACCTTGTATGCGAGGGGGCCGGGTTGCCCGTATTTGCTGTTGTGGGTAACTTCCCACTTGGTTTTTAGCTCTCCGGTGCTGCTTCTCTCGTTAATCTCAATATTGATGCTGCCATGCTTGGCTAGTCGGTGGACAGGGAAACGGGAGAGTGCCGTTTCAATCCTAATTGTGTTTTGTGGGGTAAGCTTTAGCTGCTCGGTCATGTACTACCTTTCTAGAAGAAAACTAAAGCAACAACATCTTGTTGTTGTTGTCTAAAAGAGTCTAATAAGAGTTAACGTCCGATAAAGCAAACACTTTCAGCAATTAAACCTAAAATCGTCTCCCCAAAGTACGAGATTGGTCTCCCCAAAGTACGAGATTGGTCTCCCCAAAGTACGAGATTGGTCTCCCCAAAGTACGTGGCTCGTCTCTCCAAAGTACGGAGCAACTATCATGTCAGTTTAATATCAAATTGATATTAAACTGATTCCCTTTCTAGCTTTTCTAAAATCGCCTCAAGTAACCACGTATGGCGCGGGGTCTTTATGCGCCGAGCCTGTACGCTGACATCAACCTTTTGCAGCACGTCCTCCGGTAATCGAAGAATTACCGGCATGGCGTCTCTCTCCTTAGCTTGACCTTCGTTACTTCTGGCAACACTCCCGCCTTTGTTAATGAGGGCGTCCACATCAACAGGCTTTGCTGTGGTGCTAGATGATTGATTTGGCTTTCGTGAAATCGCCATTATGCTCCTACTCCTTTTGGTGGTGATATATCTTTGGTATCAAAAACATATCTATATAACATCAATACTTCTTCCGTAGCTTTCGGGTCTTGTGGCTTTAATTCCGTAACAGCTAACCCTTCGGCGGCAGCATTACTAAAAGCCTTTCGCGCTCCTAAAGGCGTCTCAATGAAGGAAAGGGAATTAGTATCCTTCAAAACTTCCGCCGCATCGTCGTTATCCTGCCCGCGTGAGTCGGCGCGATTGATAAAGGTGTAAGCCTGAAGATTAGGATTCGCGGTCTGCATTTCGCCAACTAAGGCAGAGACCTTTTCGAGCGTCCATACGTCGAAAGATCGCGGTACAAAGGGAACTAGCAGGAAATTGGCAATGGTGAGAGCTGCGCGCTGGCTCGTGGTATCGCGCCCGCCTGTGTCAATGATAATGTCCTCGTATTTGTTCGCAAGGCGCAAAGTCTCTGTCCGAACGGCTGCGCCGGTGAGTTTGATGCTTGTATAGCCTGCTCCCTCTGGGCGGCGCTCGTTCCGTATGATGGTGAAGTCGGTAGAGGTTTCTTGATCGTCTGCATCAATAAGCAGAATATCGTGACCTTCGGTACTCCGCATCACAGCTAGATTTGTCGCTACTGTGGTCTTGCCTGAGCCGCCCTTAATGCCACCTACAACTATTATCACGGAAACCTCCTGATATATAAATTTAGTATCAATCATATATCACATTGAAATCACGCATACAAGACTTAGTTCTTTAAGGTAGAGCTGAACATATTAGTTGTAGAGTTGACGAGCCGCTTAGTGTAGATTAAAAGGCAACTAAGTAGTAAAAATCTAAAAGGCAGATTTGCCGCTGTGCTCAAGGTAAAAGAAAGGCGGCTTCATATCTCAAACGAATAAGCAGAATAGATGGATAAGACTTTTATAGAGTTCTTCGCTGGAATTGGCCTTATACATGAAGCGCTTCGCCCGCTCAAATGGCGTGCGGTGCTTGCAAATGACAATTCTTCAAAGAAATTAAAAATCTATAAGGCCAACTATGGCAAGGTTCCGATTATCGAGGATGATATACGAAGTCTTGATGGTTTTGAATTGCCTCCCGCGCGGCTCGTCACAGCATCTTTCCCCTGCATAGATTTAAGCCAAGCGGGTAATAGAATGGGGATCAACGGAGAGCATAGCAGTATTGTATGGGCATTTCTTGAAAAGGTGGCTGATCTTCACCAAAGGGGATTGCCACCTGAATTTTTATTATTAGAAAATGTGCCGGGCTTACTTTATCTGCACGAAGGTAAGTCCATTGATATGCTGTTGAATCGAATCGCAGAGCTTGGCTATGCAATAGATGTTGTCCAAGTTGACGCTCGCCATTTTGTTCCACAGGCACGCAATAGAGTTTTCATCATTGGTGTGTTGGGCGCAGATCGGTTTGAAAGGCCGCGCTCAATTCCTGATACAAACATAAGACGTTATAGAGTTAAAGAGACTTATACTCGCAATCCTCATTTACCCTGGGTTTTTTTTGATTTTCCAGAACTGCCCCGCAGAAAAATGGCTCTGGCAGAGATCATAGAGCCATTGCCTGATGATGACACACGCTGGTTTGATAATGAGAAGATGGAATACTTTTGGAACCTGCTTGAGCATCATCATCGTGACCATCTTCAATCCATTGTTGACGACAAAAAAGATGCGCTGTTCTCGGCGGTTCGTAGATTGCGGAGAAGACGATTGCGAGAACAGATTTTCAATCTTCGGTTTGACGGTTTAGCAAGTTGCTTGCGAACCCCTAAGGGCGGCTCATCAACGCAGTTTGTTGTTGAGGTCGAACGTGGCAGCGTGAAAGTCAGAAAAATGTTGGGCGTAGAATATGGGCGACTTCAAGGAGTCAAAATCGCTCACGAGCCAACAGACTTCAAAGTAGAAGGCTCAGATAATGAAATTAAGTATGGCTTTGGCGATGCTGTTTGTGTGCCGGTCGTGCGTTGGGTCGCAGAGCACTCAATAGAAAAAGTTATCACTGGAGAAAAACCCACTGTAATTCAACCAACCTTTAATTTTGATTCGCTTCTTCTTCAAACTCAAGTAATATGATGACTGGCCTCACACAATTGCCAGATTTTAGCGGCTCCAAACACAAGAAAAAGATTGATGATTTGAGGCGCTTAACGGTGCTTGATCTTACTGCGTCGCAATATATCAACGGTCGTGACGCAGCGAGACTATTCGGCACTCTCTTAAAAGCTTATCGAGCCTCTATTGATGACGGTAAGTGGAATACAAAGCCGTTTCTTAAACAGTCCACAGAAGAAAATCGCCGATTCAATCTTGTGCTCGCGGCAATTTTCGATCTCGTCTCGAATATCGAATACTGTCATGCGCGATTAGTAAACTCTGATTGGATTTACTGCAATCGTCCTGATACTCCGCTCCCTCGCGTTTACTACGCTTTCCTTAAACAGTGTCCACGATGTTGCCTCGACTTAGGGCTTGGCGCTCGTATCTCCGGCGCTCAACATAAACCCTCTAGCCACCACATCGGAGAAATAACAACAACGCTTTCAGCATTGACGTTAAGCCTACTCGGATCATCAGCGCCTAAGCCTGTTAGAGTCGCAGTTATTAGCAAGCAATCGCATGATGTAGATGCAATCGCCTTTCGGGATGACCTTTTGGTGCTCTTTGAAATTAAAGCCTCGCCCATGGTGACTTTCCCGATGTGCTTTGATTTGAGCGCCGCGCTCAAGCAAGAAAAGAATGGAGAGGTTACAGATTATCCACAGCACAGCTTAATAGATGTGCAAATAGAGTATGAGAAACTGAATCTTTTTATTCCTCATAAAAATTGGATGATTCCTCTCGCTGGTAGCGGCGAAGCATCTTGGCCTTACGAGCCAGCCATTAGCTTCTTCTCCAATAGCTCAAACTTTTTAGACTATCTCGATGCGTGGTTAGAAATCTTTTACGCCTACGCCGTTCCAAAGAGTTTGAGAAGAGGGCGAGAGATTATTCTTGGCTATTTGGCAAATGGATGGGGTGATGAAATAGATTCAAACAAAACAAAGCCGGGCTTAGGTAGAACAGATGATATTAAGAAGGGCACTTATCAAATGCTCAAGTTTGGTGCTTACTACAATGACGATGATTTTAGCATTCCAGTAAAGAGTGTTCTTGTTGCGAATCTTGATCCTTTGTTCTTGCGCGCCGATTACTTAGACAAACTCATAGATGTGAGGTGGGCGAAAAAAGAGCGGTTCATTGAAGAGGAAACGGATAAAGGCAAACTCTGGATAGAAAGCCGTTATCTTCACGATCTCTATGAAGCAATCGTTGCTTTCAATGCTCCGCTCGTTAACGATCAAACGCTTGCAGACGTATTTGACTTCGCTGCCACTGATAAGGCGCTGCTCAACGGAAAGCTAGATGCGCTGCTATTGGAATGGTCTAACGCGTAAAGACCTGGTAGATGGTGATAACAAAATCCATAATAGGGCTTATCGGACGGACGTTATAGGCGTGGCAACTTCAGAAAATACTGCCGCGCTTTTGCATCTCTGCTGGTCGAGACGAGCGCAGTATAGATGACTGTGTTCTGAATATTCGAGTGTCCTAGCCAGTCTTGCAAAAAGCGAAGCTCTGCGCCCGCGTCCAACAATTGTGTAGCTATCGAGTGCTTCAATGCGTGAAAGTGACGCTTGTCTTTGGGGATCGCTGCTTCCTCTCCATAGCTTTTCATCAACACATCAAGCATCTGGCGGCTAATGGGGAGACCGCGCCGGGAAGGGAAGAGAATCGGGGAATCCGTGTCTCTGTTCTTAAGCCACGCCTTCAATACCCGTACCTCATCTGCCTGTAAGGGATGCTCGCCGGAAAGTGAGCCTTTCAGCCGGTGGAGCATGATTCTGAGCCGCTTGAGGTCGAGGTCGCTCACTCTAAGTAAACCGATCTCACTGGCTCTGAGTCCATGTCGGTAGGCTAGCAGGAAAATCGCCTTATCGCGTTTGTTGGTAATCTGCGCGAAAAGCCGCTTGGTTTCGTCGAGGGTCAAAAATTTGATGGTGTCAGTGCGGTGCGATTTTGCTTGCAGTCGCTCTGGTAGTGGTGATATTTTGCGGCTCGCAGTTACAGCGTTGGCTTTCTTTTTGGTGGCGGACAGCTTTGCTTTCATTTGCCTCAGCATAGCTCAAGCCATTGGTCACTTCAACCGTTTTGTCCAATAAACATCAATATTAAATACAAAAATCTCCCAAACCAGTTCAAAGAAAAGTGCTTTCATACGATGGTGTAATGAGCATTTATCAAATTCAAATATGGATGAAATATTTAAAGAGGCATATCGAATATTTTCCGAGTTAATTGGGTCGGGCATGTACATAATGCCGCCTGATAATAATTTTTTGTTCTATGAACAATATGACTTCTCGGAACTGATCAAGCATAGAGACAGTCAAACTCTTTTGATTGGACAATTCGAACCACCAAGACCAGATGGAAAACCACATATTTCAGGATATTCGTGTGCCAATAATTTGGAATTTAAAATTGATTTTGGTGACTCAGCTCATAAGACTGGTATTTTAGCTTTCTGTAACAGCGAAATCGATAAGCAACACCTGCCGCAGTATGAGGTGCAATCTGGCATTATGGTCAGACATCCAAGTCAACCTCCTTGGAACTGGTGGAAGAATTGCTCAAGAGATCAATTATTAGCCTACTCTGCGGGATGTTGGAGAGCTAAACAATACGATATTGTAAAGAGGTTATTAGACCAACACGAAAAACGAATAAACGCGCTAGGTTTCCCGTCATGCCAGAATTCAGATGATAACTGTCCCCAGACAGAAAAATTTATTGAAGGCACAAATATTCCGCTTGGGGGCGATATTTTAGACCCAACGCATATAATGTTTCTTCGGATATGTTCAGGTGACTCTAATGCGTATCTTGATCCCTTAGCACAATTTGCATTACAAATTGCAATTGAGGCGACTGATAAAGATGTAACCTTAGAAAAGAATCAACTTATACTTCAAGCGATTGTTTGCGGACGACTTGATTTATATGTTCAAGTCCATGACAACTACAAAGAGAACATCAGATATTATTGGAAAAGTAAACGTCAAGCCCAAATCGGCGAAGCGTTTATTAGAGTTATTGAGCAAGAATTAAAACGTTATTCGGGACAATTGCACACATCAATTCTTGGATTGCCGATTGAAACAATAAAATCTTTATTCAACATAAACTTCAAGGAACTTTTTAACGGTAATTTAGTTGAGTTAGAAAACTATATAAATCGAATATTTGTTGCATTCGGCAGTGATATGCAAAAAATCGGCAAAGAAATAGAAACGTATGTTTCAAATGCATTAAAAAATCCACTTTCGATCCTAAATATTCCATTTATGCCATTCAATCCAATTTCCAAATTGATAAATAATTTGTTTAACGGAACAGATTTAACAGAGGTGTATTCCCGACTAAATGAAATTCAGAAAGGAATTTTAGAGTTAAAGAATCTTTCTGAAAAGATAATTCAGGAAATTGCACAATTACCCGGAAAGACCGCTGAAGAAGTTGAGAAAAAACTCTACATTGGTGAAATTGACATTACAATTCAATCTTTCAATGTTAACAGTAAAGGTTTCGCGGATGAGGTCAACAAAAGTGGAATTCAAAAGGCTCGTGAATTTTATTCTCCGTGGCTCAATCCTCTCATTATTAAATTTTTAGAGAACATTATTCGTTATAAGAAATATGAAATAGAATATGCTGCCCTGCCCAACGTAATTAACTGCATGGCTATGCATATATCTTGTATCTCAATGGCTGGTGGTCCGCGATCATTAATAAAATCCACTCTTGAAGAAGTGTATAAACCTTGGATAAAGCGTGTTGTAGATGATACTTCTCCAAATTCACTAACGCAAAAAATCGACTTTTTAAAGGCTGAGCAAGAGAAGAATATTCATTACGTAAGGTCTCTCTATAATTTGACCTTTACAGTTGACAGCGAACACGGAATATACTTTTACCGTGACGTTCCTGACGAAACTCCACCGCCTGGGATGCAACCCAAATTTGTCCCAGGAAAACCAGTTTATTTTTTTACAGGAGGTTCCACTAATTACGGAATAAGCGGCAAAGTCAAAAAGAATGATTACGTTCTGGTTGAGTTGTATGACGATGAAAAAATAAATAACTTAAAACCGTTGGTTGAGCGAAATATTCTTCCCTCGTATTATTTTCCAAAACTGGTTGTTAAGAAAACAATAAGCGAGGAACCTTTTAATTTAGTTGGCAATACTGATCAACAACCCCCGGTTTTAACAACTGAGTTTGTACGTGACGAATTCGAAACGCATTACGCTATTAACCCGTATACAATTTGGAGCATTTGTAAACAAACACTTAATGTTGAATCTGACCCTTACCCCCATTTTTTTAATACCAATGAATTCATCACAAAATCTGGTAGCTTATTAGCTGTTGGGGAGAGTCTTATTAATCATGGCTTACTGCTCTCAGAGGGAAAACAAGCTTTAGAGAGAATTGATGAAATAATTAATTAATGCAATGAAATATTAGATAATTAATTCCATGTTGGAAATTGTTGCGTTGCTACTACTAACCTGATTTGAGTGAAATTCCATTGCCCTTAGACAGCGAATATACATTCTCAATCTGAATTTAATAACCCCTTGATTTTAAAGTGTAGCGAGAGGTGTGCAAAAACTAGGCTTTTTGGGCATTTCTTTGTATTAGACAAAATAACCCTTTTGACCAATAAGTATATGTACATGCAGCGAGTTCTCAAGGGTTTCGAGAACGCCAGTGGTATGAAATTTCAACTGTAATGTCTAATCAAGACATTGCAGGAATTATCGGACGGACTTTTATAGTTGTTGAGCTTCATTATCTTTCCCTCCCTCGCATTATAACTGGTGGCTCTGCTGGCGATTCAACAGCAGTGTCATCTTCTGTTTCGTCTGGCGGCGGCGGTGGCTCATCGTTCGCTGCGGCGCGGGCGGCTCGTATCGCGGCGACGCCTTCACGGCGCTCGGCGGCGGTTGGAGGCAACCGATTCTTTCTGTTCCATTCGCGGTTATCGGCTTCTTCCCACTGAGCTAGATATTGGTATTCGTCAACTTGGTATTCAACCTTAGCCAAGTATGCCGAACTGAAACACTCTATCCGCCAACTCGTAATTTTGGCTTCGTCCTGTCCTGGAGCAAGCAATTGCGTAAAATCAAAATCTGTCTGCCCGTTTACACGAGCGCGTAGCTGATAGATGCTCTCCAAATAAGCTTTTCGTTTTTTGTACTTAATTTCGTATTCGTTAGCCATTATTTAATCACTCCCTTATTTTGATCTGCTCTATCAACCGCCGATCTGTGCGTTCGATCCAGCCGCGCAATTGTTTGTTGTAACTCTCGGCTTTTCTCAAACGTATTTCTAGATTCTCGTTCGACAGTTGCAGTAGTTCGTTCGCTTTCATCAATCCGCGTATGCGTTGTTGTAACAACTCGTTCAATTTCTCTAACTCCGCTTTGGTCATTGCCGGCATTCCTAATTTCTCGCTGCTGATACTCGCTACGAGTTAGTCTTTTTCGATTGTGGCGCAATGGTGATGTAGGCTGCTCTCCGCGTGCTAATGCCTGCTTGAAAACTCTTGTTGCTTCTTTCTTTTCTATGTGGTCTGTCTCATATTTTTCCCCATATTGCTTTCCATAAATGCGCGCCCATCGCTCATCAAGCCTCTCGTAAATGTGGTTTGACAGTTGGATTTTTCGGTCGTCAAGCTGTCTGGCATCAAGCCAAATGTGGCAATGCGTGTGCTCCGTGTCTCGGTGACAACTAATAGCGGCGCGGGCATGCGGGAAATTCTCCTTTAGAAACTGTGCCGCCATACTAATAGCTATCCCCGTTCCTTCTTTACGGTCAAAACTCAATAGGCAACTGTAGTAGGTTCGCGGGATACCTCTACCGCGCTGCGTCCGGCATTGTTCCTCGTCTAACCTTCCTTCAACAAACGAAAGGAACCGCGTTCGTACTTCCCGATAGTCAATGCCTTTTATGTCAGGGAGATTATGAAAATATAGGTTACAGGCGTCACCCAACGTTGCACTTTCACGAGTAATGTAAGCGGCATGTTTCAGCGATATTTTCGGTGATCTTGGTGCTGTGAATTTACAGATAACTGCGGTCACGACTTCAACCTTTTTTTTACTATGAAAATGGCTCGGTCAATCACTCTGGCTGTGGCGACGGCATGCATGGCTGAAAGGCTCGTCATAATTTCATCGTCTGAAGGCGGCGCACAGCCGGTCAACGCGCTGGTGTGCAGATGGTGTGCGATTTGATTCACGTTGTTGCTCGCAAATCGAAGCTCGTGCAACTCGGCTCGTTTGATTTCCCGCTCATCGGCACTCGCCGGGGCCTTGCCGTCTACCACATAACGCACTACATACCGGCTCGTGCTCAACCCGGTCGTGGCAGCAAGTTTATTTATGCATTCATGCTCTCCGCCGGTTACTCGGAGCAGGATTCCCCTGTCGTATAAGACTCTTCTCATAGAATCTGGCTTTGCCGGTCGTCAACTTGCGTCAAGCAAGTTGCCGGTAAACCGCTAGCGGTTTACGTAACCGGCATTTCCTCACACAGAGAGACTTCGCAATAGGGATGCCAAAGATCGAGGAGCTGAATTTATGAGTAAAATTAGGAGAAAGAGGAAGATAGGAGTATAGAACGGGGGCACCCGAGGCGGGCACCGCTACTTAAAACAGGGCACCCGAGCATCTCAGAAGCGATTGCCATTTTAGGGGTTCCATTTTTCAAAGCTTGGCTCGTTGAAATAATCTCTGAACCGCTCAAGCTGGCTCTGCTCATCGTTGAAAACTCGTATCAGGATTTTCTTTGCTTGCCCTTTGCTCATGGGGTCTCGTTCTAGCTCGACTCGCTTGGCTGCGGTGTCGGCTAAAAACGCTTTGTAAGACTCTGGCTGCCTTTTCTCGGTCTGCCCTGCCCTGCCCCTTAAAAAATCAAAATAGGCGGCTCTGCGCGCTTCCTCGTCGCGCTGGCGTGCGTCGTGGGCTTCCCTCTTGGCTTGTGCCTTCTTGACTTTTTCCTCTTTGGCTTGGGCTTCTGTGAGGGCTTCCGGTAGCTGGTGGCTCTCCTTGATGGCGACGATGAGCCACGAGGCGAGGTCACGGACTTTGTTTAGGTTGCGGTGCGGCAAGGCGCGTAGCTGAAGCTCGACCGATTTCCGGTAGTCCCTCACTAGCTCGCTGGCGGTCGCCTCTGCGATGTGAAAGTTCATTAGCTTGGTTACGAGTGGGTCAAGCTCTTGCGGCTCTGGCTCGCGGACGATCTGCGCCGGTGGCAGTGGCTCCGGCTCGGTCATGGCGGGCAGTAGCGGCGTGGTTGTTTGCTTCGGTCGCTGCATCGCGCGGGGCTTGGTCGCTTCCCGAAATTCTGCCTTTGCTCTGCGTCCGGGCGTGTAGAACATTATCCAGTCGGGTTCTCCGCTCTCGGCTCGCTGCTCCTGCTGAAACTCGACCTTTGCCAAGTAACCGGATTTCAGGTGCGGCGCGTGAACCTTGTACATCTGCTTTTTGACGTGCTCGTAATCAAAATAACGGATTTGAGGGGCGCGAGTGCAAAAGTAGGAATAAAGCATCTTGGCGCGTGGGCGCTCGTTCCTGAGCGTGGCAAACATCTGAAAACTTAGCAACTCATAGAATCGGCGGGGCGCGGGCGGAAGTTCTCGCAAGTAATCGTAGTCGAGGGGTCTGGTCTGAGCGTCGTTTAGCACTTTCATGTAAACGTCATTCAAAATCAGATAGACCGCATCGGCTTTGCTGCCGTCTGGGAATCTCTCGCCTGTGAAAATAGCGCTGTATCGTGTGAATCCTGCCTCAAAGCTTCGGTCTGTTCCTTCGTTCCCTTTGTAGCTGGTTTTAGCAGTAATAAAAGCACTCGCGTTTTGATAGATGGCTCTCTTGAGGTCGTTTGTGTTCTTTCCGCTTGCTGGTATTCCTAGCTTTCGGCAAATTTCGCTGAGACTTCCTAACTTAACTATCTTAGGGATCGTTGGTCTTTCGTCGTCAATTCTCCGATTAACGATGAGAGTATCAACCTTGTAT
>MWWG01000168.1_pt1 | contig 11005 bp, 16 predicted proteins | sample 1047331 | NCBI WGS metagenome assembly MWWG01 (sample SAMN06349968, study PRJNA376086) | soil metagenome | isolation source: MG6-4 sample Antarctic (ecotone) soil | place: Antarctica | collected 2015-01-13 | reverse complement strand
GCCGTCATAAAGCCGAATTGCTGCAGTTGCTTGACCTGGAGAACCGATCCCACGAGTACTCCGAAGTGCCGCCGATTCCACCGGCTGACGGCCTACAGCGGCGCGGCGCGTTCATCATGCCGACGCTCGAAACCTTGCCCGCTTATGCCGCTCACTTTGAAGCGAAATCAACTTCCACATTTGTGGAAGTTGACCCGCAAACCGAACTCATCCGCCGCCTGGCCGCAAAAGTGACAGCCGATGAACTTTTGGCCGCGCATCGCACAATCAAGCCGACACTCAAAAAGCAACTGAGCGCAACCGACCTTCACGAGCTGGCTTTAACGCTGGCATACGCTGCCAAGCGCGAGAAATCGCTCAGGCGCGACGTTTACCGACCGGCGCGCGAATTCTACCCCGCCGACGTTTATCAGCCTGCAAAGGCAGAAGAGACGCCTAAGAAGTGAGGCAACTAATGCAATGTATAAGGCGCAAGCGCCCCGACGTATTGATCCGGATCGAACAGCGGATGAGATGTATAGAAGGAAAAGCCAAAGCCAAAAAGGAGAAGCTACTAATGACTGAGACAACTAATGCAACGCAACTACTGAGCGCCCGCGAACTGGCCGGAGTACTCGGCTTGTGCGCTGACAGTGTGAGACGCGCGGCCAAAGCGGGCGCGATTCCACATCTTCGCGCAGGCGGCGTCTTGCGGTTCAATGCCGAACACGTCGCACAAATCACACGCGACGGCTTCCATGTGCCGCGCAAAACGAACTAACACAACGATTGAAATTTACAGGAGACAAACCGATGAGTACCACCAAACCGATTGAAGATACCCGCGCCACAGAGCGCCAAGAGCAACTGAAGGATGTTCACGCGGGCGGCACCGGACACGTCGTAACGTCTGAGGCTTCGCACGCCACAGCCGCACGCCTGGCAAGTGGCTATAGCGCGAATGAACAGCGCGCCCGCGATGAACGGGTCACGGCGCGCAAGAATGAGAGAGACGAGCTTGCTGCACGCTTTAAAGAAAACCCGCAACTGGAAGCCGTTCTCGCGTTGCGCGAATCTTCACCACGCGACTTCGACAGCATGAACGTGGGTGCGATGAGGATGTCCATCGCGATGTACGAGAAGGATAGGCACGCGTTCAAAAAAACCGGCGAATTTTCAAAAGAAGCCCTGGACGCACTGAGACAAAAAGTCGACCTGGAGCAGCAGCTTGCAGAATTGGAAGCGATTGCTCAGGGCGGCGCGCCCGATAGCACGTGAGACAGTTAAGAGCACGAAACCGAACTTAAAACACCTGGAGAGAATCACTAATGAAAACTCAAAATACCGCAAAGCCCATAGATGAAATGAGCGCCGCCGAACTACAAACCGCGCTTGAAAGCACCCAGGCGCAAATCGCCGCCGATGAACGCGAGTACGCTTCGCTCCAGGCACGCATGATAGCCGCCGCCGAAGATGGCCTTAGCGAAGAATGGACACGGCTTCACGGCTTGCACAACACGCTACCCACCAAAATCACCGGCGCTAATTTGCGCTTGTTGTCGATCCGAATTTTGCTCAAGGAAAAGCAGCTCGAAGAGGCTCAGGCCGACATGGACACCACCGGCAAACCGCTCGAAGAACTCCGCGAGAAAGCCGACGCCGCTAAAAAAGAATACGACGAGGCGCAGTGGGCAAATCAGGATACATACCACCGTCGTAATGACACGCGAAAGCAACTGGCAGCGCTTCGATACGAACGCGAAAATTTGCAAGCAGCCGCCGCAAAATCGGCCATGCCGCAAAGCAAACCGCTATTGCACGCCGCTTAAAGAACGTCCATGTCCCAGACCTGCACAATCTGCACCCACCCCGACCGCAAGGCCATTGAATCGGCTCTTGTGGCGGGCGTGGGTGTGCGTGTCATCGCGTCCCGCTTCGTCCCGCTTACCCGCTCATCAATCCAACGCCATAAGGAGGATCACTTGCCGTCACGATTAGCCAAAGCCCAGGACGCCCGCGAAAGCGCGAACGCGGACGAATTACTGCGCCAGGTCAAAGGGTTGCAGGGTAAAGCTGCTTCGCTTTTGTTGCAGGCTGAAAAGGCGGGCGATCTCAAAACGGCACTGGCCGGCGTAAGAGAATCGCGGGGCTGTATCGAACTCCTGGCCAAGCTGATGGGCGAATTAGATGAGCGCCCACAGTTCAACGTCATCATCAATCCGCAATGGATCGAACTGCGCGCCGTGATCGTGCAGGCACTTGAACCTTACCCCGACGCCGGGAAAGCCGTGGCAGCGGCCTTAAATGGAGCGCCCTCATGATTGCCGCCGATCTGGCCTTCGCGCTGGACCCGCCGCGCCTGATGGCCGCCGGTGGGATAACGCCTGACCCGTGGCAGCGCGATCTACTGCGATCACAGGGCAAGCGACATCTGCTTTTATGCACGCGCCAGGCGGGTAAGAGCACCACCACGGCAGCGCTCGCCTTATGGGAGGCGCTTTATCGTGCGCCCGCGCTGATCCTGCTTTTGTCGCCGTCTCTGAGGCAATCCCAGGAATTATTTAAGAAGGTCGTGGACTTCTACCATGCCATCGGCGGCCCCATCCCTGTGGCCGAGGAATCGGCGTTGCGGCTGTCTTTGGTCAATGGCTCGCGCATCATCGCCTTACCGGGCACTGAGGCCACCATACGAGGCTATAGCGGCGTGCGGCTGCTGGTCATCGATGAAGCCTCGCGCGTTGATGATGGTTTGTATTACAGCGTGCGCCCGATGCTTGCCGTTTCGGGCGGGCGCCTGGTTGCGCTCACCACGCCGTTTGGAAAGCGCGGTTTTTTCTTTGACGCCTGGGAGAATGGCGGCCCGGAATGGGAGCGTGTGAAGGTAACGGCGCATGACTGCCCGCGCATTTCCCCTGAGTTCCTGGAAGAAGAGCGCGCCGCGTCCGGCGATTGGTGGTTTTCGCAGGAGTACTTATGCGAGTTTCGTGATACGGTCGATCAGGTCTTTGCCACCGACTTGATCCTCAAAGCGATGAACGACGACACCCCGCAGTTATTCGGCGGGCAATCTATTTTCGGAAAACTCTAATGAAAGAATTCTTTATCGGCCTCGATCTGGGGCAAGCGCAGGACCCGACCGCCGTCGCCATACTGGAGCGCATCCCTGTAAAGCTCCCACCTGGCACGCACCCGTCACGCGATGTTTATCGCTACCAGTGCGAGCACATCGAACGATTGCCGTTGGGGACGCGATACCCCGACATCGTGGACTTCACGGCCAAACTGCTGCAATGGCCTGAGATAAAGCAGAACGAGAGTACTCTCGTGATTGACGCGACAGGCGTCGGCGCGCCGGTTGCGGATCTCTTCACCCAGGCGCGCATCCCTTTTACAGGCGTCATCATCACGGGCGGCGATACGGTCAATCGCGAGGGCAGTATGTACCGGGTTCCCAAGCGCATCCTCGTTTCCACGCTGCAGGTGATACTCCAGGGGGAACGCCTCGACATCGCGCCACACTCCGAACGCGAGGCGCTTTTAGCCGAGATGCAAAACTTCCGCGTTAGCGTTACCGAAGCGGCCAACGATACCTACGGCGGGCGCAGTGGAACTCACGATGATATGGTTTTAGCCGTCGCGCTGGCAGCCTGGATAGGCGAACGCGGTAGAGGGGCGCGGGTTTACTCGTTTTGAGCGCTAATCGCGAGTACTCCATACTTCCCGATTCGTTAAGTATGGAACGCACCACCCACCCACACCCGCACGGGTTAGACCTCACTTGCCGAATCGGCAAGTGAGCACCCTGACTTCCACACTGTAGGACTTCAAACCCGAACTGACTTAACTTCTACTCAATTTGAGTAGAAGTGAGACTTCCACACTGCTTGACCTAAAACCGACAATAGATTTAATAGGGGTGAAGAATCTTCACCCCTATGTTTCACCTTCACACTGCTTGACCTTAAACAAGGGCAAGCGTAACAGCATCACCGATGCAGTGGCCGCAGTTTCACCTTCACACTGCTTGACCTTAAACTATGCCACCGCGTTTTTGAAGGGCGCGCTCACTAATTGTTTCACCTTCACACTGCTTGACCTTAAACCCACCCACGCTCACGGGTTTTACCTGGACTTTGTCAGAAATCTGACAAATGTCCGCTCCCACACGCTCACGGGTTTTACTTAGATTCAGTTCTAACATTTGTTAGAACTGAAATTGCTCCCACACGCTCACGGGTTTTACACTTCGCGCGGGTAGCGATTCACTTTTTGCGCCTACAATGCCCCACCACAAGCCACGATAACCGCTCGGTTATATAGGTTTTCTCACTTCCTAAAAAAGGAAGTGAGCCACCACCGTCGCCTTGACGGGTAAAGAGACGGGAGTACTCACAGCGTCGCGCCGTGGCCGGCACTGCGCGAAAAGCGCCCGAACTCCACACTGCAGCAGTTGAAACTCGGCAAGGCATTTTGTTTTGATGAACGCCACGCTGCCGCCCGAACTCCACACTGCAGCAGTTGAAACCCACCCCCCGAGTACTCCTTTTACATATTGTGAACAAACCTTCACATAAGAAAGAAACACACAGCCAGGCGGCGCTTGAAGAGCTGGCAGGCCAATCAGAAGTCACGCGCGTTGGGAAATCACAGCTCCCGTTATGATAATGGGTTATCAACAAGTTTACGAATAGGCGCGGTAGGAATCGAACCTACAACCCAGGCATTATGAGTGCCTTGCTCTAACCCTTGAGCTACGCGCCCGACGGCCCCGCGCTTATCCATCACGCGGGGCGCACTGCCCTACTGCACCGGCTTCTCCTGATCCTCGTAGCGCTCTTCCATGAACCACTGCCACAGCACGTTTATTTCGGAACCGTCGCACGATTCAATCTGCAAAGTTTCCTGGCCACCGCCCCAATTTCCGGCGCGCTTGTAATACACGTCCAGCAACGCCATTTTGCGTTTTGCCTTCAGCAAGGCGAGCGAAGTGATCGCGAATTCCAGGACGACCAAAGGCACATCGGCGGGCGTCGGCGCCAACTCCAATCCGGTGCGCGCAAATGGCTCACAGGCCAGGGCATGATGCTCGTTGCCTATGATCTGGCTTTCAACCTTTTGGCGCGTTTCAATGACCCAGGTGTGGAACTCCGACATCATCACCGCGCGATCATACTCAGCGCTATAAGCCCAGCGCTCCCAGGTCATCTTTGCCCCGGCCTCGCTTTTTGCAAATTCCGTTTTCCAATTGACTTTCGTGTTCATGTTAAAATCTCCTTTGGTTGTTGCTTGTTGTTTGTGGGGGCTCATATCGGGGCGGCTACCCTGATATGAGCCCGTTTCCTTTTCAGGCGTAGTGCAGCCGATCATCGCGCGAGAACATCGCCTCATCGCTATCATCGAAGCCATCCCACTGGATCGGCTCATAGCCCGCGAATTCATCGACAAAGACCGGCATAACGCCCCAGCGCCCAGCGGCGATCTCCCCGGCCCGCCACTGCTCCATTTCCGCATACGCTTCCTGCTTGCACGCTTCGTCATCGTGACCCAGGTCACGGCAGCCGCAGCACGAGCACGCATACGAAGCGATAAACAAAACTTCCTGACTCATCAACTGCGCATCGTTGCGGACTTCCATCCATTGTTGAACTGACATTGCACAACTCCTGTTAATTGGATTTAGAACGGCCTCTCAGGCTAATTCAGCCTCTTGCAACATCTTCTCGGCGCTGGCATCGCGCCGGTTCAATTCGCTGCTGATCATGAGCGCGCATTCCATCGTGCGCATCGAGGGGCACGCTTGCCCTTCGTAATAATCCGCCAGGGAAAACAATTCGCTGTTTTCCTTCGTGGCCAATCCCATCTTGTAATCATCTTCCCAGCTCCAAACTCGTTTCTTCGTTGCCATTTTCTAATCTCCTTTACGATAAGATACAACAAGTATACCATTTCGTATAGGCGTGTCAATACCCTATGGAGAAATAATTTGCTTTTCTTTTACGCTATGGTATAGTTTATGGCGAGGTGAAAATATGCCAGTAGAAATAATGGGTGTGACGCTATACAACTTGCGCGAAGTTGGCGAGAAGTTGGGTGTCAGCTATCTGACCGCAAAGACATATCACAAGAACGGGCGCTTCCAGGGGCAGCGAATAGGCCGCTCGATCATGGTGACAGAAGAAGAATTGGAACGCTTTGTTCGTGGTGAGAAGCGCGAAGAGGTGCCAGTGTGAGTACTCGCGTGTCTTTAGAGCAGAGCGTTATCGCGTGTCTCAACGAAGCAGGTTTCCCCGATGTGGTTTTAGGCGAGCGCGCGTGCCGAAGACCCAGCAAGGCAGATTTGCAGCTATTAGAGCCAGACGAGCACGAGGATTTTTATGTATTCCCCTCGTTTTCGGTTGCGTACTGGCGCGTATGCTTAGATGTTTACGAGGCGCGGCGCAAAGCCGCGCAATGCTTGCTTGATGCAGGGTTCAGAAATTTTCATTCTGAAATAAAAATTGCGGCTCATCATTCTGAATATTTTCCTGCGGAACATACACCGGACGATATGAACGCTTGGCTAAGTATTGAATTTCTGAATGGGATTTGGCGCTATACGCCGGAGGAAATAGCAAAGAACTTAGCCCAAGGCGAACAGGCGCGAGCAAAGCACAAAGAAAGCCAGGAACGCGCCAAGACTAAGCGGGAGATCAAAAGTCTCGACAAAGCTTTGCGCAAAGTCGGCTTGATTGATTGAAGTCTCGTCATCATGAGTACTCCAGGTTCGCCCGAATACTTGACCGTCTCACAATACGCCGCGCTTATCGGTGTGAGTGAGAAAACCGCTCGCAAGCGTATCAGTCGCGGCGATGTGAAAGCCGCTCGTGTGGCCTTGCCTGGTGGTGGTTGGTCGTGGCACGTTTACCCTGAGCGGTTGGAAGCGGTTGGCAATCGGTTGGAAGTGCAAAACGAGAGTGAGAGCGACCAAACCAATGATCGGTTGGAAAGCGTGACGGAAGCGGTTGGCACACTTCCAACCGCCAAAGTTCCAACCGTTCCAACCGATGCAATGGCGGAACTTTTGGCACAGTCACGCGAAGAGATTCTCTTTCTTCGCGGTTTGGTCGAGCAGCGCGACCGTGACGCCGCCGAACTTCGCGCGGCACTTCGCAAAACGCTTGACGCGATGCCTTTAGCAATCACGGCGGGCAATGAAAGCGCAGCGATAGAAGCCGCTACAGCGCCCGAAAATGTCCAGGTGAAAGCAACCACGCTGACGGCCAAACAAAGCCCGCAACGTGGCGCAACGGCGCGAAAACTGACGGCCTGGCAAAAAGTCATAATGCGAATAATCGGCGCAAGGTGAAATTATGAAAATTCAATACCCTGAAAATGAGGCACTTTTCGGAACCGACCATGACGGCGAAAAGCGATGGTTTTGCTGGCGCTTGCCACACGGGTGCCGTGGCAAGTTGGCGCACGTAGTTCAAAGCAGCGTTGAACAATACGGTTTTGATTGCCCAATGGTGGAAATTGATACTCAGTTCCATTTCGTTGAGGGGGCGTGGCGCCTAAATCGGCGCGGCAAGTCACGCGAGCACATTGCAAAATTATGGCGCGCCGCTCAAAGGAATGAGCAGCTGACCAGAATGGAGAAGATACAGTGCAATGCAAAATCAATAGCAAGGGCAAGCCAACCTCACAGGCTTGTCACGCATGGAAGAGGGATGCCATTGCCCACAAGAATCGAATGTCGGGCTTGTGGCGCGATGAATCGGATACCGGCGCCGCACGGTCCGATAGAAGTACGCGCGGGCGCGGTTTTGCCGACTTGCACGGATAAACGCGCATGAATTATACTCTGCTATCAGACGTGAAAAACCAGGCACAGAGCGACCCACAGCTACAGAGTGATGGCGCGATACGGATAAACCACCGGATTCGCACCGCTCCCGCTCGCGTGTCTTTTAACAACTCAATAAAATCAGTAAAGCCGCGAACGGAGCAAAACCCGTTCGCGGCTTTTTGTTTATTCCGAATAAGGAGCCGCGAGAAAATGAAGTAACAGAAAACAAGCCGCAAAAATCTAAATAGCGAACTGCCCCAGAAGTTGCAATGCCCCCGGCGGATAAACCGGAGGCAGAGCGGGAGGCGGCGAGCACCGGAGAGAAATTCCGATGTCAAACCAAAGTATAGCAAACGGCGCGCAAGGTCAAGCGCTCACCAATGGCACGCAACCCGACGCACTCGACGGCGCATTTTTGCGCTCTTCGTCCAACGGCCACAGTAACGGCTACCCGGACATTCTCACACCGCAACTCGAAAGCGGAGTACTCGCGCCCCATCACCGCGCCCAGCTTGAAAACGAATCGGCCATCAGCGCCGATGCCATCCAAGCGCGCGAGTACTTTACCCAAACCGACAAGCAATCCCTAAAGCTCCTGGGCTTCGCTCCTGGGCAGTGTCTCGGCGGCCTTGTGATTCCGCTTTACGATTGGCAAGGTGTGCGCGCTGGATATGCGCTTCGCCCTGATATTGCGCGCAACGGCTCCAACGGCAAGCCGATTAAATACGAGCTTCCTAAAGGCGCGGCGCCGGTACTCGACGTCGCGCCATTGACCGCCGGCGATATCGGCGTCCCGACAAAGCCGCTACTCATCACCGAAGGCGCGAAAAAGGCCGACAGCGCCGCAGCGCGCGGCTTGTGCGCGATCAATCTCAACGGCGTATACGGCTTTCGTGGCCGCAATCTACAAGGCGGCATCACCGCGCTTCCCGACTGGGAAAACATCGCGCTCAATGGCCGCGCCGTCTACATCGCTTTTGATTCCGACGTGGCAACCAAGCCGCAAGTAGAAAGTGCCATGCAAAGGCTCGCGGCTTTTCTCAAAGCTCGCGGCGCGCTTGTGAAAATCGCCTATTTGCTCGAAGGTGAAGGCGGCGAAAAAATCGGCTTGGATGATTTCTTTGCGCGTGGCGGCACCGTTGCCGATTTCTTCAATCTGGGACGCGACCTTGCTTCTATCGAGGAAACACGCACCAAAAAGAAGCAAGCCAAAAACGAAGAAGTCCTCACGCAACTTAAAGCCGACGGCTTGCCGATTATTGAAACGTGCGGGCGTCAACAGGCCGATGAGCTGCGCGACCTGAGTGCAGCGATAGATCGCTACAACGCGAGTACTCCGCGCCTTTTTCGAGGCACCGGCGGGCTGGGATTAGTGCGAATCGAAGAGGAAACCGCTGGCCAACCGCGCGTGAAAATCGCACAGCGCGACGCTGTAAAAGGCATTGCAGGCGACGTGGCGCGGTGGATAAGCACAAGCGATCGCGAAGGCGTTCGCAACGTCGCGCCGCCGCGTGACTTGTGCGACGTCTATCTCGCCATGCCCGAATCGTGGCGCGGCGTGCCGGTTCTCGAAGGCACCGCGAGCGCGCCGTTCTTTGCCGATGACGGCACACTCTGCTCGACCGATGGCTATCACCGCGCCGCGCGGACTTGGCTATCATTGCCGGCAAATTTCGAGTTACCCGACACAACGCCCACATCCGAAAACATCGAAGTCGCCAAAACTTTGATACTGGGTACTCTGCTGGGCGAAGTCGCTTTCGCTGATAAAGCGTCGCGCGCTCATGCCGTCGCTCAGATGATTTTGCCTTTTGTGCGCCGCCTGATTGACGGTGCGACGCCGTTGCATTTGTGGAGCGCGCCGCTTCGCGGATCGGGCAAAAGTGTCGGGGCGAGTATTTGCATCATGCCATTTACGACGCCGACGCCGACACCCGAAAAATCATCACCTGAAGAATGGCGAAAATCTCTTCTCTGTGAACTTGTTACCGGGCCATCTCATATTTTTATGGATAACGTAAAGGGGGGGCTCAATTCATCTGCGCTTGACCTGGCCGTGACCGAGGGCAGTATCCGCGACCGCTTGACCGGCACCGGCGAAGTCATCACCGCGCGCATTAAATGTGTTTGGGTAGCCACCGCCAACAACGCCGAATTGACAGAGGATGCCGCAGCGCGCACGCTTGTTATCCGGCTTGATCCCAACACCGAAAACCCCGATTGCCGCGAATTTCACAGCGACCCGAAAGCCTTCATCAAAGAAAACCGCGCGCTTGTGTGTGGCGCGATTCTAACGCTTGTGCGCGCTTGGCAAGCCGCTGGCGCGCCTAAGTACTCCGGGCCGCATCGCTGGCGCTTCCCACAGTGGCAAGCCGTTATCGGCGGTATTCTCGAAGCCAATGGTATCGGCAGCTTTTTGGACAATCTCGAATCGGAGCGCGCGGCCTTAAACACCGGCGGCGATGATTGGTCAGAATTCGTCTCGCTGTGGCACGAAACCCACGGCGAAGATTTTGTTACCGCCGATGAGCTTTTGCCGATTGCGGATAAAGTTCCTGGCGTCGCGGCGACGCTCGAAAAATCCGAAGGCACTCAGCGAGCGCAAAAGCTCATGCGTTTCGTAAGGCACCGGCGCGACCGGATTTACGGCGAATTAAAAATCACCGCTGGGCCTCTTCTCAAAAGAAAAGTGTCTTTTCGATTACTCGCCAAATCACCAGACATACAGAGTACGCAGAGTACGCAGAATGATTCCTATAACGCGCAAATCGTGACAAATTTTCACGAATTAGAAACCGATAGAACGCCAAAACGCGAAAATAATGCACCGATAGCGCCCTATACGAATGATCCTGCGTACTCTGCGTACTCTGTCGGTTTGCCGACAACTGAGCTTGAAGAGGTGGGATTATGACTGCACCCGCACTTTTGGAGAGCTTGAAAGCGCACGGCGTGACGGTAGCGAGCAACGGCGACCGGCTGAAATTGGCCGCGCCGCCTGGAGTACTCAAGCCGCGTGTCCTCGACCTTGCGCGCCGTCATAAAGCCGAATTGCTGCAGTTGCTTGACCTGGAGAACCGATCCCACGAGTACTCCGAAGTGCCGCCGATTCCACCGGCTGACGGCCTACAGCGGCGCGGCGCGTTCATCATGCCGACGCGCGAAACCTTGCCCGCTTATGCCGCTCACTTTGAAGCGAAA
>MWWG01000167.1_pt1 | contig 11032 bp, 11 predicted proteins | sample 1047331 | NCBI WGS metagenome assembly MWWG01 (sample SAMN06349968, study PRJNA376086) | soil metagenome | isolation source: MG6-4 sample Antarctic (ecotone) soil | place: Antarctica | collected 2015-01-13 | reverse complement strand
GCAGCAGGCGCATATCGTATTGCAAAAGGGTTTAAAGAAGGCGTATCCGTTGGGTCAACAGAGGATAAGGGCGATCTATTTGAAGGTCTCGTAGCGCGTTCGCGCTCTGGTGCCGTCGGTACTTATGGCAACGTTGGTGTCGACGACTACGACCGCTTAGATGCCTATGCTCGCACTCTTGTCGTCTCCGGGCGCTCTTCCTCGAATTAAAAAATTTGATCGTTGATGCTTGGATTCTTGGTATCAATGGAATTTGATTTTTTGATCCTTGGCATTTTCGAAATTTTTTTCTTTGTTCCGAACGTTTGATTCGGTAGACTAATCACATCTTGGTAATGTAGAGGCGCTCACGGGTTCCTCTCCCGAGGTTGGCTCCCACAGTAGCGTTTGTGAAAATATTTTTTCATGGCGAGAAGACTAAATATCAAGAGCTCTTCGTACACTTGTTCGAGGTAAATTTAGTTGCCTCGCAATTTCAGACTTTGAGAGCCCTTTTTTAAAGAGCTTTTGAATCTCAAGACCTTTAAGGCTTGAAGTTTTTGGTCGTCCTCCGATTCTTCCTTCAGATCGAGCATAAGAGAGACCAGCTTTTACGCGCTCCTTTAATAGCTCTCTTTCAAACTCTGCAAACACGGAAAGAAAACCGACCATCGCTCTACCTGATGGAGTGGTAAGATCAATTGCTTCCGTAAGAGAAACAAATGTAACGCCAATTTCAGAGAGCTCTCTTAACGTGCCGATAAGATCGGGTAGAGATCTTCCCCAGCGGTCTAACTTCCAAACAATTACGCCGTCAATATCACGACGACGCGCTGCGCGAAGTAACTCTTCGCGCTTTGGGCGATCGCTCGCACCAGATCCAACATCTTTAATCTCTAAAGCGATTTTCCACTTCCTACTCTTGGCATATTTTCGCATCGCCTCTAGTTGGAGCTTTAGAGTCTGCTGATCATGGGTTGATACCCTTGCATAGAGCCCTACACGCATAAAACACCCCTGGCCAAAAACCTCTATAAAAAGAGGAGTTAAATATCTAGGAAAACCGGGGGTATTTTAGCCTTAAAAAGAGACTGGCCGAAACCTAGTGTTTTTGGCCAGTTACCGTCTCTACCAGAATCTGCATTCTACTTTAGTATTTACAACTTTGCGTCGATATGCTAGATATGGCATAATATGAAAGAAAGCCTGAAACCACTTCGGTGGATAAGTTCGAGTTATAAAGATCTCGTTGATCTGCCTGATGAAGTTAGAAGGTTTATGGGGTTTGCGTTAGACCAAGCTCAAAGAGGTGGAAAGCATCCTGATGCAAAACCTCTGAAAGGGTTTGGTGGTGCAGGGACACTTGAGATCGTTGACGACTTTGACGGAGATACGTATCGAGGAGTTTATACCGTTAAGTTTGAAGGTGTGGTGTATGTACTCCACGTTTTTCAGAAGAAGTCCAAAAGTGGGATCGCAACACCAAAGCAAGAGATCGATCTTGTGAAGAGTCGCTTAAAACTTGCTGAGGAAGATTATAAAGAGTGGAAAGTATCTATTTCAAAAAGGTTAAAACGATGAAAAATAAATCAAAGAATGAAGTTCACGAAACTAAGGGCAATGTATTTGCTGATCTAGGTCTTGAAAATTCAGAAGATCTTCATGCGAAATCTGGATTAGTGTTTCGTATCGCTCAAATTCTAGAAAAAAGAAAATTAACTCAAATGCAAGCTGCTGCTATTTTAGATATCGACCAACCTAAAATATCAAACCTTCTTAGAGGTCGCCTTGATGGATTTTCTACAGAAAGGCTTTTTAGATTCCTAAACGCTCTTGATCAAGATATTGAGATCATCGTGAAGCCTAAATCACGATCATCTCAATGCGGTGAAGTGCGTGTTCTTGCAGCTTAACGCCCTCTTCCCCTTTTTAGCCCTAACCCTAATTTTCTCTCAGAATTTTTCTCTTTTTCAATTTCCTGGGCTCGCCCCCTCACCTTTTCAACATCTTTCACCCGCAGAGTGCCGTTAGGAGCTCTATCAACTTCAATCTTCTCCTCACCTAATCGCTTTAAGTCGTACTTCATGCGGTAAAGCTCATCTATCTTTTTCTCGGATTCTCCCTGTGCTCTTAACTCTTTTACCGTTTTATCAATCGAAGGAATTAGCTCTGAGGCTTTCATCCACACCGATCCTTCCCCTTTGGTTGGTTCTCTAGATTGCTGTGTAGCTGGGGGGCGATCAGGTTCTTTCTGTGCGGCCGTCTGTCGTTCCTTATACTGCTCTTTTTTCTTCAACTTCTCTTTTTTCAACGTCTCTAACTTTTCATAATCCTCCGCTTTTGGCTTATACCCTGAAAGCTTCATTCCCATCATCTCAGCTTGAAGCCAGCTTTCCCGCTTAAACTCCTCACTTCCCGAAACCTGAACACCTTCCCACCCTTTTTCTTTTGCGAGCTGCAAACCTGCTTTGACCGCAGTCGGGTTAATTGAGCTATAAGTAATTTTGTCGCCGTGATCGACAAAGGCGACTTTGCCCGACTCTTTCCACCTGTATTCGTTTTTCCCGTCTGCTCGCTCGTACTTAGTAACAACTAGATCAATTGTGCGCCGGTATTGCTTCTTTTCCTCCTCAGGAACTTCTCGTTTTTTGCCAGTGCTTTGAAACTCATTTCCCTCCCTAGATTCTTTCTCTTTATCAAAATCGTAGACCTTCGCTTTCTCTTTCTTGAGTTCAATTTCTAAACTCTCAATCTCTTTTTTCCGCTCTTTGAATTTGCGGATTTCAATGACCTTCTCCCCAATTTCGGTTTCTTGGCCACGTTTTAATCTTTGAGTAACTTCCACCCCCATCTTCGGCTCTGGCTCCCGGTCGATTCCTTGAGCTTCAAGCGTCCTTCTATCAATCCGCTCCTCCCTTCCCGCCTTCTGAAGCGCCTTGTTTGTAATCTTCTCCCAAGAAGATCTCATCTCATTTACCCGGTCATTAGCCCTGGAATCCTTGCTCCATTCCCTACTCTTTTTAGCCCCTCCTTTCTCAGGCTCATCTGGATTGGCTCGCTTAAAATACTGCTCCTTTGACCGCTCAATATCGTCCCGCTCTCGAACGGAAAACATGATGTGAGCATGAGGTTGTTCTCCCCCGTCTAGTGCTTTCGGATTGTGGATTGCTGCCGTGTAGGTAAACCTCTCTCCAATTTCTTTGTCGATAAATTCCCTTACTAGCTTTTCCCTTTCGTCTTTGGGAAGTTCTCGGGGGAGAGCAACTACTACCTCAGTATAAACCCTGCCGTTTGCCCGCTCATAAATGTCTGCTGTTTCCCAAAACTCTTTTGGGCTCCCTGCCCATTCGGGAAGGTTATCAGTCCAGGTGCTCTCTAACTCGTGAGCTCGTCTTTTGTGCTTTCCCCCTCGCTCTAAATACTGAGCATGTGACTCCCCTGCATACTTTCCTTCTCTTTGAATGTACTGAGCGTGAGCGGTGGCACTAGCTCCCTTGCCTTTCGCTTTATGCTTTATTGAAAGCATGTAAATTGCCATTCTGCTCTCTCCGGGGCGTTCCGTTTCTGGAAGAAACGGGTAAACGCGCATTACATATAAACTATTGCCTGTGATGGTATAGTTAAATACGCTGGAGTCGCAAGAAACTTTTAGGGGCTTTTATCGAATATGGTATGTAGAGAGGGGGCGCTATGGTAACAACGGACAATGCCGCAGCCGAGAAGATCAAAAAACTCGAAGAAGCTATCGCTAAAAAGAAGGCACTTCTCATTCGAGAAAAAGGGCGCATCTCGGAAAAAGAACGGCGGGCAAAAGTTCGAAAATTAGTTGAACTGGGTGGTCTGGCTGATATGGCGGGCCTTATCGATTCTGACCGGGGTTTTCTCTTAGGGGTGCTTCTAGAAGTGCGTGATATCTCCCCTACTTCAGCACGTTTTCAGGAACTAAAAACTAAGGGAGAGGCTCTCCTTAGAGAGCGAAAATCTTCTCCAAAGGGGGACCGAATAAGTAATGGCTGAAGATTTAATCTCCACCTTTAGAAGGCTTCGAAGCGGGGGTAATACTCTTTATTTTGCCGATACCAACGCTTCTGAAATTTCTGTTCCTCGCTTTAAGCTCCTTCGTGTATGTATCGGTTTTTTGATTGTTTGGTTGGGGGTGGCGAAAGGCTTAAGCGTTGCCGGAGGATTTAAAGATCCTGTAACTACCGGAGCAAATATAGCGGTCTTGATTATCGGGATGCTCTTTATCTGGCCTCTCCTGAAGTGGATCTTCTTTTCAATCAAAGAGCGAAGGATTCTCGCTGGATATTTCCTTCGCTTTCCTCCCAATGTTCAGGGGTTTTATTCCCTGTTCCTTGTCTGGGCCATTCTTCTCCCGATTGACTATTCAGCCGACCTTTTAAAGCCCCTTAAATTCTATGGGCTTCTTCTAATCCCTGTCGGGGCTACCCTCTTCATTGGCTGGATGAAATATCTAAGCCAAAGCTCAGTTGCTCCAAAACTTCCTAAAAACCTCCTCAATCGCTTCGGTCTTTATCTCGGAACAAGCTCCGGCCACCTTGGAAACCTTGGACATGGTGCTGCGTTAAAATCAGGGCAAATTGTCACCCTCCCCTTAGCTGATGCTGCGCAAAACATTCTTATCTTCGGAGGTATCGGCTCAGGGAAAACTACCCGTGCAGTGCAACCCCTTTTACTCCAACTCTTAGATCAAGACTCAGGCGGCCTGATTTTTGATATCAAAGGCGATTTTAAACACGCAGTCCTTAAAATTGCTGGTGCGCTTGAACGGCGCATTACTGTGATCGGTCCTGAGCATACACAGATGAATCTTATCTCGGGCCTAAACCCAGAAGTTGCAGCATCGTTTCTAAAAAGTGCTCTCCTTTTAAGTGCTCGGGGAAATACTGATTCCTTTTGGATCGATACTGCCTCAGAACTTTGTAAAAATTCTCTTGGGATACTCTCGTTCTTTCAGGGTAGATATTCACTCTCTAACCTACACGCTTATCTTTTCGATGCCGCTGTTAGAGAGGGGGTAAATGATGAGGCTAATGGAAAGCTTTCATCCCTACCTGAGAGGGATTCAAGGCTCTTAAAAACGTACCTCTCCTACTATGAGACAATTTTTTCAAGCTTTGATGATAAGGTAAAATCTGGTGTAAATGCCTCCGTTGCCCAAATACTCTCCCCTTTCAATCATCCCGATCTGGTAGATGCTTTTTGCACAGATGATAGAAACGCCCCTCTTATGGAGGAAGTTTTAAACGGTACGGTCTTTCTCGTTGATATGCCCCTTGCCCGCTGGGGTCTTGGGGGAAAAGTCGCTTATAACTTCATAAAACTTCGATTCTTTAACGTAATGCAGAAAAGAAACGTTGAGCCCACGTGGAATAAGGAGCGCCCTGTTTTTTTCATGTGTGATGAATTTCAAGAGATAGTATCTGCCAATCGAGACGGCTTATCTGATCTTAATTTCTGGGATAAATCCAGGAGCTCCAAGTGTATCGGTATAATCTCTGCTCAAGCAGTAAGCTCCTTTTATGCAGCAATCGGGAATCACGATGTTGCAAACACACTTATCCAGAATTTCAGGCAAAAGATCTGCTTTAGGACGGAAGATAAAACTACTATTGAATTACTAAATCATCTCCTTGGGCGTGTTGAAGTGGAAAGAGTAAGTAAACAACAGTCTGAGGGCTCATCTTCAAGTTTTAATAGCTATTCCACTTCGAGAAATGCCTCCTCTTCTGTATCTACAATCGAAAAACAAGTGCTCAATCCTCAAATCTTTCGCACCCTCGGTCAGAATCAGGCCGTAGCAGTACTTTCTTATGGCGGGGTTAGTGCTGATGATGTGATTGAAACTCTCCCGGTCTTTATCGATTGATAGAGGCCGTTAGCTTTATTTTGATGAAATTTTTTCATGCGACTAACCTCCGCATTTCTTCCGGGAGCTCAGCTCCATACCGGAATTTTTGTATTCCTTTTCTTGCTCTCTCTTCTTGTTCATTTGTTATGAAGTGAAATAGTTTTCTTTTCACTATCGCCACAAATAAGCGGACTTGATCAGCATCTTTTTGACTTTTTGCTCTTACTGCTGCTGATACCCACATAAGAAAACTATGCTCTGAATCTTCAATCCAGTGTGCACTTACTGCCTGATGATAAAGTTCTTCCGTTCTGTAAAAACTTTGAAGATCTTCTACCTGAATATTATTTAATGTTGCAGGTTTTTCCTTCTTCGCGTGTTTTGTAAAAACACCAGATGAGATCACAGCTTCGCTTTGAGCTTCCTGGTATTTAGATCCGTTAGGAGTTTTCTTGTTTTTATATGGGGGTGCAAAATGAGTGCACTTTTCAGTCGGTAGGGGTGCAAAACTTGGGAATGTAGGTGCTGAGTTATCCACAGAGTTAGAGCACAGAATTATGAGTTCTGGGGTCTTAATTTCCACCCAATCAAGGTTAATCGTAAAATATGCGCCCGTCTTATTGAGCTTCCATTGATGAGAGCCTGTATCGGCTGAGATAATATTAAGATCAATTAACTCTTTCCTTGCTGATTTAACGGAACGTAGAGAGAGACTCATCATTTCAGCAATCGATGAGGCCTTAATACTTCCCTTCCCTGCGATTTCACCAGTACGAGAGAGCGAAAGCCCTCGAAGAAGGTACGCTAGTAAAGTTTTCATTACGGAAGCCTTCTCGCATTTGGCAAGAAATCGGAGCATAGATCTTGGTACCGGAATCGGACGCTTTGAGGATCTTTTCCCTGAACAGGCCGATAGAATAGGTTCTGACCCCAGCAGAGCTATCTTAGAGATTTTAATCTCTGTCTGCGAAAAAGAGAGAATGTTTAGGGAATTTAGATTGGAGAGTTCTTTCTTTACGGCCCTCGCTGATAGGCCCGTTAGCTTCGAGAGCTCTTTAATCTTATAAGACGGCACAACACCCCTCCCCTTATGAGATCTTAGCTTCTCGGAACGATTTGCGGCCTCTCTGATAGCCACAAGGGAAAAGCATGCAAAGTAAACTCGCATCCCTCTCAGTGAAAGAACATCACTGTTATTAAGAAAGAGCGAATTATTTATCTCTATTGGAGTTACTGTTTTATACCCTGATTTTGGCTGCATCTTGTACATTCCCCCGTTTTTAGAGGAGAGTTTTCGAGTTCAAGACAAAAAATCCCTATTCACTTTTTAAAAGTGATAGCTTGCGCCTTACATTTGGAGGGGATACCTTCAGAGGTGTCGATGCTCTGAAGAATTGCCCGCCCTCTGTGGTGGGCTTTTTTTTGCCTCGTGTCTTTACAAAGACTCTTCCCTTAACTCGATATCTCTCCCCCAATTAAAATTTAATCCAAGCAAGGATCTATCCTTTAGGACAGATCCTTGAAAGTGGTTATTTTTCACCAACGTACCTAGGTACGTTGGTACAGAGATACCTAGGTACGTTGGTACGTACGTACCTAGGTACGTTGGTTTTTTGCTAATAAAAATAGTATCTTGCGAGGTTGCTAGATTATGAGATAGAAGTACCTAGGTACGTTGGTACAGAGGTGCCTAGGTACGTTGGTACAGAGGTACTTCGATACGGAATTTTTTCTATTAATGGCGTGATAAAATGGAACATGAAGAGAACTTACAAACAAAAGTTATTGCTGTAGGAAATCAAAAAGGTGGGGTAGGGAAGACCACCAATACGGCGCACATAGCAACGGCTCTAGGAAAGCTTGGAAGAAAAGTTTTAGTTTGGGATCTCGATGTTAACTACGGTGCAACTTCTCATTTTGGAGTTCCACCACAAGCATACTCAGGAACATTTCATGTGCTAACAGAAGACCGCGATCCTGAAGATGTGATACTGACCAATGACGATCCAGATATTGACCTTCCTGAGGGTGTTCATCTTATCGCATCATCAAGAGAGTTAGAGAAATTAGAATTGGTTTTGCGAACTGGCGATGCGTTCTTTACTCCAAGAGATGTTTTGATTCAGCCTCTCAATAAACTTCGTGGAAAGTATGATTATATCTTTCTCGATACAGCACCAAATACAAACGTAACAACCACGCTCGCAAGCTACATAACAGCAGATTATTTCATTATCTCTACAGTACCCGAACGCTTTGCCTTAGAAGGGCTAAAAAATGCGATAAAAGATATCGCTATGGCACAGCGAAACGATAGAAATCCAGACTTAAAACTTTTAGGCGTTCTTGTTTCTGGCCTTGATAAGCGTATCAGAAAAGCACGTGAGTATGATGAAGCTATTAGAGAGAGTTTTGCAGCAAGTGGACAGGCCTCAAAGAAATTTAAAGCCATTATTTCGCGTGCCGCAGCGATTCCAAGGGCACAAGATTTAGGAAAGACAGTTTTTCAAACCGAGCCCGACCATGAAGTTTGTAATCAATTTATGCAAATAGCCCGTGAAGTAGAGTCGCGTATAGCTGAGTATGAGTCAGAAACTTCACCATCAATAAATGAGGTGGCAAATGGGTAGTAGGAGACCAGAAGGAGAGAGGGAGTTTAATCCGCTCGATGATTCAGCGGATCTTATTTCTCAAGTTGTGAGTGGCAACAGCAACAATCAATTTCCGAAGAAGATGGAAACTCCTCAACCTATTCAAGAGAAGGTGATTGAGTCAAAGCAAAAAATTGTTGAGATAAAAAAAACTTTTCCAAGTGAAGAGGCTCCGAAAACCGAGATGGAAACATCTCAGAAAGAGGAATCAGTAGTTTTTAAATTCAATGTTCCGCGCTCTGATTACGTTGCAGCTAAAAGAATAGTTTCAATGCTAGAAACTGAGCTGAACGCTCGAATCGATCTCTCTAATCTTGGGAGAGGGTGGCTTACAAGGCTTATAACCTCTGAAAAGGAAATTTTAGAAGCAGCAAAGCATCAGCAAAAATTGCGTACCCCAAACAGCCGAGATCCCCTTCAGGTTGCCGAGGTCGATCATTCAATGGCGGTGGTGCAATCGGTAGCTTTTAGAAGAGCTGACCCAGTAAAATAGTGAAAAACAGAGATTTTTTAGGGAAATCTTTGACTAAGAAATACAACACTTTATCATTATTAAGTCATCCTTCTGCGTTATGACACCATAACGCAGAAGAGAGAGTAATTTTTTATGAATAACGATAGAGAAAAAGAAAAAGAGATCGAAGAGATTCAAAGAAGAATGGAGTATTTAAAAAATACCGATCAGATCTCTATCTCTGAGAAAATTGCTATCACCAAAAAAGCTCTTGAAATTATTGAAAAGAGCGAAGCAGAAAAAGAGGCAGTACAATGAGCATACAACAACAAGCAATCGTAAAAGCTGTAAATGATTTAGCAGATTCATTACCTGCAAAAGGTAAGATGGAGGTGTTAGAGCATCTTCTGGGTACGGTTGATGCAAAAGATTTAAAAGGACTCTCCGCAGAGGGTCGTCAACAACTTCTTTCTATATTACCTGAAGCCCCTGCAAGTAATGCACAACCTTCAGTATCGACACCGACAAAAAGAGGCCAGTTTGCAGAAGCTTACTCAGGTGAGCATTGTAAACTCGAAGTAAGATCTACGCGCTTAGGTCGAGAAGTACGCTTAACTATCAACGCTGGATCAACCCTAGAAAAAGCATTTGATGAGATCAATGCAAAGAGCCAAGAAAAATATAATCGTGATGCAATCTACAGAGGTAATCTCTATAAAGATGCTGGTGTTAAAGACGTAATGAAAGAAACAACAGTTATTACTTTCACACCAGTTCTCAAAAATTCTGCAAACAGAGTTAAGTTTGGAACAGATGCAGAAACTTCTGACGAAGCGCTTTTAAAGAAGCATGGTCTTGATTTTGTTGATAGACCGCACCAAACAGCAGCAGCAGGCGCATATCGTATTGCAAAAGGGTTTAAAGAAGGCGTATCCGTTGGGTCAACAGAGGATAAGGGCGATCTATTTGAAGGTCTCGTAGCGCGTTCGCGCTCTGGTGCCGTCGGTACTTATGCCGACCATGGTGTCTACGACTACGCCCTCTTCGATGACCATGCGCGCAACGTTCTTGTCGTCTCCGGGCGCTCTTCCTCGAATTAAAAAATTTGATCGTTGATGCTTGGATTCTTGGGATCAAGCGTCCTTTTAGGCTTTCCAGTTCCCCTCTTTATGTGTGATAAAGGATGTTATCACACATAAGGAGGGGATCTAAATGGAGGCGAAACTACCTGAAGTCGTAAAGAGAGATTTGGTCGTTACTGACGACGTACTGACCCCGAGCCTTATTAGCGAGGCTGGATCAAATGCTCGCTATGCCTGGGAAGAGTTCATTTATGGGGAAATTAGTAACCTTCACACCAGACGAGCTTATTCAAAAGCTGTCGGGGATCTTCTAACCCGTGCTGATGATTCAGGACTCACCATGTCGCAAATCACTCCTAAGTTTGTAAGAAACCACTTTGAGCAGATGAAGACTTCTGTTCCCACCAGAAAGCTTCGCCTTGCAGCAGTACGGCATTTCTTTGATATCGCAGTAACCCGTCATGCCATTGCACTTAATCCTGCTCTTTCGGTGCGTGGTGAAAAATACAAAGTCTCTGAAGGCAAAACCCCTGAAATTACCGTTGCCCAGACGCAGAAGCTTCTTAAAAGCATTCAGGGCGAAACGTTTCTTGATATTAGAGACAAGGCCATTATAGCGATATTCGCCTATACGGCGGTTCGTGTTGGAGCCGTGCATCGGCTTACCCTCAATGATTTTCATACAACTGGAGGCAATTACAGCCTTCGGTTTAAAGAGAAAGGCGGTAAACCTCGCGAAATTCCGGTAAGAGATGATCTTGAAAAGCTTATTTTGCAGTATCTTCAAGTAAGAGGAGTCGGCTCAAGAATGAACCTTTTTTTCCTTCTGCTGTTAAAGCAAATTGAAACATTTCAAATTCACCAATTCACACCCATGACATAAGACGAATTCTTAAAAAACGTTTGCTGGGCGCTGGGCTTTTAACTGAGTTCTCCCCTCACTCTTTCCTAATCTGCCCTCTTACGGATTTGCTCAATCATGAAGTTCCCAGAG
>MWWG01000166.1_pt1 | contig 11112 bp, 6 predicted proteins | sample 1047331 | NCBI WGS metagenome assembly MWWG01 (sample SAMN06349968, study PRJNA376086) | soil metagenome | isolation source: MG6-4 sample Antarctic (ecotone) soil | place: Antarctica | collected 2015-01-13 | reverse complement strand
CAAAACGTGGTGAGCTGCACCCTGCACCAGGACGAGCTGACCCCGCACTTTCACGCCGTGGTGGTGCCCCTCACGGCCGACGGCCGCTTGTCGGCCAAAGACCTGTTCAACCCCAAGACCCTGCGCGCCCTGCAAACCGAGTACGCCGAGGCCATGAAGCCGTTCGGGATGGAGCGGGGAGTCGAGCACAGCCGCGCCAAGCACGAGGTCATGCGCCACGTCTACGGGGCCCAGGAGCGGAGCCGGGGTGAGCTGGGCGAGCTGACCACGCCGGAGCCGGCTACGCGCCTGAGCATCGAGGGGCCAAGTGGGCTGGACCTGGTCAATCTGAGCAAGTGGCGGGCCGACCAGGAGGCGCGGCTGAACGCGGAGCTGGCCCGGCAGCTCGCCGCGGCCAACGAGCGGGCCAGCAAGGCCGCTAGCATCGCGCAGGACAGCGCCGGCGCCAAAGACCGGGAAAAGACCCTTGCCCGGCAGTTGGCGAGCGTAGAGGGCACGAAAACGAAGGAAATCGGGCGCCGGGACTTGTACCAGGGGGCTTGGACCCGCGCCGCCGTGCAGGTTCTGCAGGGCGACCCCTTGCCAGCGAAGGTGCTGGAGCACGCCCGGAAGGTGCGCGACGACAGGCAGGTAGAAGCCGAAAAACACGTTCAGCAGGCTCTAAAGGCCCCTATTCGCCAAGCCGGGGACCTAACCGAGCAACTAAAAAAGCTCCCAGGGTACACCTACCGGGAGGACGCGGCCACCAAACAGGGCGAATTGCGCCACACGGCCACCGGCAGCCGGTTCGAGCTGGCGGAACTGAGGCCGGGCGGGGTGCCGATGAAGGAGGCTTACGACCAGGCCGTGCAGCGCACCGCGCAACGTGACCAAGAGCAGAGCAAGGGGCAAAGTCAAGGGGGAGGAATGAGCCTGTAATGCGAGGCCGAAATACCCTTAATTTAAGAACTTAAGAAGTAACCCTCTGTAACTATCTGATTACTAATACTAAGCACTTTCCATACTGGAAAGCGGGACTTTCCACCTTAGAAAGTTTCACTTGTCGAAAATGGTTGATAAAAAGAAAGTAAAACTTTCTTTTTTGGCTGTTATTTGGAAAGTGATTTTTACCTTTGAGGGAAATCAGAATTTCCTTTTTAGCCCCATTTTGTAAAATGAAACTTTCCGATTTTGAAAAGAACAGGACCAATCCCTTTCTAGATAAGGCATTAGACGAGGTCCAAATCTCGCGCAAGTACAAGACAGCCTCGCGCACTGGTGAGAGTGCAATGCTACAGGCATTTGACCCCAATACAGGCGAAATTTTGGGCCATACCATGTTCATCCGGGAGATTGAGGTGGATGAGGAAAAATTCACAAAGCTCTATTTAAGCCAATTTGAGAGCTTTTGGGAGCTTTCTAAGCCTGCTATTAGGGTTTTTGGGTACATCATGCAGAAGATGAAGCCCAAATCAGACAAGCTGGAATTCTTCATTGATGAATGTATGGAATACACTCATTATAAAAGCATTAAGCCAATATATGCTGCTCTTGCAAGTTTGATAGAGGCTAAAATCATTGCTAGGGGCTACAATGAGAATGTATACTTCATCAACCCCATGATAATGTTCAATGGGGACCGGGTGAGCTTTGTGCGTAGCTACGTCAAAAAGAAGAAGTTAAAGCAAGGTGACCCACAACAATTGTCAGTATTTGATGCCATTCCCCCGTTCAGCATAGGATAAGCAAAAGCACCGTTTAAGTGAACTCCCTGTCAGCTTATCCAACCATGCCGCTACTGCCCATCCCGATTGAGAAAAGAAAGATGACCAGAACGAAAAAGAGCGCAGCGAGCGCGCAGGGCAGAGCGACCCACCAGGGGATGGGCGATGGGTTAGCTAGCGCCCGTATCGAGAGCCAAAATGAAACAAGCACAAGGACGATGAGTTCGAAGAGCAAAGCATAGCTCAAATCGGGCATGTCGTCGAAGAAGTCATGCGGCACGCTCCAGAAGACCAGCGCTAGTAGCCCCGTTCCCCCAATCACGCCATAGTACTGGACAACAGCGCCCCGGCGTCGGTGCATCTTGTGCACAACCCAAACAGTGGGCAGCAGCACAGCCACGAATAAAGCCGGCTTGGAAAAAGTGGTGGCAATCATATGTTAGAAGCGTCGAGGCACACTCGGATAGGGCACCGTCCCGTCACTGAACTTGTTGCAAGACCCATTAGAAGGAGTCCTTAATAGCGTGGACAAACATACCCTCCTTTCAGTGAACGCCTAGCAGCCGGCTAGCACCAGGTGCAAACAGACCACTGTAGCGCGGGGCGAGTTTAAGAAACCCGTCTACGATTCATAGTTTACGAAATGCGTCGAGAGCATGAGTTTCGTAAACTCCTATCACCCCTAAAAAGCTAATCGGGGAGGTCGTTCTGAGGCGGCTAGCCGAAGTAGCACCAGCCCCGATTTTGTTAGGTGTCCAGGACGGGACGTGGCTGGTGCCGCTACGCTAGCCGCTTCGCACCGACCTCCCCGATTGCTTTTAGAAGTTTGTATTTTCGCCGCATGACCGTGCAGTGCCAAAAATGTGGAAAGGACTATGAGCCCAAGCGCCGAGGGGGTAAATTCTGTTCGGTCTCGTGCCGGGTGGTGCAGCACCAGCTCGTGAAGAAGGGGCAGGCTTGGCCGAATCCACCGACCGCCAACGAAAGTTATTTAGCCGGCATTGTGGTGGCAGTGGGGCGAACAGCGAGCGAGACGTTGCAGCAGGTTGAAGGCTTGCCGGTGGAGGCTGAGTTGGCAGGGTTGCGGGCATTGGTACAGGGATGGGCGCGGGTAGGAAACAACTCCATTATCGAGCGCATCCAGTACAATGAAGAACAGGCGACCAAGGCTTTTCAGAGTAGAATCAACCCAATTAAAGTGAGTAAATAAGAGTATTAGCGTAAGTGATAAGCGTAAGTTTTGCCTGAAATGTACCCTGAAAAAGACCTGTTAGCGTAAGTAATTAGCGTAAATAAGAGGCCCAAAACCGTGCAAGAAAAACAACGGTATAACCCACTATACCGGACTGTGTCCGGTGTGGGGCTTGCAGCCAGCCCTACGCAACCGTAAATCTCCTTTCCCCACTGCCCCATGCCCTACGCCATTTGCCGAGTCGCCAAGATTAAGACCGCCCAGGCAGGTGCGGCCAAGACCGCCCACAACTACCGGCTGCGCGAAACGCCTAATGCCGACACCGAGCGCAAGCCGATGAATCATGAGTACATCAACACGGCCGAGCGCAATTATTGGGAGCTGGCCACCGAGCGCATTCAGGAGGCGGGGGCCAAAGTCCGGCATGATTCGGTGCGCGGGGTGGAGGTGCTGCTCACGGCCAGCCCCGAGGCGTTCAAGCGCCAGGCCGATGGGAGCCCGCACGACTGGCACGAGAGCAATTGGGCCGAGGCCAATATTGCATTTCTGAAGGACAAGTTTGGGGAGCAAAACGTGGTGAGCTGCACCCTGCACCAGGACGAGCTGACCCCGCACTTTCACGCCGTGGTGGTGCCCCTCACGGCCGACGGCCGCTTGTCGGCCAAAGACCTGTTCAACCCCAAGACCCTGCGCGCCCTGCAAACCGAGTACGCCGAGGCCATGAAGCCGTTCGGGATGGAGCGGGGAGTCGAGCACAGCCGCGCCAAGCACGAGGTCATGCGCCACGTCTACGGGGCCCAGGAGCGGAGCCGGGGTGAGCTGGGCGAGCTGACCACGCCGGAGCCGGCTACGCGCCTGAGCATCGAGGGGCCAAGTGGGCTGGACCTGGTCAATCTGAGCAAGTGGCGGGCCGACCAGGAGGCGCGGCTGAACGCGGAGCTGGCCCGGCAGCTCGCCGCGGCCAACGAGCGGGCCAGCAAGGCCGCTAGCATCGCGCAGGACAGCGCCGGCGCCAAAGACCGGGAAAAGACCCTTGCCCGGCAGTTGGCGAGCGTAGAGGGCACGAAAACGAAGGAAATCGGGCGCCGGGACTTGTACCAGGGGGCTTGGACCCGCGCCGCCGTGCAGGTTCTGCAGGGCGACCCCTTGCCAGCGAAGGTGCTGGAGCACGCCCGGAAGGTGCGCGACGACAGGCAGGTAGAAGCCGAAAAACACGTTCAGCAGGCTCTAAAGGCCCCTATTCGCCAAGCCGGGGACCTAACCGAGCAACTAAAAAAGCTCCCAGGGTACACCTACCGGGAGGACGCGGCCACCAAACAGGGCGAATTGCGCCACACGGCCACCGGCAGCCGGTTCGAGCTGGCGGAACTGAGGCCGGGCGGGGTGCCGATGAAGGAGGCTTACGACCAGGCCGTGCAGCGCACCGCGCAACGTGACCAAGAGCAGAGCAAGGGGCAAAGTCAAGGGGGAGGAATGAGCCTGTAATGCGAGGCCGAAATACCCTTAATTTAAGAACTTAAGAAGTAACCCTCTGTAACTATCTGATTACTAATACTAAGCACTTTCCATACTGGAAAGCGGGACTTTCCACCTTAGAAAGTTTCACTTGCCAAAAATGGTTGGTAAAAAGAAAGCGAAACTTTCCTTTTTAGCTATTATTTGGAAAGCGATTTTTACCTTTGAGGGAAATCAGATTTTCCTTTTTAGACCAATTTTGTAAAATGAAACTTTCCGATTTTGAAAAGAACAGGACTAATCCCTTTCTAGATAAGGCATTAGACGAGGTCCAAATCTCGCGCAAGTACAAGACAGCCACTCGCACTGGTGAGAGTGCAATGCTACAAGCATTTGACCCCAACACAGGCGAGATTTTGGGCCATACTATGTTCATCCGGGAGATTGAGGTGGATGAGGAAAAATTCACTAAGCTCTATTTAAGCCAGTTTGAGAGCTTTTGGGAGCTTTCTAAGCCTGCTATTAGGGTTTTTGGGTACATCATGCAGAAGATGAAGCCCAAATCGGACAAGCTGGAATTTTTCATTGATGAATGTATGGAATACACTCATTACAAAAGTATTAAGCCAATATATGCTGCTCTTGCTAGCTTGATAGAGGCCAAAATCATTGCTAGGGGCTACAATGAGAATGTGTACTTCATCAACCCCATGATAATGTTCAATGGGGACCGGGTAAGCTTTGTGCGTAGCTACGTCAAAAAGAAGAAGTTAAAGCAAGGTGACCCACAACAACTGTCAGTATTTGACGCTATTCCCCCATTCAGCATAGGATAAGCAAAAGCACCGTTTTGTGAACGGTATGGGAGTTTTCTAGGGTGACCGTAATTTAGGGCGATGAGGTACCAGTTTGGTTTGCTTTGGCTACTGCTAACTTTTGTGGGGTGTGGCCCTGCCTCGCCCGAGGCCCCATTGCTGGGGCATTGGCGGTTCGAACACCAACACCAAGTGCACTATCGCCCGGACGGCACCGTGCTGGAGGCAAGTACGCAACGACCGCCGCAGGCCCAGTACCGTTCCTTGGACATTACGGCCCGCGCGCTGATTTATCACCACGTGCTCGAAGACCGGTCTTTTCCCGGCGATAGCACCTACACCGTTACCCGCTCTTATACCCGCCAAGACAGCACACTGTGGGTCGTGCCGGTCCCCGGAATAGAAGCCAGCCCGGTGTCTATCCATCGCTTAACGGACCAGCACCTGACATTGCGTGTAACGCAAGAGCGCGTACCTGGGGCACCTTACAGCGTGTGGGACCTATCCTTTAAACGGTAGAGGCACAAGCCAAAGTCACGGCTGAATCTCCCATAACGCTCCTTTCCCTGAACGACCAGCAGCAGCTCGGCACCAAGTGGCCAGGTGCCTGCTACGGGGCGGTACGAGTTTAAGAAACCCGTCTACGATTCAAAGTTTACGAAATGGCCAAGGGAGATGAGTTTCGTGAACTCTTGAAACGGGGCACAGTAAAGCAAAAGGAGGGTATGAACGGAGCAGAAAATTAAACTGTCACAAAAACTGTCACCGGCTGACAGTTTAACTTTCAACCCTAAAAGCTAATCGGGGAGGTCGTTCTGAGGCGGCTAGCCGAAGTAGCACCAGCCCCGATTATGTTAGGTATCCAGGATAGGACGTGGCTGGTGCCGCTACGCTAGCCGCTTCGCACCGACCTCCCCGATTGCTTTTAGAAATTTGTGTTTTCGCCTTATGGTAGCGCAGTGTCAAAAATGCGGAAAGGACTACGAGCCGAAGCGCCGAGGGGGCAAGTTCTGTTCGGTTTCGTGCCGGGTGGTGCAGCACCAGCTCGTCAAGCGGGGGGAGGCATGGGGAAAGCCAGCAAGCGGAGACGAGCGGTATTTGGCGGATAAATTGGTAGCGGTCGGACGGTCAGCCACGGAAGCACTGGCGCAGGTTGAGGGGATGCCGGCAGCCGAGGCGTTTAATCGTTTGCGGGCGTTGGTGCAGGGATGGGCCGGGGTAGCTCACAACTCCATTATCGAGAAGGTGCAGTACAACGAGCAGCAGGAAATGAAAGCCCAGGCCACCCGAATGAAGCGCATCAAGGAGAGTAAATAAGGGTATTAGCGTAAGTAATAAGCGTAAGTTTTGCCCATGATGTACCCTGAAAAAGACCCGGTAGCGTAAGTAATTAGCGTAAACAACAGGCCCAAAACCGCGCAGAAAAAACAACGGTATAACCCACTATACCGGACTGCGTCCGGTGGGGGGCTTGCAGCCGGCCCTATGCACCCGTAAATCCCTTTCCCCACTGCCCCATGCCTTACGCCATTTGCCGAGTAGCTAAGATTAAGACCGCCCAGGCGGGCGCGGCCAAGACCACCCACAACTACCGGCAGCGCGAAACGCCCAACGCCGACACCGAGCGCAAGCCCCTCAACCGGGAGTACGTCAACACGGCCGAGCGCAATTATTGGGAGCTGGCCACCGAGCGCATTCAGGAGGCCGGGGCCAAAGTCCGGCATGATTCGGTGCGCGGGGTGGAGGTGCTGCTCACGGCCAGCCCCGAGGCGTTCAAGCGCCAGGCCGATGGGAGCCCGAACGACTGGCACGGCAGCAAGTGGGCCGAGGCCAATATTGCATTTTTGAAGGACAAATTCGGGGAGCAAAATGTAGTGAGCTGCACCCTGCACCAGGACGAGTTGACTCCGCATTTTCACGCCGTGGTCGTGCCCCTCACGGCCGACGGCCGCTTGTCGGCCAAGGACATGTTCAACCCCAAGACCCTGCGCGCCCTGCAAACTGAGTACGCCGAGGCCATGAAGCCGTTCGGGATGGAGCGGGGGGTAGAACATAGCCGCGCCAAGCACGAGGTTATGCGCCACGTCTACGGCGCCCAGGAACGGAGCCGGGGCGAGCTGGGCGAGCTGACCAAGCCGGGGCCGGCCACGCGCCTGAGCATCGAGGGGCCGAGCGGGCTGGACCTGGTCAACCTGAGCAAGTGGCGGGCCGACCAAGAGGCGCGGCTGAACGCGGAGCTGGCACGACAGCTCGCCGCGGCCAACGAGCGGGCCAGCAAGGCCGCTAGCATCGCGCAGGACAGCGCCGGGGCCAAAGACCGGGAAAAGACCCTTACTCGGCAGTTGGCGAGCGTAGAGGGCACGAAAACGAAGGAAATCGACTCCCGCAAAGCATTTGAGGGGGGATTCATTCGCGCAGCGGTGCAGGCCGCCCAGGGCGAGGCGTTGCCGGCGAAAGTGCTGGAGTATGGCCAGCAGGTTCGCTCCAGTATGCAGGTGGAAGCCGAAAAACACGTCCAGCAGGCTCTAAAGGCCCCTATTCGCCAAGCCGGGGACCTAACCGAGCAGCTAAAAAAACTCCCAGGGTACACCTACCGGGAGGACGCGACCACCAAACAGGGCGAGTTGCGCCACATGGCCACCGGCAGCCGGTTCGAGTTGGCCGAGCTGAAGCCAGGCGGGGTGTCGATGAAGGAGGCTTACGACCACGCCGTGAAGCGCACCGCGCAGCGCGACCAAGAGCAGAGCAAGGGACAAAGTCAAGGGGGAGAAATGAGCCTGTAATGCGAGGCCGAAATACCCTTAATTTAAGAACTTAAGAAGTAACCATGTGTAACTACTTGATTACTAATACTAAGTACTTTCCATACTGGAAAGCGGGACTTTCCACCTTAGAAAGTTTCACTTGCTAAAAATGATTAGTAAAAAGAAAGTGAGACTTTCTTTTTTAGCTGTTATTTGGAAAGTGATTTTTACCTTTGAGGGAAATCAGATTTTCCTTTTTAGCCCCATTTTGTAAAATGAAACTTTCCGATTTTGAAAAGAACAGGACTAATCCCTTTCTAGATAAAGCATTAGACGAGGTCCAAATCTCGCGCAAGTACAAGACAGCCACTCGCACTGGTGAGAGTGCAATGCTACAGGCATTTGACCCCAACACAGGCGAGATTTTGGGCCATACCATGTTCATCCGAGAGATTGAGGTGGATGAGGAAAAATTCACCAAGCTCTATTTAAGCCAGTTTGAGAGCTTTTGGGAGCTTTCTAAGCCTGCTATTAGGGTTTTTGGGTACATCATGCAGAAAATGAAGCCCAAATCGGACAAGCTGGAATTTTTCATTGATGAATGTATGGAATACACTCATTACAAAAGTATTAAGCCGATATATGCTGCTCTTGCTAGCTTGATAGAGGCCAAAATCATTGCTAGGGGCTACAATGAGAATGTGTACTTCATCAACCCCATGATAATGTTCAATGGGGACCGGGTAAGCTTTGTGCGTAGCTACGTCAAAAAGAAGAAGTTAAAGCAAGGTGACCCACAACAACTGTCAGTATTTGACGCTATTCCCCCATTCAGCATAGGATAAGCAAAAGCACCGTTTTGTGAACGGTATGGGAGTTTTCTAGGGTGACCGTAATTTAGGGCGATGAGGTACCAGTTTGGTTTGCTTTGGCTACTGCTAACTTTTGTGGGGTGTGGCCCTGCCTCGCCCGAGGCCCCATTGCTGGGGCATTGGCGGTTCGAACACCAACACCAAGTGCACTATCGCCCGGACGGCACCGTGCTGGAGGCAAGTACGCAACGACCGCCGCAGGCCCAGTACCGTTCCTTGGACATTACGGCCCGCGCGCTGATTTATCACCACGTGCTCGAAGACCGGTCTTTTCCCGGCGATAGCACCTACACCGTTACCCGCTCTTATACCCGCCAAGACAGCACACTGTGGGTCGTGCCGGTCCCCGGAATAGAAGCCAGCCCGGTGTCTATCCATCGCTTAACGGACCAGCACCTGACATTGCGTGTAACGCAAGAGCGCGTACCTGGGGCACCTTACAGCGTGTGGGACCTATCCTTTAAACGGTAGAGGCACAAGCCAAAGTCACGGCTGAATCTCCCATAACGCTCCTTTCCCTGAACGACCAGCAGCAGCTCGGCACCAAGTGGCCAGGTGCCTGCTACGGGGCGGTACGAGTTTAAGAAACCCGTCTACGATTCAAAGTTTACGAAATGGCCAAGGGAGATGAGTTTCGTGAACTCTTGAAACGGGGCACAGTAAAGCAAAAGGAGGGTATGAACGGAGCAGAAAATTAAACTGTCACAAAAACTGTCACCGGCTGACAGTTTAACTTTCAACCCTAAAAGCTAATCGGGGAGGTCGTTCTGAGGCGGCTAGCCGAAGTAGCACCAGCCCCGATTATGTTAGGTATCCAGGATAGGACGTGGCTGGTGCCGCTACGCTAGCCGCTTCGCACCGACCTCCCCGATTGCTTTTAGAAATTTGTGTTTTCGCCTTATGGTAGCGCAGTGTCAAAAATGCGGAAAGGACTACGAGCCGAAGCGCCGAGGGGGCAAGTTCTGTTCGGTTTCGTGCCGGGTGGTGCAGCACCAGCTCGTCAAGCGGGGGGAGGCATGGGGAAAGCCAGCAAGCGGAGACGAGCGGTATTTGGCGGATAAATTGGTAGCGGTCGGACGGTCAGCCACGGAAGCACTGGCGCAGGTTGAGGGGATGCCGGCAGCCGAGGCGTTTAATCGTTTGCGGGCGTTGGTGCAGGGATGGGCCGGGGTAGCTCACAACTCCATTATCGAGAAGGTGCAGTACAACGAGCAGCAGGAAATGAAAGCCCAGGCCACCCGAATGAAGCGCATCAAGGAGAGTAAATAAGGGTATTAGCGTAAGTAATAAGCGTAAGTTTTGCCCATGATGTACCCTGAAAAAGACCCGGTAGCGTAAGTAATTAGCGTAAACAACAGGCCCAAAACCGCGCAGAAAAAACAACGGTATAACCCACTATACCGGACTGCGTCCGGTGGGGGGCTTGCAGCCGGCCCTATGCACCCGTAAATCCCTTTCCCCACTGCCCCATGCCTTACGCCATTTGCCGAGTAGCTAAGATTAAGACCGCCCAGGCGGGCGCGGCCAAGACCACCCACAACTACCGGCAGCGCGAAACGCCCAACGCCGACACCGAGCGCAAGCCCCTCAACCGGGAGTACGTCAACACGGCCGAGCGCAATTATTGGGAGCTGGCCACCGAGCGCATTCAGGAGGCCGGGGCCAAAGTCCGGCATGATTCGGTGCGCGGGGTGGAGGTGCTGCTCACGGCCAGCCCCGAGGCGTTCAAGCGCCAGGCCGATGGGAGCCCGAACGACTGGCACGGCAGCAAGTGGGCCGAGGCCAATATTGCATTTTTGAAGGACAAATTCGGGGAGCAAAATGTAGTGAGCTGCACCCTGCACCAGGACGAGTTGACTCCGCATTTTCACGCCGTGGTCGTGCCCCTCACGGCCGACGGCCGCTTGTCGGCCAAGGACATGTTCAACCCCAAGACCCTGCGCGCCCTGCAAACTGAGTACGCCGAGGCCATGAAGCCGTTCGGGATGGAGCGGGGGGTAGAACATAGCCGCGCCAAGCACGAGGTTATGCGCCACGTCTACGGCGCCCAGGAACGGAGCCGGGGCGAGCTGGGCGAGCTGACCAAGCCGGGGCCGGCCACGCGCCTGAGCATCGAGGGGCCGAGCGGGCTGGACCTGGTCAACCTGAGCAAGTGGCGGGCCGACCAAGAGGCGCGGCTGAACGCGGAGCTGGCACGACAGCTCGCCGCGGCCAACGAGCGGGCCAGCAAGGCCGCTAGCATCGCGCAGGACAGCGCCGGGGCCAAAGACCGGGAAAAGACCCTTACTCGGCAGTTGGCGAGCGTAGAGGGCACGAAAACGAAGGAAATCG
>MWWG01000165.1_pt1 | contig 11126 bp, 6 predicted proteins | sample 1047331 | NCBI WGS metagenome assembly MWWG01 (sample SAMN06349968, study PRJNA376086) | soil metagenome | isolation source: MG6-4 sample Antarctic (ecotone) soil | place: Antarctica | collected 2015-01-13 | reverse complement strand
CTCCTATCGTTGCGTGGATTGGTTCAGGTTTAAGTGCTTCCTCTGGCCTACCTACATGGCCTCAATTGCGCGCGTCATTACTGAACTCAGCGAAACATAAGGTTAAGACTCTTGAACCAAATGATGAGAGTCGAAAACGAAGACTAGAGAAAGATATAGAGCGAGCTGAAACTATAAAAAATTCATGGCAAGCCTTCGAGATGCTTGGGCGCATTCTTGGCCAAGCTACTTATCGCGAATCAATTCGCCATGCTTTGACATTAAAAGAAACCGCTCCGATTCCATCTGCATATTTAGACCTGTGGAAATTACGTCTTAGTGGTGTAATTAATCTTAACTTAGATAGGTTAGCGACGCGTGCTTTTACTAAGGTTAAACCAGGTATAGCCCCCGTTGAGTTTAATGGTGGCCAGACAGCAACTTGGATGCATGTTCTAAAAACTACCCACCCGTTTATCGTAAACATGCACGGCATAGTTGAAGATGTATCATCATGGGTGTTGAAATCAGGGGAACTACGGGCGTTATTCAGCAAGCCAGGGTACGATGAATTTATAATAAACTGCCTCTCATCACGCGCAATATTATTCATCGGCCTCAGTGTTGATGATGTCGCAGTCGGCGGCCATCTTGAGCGCGTTGCACAAAAAGGGATTGACGTTGGCACACACTATTGGCTTACGAACCGTACCGACATAGTAACAGATCGATGGGCAGAGCGAGCTGGGGTAAGCATAATTCGTTACAACGCTCCTAATAATGACCATTCGGCTGTTCGGGAGTTTTTTGAAGACGTGCTTTCCTTTATTCCAACTGATGATGTACCGGCCCCAGTCGCCTTGCCGTTAGCTGCACCAAACGTTCTTCCATCTCCAAAAGACCTTAGACGTGAAGATGCAGAAACTATTCGTAAAATATTGAACAGTCGCGCCTCCGAAATCCTGCAAAACGGTTCAGAGGAGGAATACCTTGAATACGCCAAGTTCTGTAGGACCTACAATGAAGCAGTTTATCGTGCATGGTATGTAGATGTTGAAGAGGGTGACAACGAACTTCTAGGCTATAAATTGATAGAGCGCGCTGGTGGTGGAGCCTTCGGGAACGTTTACCGTGCGAACTCTCCCAATCATGACTTAGTTGCAGTGAAGGTTCTCCACGAAGAGGTAAGGAAGAATCCTGAAATGCTACAAAGTTTTCGCCGTGGGGTACGCTCAATGCAGATATTGAGCAAGGCGAATCTCAGCGGCATTGTGAGATATCGTGAAGCTTCTGAAATTCCAGCATTCGTAGTAATGGATTGGGTTGATGGGCCAAATTTAAGGCAAGTTATACAGGCAAAGCATCTTAATAGTTGGGCAGAGATACTGACTGTAGCTAATAGTTTAACGAATATAATACGTACTGCACATATGTTGCCAGATCGTGTGCTTCATCGCGACCTCAGGCCGGCAAACATCATGCTTGAAGATTATTGGGCTGACCCTTATAACTGGCATCTGGTTGTTCTTGATTTTGACCTCTCATACCATATTGGCTCAAAAGAAAAAACCATTGATCTCCGTGGTGAGTCTGCTAATGGGTACCTAGCACCTGAGCAACTACAGAAAATACAAGGTGTTTCTACAAGAAATGCTGCTGTTGATTCTTTTGGCTTGGGAATGACTCTTTACTATTTAGTGTCACACAAAGATCCTCTCCCAGCGGAGCATCTTCATGCGAACTGGCTATCCACGGTAAATAATGCTTGCCAGGCACGTGAGTGTGTAAATTGGCAGTCTTTACCACAACGTATCGCGCGCGTCATTCATCAATGTACGCTTAATCAACAATCAGAACGGTGGGATCTTGCACAAGTAGAAGGAGAACTGTCCCGACTTTTATATGTACTTAATACACCTGAAGATCTACCATCAGCGGAGATCGTAGCAGAAGAACTTATGGCGCGGGCTTTTGGTCTAAGTCGTTATACTTGGCTTGATGATAAACTAAAGGCCGAGGTGGTCCTCGCATCTGGTGTAACAATCTCTATAAGCGGTGATGATCCAAATGAAATGCTTGTCCTTAGGCTAATGTGGCAGAATTTAGGGGGCCAAGGGAAAAGAAGTCTCGCTAAAGAGCTTAATGAAGCCATACAATCATCATCACAATTGCTAAAGGAGAAAGGTTGGAGCGTTAGTGATGCTACCGGCTATGGTCAGACAGCTCACTTAAAAGCGAATATCCATGTTCGCGAAGTATCAAGAAAACTCTCGACAGCGATAGCAACAGTTAAATCAGTGGGACTGAGGTGGGGCAAATTATGAGTAGCAAAGAGATGGCGCTCAAGAAATTTCATTTAACCTTGTTTTGAATAACGTTATAACGTTACACCTCACATACCTAGCTAAGAAGGGTAATCGGTCTGATGGCAAAACAGCGCAACCGTGAAGAGGTCGTAAACACCCAACTGGCAATCTTAATTTCTGAGCTTGGCGTAATCGCTGACGCTGAGACAATCCTCGTACACGGACGGCATCGTCCTGATGTACTTTTTCAACTTCGTGGTCTTCGCATTGTAATTGAAGGAAAATTCGCAGATCACCCTAACGCTGATGAAATAGTTCTAGAAGATGCACGCAAGCGCGTTCGTAGTGGTATCGCTCACATTGCCGCTGCTGCCGTTTACCCACTAGCACTACGAAATACCCCCACAACTAAAATCATTAATGTCCTGAAGACAGCGCAACTCAAATACCGAATCGTCGCAGAAACTCATGAGACAGAGGAATGGTTTGAAGGTACTCCGGCCTCACTCATGGACGCTTTGCGACACGCTCAAGAGGCTCTTACTAAAGATGACATTGTAGAGGAGACAGCGAAATCTCTTTCAATCCGATTAGAAGGCATTGCTAAACTTTGGATGGGACAGAAGGGAGCCTGTGACCGCCTCTCTACAATTCTCGGCCTTACACCTCCAAAAGGCGAGCCCAGCGACAAAGCTGAAGCAAGGCGAGAAACAGCAGCCAAAGTTTCAGCTCTCGTCCTCGCTAACGCTCTTATTTTTCAGGAACAATTGGCTGGGAGTGATGGAAGAATATCGCCGCTGCGAAAATTAGAAAACGAAAAGGACATTGTTGGTGCTACAGCGAAGGGCTGGAAGTGGATATGGGAAAATATAAATTATGTCCCAATATTTCAAATTGGTGACCGTGTTTTAAACGAGCTTCCAAGTAGTGCGAACTCGACTATCGCTGTACGATTACTCATAACTGAAGCAATTTCAATTTGTAGTCAACAAGCTGCCCTTCGTCACGACTTGATGGGTCGTATTTATCACTGGCTCTTACATCATGCAAAGTATCTGGGTACTTATTACACCTCAGTGCCGGCAGCAACTTTGCTTCTGAAATTGGCTCTTGCGGCTGACTGGAAAGAGGACTTGGGCGACCCTGTACAATTAGCTAATTTCAAAGTAGGAGATTTAGCCTGTGGGACGGGTACTCTTCTGATGGCCGCAGCTCAAGCATTATCAGATGTGTATATTCGGACTCGCGCGGCGCAGAAACTGCCCTTAGACATTAAGGATATGTCCACTCTACATCGCGCGTTGATGGAGAACGTTTTGTATGGCTATGACGTACTTCCTTCGGCTGTACATCTGACAGCCTCCACTCTTGCGATGCTCGCGCCAGAAATTGCTTTTGTAAGGATGAATCTTTATGTAATGCCGCTCGGTATGGATCATGGGGCACCACGACTTGGCAGCCTTGATTTTCTAGAAACTGATGAAATTAAAACGCAGATGGCTCTCGACTACTCACATGTAGAAACCATCCGTACCGGGGCAGCTATGACGCAGGCTGTAAATGCTACAGCCCCAAAACTAGATTTATGTGTGATGAATCCACCGTTTGTACGGAGTGTTTATGGGAATCTTCTTTTCGGCTCTCTACCAGACGAACGTGGGGAGATGCAAAAGGAGTTATCCCGGCGAACTAAGGTGCTCGGCATCAGTGCGACCGTGGGACTTGGAGGCGCGTTTGTTTCACTTGCAGACAAGCAAGTGAAACATGGAGGACGAATCGCCTTTGTTTTACCAATTGCCCTCGCTACTGGTGAGTCATGGGGCCAGATTAGAAAATTAATTGCGCGCAAATATCACCTTGAAACAGTCATAGCGAGCCACGACGCAGAACGTCCAAATTTTTCTGAAAATACAGACCTTTCGGAAGTGCTTTTTATTGCGCGCAAGCTTCACGAGAAAGAGACGCCGACGAGCACTCATTACATCAATTTATGGCGCAACCCTCGGTCAATTCATGAAGCACTCGATCTTGCAGAACGATTGATCGCAGCAACACAAATATCAAAAGAAGGGCAGGCTGGAATCGTCACCGTTCGTTCACCATCGGGTAAGCTTGGGGAAGTCGTTACGCTACCTGCGCCGGTGGGGGATGAAAATTGGATTGGTGCTCTTTTCGCACAGACGCAGCTCTTGAGAGCGTATTGGACACTAAAAGAAACGCGTGCGCTCTGCCTTCCAGAGTCTCAAACTCTCTATCCTATAGCCCTTTGTCGTCTGGGGGCACTAGGGGAATTAGGCTACGATGCGCGAGATATTTTTGATGCTTTTGCTGTCAACAAGACAGGTGACGAATGGTCGCCGTATCCTGCATTCTGGGATCATGATGCGAAAAAAGTCTCAACAATTGCACAGACATCGAACGCGCGATTGATTGCTCGAACTACGCCTTTGCCCGGACGAAAGTTGAAATCTGCTGAAGCAGTGTGGTCTAAGGCAGGGAACATCTTACTTGTTTCACGCCTTCGGACAAACACACAAAAAGTTTTGGCTGTAGGATTTAGTGAAAACATACTTGGTAACACTTGGTGGTCATTTACGGGCAAGGGATTAAAATCGCAACAGCGTAAGGCATTGCTGCTGTGGCTAAACAGCACACTCTCACTATTATTTTATTATGGAAGCAGAGCAATAACGCAGGGCGCATGGATGCAGATGAAAAAGCCAGCGTGGGGGGCAATGTCTGTATTAGACGTTCGTGCGTTGACGAAGAATCAACTAGCCACTCTTGCTAGTGCGTATGATGAATTAGCGAAAGAGACCTTAGAGCCGCTAGCAAACTTAGACACTGATCTTACCCGGCAACGTATTGACGAAGTGCTCGAAACTGTCTTAAACCTTCCTAGCCTCGCTCCAATCCGCGAACTATTGGCACGAGAACCAGGTCTGACAGCTCGCGATATTGTGCCGCGCCTAGCGCAGGCAAAATTGGGCATTATTGATGTCGAGGATGAAGGCCAAGCGATGCTTGTTTGAAAGATTACCCCAAGTTTTACCACGAAGCTGGCTTATGAAACGATCCAGCCCTGTCAGTCAAGTTGGCAGGGAATTGACTAGCCTGAAGCACTCCTTTACGAATCGGTTTAATGAACGTTGCTTCTCGAACTAATAGGGGATTAGGCCGGTGGCTTGGATTTAAAATGCCGACCGGAAACCCTAATTCCCGACGGACAATCCTGATCGGTTCTACTAAATCAGAGTCATTAGTAATGACTACTGCCTGTTCATAATCTTTCCGAAAACCATCATGTAGTAGATGGCTCGCCAGATTAACATCTGATCCTTTTTCTTCTGTCTTAAAAACTTTAACGTATTCAATCCTGCCGGGTGTATCTGCTCGCAGAGCACTTATTTGGTTAGTCAAAAATGTGCCAAATATTATTGATACGTTGGGTAGTGTTCCCAGCGCCCGTAAATACATTTGCTGTCGGGTAGGTTGCCCTGGATCGTGAGGTCGAGCTGAGACACGGGCAGTGTAGTATTTAATTTGGTTGATTTGATGACCAGGCAAGAGCAAGCGGCATAGAGTATCGAGATTAAGCCACTTGTACGGAGTGCCTTTGAGCGCGCGATAGTATAGATTGAAGCCGTCTATATATACGTTGGTTTTCACAGTAATATCGTAAATAGCAAGGGCCGCCTGTTACAGCGGCCCCGCACCCTGCTCCCGAAGGAGCGAGGGGAGTATCTGCTTATAAGTATACTCACGTTCGTACATTTGTCAAGATTTCAGCTTTTCAGAAATGGGGAAGCTTGGAAAAGTGCTTCCGGGCTTTCTCGGCGCGTGAGGATGAAACTAGGTGAGTATAGATGACGGTGTTCTGTATGTTGGAGTGGCCTAGCCAGTCCTGCACAAAACGCAGATCGTCTCCGCTCTCAAGTAAGTGAGTCGCGCAGGTATGCTTCAAAACATGAAAGTGCTGCTTGTCTCGCGGCAGCGCGGACTGCTCTCCGTGTTGCTTCATTAGCGCGTCTAGGCGCTGCCTGCTGATTGGTAAGTTTCTGCGGCTCGGAAAGAGCAGGGGAGAGTCATCGTCGCGGGAATTGAGATAGGCTTTAAGAATCCTTGCCTCGTCTGGCTCCATTGGATGCTGCCCGGAGTGGCTACCCTTTAGCCGGTGGCAATAAATTCTGAGCTGCTTAAAATCAATATCAGTCTTGTGGAGTCGCCCAACTTCGGAAGCTCTGAGGCCATGCCGATACGCGGTAAGGAATAGCGCACGGTCGCGTTTGTTGCCTTCGGATTTGATAGCACCGAACAGCCGCTTGAGTTCGTCAAAGGTTAAAAATTTGATTGTCTCTTGTCTGCGGATTGGCATAGAAGGGTAGATTACGAACGGGACATTAGAGTTCTTTTGTCCCGTTCATTATACCATAATGGATGATGCCGCAAGTTAGGCGCTTCATAGATGTTTTAATTCGTCTTTGTTATATTTGTCCGCGCTCTTAGATGTTAATTTCTCACGATGGTTAGTAACTGAAATAACATTATGTCTTCATTCCAAATCAGACCAAAGGTAGATGAAACGCAGGAATTTATTGAAATCGCAAACGATTTCTCTAATCCATTAGACCTCGTTCGAGAAGCCATTAGCAATTCATTTGACGCTAACGCGCATAGAATAGAAATCCTTTTTTCAGTTTTACAGGAATTTGGAGAAAAGATTTTACAGATAAAGTTGAAGGATGATGGTGAAGGAATGGATCGAGAGGGCCTACAGTCCTTCTTCGATCTTGGTAACTCTCTTAGGAGAAACAATTCGGAGGCTATTGGGGAAAAGGGACATGGGACAAAAGTTTATTTTAACAGTTCAGAGATAAAGGTAATAACAACTAAGAACGGAATAACTTATACGGCTACAATGAAAGAGCCGTTTAAGAAATTATTCAACAGAGAAATTCCGATTGTAGACGTGAGTGAGAGCGATACTACGGATGGTTCAATAGGCACAGAAATAATCATAAAGGGCTATAACAATAATAGAAGAAATAAATTTACCCATGAGATTTTGAGAGATTATATTTTATGGTTCACTAAATATGGATCTAGCGAACAAGCTTTTGGTATCAACACACACGCTGACACGACCGTCCTTCTCAAGGGATTAAATCAAGACGAAGCAGAACTACTTACCTTCGGTCATCCGTTTCCGGAAGCCAGCAATAACATCAGTGATTTATTCGATGAACATCTTATCCATGCACCTGATTATTATTCCAAAAAAGTTATTAGAACCGGTCAGCTTAAAAACTTTCCGGATATTAGCTTTGAAGCGATTTTCTCAATAGAGGGGAATAAAGTTAAATACTCTTATAATCCCATGATCAGACGGAGTGGCTATCAAGCACCCACTGGCAGTTACTCCGTACAAGAAAGGTACGGCCTTTGGTTGTGCAAAGACTTCATTCCTATACAGCGAAAAAATGAGTGGATAACCTATAAAGGCTCTGAGTTCACCAAATTTCACGCATTTTTCAATTGCCAAGACCTTTGGCTTACGGCTAATAGAGGGTCTGTTGAGAATACGCCTGTAGAAATTCTAGAAGATATAAAACTTGCGGCTGAAGATATATACCGCGAAATCGTTGAAGGTGATGAGTGGCGTGAAATTAGCTGGCTGGAAGAAGAAGCTGTCGCCTATCGCACAGTTGAGAAGGAAAGAAAAGATTTTGCATGGAGGATTAAAAAAGCTAATAAGGCCAACGTAGTCGAATACAAAGGTCAAACTCTTATTGAGCCAAACAGAGAAAGTGGAGTCCTCGCTCTTTTATTACAGCTATCAATTCTCGAACCGAATCTATTCCCATTTTATATCGTAGACTACGACACACATTCCGGCATCGATGTGATTGCTAAAGGTGATAATACAACGCCGATACAATACTCAAAGCTATATTACGTGGAGTTCAAGCATTTTCTGACAGGTCAACAGTTCAATCATTCCTTTGACAATTTGCACAGCATAGTGTGTTGGGATACGGACGTGAAGCATGATGATGTTATTAAGGACCTGAGTGGCGAAGAAAGGAAAATGCAAATTGTTCAGTCGGGAACTGGCAGCAGTTATACCAAATACCTTCTCGATAATCTAACGAAGGTTCATAAGATAGAGGTCTTTGTTTTGAAAGATTATCTAAAAGAGAAATTGGGCATTGAATTCAGGCCGCGTACAGCTTCTTCCGCAGTATAGCTTGCAATCTCGATACTAGATCGGTTTTCGTTTCAGTGTATGGATAGACTTGGGCTAAATTGCTGATTCTATTTAACCCTCTCCCGTACATCCGATTGAAAACCGATATAGTTTTGCCTCTGCTAAACACCAGTGCCTAAAACCCATTCAGCCCACACCTCGACAGCAACTTGAAAGTAGGTTTCAAAACTTAGCAATCAATTCAAGTATGCAGTCATGAACGGGACAATATAACTGTATTGTCCTGTTCATCAGTATAGCACGCTCAGAAACATTGGGATTTCCACAGGTAGGGGATTCAGTAATTCAACTGTAATGTCCCGTTTGATTTTATACAGTGTGGTTTTAGGAAGTGAGTTGGCTTCTGGCTAGCAAGAACAGCGCCCTCAACAAAAATAAAAAGCGCCAGCTCTGCGCTCTCACCTTGCAAGGTAACAGATTTTATCATTCTTCGTCATATTTGCATGATAGCGAACCTGTTGGATTGGTCAAGCCGCATTTTTATCAATCTCCAGAAGAGGCGCCTCGGGGGTCACCATTCGTTTAAACGGATGAGACCAAGCGCGCTTTCATTCCGAGCTTGTCAAGGGATCCCCCGCCGAAGTAATCTCAGCGGCGTAGGAGGTCAAGATTAAAAGTGTATCCACAAAATGGTCATAAAAACGGTGACAAACCAACCGAGCAACTGCTTGTCGGTGGCTTGATCGACGAATTGCACGATTTCCATATTGATGCCGGATTCAGCGCCGAACGCAGTGGCGAACTCTCAATGGCAGTCGATCTCTATGAGCAGGCAGTGCGTAGCAAACCAACTTCACCACTGGCATGGTACAATTTCGGCGACGCACTTCTTGCACTTAATCGCTTCGAAGAGGCGGTTTCCGCCCTTCGCAACGCTGTGGAACTCTCTCCGAATACAATCCTCTTCCATTATGATTTGGGCATGGCGCTTTACGCATTGAGACGCTATGACGAAGCAAGCAAAGAGTTCGCCCCTATCATTGCCGTGGATCCCCATCTTAAACGAGGCTCTTCAAGTTTGTTTCTGTCTTCGATGACGAATCTCGCCTTGTGTCACGATGCGCTTGGCCGTCCAGATGAAGCTGCCAAAATCTTAAGTCCGGCCCACTCAACAGCCGTCGATCTACTTTACAACCTTGGAAGGCTGAACTACCGGGCGAAGCGGTTCGCTGATGCACTGACTTACACTCAAGCTGCCGAATTGCTTACACCTGAGTCTGAAGAGGTCGTCCACTTGCACGGAAGTATTTTGATTGACTTGAAGCGCGAGCAGGAGGCGCTAATAGTTCTACGTCATGCAACGAAACTCGATCCTCAATGCGCATCCGCTTGGTACGATCTTGGCGTTACTCTCGCACGACTCAACGAACGCAAGAAAGCGCGGTCATGTTTTCAAAAGACGCTCCACCTTGCGCCAGACTATCCATGGACTTATTACGACTTGGCCTGCCTCGATGCCTTGGAGGGCAAGCGCGAAAAAGCTTTTGCAAATTTAGAGTTGGCGCTTGCTTACGGGTTTCGAGATGCTGCAAAGCTGCGTCAAGACCCCGATCTGCGGGGTCTGCGTCGTGATTCTCGATGGAAAACAGTTGTGGAGAGAGCCTCTTCGGAACAGTCAGCAGAGGCGGATTAGCTTCGAGACCGATCTATGCCTACAAACCAAATCGAACGTGTTGAGCTAATTCTTGATGAAGACTCTAACAACATAGCCAATATCTTCTTGACCAACAGAGAGGTATGAACTGCACCCTTGACTGAGACAAAAAGTTCTTGAAAATCGCCTAAGGCAAATCTAGCACGATAGAATTAACGGTAGTACCAACACACATAACAAAGTCCCTCGGAATGCACGCCCGGTTTTTTGCACTTCCGGCAAACGGGTTTCGGGAAGTTGTCATAGTGTGGTCTGTGCGAGTAAGGGCAACGCATTACCAGCTTGCCGCGCTCGCGCACTTGACGCAATGGAACACGGTGTTTCTCACATAACATCGGATGGAAAGTTAATAATCGCTACTCTAGTATTGAGATCAATTTATCTTCGACCGGCGAAGCCCACACTTTCTTAAAAACTATTTCTGGTTTTGTAAGATAGAGGGGGGTTTTGCGCGTGCGTTCTCCTTCCTGTATCTCTTTCGTATCACTGAACAATTGAGACGTGGTGAACCAGAATAGGGGAGAGGGCTTGTTTCCTGACACGGTAACGTGCTTTGCTGCTTCGCGCAGCTCATCAGCCCAATACATATCCGTCGTTTCGATCAATACCGCCCGGATGCGCTTAATGCCGTAGTGCTCCTCGTGCCGGCGCTGCTTCACGATGTAATGGAAATGCGCGCGAAGCTTCCGGTTATGCTTCTTCGTGCTCGTGTGCCGCCGGTCGGCCTCGTAAAAATAATGTACTAACTCTTGGTCGCCGTCCTTATGCGGGAATCGTAAACTGAAAAATGCGTCCGGCCTGTGGGGTAATGTCTCTGTCTTGTCAGACTCAGACCAACGCTGGCCGTCGAAGCGCAACACGGGAACCTCAACCTTGTTCCAAAGCTCCGAACCTTGCTTGAATTGGTGAAGCTCTACAC
>MWWG01000164.1_pt1 | contig 11139 bp, 9 predicted proteins | sample 1047331 | NCBI WGS metagenome assembly MWWG01 (sample SAMN06349968, study PRJNA376086) | soil metagenome | isolation source: MG6-4 sample Antarctic (ecotone) soil | place: Antarctica | collected 2015-01-13 | reverse complement strand
TTTACACAATAAAAAAATTGAAAAATGAGTGAATTGAAATCATCAGAAAGCAGGAGAAAGTTTTTAAAAAATTCATTTACAGGAACAGCGGGCGCAATAGTATTGTCTAATATTCCTGCTATAGTCAGGGCAGGTTTCCCCACCATTGTACCGTCTTCAGTGTTTGGTGAAAATGCTCCCAGCAATAAAATTAATGTTGCACAAATTGGTTGTGGCCGTATTGCCCGTACACATGATCTGGCAGAAACATTTAAATATGATGTTGCCCGTATAATGGCGATTGCTGACGTAGATCGAAACAGGTTACAGGACGGAAAAAAACTGGTAGAAGGGTGGTATGCAAAAAAAACGGGCAAGGATAATTACATGGATGTAAAAACTTACGAAGACTACCATGAATTGTTAGCTAATAAAGATATTGATGCCGTAATGATCAGCACACCTGACCATTGGCATGCGCAACCTGCCATGGAAGCAGCCCTTGCTGGAAAACATATTTATCTGCAAAAACCAACCTCGCTTACAATTGAAGAAGGGCGCCAAATGAGTAATACTGTAAACAAAGCAGGTGTAACCTTTCAGCTTGGCAGCCAACAACGTTCTAAAAGTCCATGGCCACAATTTAAAAATGCCTGTGAGCTCGTTAGAAATGGGCGGATTGGTAAACTACACACCGTACGCATTGGTTTGCCTTCCGATCCCGCTGGTGGCAATACCACTGAAATGCCTGTTCCTGAAAATTTAAACTATGACATGTGGCTTGGTTCTACGCCCTTTGTTTATTATACAATTGACCGTGTGCATTCACAAACAGATTTTAATTCCAGGGGAGGTTGGTTGCGTCTTGAGCAATTTGGAGCAGGTATGATAACAGGATGGGGTGTGCATCATATAGATATTGCACATTGGGGAATGAATACCGAATTGACCGGGCCTATTGAAGTAGAAGCAACTGCTGAATTTCCTAAAAACGGTTTATGGAATGTGCACGGAAACTATGAGGCAAAGATGAAATATGCCAACGGTGTTGAAATGTATTTAAGCAGCAAAAACCCCAATGGTATCAGGTTTGAAGGTAGTGATGGATGGATTTTTGTTTCCCGTGGCGATGTGGGTGTTACTTCATCAGATCCCGTAGCAAAAGAGAAGGCAAACAAAGCATTTAATGCAAGTGATCCAAAAATTCTAACCTCTGTAATTGGGGCTAATGAAACCCGGTTATACGAAAGCCCGGAACAACATGGTAATTGGCTTGATTGCATTCAAAGCAAGAAACCTACTATCAGTCCTGCTGAAGTAGCGCACCGTTCCTGTAGTGCCTGCCTTGTTGCACATGCAGCAATGAAGACAGAAGGTAAGTTGTATTGGGATCCGAAGAAAGAAATTTTTAAGGATAATGCAGAAGCTAATAAATGGTTGTCAAGACCACAGAGATATCCTTATGGAACGAACTATGTGAATAAAAAGAAAAATGCAATATGAAAAAAGTTTTCCCGATTTTCTTTTTAATTGCCATAGTAGGATGTAGTAGTGCTCAGCATAATAAAAAGTCGAATAGTAACAACATCAATAATAGCGAGATAAAACTAATAACTCTTGACCCAGGCCATTTCCATGCAGCCCTCGTACAAAAAACTATGTATCCGGATGTTGATCCTATTGTTCATGTTTATGCACCGCAAGGCCCAGACCTCCAATTGCACCTTGATAGAATAAACAGCTATAACAATCGAAAAGACAATCCAACAAAATGGAAGGAAGAAGTCTATACTGGCAGTGATTTTATGAAGCAGATGCTGCTACAAAAGAAAGGAAACGTTGTAGTAATGGCTGGCAATAACGAAAAAAAAACAGACTATATTTTGCAAGCTGTCAATGCAAGTTATAATGTACTGGCGGATAAGCCCATGGCAATAGATAAAACCAACTTTGCTTTATTAAAAACCGCTTTTGATGCAGCAAAAAAAAACAAGGTTTTATTGTATGATATTATGACCGAACGTTACGAAATCACTACAATGCTGCAACGCGAGTTTTCTTTTTTACTACAAGTATTTGGACAGTTGGAAAAAGGCAGCGTTGATAATCCTGCAGTAACAAAAGAAAGTGTTCATCATTTTTTTAAATATGTTTCAGGAAGTATATTAACCCGGCCACCGTGGTTTATGGATGTAACAAAAGAAGGTGAAGGGATTGTTGATGTAACGACGCACTTAGTTGATCTTGTGCAATGGGAATGTTTTCCGGAACAGATTATCAAGGAAAAAGACATCAACCTTCTTTCTGCCCGCAGATGGTCAACAGATATGAGCTTATCGCAATTCATTGCCATTACAAAGCTGAATGGGTTTCCGGCTTACCTTAAAAAAGATGTTGTCAACTACAGTATTTTAAAAGTATTCAGCAACGGTGAAATTAATTACCAATTAAAAGGGATACATGCAAAAGTCTCTGTTAAATGGGCTTACCAGGCACCTGAGGGTGCCGGCGATACGCATAATTCCATCATGCGGGGAACAAAAGCCAACCTGGTAATACGGCAAGGTGCGGAGCAAAACTATAAAACTGCTTTATATATTGAACCTATTGATAATAATGATGCTTATGCAACTGCTCTGATGAATGGTTTAAAAACTGTCCGGGCAAAATTTCCGGGGATTGAATTAAAAAAAACAACAATTGGCTGGGAAGTGATCATACCTGAAAAATATAAGGAGGGGCATGAAGCGCATTTTGCACGGGTTACAGAAAAATTTCTTCAATACCTGAAAGAAGGTGCCCTGCCTGCATGGGAAGTGCCGAATATGATTGCTAAATATTACACAACTACGCAGGCATTGGAATTAGCCCGGCAAACAGAAACGGCTGCAAAATAAGTATGCAGTATTCTAAAAAACATTTGGACGTTATTGATATTGTTGACAACTCATCGTTTTTAAATTGGTGCATAAAGGAAAATTCAGAAGCAACCTGGTAACATTGAAATATTTTGCGGCGACACCAGCCATAACTATAAAATGAATTAACTATAATTTTTCATTTTTGTACGATTAAAATTTTATAAATGATTTGAAAACTACTACTCATAGGAGATTTTATCCCCTCTCCGCAAGGAGAGGGGTTGGGGTGAGGCGATACAGGCTGGTAAAGAGTTTTACAGGTTTAGTCAGACAACAATTATAATTTTATACATTTTATATGAACATATTTCGCCGGATAATTTTTACTTCCTGTTTTTTACTTCTTGTTTTTGGCAATAAAATAGTTGCGCAGGCAAATGTTAACTGGAAAAAAGTAAGCGTACTCGTATATACAAAAAATGGTAAGGGCTACGTACATGATAATATTCCCAGCGCTGTTGCCAGTATTCAAAACTTAGGAAAGCAACACGGTTTTAAAGTAGATACCTCTGCTGATCCTTCTGTTATGACAGAAAAAAACCTGGCGCAATACACAATGCTCATTTTTCCAAGCACCAACAATGATGTATTTGATACAGATGCACAGAGGCTGGCCTTCAGACGATATATTGAAGCAGGTGGTGGATTTGTTGGAATACATTCGGTAACGGGCACAGAACGTAACTGGAAATGGTTTAAAACGATGATGGGTGGAACGTTTTCGTGGCATGCAAAATTTCAAAAATTTACAGCAAGGGTTATCGATCCTTCGCATCCTTCAATGCAAGGCTTACCCGCAGTATGGGAAAAAGAAGATGAATTTTATTTTGCAAAGGAGCTATACCCCGGAACGAAAACAATATTAGTAAATGACATTACGACGTTAAATGCAACAGATACAATTCAAAAGAATCTCATACTTAAACATGCGGGAACTTTTTCTGAATTATATCCTGCAGCATGGACAAACGATTTTGATGGCGGCCATACCTGGTTCACAACCTTAGGGCATCATAAAAAAGATTATGAAGACCCGGTGTATATGCAGCATATATTAGGAGGCATTCGTTTTGTAGCAAGCCAGGTAAAAAAACTTGATTTTAAAAAAGCTTATGCCGATTCAAGAGATACACCGGTGCGTTATTGACGTGAGGAGTGAGACGTGAAACGTCAGATGTCAAAAGTCAAAAGTGGACATTCTATTCTTAAGTTTCTAAATTCTCACATCTCACCTCTCACATTTCACGTTTCACTTCTCACCGAATTCACTAATTTCATTTTAAATCATTACCATGTCTGTTTCAAGAAGATTTTTTTTACGGAATACGGCCATTACAACAGTAGGTGCAGGTGTTGCAGCCGCCGTGCCCATGGAAGTTTTGGCGCAATTGCGAAAAACTATCTCTCCTTTAAAAAAAATAAATATAGGATTGATTGGTTGTAAGGGACAAGGCTGGAATAATATTGTTTCCATGCTCAAAATACCCGAAGTAAATTGTATGGCAATATGCGATATTGATGATGCTATTTTAAATGGACGCAAGGCTGACCTTGAAAAAATAAATATTCGCCCTACACTTTATAAAGACTATCGGAAATTATTAGAGAACAAAGAGATAGATGCAGTAATTATTGCTACACCCGATCATTGGCATTGCCTGCAAATGATAGATGCCTGTGCTGCCGGAAAGGATGTGTTTATGGAAAAGCCATTAGCCAATTCAGTTATCGAAGCGCAGTTAATGGTAAAAGCCGCAAGCCAATACAACCGGGTAGTGCAAGTTGCCCAATGGCAACGCAGCCAGGATCATTTTAAAAATGCAATTGAGTTTGTGCAATCTGGCAAGCTGGGAAAAATAACAATGGCAAAAACATGGATGTGCCGTGGTGGTACTACAGCTCTTGTACCTGTTCCAAATGAGCCGGTTCCTGCCGGTGTTGATTACAATATGTGGTTAGGACCTGCGGATAAAAAACCATTTAATAAAAACCGTTTTCATTATGAGTTTCGCTGGTTTTGGGATTATGCCGGCGGGCTAATGACAGACTGGGGTGTACATTTAATTGACATGGTGTTGCTTGGTATGAAGGCAGATGTTCCTAAATCTGTGGTTGCCTCTGGAGGCAAATTTGTTTTTCCGCAGGATGCCCGCGAAACCCCCGATACACAAACTGTTGTTTATGATTATGGCCATTTTCAAATGACCTGGGAACACACCATGGGCTTTGCCAATGGTAATTATGGGCTGCAGCATGGCATCGCTTTTTTAGGTGAAAAAGGAACTTTACTTCTTAATCGTACCGGCTGGGAAGTGCGTCCGGAAAAAGAAAAAGATATTTTGAAAATGGAAGCGGTTGCCTGGCACGCAAGAACCGATAATGGATTAGATAAACACACGGCTAATTTTATTGCTGTTGTACAATCACGAAAAACTGCCGATCTTAATTGCCCTATTGAAGCCGGCGCAAAAGTTGCTGTTAATGCGCACATGGGTAATATTGCACAAAGAACAGGTGAGAAAATTTTTTGGGATGAGAAAAAAAATAAATTCACTTCACCCAAAGCAAATGAATTGCTTCTACCGGTTTATCATAATGGTTATAAATTACCCAAGGTGTAATAATGCGAGTGGCTTTTATTTAGTCATTCCTTTTCACAATTGTGCATGATCAATGAATATAGTACAGTAGCCCCTGTTTTGTAATTTTCTCTAAAACCGTTCTTGCCTTAAATGTTTTTGTTATTCCCCACCAATTTTTAATAGTTTCATACTCATCTACCGGCTCACATTTAAAACAAACTTTTTTTTATGCTTAACCGTCGTCGATTTTTACAATCCACAGCCCTAACATCCCTGGCATTGCTTTTAAAAAAATCATCAGCGCTCGCCCACGATCTTACTGTTACAAAAAACAATCCGATGGTAATTTCTACTTGGGCTCCTAACGTAAAAGCAAATGCAGAAGCATGGAAAATTTTAGGTACTTCCGGCAGGGCAGTTGATGCTGTAGAAGCGGGTGTACAAATACCTGAAGCTGATCCAACTGATCAAAGTGTGGGCTATGGCGGATTGCCGGATCGTGATGGAAAAGTAACACTTGATGCTTGCATCATGGATGAGTTTGGGAATTGCGGGGCAGTCATGTTTTTAGAAGGCATCATACATCCCATTAAAGTTGCAAGGTTGGTAATGGATAAAACCCCTCATGTGCAACTGGTGGGAGAAGGCGCACTGCAATTTGCATTGTCAAATGGATTTAAGGTTGAAAATTTATTAACCACGGAAAGCGAAAAAGCCTGGAAAGACTGGATAAAAAATGCGAAGTATGATCCAATGACGATTCCGAAATTATTAGAACAAAAAAATTTTAAAAACAATCCAGGCCAGCAAAATAATCATGATACTATTGGGATGCTTGCAATGGATGCAGCCGGAAATTTAAGTGGCGCCTGCACTACAAGTGGCATGGCTTTTAAAATGCGGGGTCGTGTAGGCGATTCACCTATTATTGGAGCCGGTTTATTTGTTGATAATGAAATTGGCGCAGCTACAGCAACAGGAGTCGGAGAAGAAGTGGTTCGCACATGCGGCTCACATACTGTTGTGGAATTAATGCGACAGGGATTAAAACCAGCAGAAGCGTGTAAAAAAACGGTTGAACGAATTATAAAAAAGCGAGGCACTAAGGCTAAGGAATTACAAGTAGGCTATATAGCGGTAAATACAAAAGGAGAATTTGGCGCTTATGCTTTGCAGAAAGGTTTTACTTATGCAGTGCAAACCAAAGCAGGTAGCAAGGTGTATGATGCTAAAAGTTTTTATTCTTGAGTAGTTAATGGGGCGGTCAAAAAGTGAAAAGTAAATGTAAGCTGATGAACCCTCAAACTTGTGAACCCGTAAACTTGTAAACCCCAAACTTGTGAACTTGCAACTCGTGAACTTGTGAACTCGCAAACTTGTGAACTTTTAAATCAGCAGGAATTGAACTACATCATAGAAATAGCAACAACAGACTTTACAACCACAAAATTGGCAGTAGAGGGTGGTGCGGACAGAATTGAATTATGCGCCGCCCTTTCAGACGGGGGCACTACACCTTCTTATGGAACGATAAAAAAATGCAGGGAAAGTTTCGATGTTCAATTGTTTCCCATCATCCGTTCAAGAAGTGGTGATTTTTTTTATACTGATGAAGAGTTTGAAGTGATGATAGAAGATTTGAAACTTTGTAAGGAAATAGGTTGCGATGGCGCAGTCATTGGTCTGTTAAAAAAAGACGGAACGATCGACAAAAAAAGAACAGCACAACTAATTAGCGTTGCTTATCCACTGGAAATAAATTTTCACCGTGCGTTTGACCGTTGCAAAGATCCGTTTGAAACAATGGAACAATTAATAGAAATAGGTTGCCGGCGTATTCTCACATCGGGACAGCAAACTGCTGCGTCAGATGGTATTGATTTGATAACAAGATTGGTGAAAGCTTCTAATGAACGCATTGTTATAATGCCAGGAAGCGGTGTACGCAAAGAAAATATTAAAGAGCTCGCAGATAGAACCGGCGCTGAAGAATTTCATTCTTCTTTGCGAGGCAGGCAAAAAAGCAAGATGGATTTTGTTCATCCTGCATTTGTAGATAGCGAAGAAAGTTATCTAAATCCATTTATTGATGTGGAGGATGTAAAAGCGCTTCGTCGTGCTTTGAATTAGCAAAGTGAGGAATTTGAAATCAGAATAAGTCGATAAGTTCTCTCCATGTTGTAATAATTTTTTATTATCTTATTATCATAAACAACCAAAACCAACTATTATGGACACAACTTTCTTTTCAAACATTAACTGGCTGGCTGTATTAGTAGCCGCCATTGCTTACTTTGCCTTAGGCGCTCTTTGGTATTCGCCGCTATTTGGCAAACAATGGGTTCAATACCAAAAGATAGACATGAACCATCCCGATGCAAAAAAAGGCGTAGGTGGAATTATGTTTGGTTCTTTTATCCTAATGTTAGTAGCCACTATCGGCCTCGCAATTTTAGTTGCACGCATACCACTGAGCGGAGGCGTAATGTCAGGATTAAAATTAGGATTATTAACAGGATTATTTTTTTCTGCTACGGCCATCAGCATTACTTATCTATACATAAAAAAACCAATCGGACTTCATTTTATTGATGGCTTGTACCATGTAGCAGGACAGATTGTTGCCGCTATTATTCTATGTATTTGGCGATAAAGAAGATCAATGGAATTGATATTTGAAGTTAGGAGAAGTAGAAGATTAGACTATGAAAGATCAACTGTTAACTACCAGCGTGCCCACTATCATCTGTCAACTGTCATCTGTGAACTAACTGAGATTATTCAACCTTCGTGATCTTCACCACATTTGTTGGTAAATGTAAATGCACCGGAGTACTGCCGGTGCTTACCACTACATCACCCGTTTTTAAAAAACCACGTTCTTTCAATATATCAATCTGATCATAGATGATTGCATCCAGGCTATTCTCTTCATCATAGTGGAAAGCCCTTACACCCCAACTTAAACTTAACTGGTTGACCAACGATCTTTCTTTTGTAAAAATGTATAATGGGGCTTTTGGCCGGAAGCTGCTTAAGGTAAAGGCGGTGTAACCACTTTGAGTCATTCCTACCAATGCTTCTGCCAGCACATCTTTTGCAAGGCTGCAGGCATTATAGCAAATGGCATCGCTATGAAAAGAGGGCGAATGAGCTTGTGGTTGTAAAACTTCTTCGAGGTTATACCGATAATCTGTTCGCTCCACTTCCATGATGATTTTACGCATGGTTTCCACCACTAAATGCGGGTGTTTACCCGTTGCGGTTTCAGCACTTAGCATTACGGCATCCGCGCCTTCCAACACAGCGTTAGCTACATCAGAAATTTCGCTTCTGTTTGGTTTGATGCGATCGATCATGCTCTCCATCATTTGCGTAGCTACAATTACAGGTTTTGCCCTGTGAAGACATTTACGAATGATCTGTCTTTGTATTAAAGGAATTTGTTCAACCGGCAATTCAACACCTAAATCACCTCTTGCTATCATGATAGCATCTGATTCAACAATAATGTCGCGGATATTATTAAGCGCTTCTGGTTTTTCAATCTTAGCAATGATCTTTGTTTTGCTTTTTCTTTCATGAAGCTTGCTGCGTAAAGTAATAATGTCTTTTACGCTTCGCACAAATGAAAGCGCTACCCAATCAAGTTCATGATCGATAATAAACTCCAGGTCAACAAGATCTTTGTCGGTAATTGCTGGTAACGAAATTTTTGTATCGGGGAGATTTATTCCTTTTTTTGATGAAATAATTCCGCCCATAAGCACCTCTACCTGTACATCATTATTTTTTAAAATATTTTTTACCTGTACTTCCAGTTTGCCATCATCAATCATGATCTTGTTTCCCACCTTTACATCGGCATGTAATTTTGGATAAGAAACGTAAATAAGTTTTTTATTGCCAATTACTTTTTTATTCGTGAATGTTAAAATTTCACCAGGCTCAACTTCAATACCATTGTTTTCTATTTCTCCAACCCTAAGTTTTGGGCCCTGCAGATCTCCCAGGATGGCAATGTTATAAGGTTCAGTTTTATTTATTTGCCGTATAATGTCTATAATTTTTGCCTTGTCTTCATGCAATCCGTGTGAAAAATTTAAACGAAAGACATTCACACCGCACTTTATCAGATCCAACAATTTTTCATGCGTGTCGCATGCAGGGCCAACAGTAGCAACAATTTTTGTACGGTGATAAGTATGTTCAATACCAGCCGTTTTATCCATTTGTTTATGAAAATATTTTCCGACGTTCTTGCTCATAAAATGATTTCTGATTTTTTAATTTCTGATTTCTAATGCCTTCCTAAAAATTTTTGTCCTTTAACTGCAGACTGGTTTAAATAGCGTATAAAATTGGCAATATCTGTACCTAATGTTTTACAATCGTTCATTAATTCCGATTGTTCTTCAAGGGAAATATAACCCTCATCCAACGCTCTATATGACTGCGATCTAACTTCTCCGCAAGAACCTTTTGAGATGCTGAGAAAGTTTATAAATTCCAACCTGCTATCCCGCTCAAATCCTTCCGCAATATTATCCATTACTGATCCTGCTGCTGCTTTAATCTGGCTACGAAAACGAAAGTCTTTTTCAAATGAACTTTTTTTGGTAAGAGCAACTACTTTCTGATAAATAATTCTTGCCTTTTGCCAAATCTCCAAATCTTCAAATTGTTTGATAGTTGCCATAATCAGAAATCAGAAATCAGAAATAAGCAATCAGCAATTTAACTCGCTAATATCTTGACAATCTTCATCCATTCTTCCCCAATATTATTTTTCTTTTTTCCCACTTTTTCCAAAGGCACATAATTCATTTTATTATTTAAAATGCCAACAAATACATTATACCGGCCTTCTATTAAACACTCAACTGCATGATAGCCCATGCGGCTTGCAATTAAACGGTCGATGCAACTGGGTGCGCCACCACGCTGAATATGACCAAGAATACAAACCCGTGCTTCAGTTTGGGGCAGGCGATCTTTTATTATTTTGGCAACATTTGTGGCTCCTCCAAACTCATCACCTTCTGCTACAACAATAATATTTACCAGCTTTTTTCTTCTCTCTTTTTCCTGCAGGGAAATGATAATATCTTCTATGTCTGTTTTTAATTCGGGTATCAAAATGTTTTCGGCGCCGGTTGCAATACCGCTATGCAACGCTATGTATCCTGAATCTCTGCCCATCACTTCAATGATGAACAGGCGGTCATGTGCATCCGCTGTATCGCGAATTTTATCAATCGCTTCTATGGCGGTGTTGACTGCAGTATCGAAACCAATAGTAAAATCAGTTCCAAAAATATCTTTATCAATAGTGCCCGCAATGCCTATGCAAGCTATGTCAAACTCTTTACTAAATTCAACTGCTCCACGAAAAGAGCCATCACCTCCGATAATAACAAGACCCTCTATGCCGTGTTTATTTAAAATGTCAAAAGCTTGTTTTCTTCCTTCTGCTGTGTGAAATATTTTACAACGGGCTGTTTTTAAAATGGTGCCGCCACGCTGAATAATATTAGCTACAGACCTGCTTTCCATTTTTATAATATCATCTTCAATCAGTCCCTGGAACCCACGCATAATTCCAAAAACTTCCAATCCGTAATAGATGCCCGTACGTACAACTGCACGTATAGCAG
>MWWG01000163.1_pt1 | contig 11163 bp, 12 predicted proteins | sample 1047331 | NCBI WGS metagenome assembly MWWG01 (sample SAMN06349968, study PRJNA376086) | soil metagenome | isolation source: MG6-4 sample Antarctic (ecotone) soil | place: Antarctica | collected 2015-01-13 | reverse complement strand
CATAATTTTGTGCGTGTTTGTACAGCACATTACGATAAAAAACAATTATATAATAAAGACAAAGTCACAAAATACAAAGGAAAGTCGATTACTCTTAGCTGTTCTACTGGTCCCTTTCCTCATATAGTATTCTTCACGATAGGATACTAACTATCACAGCATGAAGAGAGGGGAAATGAATCCCCTCTCTCTTTTACTTACTCTTTTTCTCGATTCCCGTAATGTGAGGATTTCCACCTCTTCCATCTCTGGTAATCTCAACCTTAGTTTGCTGCTTCCCATTATTTTCACTGTATGTTACGTCCTGTACAATCTTTTTTCCGCCGTCTTCAACCTTTGCTTTGTTACCTACAATTTTCATAGAAAGACACCTCGATTTCTCCCACAATTATAACAGACAAGTACTGAAACATTCACCGTTTCACGTGCAACAAATCTAGAATACCCCCTTCTCTAGACGGCGAAGTTTCGTGTAAAGTATTTTCGCACTGTGGCAAGGGTTATTATGTATGCTAACTCTTCTCCTCACGGCCAGAAACTTCGTCGAAGAAGAATTGTTTCATAAACTCCTCTGGATATTTGACTTGCTGCTGTCCTAAATTTACACTCCTAGAAGTTCTAAAGTCTGTGCTCGTGCCTGTCGCCTGAGAGTGTACGAGTTCAAACCATTGTACCAGTGCATAAGGTTTTAGCCCAAGCTTCCTATTCCTTTTTAAGACTTTTGAGTCATAAGGTTTTTTGAGATACCTGACAAACTTTTTAACCTGTTCCTCTGTGGGTAGGTGTTGGTATTCCTGGTCCTCACCTAATTTTTTAAACTTGACTACATAGCCATTTAACTCTAGTTGGTCGCCCCAATCAATAGAAGATAAAAGGATTCCATGCAAATGTGTTGCTGTGTTTTTTGATAGTCCCTGTTCCAGCTTCTCTAATCGTGGTAGGTCTCCAAAAAATATGTCACTTATTCTTGTCGCTATTCCCATTGTCTCGGAGGAAATAGGCCGATTACGCAATTCGATTATAAAAAGAGTGAAATGCCCTTTTAATTGTTTCTGGCGTTTAATCAGATTTGACGACTGATTAACGGTGCTACCCTCGCTTTTCTTCTGATTGTTTTTGAAACTACCCGGTTCTAACATCGAATATGGAAAATAGTGTCCATTCACCTCCTTCCAACCGAACAAATCGCCACTGACGTTGCGCTGAATATTTTTTAATATCCTTGCCTGTTCAGCCTTGCTTAGTTTGAACAGGTCTTCCGGAGTGAGGCCGTAAGAGAATTCAAGATGTCCCCTGACCACCGTGTACGTTAAATTGGTCAGGCTTCTTCACTTTCGTCTACATAACCTTTAAGAAGCCCGGAGTTTTCTATACCCTCTATTTCCGTTGAAGAAATTCGATAATCGCCTCCACCTAAACGAACAGCTTCAATAATTCCCCCTTTGATAAGTCGGCGAATTAAACTAGGCGGGACACCCAGCCGACGGGCAGCTTCATCAACAGTATAGTACGTCATCCCAAACATAAGACAATGCCTCCCTGACTCCGCGCCTCCATTGGAAGCGGAGACCGAATCAGAGGACACCCTACCACTTCAACAAGGGATGGCAAATGTATAGCATTATGTAACCCTTTAAGATTCTTCAGGCCCCCTAGAGAGGTGATTTAGTGGTCGATCTAGTTGGTAAAGCGCAGGGAATCAAGAAAAAGCAAACATATACCTCTTAAAATGGGTGTAAAAAGTAGTTTCAGTCTTTCGACAGTTTACAGAGGGGTAAATTTAGTAACTTGCTTTGAAATCTGTTACATCATTCGCAGTCTCGAAACCAGCAGAGCGCCAGGTCGCTTCAACCCAGGCCATTCACGGCGGTCAGCATCGAGCCGGGCAAGCTGGGCGGCGAGCACCTGTAGCCCCGCCCTACCTTCAGTCTCATCTGTCCAGGCGTTCCAGATGACCTTGCACCAGAACCGGCGGCTGTGCTGGTCTTCTAGGGCGTGAGCAAGAGCCGAAGCGAGCATGCCGACCAGAGCTGGGCGTTTATCGGGGTGTGCTGAGGCCAGCAGCGGTAGGGCGTAGGCAGCGTCTTGGAGCGTGCCGGGCAGTCTGCAATGGTCAGGTACTAACGGGTCATCGTTAGTTGAGCCGGGAGTAACGGCCCAATTTTGAAGCATCTGAAACCATGCGCCCCTATCTATAGGGTCTGACCCTTGCAAGGCTTTCCAGGCGGTACGTCCTGCCTCCCGGTCAGCGTCCAGGTCTCTCCACTGGTGCGCCAGGTCATCGTGCGTTAAGTGCGCCCGGTGGCCCGCCTGAAGGCTCACGGCGTAGAGCGTGCCATCAATGCGGGTGCTCCCCTTGCTGCTGGTGTAGTGCCCCCTCGCGGCGATCAGCCCGGCTGTGACCAGCTCCTGAGCCCAGCGCCACACCGTCACCAGATGACAGCCCAAGGCGCGGGCTATGAGTTCCTGAGGCTGGTGAATCGTCACCTGTGAGGGCACAACCGGATAGGCGCGGGCAGTCACGGTGCTCCTGGCGACCTGGTACAGAAGCTCTAGCAGGCGGCGCGGGCCAGGGTGTAGCTCGTCTAAGTCCGCGAGCGTGCTCAGAGGGACACAGGTGGGCCGTAGAGGGATAGCAGGGGCCGGGGTCGGGTTGGACAGCCTGACAGCCGGGCGGGGAGGCTCTGTAGGTCTGATGGTCGGCGCTAGGGTGGTGGTGGGGCTCTGAGCGCCGATCACAGCCAACCGGGCGCGGTCTAGGACTTCGGTGAGGCTACGGGTAGAGGGAATGTGAGTATTGGTCACTTGTACGCCCTTCCCAAGGCGCTTACACTGAGGGCCACTTTTGCCGAGTGGGGGCCAGGTGCGGGAACGCCTTGGTCTCTTTTCTTTGCTGACAATACCTGACTTGGGGACGGCAGAGGGCAGTTCAGCGGGTTGCGGGGTAGCTAGAGCCAGGCGCACCGGAGCCACTGAAGCAAATAGTAGGGTGAGGGAGGACCGAGGACTGTTTACCTCTCAGGGTCTTGGAGCAGCAAATCTCAAAATGCCTAGTTTTGCCTCCGCTAATCTTGACTGTAATTCGTCCCCATCACTCCTAGTGATAAGCTTCGCGCCTGGGAAAGTTTCGTTTTGCAGATGGCTTAGCCTAGAAAGCTTTATCGTATTGACTATCTTGTGCATCAACATTATAAGATACATACTAAAATCAGAGTCGTAATTACATATCTCCGAATCGTAATATTGTTCTCCTCCTAAAGTCTTAGGTTTTGTCCAATACGAGAGAGTATCTGATTTTATTAAAGCTTGGAATTGAGGATTGTCTTCTTCAAGGGCGACCTCAAACGATCTCTCGCCCTGAGATATTCTTAGCCCATGTTTGTAGGAGTTGTAAGAGTCAAGATACCTCAAATAGTGTTGGCATAGGAACACCAAAATCTTATGGGTATGTTCTACGGCTTCGGTAAACTCAGTCCTATCAGATGAGAATCCAGAAAATATAGAATCACCGATAAATGATTCTGAGCTAACTCCTTTTATTCCTGTGATAGCATATAAATCCCCTCTTATTATATTCTCTGCCTTCTTTAACGTGTTTTTGTAGTTAATTAAATATATAGATGTAGGGAGACTTTTGTAGAGTGAAGCTATCAATTCTATCATTACTTCTATATTGTGTATACAGGTGAAATGTACTTCCACTCTTAAGTTTCTTCTCCACTTCTCGATCTCTTCTAGATTTTCTGCATTTTCGTAGATTTCGTAGAAATTGGAGTGACTCATGTAATTTAAGACTTTAGCTTTATTGAAGAAGAACAGATCATCGTAGAGGCGGTAAAAGCTTACATTGCTCACTAATTCAGCGGATAAAGGAGAGACATTTATCATGCAAACATTTAATCACACTGTAGAGACATACTACCGGTCTGGTTGCTTTGTACCAGCCAAACATGCCAAATGAGTTAGAAACCCACTATTTTTCTGTCCCGACCGTACCCCATTCAAGGGCCAGGGGTGCGCTGTCCCCCGGAGCCTTTTAACACTAACAAATTTTAGTGTGGCGGTTTTGAGGTGCCAGAGGCCCGCTACGGGGGGGCAAAAAAGGAGGGGGATACCCCCTTTGCCTTTACGCGTGTGCAGGGGTGAGCCTGTAAACTGAGGGCGTGAATCCCACAAAATCTAGGAAGCAGGGTCTTACACGGCTCGCCGTCACCCTTGCTCTGGTGCCGGTCATGGCTCTTTCGTCGCTAGCTGTAGCTTGCCCAATAAAGCCTGGGAAATTAGGCAATGGGAAACTCGGCCCTATCCCAACCTTCCTCGTGCCTGAATGCGGACAAACTTTCAAAGAGTTTATAAGTGGAATGGGTCTTCCGGCTAATTCGTTTGAGATGTATAGTTTTAAACCTCTGTCTATAAGCGATCCCGAAGAAGCAGGACTGGCATATGCGAAAGAGATAGGTAATGTATTGGCAAAATACGGATATGTCCCCGTAAAAAGTATCCAGATTCAAGATAATATACTCATGGGTAGTTTTACTAATAAAAAACTGCATAAAAACCTCAGTACACTTTTCATAGTTAGTCGCGCTGACAATAGGACGATGTACTTAGGTTTAAATTTCTAGTGCCTTGACCCCGGTATAAATCAGAGGTGTCCGAAATTTGAGCAAATTTAAGCCGTTTCAAGAGGCTCCGGCCCTGGCCTCTGGCCTCTAAGCACCAGACCTTTTTGGCGGTAAATGGCGAGGTCGGGCGAGGTCAAAACTCCGCGCCTAGGAGCGCTGGGGCTGCAAAGAGAGAAATTATGGTCGAGATTTTGAGGCTAAGGCACGCCTCAGCTCGAATCCGGTTGACGTCCCCCTTAAAATGAGACTACAATGAGTAGATGAAAAACTTGATCTCACCATGCTGGCCCAAACACGGCAGAACTAAGTCTGTAGTAAAAACCCTCTTATTCTCTGCACCTCTAATCCTTGGTGTAAGCAATACCGCATCTGCCGCTGAATCTTCAAAGGTGATTGACGTCAAAGAATTCCGCAATAAAGGGATATTGGGTACCACAAAGGATTTTAGTCAATCCTTAATATGTACTTACTGGAAGGTGGATTGTACCTTCGATGGGGAGACACTAACTAAAATGCATCCGCCAGGGAGAGGCCTCATTCCTGTAAGCCTAGAGGATTATCATCTTAACGGTGACAGCACAATCAAAGCAGGCGTCCTGCTTGATGAGGGTCATGTAACTAGTGGTAGTATAGGAATAGAGGGTAAATCTGATGCTGGCCTTATTGAGAAACTGCTTTATAGCATTGCGCCTTCAGAAAACCATGCTCAGGCATCAGATGTTCATAATTTTGTGCGTGTTTGTACAGCACATTACGATAAAAAACAATTATATAATAAAGACAAAGTCACAAAATACAAAGGAAAGTCGATTACTCTTAGCTGTTCTACTGGTCCCTTTCCTCATATAGCATTCTTCACGATAGGATACTAACTATCACAGCATGAAGAGAGGGGAAATGAATCCCCTCTCTCTTTTACTTACTCTTTTTCTCGATTCCCGTAATATGAGGATTTCCACCTCTTCCATCTCTGGTAATCTCAACCTTAGTTTGCTGCTTCCCATTATTTTCACTGTATGTTACGTCCTGTACAATCTTTTTTCCGCCGTCTTCAATCTTCGCTTTGTTACCTACAATTTTCATAAAAAGACACCTCGATTTCTCCCGCAATTATAACAGATAAGTACTGAAACATTCACTGTTTCACGTGCAACAAACCTAGAATACCCCCTTCTCTAGACGGTGGAGTTTTGTGTAAAGTATTTTCGTACTAGTACAAGGGTTATTATGTATATCAACTTCTCCTCTTAACCATAGAAACTTCTTCGGAGAAGAATCGTTGCATAAGTTCCTCTGGATACATAACTTGCCGTCGTCCCAAACTTACACTTCTAGAGCTTCTGAATTTTACACTTGCTCCCACACTTTGAGAGTGCGCGAGTTCAAACCACTGCAACAAGGCAAAAGGTTTTAGTCCGCGCTGTTTATTCCTGTGCAGAACCTTTGAATCTACAGGCTTCTTCAAGTATCTGATAAACCTCTTAACTTGCTCTTCTACGGGTAAATGCTCATATTCTTTGGTCTTTCCCAGTTTTAAGAATTTGACTACATGACCATTCAATTCTAATTCCTCACCCCAGTCAATAGATGATAAGACTATTCCCTGAAGGTGTGTCCTGTCGTTTTTTGTCAATCCTTGTTCTAGTTTTTCAAAACGTGGTAGGTCACCGAAGAATCTATCGCTCATCCCTGTCGCCATTCCCATTGTTCCAGAGGAAACGGGGCGATTGCCCATCTCGATTGTAAAGCAAGTAAAGTGCCCTCCTGATTGACTTCTCCTGATCAGATTTGATGCCTGCTTAAGAGTACTTTCCTCGCGTCTATTTTGGTAGTTTTTGAAACTACTTGGCTCTAGAAGCCATTTAGGGTGGTACACTCCATCCTTCTGATACCAGCCATATAACTCTCCACTGGCGGTAACTTGAACGGTTTTAAGTATTCTTGCTATCTGACTTCTCTTGAATCTCAATAGTTCCTCCGGTGTGAGTCCATAACAGTCATTAAGATGTTGTCTAACGGTAATGTATTGCAGATTCGTCATGGGAGGTTAATTGTTGTCGTCTCTATCTATTTTTTAACATCAAATAATCCACTATCTTTTATGTTCTCGATTGTTTCAGAGCTAATTCTATATTTTCCCCTCCTTATTTCTATGGCTGGAATTTCTTCTTTCTGGATTAACTTCTTAATATCAGCGATTGTAGTGTTGAACATCTCAGCGACCTCATCAACCGAAAAGTATTCAGTATCAGACATATTTCATCTTCGGGTGCCTGCCGATCAACTCTGATCGAGCGCCCTTATCCACTCATGGCCTCCTGACTAAGCCTAACGCAAGAAGTCTACGATTTCTATAGGGCTGCAATGCCCTGAAAGGCAGCTAAAACTACCTGTTTTAAGGCTACGGACCCCCCTAGGGGTGTTCCTGTGTATATTTCTAACCAATAGTTCAAATTTATGCCGTTCTTAGATTTGATTTTATCAGGATGCTACCTCAGTCTTGAGACGAGTAAAGCACTAGGCCGCCTCAGATTGGTCCACTCGCGGCGGTCAGCATCAAGCCGGGCGAGTTGGGCGGCGAGAACCTGTAGCCCTGCCCTACCTTCAATCTCATCTGTCCAGGCGTTCCAGATGACCTTGCACCAGAACCGGCGGCTGTGCTGGTCCCTTAGGGCATGAGCGATAGTTGAAGCGAGCATGCCGACCAGGCCGGGGCGCTTGCTGGGGTGAGCTGAGGCCAGCAGCGGCAGGGCGTAGGCAGCGTCTTGGAGGGTGTCAGGCACTCTGCAATGGTCAGATATTAACGGGCTATCAGATATTGAGCCGGGAGTAACGGCCCAGTTTTGGAGCATCTGAAACCATGCGCCTCTATCTCTTGGGTCTGACCCTTGCAAGGCTTTCCAGGCTGTTCGACCTGCGGCCCGGTCAGCGTCCAGGTCGCGGTATTCGTGTACGAGGTCGTCGTGCGTTAGGTGCGCCAGGTGGCCTGCCTGAAGGCTCACGGCGTAGAGCGTGCCATCAATGCGGGTGCTCCCCTTGCTGCTGGTGTAGTGCCCCCTTGCGGCGATCAGCCCGGCTGTGACCAGCTCCTGAGCCCAGCGCCACACCGTCACCAGATGACAGCCCAAGGCGCGGGCTATGAGTTCCTGAGGCTGGTGAATCGTCACCTGTGAGGGCACAACCGGATAGGCGCGAGCTGCCATCGCAGACACGGCCACATCATGCAGCAGCTCAAGCAGGCGGCGCGGGCCAGGGTGGAGCTGGTCGAGGTCCGCGAGCGTGCCCAGGGGGGCACAGGGGGGCCGTAGAGGGGCAGCAGGAGCTGGGGCCGGGCTGGACAGCCTAATGATAGGTATGGGTGGTTCTATTGGTCGGGCCGTGATGGGTGCGGGGGTGCTGGTGGTGCCCTGTATGCCGTGGATAGCGGCGCGGGCGCGGTTGATGGCGGCGACGAGCTGGGGATTGTGAATAGTCAGGTGTACGCCCTCCCCCGAAGCGTCGTACACTCAAGTCCACTTTCCCAGGTGGGCCGGGGTGTTCGCACTCCGGTCTTTTCTTTTTTGACCTTACCCCAGATCGGGGCTGAGGGTGCGGCTTTGGTGTCCGCATCCCAGGGGCCATGAGCTACTCCCCCTTTCTCTAATGACAAAAATTGACTGCCGTATTAGAATTATGAACCAGAGAAACGAGTGGAACATACTGTCCTCTGTAGGGGTCAAAACGAGTTTTTACTGAGCTGGGCGCGGATTTTCCAGGGAAGACAACAGGCGAATATCGCAACGAAGCGCTCCAAGGTGCCGTCCCCGAAGTGTTTGATCGCCTCCTGAATGGCGTCCAGACCATGCCGGAAGACGCTTTTCTCAGCTCGGCCATGCTTCAGCACCTTGATCTTGACCTCCTTGAAGTGAAGTTCACCCGTCAGGCAACACCAGATCAGCGCCACACTCAGTACGGTCAGCAGCACGCACAGCCGTTCTGTATGGATCAGATGGGTGTCCTCCAAATGGAGGCCTCGACCCTTGAGAGCCTGGTGCAAACACTCTGCTCCCCAGCGCCGGGCATATTGTGCCAGAGCGCGCTCTGGCACAATACAGGCGGTCGCCAGGTACAGCATCTCACCTGTTGGCGTCAGGCATGCGGCCAGGCAAACCTTGACCCCGTACACCGAAACTCGGTAGGCCGAATGGGACCAGGTCTGACCGGGTTTCATGTGCTGGAAGCGCAGATAGATGGGCTTGCCGTTGACCCGGGTATCTGATTTCAGCCGGATGCAGATGGGAATCTTCCTGCGGCGGAGGAATTTGAACCACTCCTTGCCGATGAACTCCCGGTCTGCCAGCAGACCGATGATCCGGTACGTCCTGTTGTAGAGCCGAAATTCTGCCAGGAACCGGTCAAGGAGTTGGCTGCGTTCAACATGATTGCTGTTGCCGTTGTGCGGCAACAGCGTCCAGAGGAGTGGCAGACTGACGCCCTTCCAGTAGACGCCCAGGATCAGAAAATTGATGTCCAGGACGCCAAACTTCCAATTGGTACGGTCGAGCGTGAGTTCGATGTCGCCCGGAGGGAGCAGGGGAATGACCAGGTGGATCAGCAGGTGGTCTGGAAGCTGGCAGCGCATGAACCGCTTGAGGCGCTGTTTGCGAACTTCAGGGGAGCCCGGAAGATGCACATGGGTTTTCAGGCTGTTCAGCACACTCGTCCGGCGGTCGATGACCGCCAGAACAAGAGCGACCAGGACGACCAGGTGTCGAGCATCCAGCTTGATGAGCGGGCGAAGGGTGGCGAAAAGGCTATCGTGGGGGGGTCGGCTCAGGGCTGCTTTCATCGCAGAAACACCCTAGATGGGCCGACATCTGCATTGCCCTTGAAGATACCCGGATGCTGTCCCGCACAGCGTTTTTCACGTTTTGACCCCTACAGAGGAAAGCTACTCAAGGTAGCACGAAGGCGATATTAAACGGAAAGTCGACAGAATTAGATGCAGCACCCTTTTCACTTGACGGGTTGAATTATTTACCTATCAAAGCATTGCGTTCCATAGATTGCACCTACGAAGCTGCCGAACAGGGGAATTATCAATTGAGTTGCCCCCTTACTAATGACACTCCTATAAAAACTATGCAGTTCTCAGCCTTAAGTCTGTCTACCAAAGCGTTAGCATCAGCGCCCGCAACACAGAAACCTAGTTTACCTGTGGTTGCTCAGCCTAGCGGAAAACCAGTATCCCAGGTTGTAGCTAAAAACATTACGCCGTGCCCTAAGTTTGAGCTGCGACCCTTCAGTATTAAAGTCATCGTTCCAGCTAACTTCCCGAATCCAGAATCTAGTAAAGACATGAACCATCTAGAGTGCGGGGGGTATATATTCAATTATACAGGGGACAATTATAAATACCATAGAGACATAAAGGTGTCTGGCCCGTCTTGGCAAAAGATATGGGAAATTATGACTAAGGATTTACTCACTTACTTGCATGTAGATAGCCTTGCAAGTTTAGTTATAGAAAGCAATATTGTTTCTGTGCATAACGAATATAAAGACATAGGGATTAATTCAGACTCAGTAGTGGGAATGTCGTTTAATGGAGGAAAGCTTGAACCCATCTTATTTACGAAAAAGATTACTCCTCTTAAGCTTAGAAGTGGCATGAATAGTATATATCTAAGCGTGCCTTCTCCATATACGAGCTATAAATACATAAATATAGACACAGTGAATCAAACTATAACCCTCAAGGCTGATCCTAAAGCTAATTAAGTACGTTTAATACATCGGTTATGTGAAACACTATAGCCAATTTCACACTAACAAATTTTAGCGTGGCGGTTTTGAGGTGCCAGAGGCCCGCTACGGAGGGGCAAAAAAGGAGGGGGATACCCCCTTTGCCTTTACGCGTGTGCAGGGGTAAGCCTGTAAACTGAGGGCATGAATCCCACAAAATCTAGGAAGCAGGGTCTTACACGGCTCGCCGTCACCCTTGCTCTGGTGCCGGTCATGGCTCTTTCGTCGCTAGCTGTAGCTTGCCCAATAAAGCCTGGGAAATTGGGCAATGGGAAACTCGGCCCCATCCCAACCTTCCTCGTGCCTGAATGCGGACAAGTTTTCAAAGAGTTTATAAGTGGAATGGGTCTTCCGGCTAATTCATTCGAGATGTATAGTTTTAAGCCTCTGCCTATAAGCGATCCCGACGAAGCAGGAGCGGCGTATGGGAAAGAGATAGGTAATGTATTGGCAAAATACGGATATGTCCCCGTAAAAAGTATTCAGATCCAAGATAATATACTCATGGGTACTTTTACTAATAAAAAACTGCATAAAAACCTCAGTACACTTTTCATAGTTAGTCGCGCTGACAATAGGACGATGTACTTAGGTTTAAATTTCTAGTGCCTTGACCCCGGTATAAACCAGAGGTGTCCGAAATTTGAGCAAATTTAAGCCGTTTCAAGAGGCTCCGGCCCTGGCCTCTGGCCTCTAAGCACCAGACCTTTTTGGCGGTAAATGGCGAGGTCGGGCGAGGTCAAAACTCCGCGCC
>MWWG01000162.1_pt1 | contig 11179 bp, 9 predicted proteins | sample 1047331 | NCBI WGS metagenome assembly MWWG01 (sample SAMN06349968, study PRJNA376086) | soil metagenome | isolation source: MG6-4 sample Antarctic (ecotone) soil | place: Antarctica | collected 2015-01-13 | reverse complement strand
AGTTGGCTAAACGGAACTAGCATAGCGAATATAGGGTATATTCGGAGCAATATACCATCGGCCAATAGAAAATACTATTCTTTCCATTTTCTTTACAAAGTACCAAAAAAAGTCCAAAAAAAAGCCCCGTTCAATTCATTCTAAAGGGATTTTATCTGATAACTAACATTATGTTAAATAGGGGGTAAATTCTGGGTTTAGTTATATTTAAGCGAAGGGAAAGATAGGGGTGGCCTGGCGCCGGCAGCGGCTAAAACAGCCGGACTAGCTCGAAACCCGCCAGCCAACTAGGAAATATAAAAGTATTTGTTACATTAGCAAAGGAAGGAAAAGGGAAACTCCATCTATAGGGCAGGCAGATAACTGGAGCTACTCAGTTTATCCGCTAGTTGTGTGCAACTATAACAAAAACTCATAATGAAATTTAAAATAATCCCTCTGCTATTAGTACTATTTATCTCCTATAGTTCATCCGGCCAATCACAATCTGAATTATATGGAAGCCCAATTGATACTCTTCTTTTTTCGAAGAGCTTAAATGTAAATAAAAAAGTTACAGTAATCCTCCCAACAACTTATAGTAAAGAGAACCGAACCAAATTTCCATTAATTATAGTTTTTGACCGGCAAAATAAAGGCATTTTCAGGAACATCTTTGAGACAATTAATTATTTGGTTTATCAATCAGCTATGCCGGAATCAATTATAGTTGGTATTACGTCAGATAATATGGAACGGAATATTGAAACTTCACTTTCTGGTTCCAGGAAAAATGGTAAAGGAGAGTTAACCAATGCTTTTGTGTTTAATGAATTGATACCTTTTGCCGAAAAGAATTATAATGCAAGTAAGTGTAGAATATTGATTGGGCATTCCAGATTTGGTTATTTTACTACATACCTGCTAAGTAAAAACCTAAATAGTTTAACCGGAGTGATTTCCTGTAGTCCTCTTTTTCAAGATACCAATGTTAATCTTGTAGATTCATTATTGAATAAAGTTAACACTTCCAATTTGTCACATCATGTCTTTTACCGTTTTATTACGGGTGATTCCATTACTGATACAAAAGATTATGCTGTTATGAAAAATGCCTTACAGCATAAAACTCAGAATAAATTGTTTAACTGGAAAGGTATGGAATTCTATGATGCCAATCATATGACAACACCTGGATTAGGTGTTATGCCCTCCTTATACGAGATTTTTAGCAACTGGCAAAAAGCTTCAAGCTTCACTTTGACTGCTAGCATAGACTCAACATTCCGTTTTACTAACGCTTATTATCAGAAATTTAGAGCAGAAATGCAGGAATATTACGGCGATGAAATAGGAGCAGGTTTAGCTAAATTAAATGGTATAGGTTATGCTCATTTTAACAAAAAAGAATACAAGAATGCAAGAGAGGCTTGGATTATACTTTCAATAGAGTACCCGTTTTTTGTTGATAGTTACATAAGCATCGGAAAAACGTATTTAGCCGAAAAGAACAAGAAATTAGCAAAAAAATACTTTGAGAAAGCAATGGATCACCTACCTGATAATTCTTTTTATACTAAATCTAGAAGTCAAGAGATCCGGAAAGATATTCTTGAAAAAATAAAACAGCTAAGTTTATAATAGTGGGCTGCACACAACAAAAACATTAAACCCTTTTTAGCCAAAAGGTTAGGCCTATAAGTGCAATTATGTTAAATGAGAGTAAGCCTATAAGGTTACCTTATTTGTTTTTTACCCGCTGCTGGCCTACATTTCGTATATGTATATGCCAGGTCGAGAAAATGCCATTGTAGAAGATGTTAAAATAACTGGCTATCTACTAAATTTGCAACATCCGGATGGGAAGAGCAAAGCTAACTTTTTCTTGAGAGCAGGGTTTAGGCCTGATAACATAGCCGAATTCAGAGCGTTTTTATTAGGCCATGCCCAAGCGCACCAGGTAGCGAAATCCGAGCAAACAAAGTTTGGTGCTAAATACATCATTGAGGGAGAAGTAGAAACGATAGCTTATTTCCGCTTCAATCTGCGAACCGTGTGGATGCTGATCCCTGGTTCGGAAAGACCAAAATTGACAACTGCTTATCCCTTACCACTATGATAAAAGAGTTTGAAAGAATCATTCTGACCGAGGACATTCCCGGTACCGACCTAAAAAAAGGTGATGTGGGCGTAGTCGTTGAAATTTATAACCAGGGAGAAGGTTATGAAGTAGAGTTCTTTGCTCTAAATGGCGATACGGTAGCCGTGGAGACGTTGGAGAGCAGGCAAGTACGTTCAGCAACCAGTAGGGAAATTCTGCATGTTCGGGAATTAAAAGCGGCTTAATTTCAAAATACTGCAATTGCTCGTGCAGGCAGCTTAACCAGGCATTAAGTCAAAAGAAGTTATTTTTTCTTCCCTTTTGTAATTTACCATTGCCACCAGCGGCGTTTCTTTTCTGCCGGTGCTGATTCTTCCGGCTGCTGCTCCAGTACCGGTTCTTTCTTTTGCCCTTCTCCCAGCAGGAGCAAACTCCGCTCTAATAGTTCAATCTGCTTGTCTTTCTCCTGAGTAATCTGGTCTCTATACTTAAGCTCCAGCTTTAATAGCTCAATTTCATGAAGTAATTTGTCAAAATTAGGAGGGTTGCCACTTGGCATAGCTGGTTGGCTAGTCATGTCATGGCCGGGGCCTATGTCATTTTTTTGCGGCATGCCAGTGTTTGGCACGGTTGCCATTGGGTAATTTTGCTCCAGGAAACTTACTTCTACCAGTAATTTACCATCTTCGTACGTAATAAAATCTTTGCTCGTTGACGCGTTGCATAGCCTTCGAATAGTACGAATACTCTTGCCAGTAGCATCAGCAGCCTGTTGTAAGTTAATATAGGGCATAAGATAGGTTAGGCTCTAAATATTATGGCACAAGATATGGAATAGTCTATGGCTATCCAATGGCAACGCATTGGCAATGTTAAAAATAAGGTGGCAAGCCATGTAAGTTCTTAAACTTCAGTTAAAACGGCTTTACCTACCCGCACCCAGACAGCATTGCAATATTTTTCTTTATTGTCAATGCGAGTATTCGATTTGTCTTTTTCTTTCCATTCTTTCAGGAGCTTTTTGGCTCCATCCAGGCCAATGGCTTTGGCATAGCGCATGATATTCTTCTCGGTCACCTTGAATTTTTGTAGTTCAAATAATACGATGCGATGTTCATCGGAGAACTGATACCATTCTTGCGGTATGGCCGCAGGCTCTACATGCTTTAATCGAAACTCCAGAGCAGCAATTGGTTTTCTTCCCTTGCCCCTTTTAAGCTCATTTTCCAAGGCTTTAAAGGCGAAAGCGTACTTTGTGTTTTCCAGATCCTTTTGAGGTTCTGCCAGTACTTTTTTGATAAAATCTTTATTCAAAGGATATTTATTTGTACAATCCATAAGCATCCTAAATTCTTCAATTCCAACTACCCAAACGCCAGTATCCTTATAAGCAGCCAGGAGCTCAAACATTCTCATGCTGTACCAGCTGGAGAAGGTCATGTAGTGCTTAATTTCATAAGTGGTATAATGCGCCAATTCGATGAAATAAGGTTTTAAGGCCGGATTGATAACGACTGTAATTAGCCCATGGTCATAAGAGCATTCAAAACCATCCACCTCCTGTATTTTTGTAGTGTCTAAAATATGCCTGGGAACAAATCGCTCGTTCTTTACATCTTCAAAATACCAACGCTGGTCCATTAGCTCATCAAAGGCTTTTCTTACTTCTTTAAAGGCACTGCGTCGGTCATTGTAGCTTTCAGGAGATATAACGTCAGTGACGTGCATCTGATAGTAAGGCTTGAAGGCCATATCGTTATCCCGAATTTGAGCTAGTACCATTACCATAATGCGTTTAGCGCATACAGAAACTTTCTTTTGCCGGGCGAAAGTCACATTCCAATGTTGCTTTACATATTCTTTGAATTCGGGCTTCTTTGCCAGCTCCAAGGGTAAGCTTAATTGATTGAATCGTTTATCTTCCATGATGCAATATAATTACTAAAAGAGGACTTGCAAAATATTAAGTCCTTTTGTTGTGGGGTAGAAGTCCTTTTTTAAAGCATATTTGTGGGGTAGAAGTCCTTTTATTGTGGGGTAGAAGTCCTTTTATTAGCGGTTACTCCTTATAGTTATACTATTTAGTTTTTCCACTATATAGTTTGCCGAAAAAATCAGCAGAAAAAAAAGGCGTTTAGGGGGTGGGCTGATCCAACTTTTTCCGGGCGACGCAGGACCAAGAGCCGCCCGAAAGGAAAAAATTACAAAAGGGAAGAAAAAAGACCAGGCGGAGCAACCAGCAATAGCCCAGGGCGCACCGGGAGAGCGGAAAAACAAAAACAAAAGTGGGGTCCGCGGGTGGGGGTGCGCGAAAAATCTTGCAAAGATGTGTACTCACTACACAATTTACTCGTACCTCGTAAATTATGGTGAGCAAGGGTGCACCCTTGACCCCCGGACAAAGAAAAGAAGAATGTATGGCCTTTGCAATTGTAAGAACTGCCAAATTGAAGTCTGCCGGCAATATCGGCGGCTTAAATGCCCATATGACGCGTACCATGGATGTGCCCAATGCGGATGCGGATTTAGCCCGGTATAACAGCCGGCCGATTGGCTCGACTGATTTAAACGCGGATGTGCAGGCCCGGCTGCTGGAGGCCGGCATTACCAAGACCCGGAAGGGCGCCGTGTTAGCGGTCGAGCACCTGATGACGGCCAGTCCGGAGCATTTTGGCTCTCATGTGAAAGTAACTGAGAACGGCGAGAAGCAGCTTTGGATGCATCCCGACCGGTGGCAGGCTTTTGAGAAAGCTTCGATTGAATGGCTGCAAGAACGGTACGGGGGAAAGAACCTGGTTAACGTGACGGTGCACAAGGATGAAACCAGCCCCCACCTGCACGCGGTCATTGTGCCCATCGACAGCAAGGGTAAACTTAACTGCCGGGATTTTCTAGGCGGCCGGGATAAGCTGCGGGATTTACAGACCAGTTTTGCCGAGAAGGTAAAGCCCCAGGGACTGGAGCGGGGTATTGAGGGCAGCAAAGCGCAGCACCAGGCGGTAAAGCATTTCTACGGGGAGGTAAAACAGTTTAGCCAGGTGCTGAGCCTTAACTTGGAATTTGAGGCTTCTAGCATCGAGGTACAGGCACCGGAGAAAACGATACTGGGTATTGGCTATAAGCAGGACCCGGCGCAGCTGGCGCAGCAGGAAAGCGAGCGGATTAACCAGCTGCTGCGGGAGCTGGTGCAGGAGAATGAAAATAAAGCCAAAATAAAGCTCCAGAAGCTTTATCAGGCCGCGCAGGCCGGGAAGGTCGCGCAAGAGGCTAAACGGGTGCTAGAGGGCAAGATTTCGACCTTAAACAAGAAATTGGAGGCCTTGAGTAATGCTCATACAACAGCAGCTGCACTTTTTAAGGCGATTGCCGCAGGAATAATAAAGCCCCAAGAGTTAAAACAGGCCATGGAACAGGTGCCAAGCCCGGATAATACACACCAGGTACAAATCCGGGCAGCTTTACAAGAGGCGGGGATTTCTATTAAGCAACCCGAAGTTAAGCAGGAACAGCAACGCAAGCGGGGAGGGTTGAGGATGTAGTTTTTTCCTAACGTATAGGGTTGAAAACTACTTTAGTGCTCGGAATATTTAGATATATGACTGATTTAGTTGATTTTTAAACCAATACAAGGCATTTAATTTGTATACTAATTATCGGTTTGTTCCTTGATTTCTTTGCCTAAAATTTCATAAAGGTTCTTTAACTCATCCAGTTTTACATCAGATAAAATGATTTGTTTTATATCAGATACAACGATTTGTTTATCGGTAACTGGTGAACTTTCAGGTTTAAACTCATACTCACCATTCTCATCTACTCCAGTCAATATCAAAGTATCTGAATCTTTATCCTGAATTGTAAGGACATATGATTTAGCTTTATCTAACTGAAACAAGTTCAATTGTGAATCTCCTAGACTTATTTTTGTTTTTCCTGTAGATACTACTTTCATTATTTCTATATTTTTTTAATTATTATATTTAAGCTATAGTTATAAATCTAAGAAAAAAATGAAAATTATCAAATTTTTGATTTTTCTGTAGAAAAGGTTTTATTCAATTTTAAGGAAAATGTAATTGAGTCTTCATTTACATCTAGTTTAGATTAGATGGAACTGACAAGCAGGGAGGGGCATCTTAAAGGCTATTTTGGATGAGATAATAAAGCTACAGGATTTAAAGAATGTCATTAAAAATACCAGGTGCAGAGGAAAATACTTGATAAATAGCCGGAAATCAAGCAGAGGCGGGAATAGTAGGGCAATTCCGGTAGAATAGATATCATTTTATTTCAATGGAAAAAAATAGTGATTACGTACAGAAACTAATCATTATTCCACAAGTTCTGCGCATCATTTTCATATGCAGCCTTATACATGTCGTCTAGTTCATCTTTGCTATAACTAAAGTGCTCATTTTCATCTTCATAAGTAGACCCTTCAAGTTTATTTTTTACTAAAGGTCTATTTAAGTTACTTATTGCTGATTCAAAAGTAGAATTTGAATCTTTCGGTTCTGTAGAAGTTATTTTATTATCTTTATTGTAATCACTATAGCATTTGCTACAATTCTTAAAATTCAGTACTTCTAAGATTGTAGTGCTGAATTCCTTATTACTTATGAATTCTTTGATACAAATCTGTATTATAACTTCATTAATTGGAGCAATATATTTTTCGTCAATTTCTTTTAAAATTTCTTTTACTTCATTTTCATCAATGTTAGTTGGATTGAATTTTATTGGTTCTTTTGAATGCCCTAAAAAGACTTTATTTCTAAAATGTTTTAAGACTTTTTCTTTTTTCAAATCTTCAAAATATTGTTTAGCTTCTTTAGTAATTTCCTTGATTTCGTTTTTTAATTCTTCTAATGAGTAGTTTTCATATTTTTCTACACCAGAATTCAATTTCTTAAATTTTTCAAAGTCAGAAATATATAAGTTTAAATCTGGATGTTTTTTATTGAAATGGTGTACACACATTTCAATAAATTCTTTTATATTACTTAAATATGCTACTCTGTTTGAATCTGCCCATTGTCTTAGCCCATCAACTAAATCTTTATCTCTAATCTTCTTTGGAATATACATGTTCTCAAAATCAGATTTAAGCAATTCACATTTATCGTCAAAATGAAATGCAGGTTTTGATTCGTAAATTAATGTTTTGGTATCTCTCCATTTGATATAATTGCTTTCTATAAACTTTATTGGATCTTTAAAGAAGAGAAAATATATGGTTATTGTATTAACTTTTTTGTCGCTAAGAAAAAAATATTTATTCCTAAAATGGTTTTTAATTGGGTCTTTGATTTGACTACCATCTATTTTATTTAACACATAAAGCATTTTGTGTTTTGTTATGTATGCCATACATTTTACTTTAAGTGTATCTATTTGCTATTTAAACCAATTTTTCGTTTCTGTGCCTAGAAACAACTGATAGTTAGAATAATGTAAGTAAATATACATAAATATAAATATAATTGAATTTTTAAGTTTGAAAATTTTAAGAAGGACCTTTCCGGTAAAAGTACCAAAAAAAGTTTAAAAAAAAGCCCCGTTCAATTCATTCTAAAGGGGTTTTCGCTTATAACAAACATTATGTTAAATAGGGGTCGTTTTCTGGGTTTTGTTATATTTGAGGAAAGGGAAAGATAGGGAACGCCGGCCGCGCCTGGTGAACTTTGGCCAGGAGGCTCTTTGGCCTCCCGCTACCTGGCTGGAAGTTTGGAAAGTATTCGTTAAATTGGGCAAGGAAGGAAAGTAAACAGCTTTAAAACTTCCACCCAAAGGTGTAATAACCGGAACGAACTCCGTTTATCTGCTAGTTATATGCTAATCTATAAATTACCAATATGGATACTGAAGAAAATAAGTTTAATTTATATCTAACTGTTTTAAGATTTCTTCCATTTAAAATTACTAACAATTTAATAAAGCTCTTTCTTGACTTTGATACGAATAATAGTAAAATGACCATTACTGCCTTTTATGCAGATAGTCCTTCTGAATTAGAGTTAGAATTGTTGGATGATATAGTTACAAACAGCAATGCTCATATTCCAACCTATTTTATTGACCACAAACACCGACTATTAAAATACTATGACTCAAATGAAAAACATGACTTTCTGTTATTTGCATTTTATGAACCAACATAGACCAAAATATTGAACTATATTTTTTAAAAAAGCTCTGCACATAACACCAACTAAAAAGCATTAAAAACGCTTTTTAGCCTAATCCGTTAGGCCTATAAGTGCAATTATGTTAAATGAGAGTAAGCCTATAAGGTTACCTTATTTGTTTTTTACCCGCTGCTGGCCTACATTTCGTATATGTATATGCCAGGTCGAGAAAATGCCATTGTAGAAGATGTTAAAATAACTGGCTATCTACTAAATTTGCAACATCCGGATGGGAAGAGCAAAGCTAACTTTTTCTTGAGAGCAGGGTTTAGGCCTGATAACATAGCCGAATTCAGAGCGTTTTTATTAGGCCATGCCCAAGCGCACCAGGTAGCGAAATCCGAGCAAACAAAGTTTGGTGCTAAATACATCATTGAGGGAGAAGTAGAAACGATAGCTTATTTCCGCTTCAATCTGCGAACCGTGTGGATGCTGATCCCTGGTTCGGAAAGACCAAAATTGACAACTGCTTATCCCTTACCACTATGATAAAAGAGTTTGAAAGAATCATTCTGACCGAGGACATTCCCGGTACCGACCTAAAAAAAGGTGATGTGGGCGTAGTCGTTGAAATTTATAACCAGGGAGAAGGTTATGAAGTAGAGTTCTTTGCTCTAAATGGCGATACGGTAGCCGTGGAGACGTTGGAGAGCAGGCAAGTACGTTCAGCAACCAGTAGGGAAATTCTGCATGTTCGGGAATTAAAAGCGGCTTAATTTCAAAATACTGCAATTGCTCGTGCAGGCAGCTTAACCAGGCATTAAGTCAAAAGAAGTTATTTTTTCTTCCCTTTTGTAATTTACCATTGCCACCAGCGGCGTTTCTTTTCTGCCGGTGCTGATTCTTCCGGCTGCTGCTCCAGTACCGGTTCTTTCTTTTGCCCTTCTCCCAGCAGGAGCAAACTCCGCTCTAATAGTTCAATCTGCTTGTCTTTCTCCTGAGTAATCTGGTCTCTATACTTAAGCTCCAGCTTTAATAGCTCAATTTCATGAAGTAATTTGTCAAAATTAGGAGGGTTGCCACTTGGCATAGCTGGTTGGCTAGTCATGTCATGGCCGGGGCCTATGTCATTTTTTTGCGGCATGCCAGTGTTTGGCACGGTTGCCATTGGGTAATTTTGCTCCAGGAAACTTACTTCTACCAGTAATTTACCATCTTCGTACGTAATAAAATCTTTGCTCGTTGACGCGTTGCATAGCCTTCGAATAGTACGAATACTCTTGCCAGTAGCATCAGCAGCCTGTTGTAAGTTAATATAGGGCATAAGATAGGTTAGGCTCTAAATATTATGGCACAAGATATGGAATAGTCTATGGCTATCCAATGGCAACGCATTGGCAATGTTAAAAATAAGGTGGCAAGCCATGTAAGTTCTTAAACTTCAGTTAAAACGGCTTTACCTACCCGCACCCAGACAGCATTGCAATATTTTTCTTTATTGTCAATGCGAGTATTCGATTTGTCTTTTTCTTTCCATTCTTTCAGGAGCTTTTTGGCTCCATCCAGGCCAATGGCTTTGGCATAGCGCATGATATTCTTCTCGGTCACCTTGAATTTTTGTAGTTCAAATAATACGATGCGATGTTCATCGGAGAACTGATACCATTCTTGCGGTATGGCCGCAGGCTCTACATGCTTTAATCGAAACTCCAGAGCAGCAATTGGTTTTCTTCCCTTGCCCCTTTTAAGCTCATTTTCCAAGGCTTTAAAGGCGAAAGCGTACTTTGTGTTTTCCAGATCCTTTTGAGGTTCTGCCAGTACTTTTTTGATAAAATCTTTATTCAAAGGATATTTATTTGTACAATCCATAAGCATCCTAAATTCTTCAATTCCAACTACCCAAACGCCAGTATCCTTATAAGCAGCCAGGAGCTCAAACATTCTCATGCTGTACCAGCTGGAGAAGGTCATGTAGTGCTTAATTTCATAAGTGGTATAATGCGCCAATTCGATGAAATAAGGTTTTAAGGCCGGATTGATAACGACTGTAATTAGCCCATGGTCATAAGAGCATTCAAAACCATCCACCTCCTGTATTTTTGTAGTGTCTAAAATATGCCTGGGAACAAATCGCTCGTTCTTTACATCTTCAAAATACCAACGCTGGTCCATTAGCTCATCAAAGGCTTTTCTTACTTCTTTAAAGGCACTGCGTCGGTCATTGTAGCTTTCAGGAGATATAACGTCAGTGACGTGCATCTGATAGTAAGGCTTGAAGGCCATATCGTTATCCCGAATTTGAGCTAGTACCATTACCATAATGCGTTTAGCGCATACAGAAACTTTCTTTTGCCGGGCGAAAGTCACATTCCAATGTTGCTTTACATATTCTTTGAATTCGGGCTTCTTTGCCAGCTCCAAGGGTAAGCTTAATTGATTGAATCGTTTATCTTCCATGATGCAATATAATTACTAAAAGAGGACTTGCAAAATATTAAGTCCTTTTGTTGTGGGGTAGAAGTCCTTTTTTAAAGCATATTTGTGGGGTAGAAGTCCTTTTATTGTGGGGTAGAAGTCCTTTTATTAGCGGTTACTCCTTATAGTTATACTATTTAGTTTTTCCACTATATAGTTTGCCGAAAAAATCAGCAGAAAAAAAAGGCGTTTAGGGGGTGGGCTGATCCAACTTTTTCCGGGCGACGCAGGACCAAGAGCCGCCCGAAAGGAAAAAATTACAAAAGGGAAGAAAAAAGACCAGGCGGAGCAACCAGCAATAGCCCAGGGCGCACCGGGAGAGCGGAAAAACAAAAACAAAAGTGGGGTCCGCGGGTGGGGGTGCGCGAAAAATCTTGCAAAGATGTGTACTCACTACACAATTTACTCGTACCTCGTAAATTATGGTGAGCAAGGGTGCACCCTTGACCCCCGGACAAAGAAAAGAAGAATGTATGGCCTTTGCAATTGTAAGAAC
>MWWG01000161.1_pt1 | contig 11199 bp, 13 predicted proteins | sample 1047331 | NCBI WGS metagenome assembly MWWG01 (sample SAMN06349968, study PRJNA376086) | soil metagenome | isolation source: MG6-4 sample Antarctic (ecotone) soil | place: Antarctica | collected 2015-01-13 | reverse complement strand
CCGGTGGCCGCGCTAGCCCTTTCCTGCAACGTAAAATGCTGCCTCGTTCCCGGTGGCCGCGCTAGCCCTTTCCTGCAACGTAAAATGCTGCCTCGTTCCCGGTGGCCGCGCTAGCCCTTTCCTGCAATGAAATATTTTCTCTTTCCCCTACTGGGTCTTATTGCCTTCCTGGTTTCTCCGCTAGGAGCTGCTACTCGCCGCCGGCTTTCTCGCTTGGCCACTCATGACGAAATTGGTATCTCGGGTAATGGGTTTGTTCTCGTGCCCCGTGGCTCGATGTTGATGGGCTCTAACTTTCTTCGGATTGTTCCCCTCCCTGGTCGGCCCGTTTAGCCCTTCGCTTCAGGGCCGTTTCGGCTGCTGTGATTCCACTAAGGCCGTCCTGAGGGGCGGCCTTTTTTTGTTGGGTGAAATTGTACTCTCACTTTTGGTGCACCAGGCTCTCGAGCAGTTCTGGCCGATACCAGGCGCGTCAGCTCAACTGCCATGGGTGTGACGGCTAAAATTCAAAAGTGCCCTCATTTGCTGGATTCGCACTTTGTGTCTTTTTGAGAATTCAAGTTGGCCAACCTGATTTTTTGCCGGAAAAATGCGAAATGAAGCCCGCGAGAGTAGCGTATCTGAGCCTTGCTCTTGCCGGTGCTCCGGGTATCAAAACCTCGCCGCCTTTAAATGGCCATTCCTGCTAATGCTTGAATCAGGTTCCCTTAGATTACAAGCGTAGCGCCTCGCGGAGCGGCTAGCGACGCCGTTCCTAGCGGAAGGGGTGCATTTCGAAGAAATGTGCACCTGGAGCGGAGTTGCTCCTGTTTCTTTTGCTGCCTTATGACTATGAGGATTTAACCGCCTTAGCAGTTCTTCCAACACTGTAGCAGCCTTTTTGAGAATAGTTCCCGACTTGGTAGGTTATTTGTAAAGCTTCTTTGAAGCTGAATGCAAAAATCCTAATTCAGCTAACTATCTTCGTGGCAGCTCGAAAAAATCAACCCTTGTACCAAGCTCGGATTTACTCCCGTCAAGTCCACCAGCTGACCTTAATTGAGAATACTTTGCCTCAGCTCGTTATTGCTTGCTCCGGTTACTTTCTCAATTTTGATTCAGCCCCGGCTATTCGCGGTCACTTGCGCCGTGCTGGTGCTTATGCTAAAGCTTATAAGCCTTTCAACACGTTGGAGCTGCCTGAAGAACCCTGTTTTGTCTTTATTACCCCTTGCTAAATTGATTAGTTGTTTGTAATTTGCTAACAAGTTTAGCAGAATGCCCCAAAAAAGAGGGCTAACAGTGTTGCAAGCACCGTTAGCCCTTCGCTGGCCCCAATTCCACTTGGGGATTTCTCAACCGATGCTCAAACCATCAGCCGATGCTCAAAGATACGAAAAATGTACCAGTAAGGTGCAAGGAAAAAAAACAAACTTCTGATTTTCAAATACTTGTCCCGCTAGCGGAGCCAACAGCGAAGCAAAAGCGCCAGGAGCTCAACCGCGAGCACAAAATTAAGGCTGCCAGGCTCAGTCAGTGCGGAAAAAAAGGGCGGCAAGCTTCAGCTGCCGCCTGTCTTGATACTAATAGAAACAAAAGTTCCCGAAGGGAACACCCGTTGGACCATCTAAAATCCAATCGGGAACAAAACCGCACCACCGCTAATAATCTGCATCGCCGGTCCTACTCTGCCGACGATAAAATTTATCGAACGTCCAATAAGATAAGAGTTTGTAGCCTGTACGGCGCGTTTCGTATCCTTTCCGATAGCGTAGCTAACAAAATCGGCCAGGCGCTCTGCAAATGCCGGCTTTGTCCAACTTGTCAGCGTGTTCTAGCACGTAAAAGAGGCGACGCACTTTCTAAGTTTTTCAACACGAATCGCCACGTGCTGTCGTGCTATTACATCTATCACTTCGTTGTTACTCTGCGCCATTCCAGAGATGAGGATGTGCGCGACAATCTGTACGTCTCCGAACTGGTCAAGAAGTTTAAGCAGCTGCGTGGCGTCACTGGTCGCACGACTGAGCAGCGCAAGTGGTGGGACCAACGCATTGCCGGTGGAATGTACTCGGTGGAGCTGACGCCAGGTGCTGACGGGTCGCCGCATATTCACCTGCACTGCATTCTGTTGGCCAACATGCCGCTGTACCGTCATTCTCGTGGTCACCAGTCGAGTTTCATCAAGCGGGCCCGGCTCAATTGGCTGGAATTGACGGAAGATTCATCCAATCTGTACATCGAGCCCATTTACACCTTCCGGCGCAACGAAGAAACCGGCATTGCTTTGCGCGACGATAAGGGCAAGCGCCTCAAGGATTACGCGGTAAAAGGGGAAGCGTCGTTGGAGCAGCTCGAAGCGGCTTTTGCCGAGTGTGCCAAGTACACGCTAAAGAGTGAGCCCGAAGCACTGGACCAATTCACCGACCAATTTCTAACGGACCTGGTCGAATCAAAAAACCGGTATTTCGGTCGTTTTGGGTGCCTGCACCACCGCGATGCCCGGAGTGAGCAATTCCAGAACCTGGATGTGCTCAACACCAATTTCAAGGATATTGAGGCTGTCGACGAAAAGCGCCTGCAGCAGCTCTATAACCCTGAAACCGGGGAAGTGCAAGCCATTACGAGCACGAAAATTGGCATCACTCCCTTTTCCAACACTCGTGGCAAAGTTGCTCCAGTGCCCGTCTATCGCGATGAGCGACACAAAGACGGGCGTGTGCGTGGTGGTGAAACCTACTACCAAATGGTACACCCACAGAAGGTACGTGAGCTAGCGTTTGGTGCTGATAAACACCTTCCCAAGGCGCTTGCTGCTACCATTTATGAACGTTACGAGCCTGAAAATGACCTTTTATAACTCACTTTCTTTCTGTATGATGACCTCTTTTACTGAAATCACCGCTAAAGAAATTATGCGGCTGCAGCCCACTTCTGATTACAAGAAAGCTTGGCGTGTTTTGGTGGGTATCCGTGACGCTGTGGGAGTGCCTACCCTGCTGCTCTGTCACTTGGCCAGCTACTGGAAGGTTCCGGAAGAGTCCATTATAGCACAACTTCGCCCCTGAAACATCCTTGTTTATACCTATTTATACCGCTTTATTCCGTTCCCTTCCACGTCTTGCCTGTGGGGGCTTTTCTTTTGAATCTCTTTCCCGCCAATTGTGGCCGGGGGGCTCGGTTTACGATCGTTCTTTGACAGGGCAGGGTGCCGCACATTACAACCTTAACCGTTGTCCCCCTGCTGCATCTGCTGGGGTTTTTTCGCATGATGCCCGGTGTATTCCTTCGCGGTGCCGCAAGTATCTCTCTCATTTTCTCATCCTTTTTTCTGCTTCAAATGAAGATTGAAAGTTTTTTGGCTTCTTCACTGCAACGCACCAAAAAATTCGTAGTGAACTACGATTGCCAGTACGTTGAAATTACTCGTACTTCCTCCCTCAGCATTTCCGGTGCCCTTCGTACTGGCCTGCCGGAGCTCATCACCGTTACCCTCATCGGCCCCGATAAACAGCCGGTGGAAATTTACCGCCCGCTTCCTCTTGGTGCCGCGGCCGTTTTTCAGCAGCTTGGCGGGATGCCCATTTATGAAAAGCAACTCCCGGATGGTATGTTCGTAACGACCATTCCCGTTAAAATTTCTGACCTCGGCATTGCCGTACCCACTGGTACTAAAATTGAGGTGGTAATGCAGGACTGCATCGTTGGTGCTACCTACGAGCTGGAAATTCTGGAAGTGCCCTTTACGGGTGGCTCTATCGTCCAGGCTTTGGTTTTGCCCAGCACCGACAACCAGAAGCGGACTCAACTCGCTTTCAATGGCTCGAATACCCTGGTAATTCCGGCTCTGGAAGAGGTTATTGAGAAGCTGCGGCTGCATTACGCCAATGGCAAGACTTTCGAGCTTACCGTCGCTGATTGCCTTCGCATGAATAGTATGGTAAATGACTTTGAAACGGTTTCTGATCGTCTCGAGAAAGTTACCAATAACAATACTGTGGGCACCCTGCCCGCTTCTGCTGTGGTTCGTACCTCGCGTACTTCCGAGTTTATTGTTTTGCCGATGGGGAATATCATTAAGGTCGACATTGACACTGATGGTACCGCTATCGAAGTGTATCAGTTCAGTATGGCTGAGGCTCCTCAGGCTCAGTTTGTAGAAGTTCAGTAGGTTATGCCTTTCGACTTCTCTCAGCTTGGCGGTCTGATTTCTCAGACTGGCCAAACGGGGGCCGGGTCCGCTGTCAATTCTGGCGGCGGATTTTCCGGCCTTTCGTCTGTTCTCGGTGGCCTCACTGGTGGTGGTGCCTCTGGTGGTGGTGGTAATTCCTTTATCACTGGCGCCATTTCCGGTGCCTCTATGGGGGCTGCGCTTGGTCCTTATGGTGCGGCGGCTGGTGCTGCCCTGGGTGGTTTGTCTACCCTTATGGGTGGCGGAACTGCTTACGGCACTACGGAGTTTGATGCTCTCCATAATCCGAATTATCCTAGGATTGAAGCTTCTACCCTTCGCATGGGTGAGGTTCGCATCCTGGCTGGTTATGCTGAGGCGCTCGGTATCTCTGTTGAGGAAGTGATGGCTTTGCTCGAGTTTGATTCCCAGACTACGGGGCACTCTATCCGTGACGTGTGGGATTCCTGGCGTAACAGCTATAATCCGAACATTGCTAGTGCTCGCTACTGGATAGGTCGCTACAACCAGGCTAACCCCGGTCGTCGGATTGTGGAAGGTTCTCAGCGTGGTTTTGCGGCCTCAGCTGGTGCCGGTCCTGGCCTCAACTTCACCCAGGGCTCTATGCCTGGCAATTTGCTCGGTTCTGGCTCCCCTACGATCCGTGATTACGCTACTGGTGTTTATCAGGGTGCTATTCGTGGAGGTGCTGAAGTGTTTGGCACTTCCCGTGAGGGCCAGCAGCTGCAAAACGATGGTGCCAAACAGTGGCTCGAAAAAAACTGGTATATCCCTACGGGCATTTTCGGCGTCTTCGGGGCCGCAATGGCCTGGGCTCTCTCCCGCAAACGCAAATAACTTTTTTCAACGTGGCAACAACTCAACTCGGTGCGGCTATGGCCGACACCTTTCAAAACCCTTCGGCCCCTGTTCGCAATGCTTTTGGCTTCGCGGATGGGGGCTTTCAAACCGCCTCTCGAGGCAAGAGCACTGGCGGCTTCGGTGTTTCGGTAATGCTGAAACCTGCGTTAGTTCTCGTGGCCGTGGTGGTCGCGGTGGTCTTTTTTGTTAAACGTGGCCGCAAAGGCTCCAAAAAAGTGAAGCTGTAATGAATAACTACAACAACAATCGTGGTCATTACTCGCGCAATGAGGGTGGTTACAGTGGCAACAACTACGGTGGTGGCCAGCGCAGCAACTACGGTGGCAATTCCAGCCAGGGCAACAACGGCCAGGCTAAGAAGCGCAGCGGCTGTGGGATGAAGGACGAAGCCCGTAACGGCCAGCCCTGCGTGTATGGCTGGCGTTACGTGCCTGGTCATGGTCTTTTCAAGTTCGTGAGCTCGCCGGCTAAGGAACCGGCTACTAAGTCTGAGCGGTGGCTCAAGTTTGTTACCAACATTACCCGGCCTGACGGGTCGACCTTCTTCGCTGATACGTTGTGGGACACCACTAAGAAGCGGCTGAAGTTCACGAAATCGGGTCAGGTGGCCAACCCTTACGCTAGCAATGGAGGTTATTGGGGCCGTGGTGGATTTAAAATGAAAATCCGTAACCGCTAGGCGCTATGTTCAAAGTCTTTCAAACAGTGCGGTCCCACCGCACCAGCGTAAGCAAGTGGTTTAAGGTGGCCAAGCTTGTGCATGATACTTACCAGAACTTTTGCGCCTCGCTGGATGAGATTTTCAATGATCAGCTTCCGCCTGGCGCATCTGCTCAGCTCGTAGGTTGACCTGCCTCTTCTTTTAACCCAAAAAAGCTCCGTTACTGAATGTAACGGGGCTTTTTACATCTTTTCTCCCTATGAATAAGACCCTTTTTCAAGTCTATTTCTGGTTGGTGGGTCGCTTTTTCCCTAAAGTCAAGGTGTCCGTCCTCTGGCCGCTGGCCATCTCCGTGCATGAGTCGGCCAACTTCACTTCAAACGTAGCTGTGCGCTATAACAACCTCTTTGGCATGAATAAGCCTCAGGTTCGCTCTACCGCTGCTACTGGTAAGCTTCCTAACGGCCTGGCGGTGTTTCGTTCCAAGCTCGATAGCATTCGGGACTTCTTCTATTTTCTCGAAGCTCGTGAGCTGACCGACGATGCCAAACTCATTGCTTTTGTTCAGGCTGGTAGGTACGGAGCTGACGCTCGCCATTACGCCAAGGTCGCAGCTCATGCTGCGCTTCTTTCTTCTCATCTGGTAGATGTGTCTAAGTATGTTACCGGCTCCCTGTTTCTGGGTGTTGGTGGTGTAGTGGCTGCTTTTGCCTTTACTTCTCAAAAATGAATTCGAGAACCGTAAAAACTTTTTACGCCAAAAACAAAACTGCTATTCTCGCTGGTGGTGCTGTTTTGGTGGCCTATCGCGTCTGGGGCATGATTTCGGGCCTTATGGGCATTGTTTCGAGTCCTCTGGAGGATGCCGCCGGTGCTATTGCGAAAGCTCATGCTCAGGCCAGTAATGGGATTGCCAAGCAACGGGTCGTTGCTGGCATTGACCCGCCTCGTCCTACTCCTTCCAATCCGCGGCCTGCTGTGCGCGTTCCTACCAACCAGGACATCGATCGTTATCGGGCCGCTGCTGCTGCCATTCAGACGGAAACGGCTAAAATGTTTCCTAACCTGGCTATTGTTTATTCTGTTCTTAAGCCTTTTGGTAAGCAGCTGTATGGCCCTCACGGTTTGGCTCTCGTGGATAGGCGCGGCCGCCCGGTGCTGCGGGCTCTTACTGGTCGGTACGACCATGCCCTTGCTCCTTTTTACAGTGGACCTTTGCAAGCTGACCTGGATAAGCTGTTTCTGAATCCTCCGATTTGGTACACTTTCCCCAACAGGGACCGCTGCGAGTTCTACCGGAAACACATTAGGGTGTAATGCTATGGATTTTCCGCGCCCGTTTCTCGCGATTTTTTGTTTGGTTTCGGCTTCGAGCTATTCCCGCCATCTCACGGTGGAAAATGTGGCCTCGGCTCTGGGATTTGTGGTGTTCGCTATAAACGAATGCGCCAAATTCTATGCTTTGGTTCGTCGTAAAATTAAGGCCAGGAGCCTGCGTTCCCGCAAAAGGCGGCTTCGTGTTGTTTCTCCCCCTCATCTCGAGCAGTAAGCTTATGCCGCTGCTCATTCTCTTTTTTCTGCTGTACCTCGTGGAATCCATTACCAACCTTTCGCCTCGGACTGAGGCCATTGTTAGCGGTCTGGCTGATTCGTTCAGCTGGCGTATTCGTATTTTCTTGGCCCTGTGTGCGGCTACTGGCTGGATTGCGAATGCTACCAGTGGTGCACGTTCAGCTGCTGCTCAGAATCGTTTGCATGAAGCTGATTCTCGCAATCCTGCTGCTGGTGGTAGTTCCCACGAGTGGGGTCGTGCCTTAGATGTGAACTTCACCAAAGGTGCTGTAACCCTGCTTAAATCAACGCCCAAGGCCGTTTGGGTTGCCTCTGGTATTCCCTTTCTCGCTTCTCTGTGCGGCTTGCGCTGGGGTGGTAATTTTTCCAACTATTACGACCCTATTCATTTCGATGCGGATTGACCCATTCTTTTTTTTACTCCTTTTCCTGCAAATATGTTGAAGACAAAGGTTTTTGTGCATCACGTAAAGTGTCCTAATCTTCCGTCTATGGATTTTTCCTGTTCGGAAGATTTTTCTGTTGTTAGCCTCATTTACCCCTTTTTTAATGGACCTCTCAACAGTGAGCAACCCCCTAACGGCTCTCTTACTAACCTTGCTTTACCTGCTTCTTCCTCCGGGCGCTCTGAGGATGTTTTTGCTGTTATCTCCTCTCTTGATTGTGTTCCTTTTTTAGCTTCTCTGGCGAAGCCCGGTTCTACTGTCATTTTTGATTTTTCGGCCTCTTTCAACTACATGGTACTTCTCACTTATTCTCCTGTTCCACCGGTCATCCGTTGGCTTTCTCCTGAATAACCCTTATGAAAAAGCTCTTTTCCTCCCTGTTTTTTTTACTGCTTGCGGCCTTTGGGCTTGGCTCGGCAGCTTCTGCTACTGATTCTCCTCCTAACTCCCCACAACAGCTGCGTAAGCAGGAAACCCCTGCGCTTCCTTCCGCTTTTGCTGTGCGGCGTCCCTCTGCCGGTGTTCGTTCTCACCGTCGTTACAATCGTGGCTTCTTAGCTGATGGGCCTAATCTCCAACGTAAAATGCTGCCTCGTTCCCGGTGGCCGCGCTAGCCCTTTCCTGCAACGTAAAATGCTGCCTCGTTCCCGGTGGCCGCGCTAGCCCTTTCCTGCAACGTAAAATGCTGCCTCGTTCCCGGTGGCCGCGCTAGCCCTTTCCTGCAACGTAAAATGCTGCCTCGTTCCCGGTGGCCGCGCTAGCCCTTTCCTGCAACGTAAAATGCTGCCTCGTTCCCGGTGGCCGCGCTAGCCCTTTCCTGCAACGTAAAATGCTGCCTCGTTCCCGGTGGCCGCGCTAGCCCTTTCCTGCAACGTAAAATGCTGCCTCGTTCCCGGTGGCCGCGCTAGCCCTTTCCTGCAATGAAATATTTTCTCTTTCCCCTACTGGGTCTTATTGCCTTCCTGGTTTCTCCGCTAGGAGCTGCTACTCGCCGCCGGCTTTCTCGCTTGGCCACTCATGACGAAATTGGTATCTCGGGTAATGGGTTTGTTCTCGTGCCCCGTGGCTCGATGTTGATGGGCTCTAACTTTCTTCGGATTGTTCCCCTCCCTGGTCGGCCCGTTTAGCCCTTCGCTTCAGGGCCGTTTCGGCTGCTGTGATTCCACTAAGGCCGTCCTGAGGGGCGGCCTTTTTTTGTTGGGTGAAATTGTACTCTCACTTTTGGTGCACCAGGCTCTCGAGCAGTTCTGGCCGATACCAGGCGCGTCAGCTCAACTGCCATGGGTGTGACGGCTAAAATTCAAAAGTGCCCTCATTTGCTGGATTCGCACTTTGTGTCTTTTTGAGAATTCAAGTTGGCCAACCTGATTTTTTGCCGGAAAAATGCGAAATGAAGCCCGCGAGAGTAGCGTATCTGAGCCTTGCTCTTGCCGGTGCTCCGGGTATCAAAACCTCGCCGCCTTTAAATGGCCATTCCTGCTAATGCTTGAATCAGGTTCCCTTAGATTACAAGCGTAGCGCCTCGCGGAGCGGCTAGCGACGCCGTTCCTAGCGGAAGGGGTGCATTTCGAAGAAATGTGCACCTGGAGCGGAGTTGCTCCTGTTTCTTTTGCTGCCTTATGACTATGAGGATTTAACCGCCTTAGCAGTTCTTCCAACACTGTAGCAGCCTTTTTGAGAATAGTTCCCGACTTGGTAGGTTATTTGTAAAGCTTCTTTGAAGCTGAATGCAAAAATCCTAATTCAGCTAACTATCTTCGTGGCAGCTCGAAAAAATCAACCCTTGTACCAAGCTCGGATTTACTCCCGTCAAGTCCACCAGCTGACCTTAATTGAGAATACTTTGCCTCAGCTCGTTATTGCTTGCTCCGGTTACTTTCTCAATTTTGATTCAGCCCCGGCTATTCGCGGTCACTTGCGCCGTGCTGGTGCTTATGCTAAAGCTTATAAGCCTTTCAACACGTTGGAGCTGCCTGAAGAACCCTGTTTTGTCTTTATTACCCCTTGCTAAATTGATTAGTTGTTTGTAATTTGCTAACAAGTTTAGCAGAATGCCCCAAAAAAGAGGGCTAACAGTGTTGCAAGCACCGTTAGCCCTTCGCTGGCCCCAATTCCACTTGGGGATTTCTCAACCGATGCTCAAACCATCAGCCGATGCTCAAAGATACGAAAAATGTACCAGTAAGGTGCAAGGAAAAAAAACAAACTTCTGATTTTCAAATACTTGTCCCGCTAGCGGAGCCAACAGCGAAGCAAAAGCGCCAGGAGCTCAACCGCGAGCACAAAATTAAGGCTGCCAGGCTCAGTCAGTGCGGAAAAAAAGGGCGGCAAGCTTCAGCTGCCGCCTGTCTTGATACTAATAGAAACAAAAGTTCCCGAAGGGAACACCCGTTGGACCATCTAAAATCCAATCGGGAACAAAACCGCACCACCGCTAATAATCTGCATCGCCGGTCCTACTCTGCCGACGATAAAATTTATCGAACGTCCAATAAGATAAGAGTTTGTAGCCTGTACGGCGCGTTTCGTATCCTTTCCGATAGCGTAGCTAACAAAATCGGCCAGGCGCTCTGCAAATGCCGGCTTTGTCCAACTTGTCAGCGTGTTCTAGCACGTAAAAGAGGCGACGCACTTTCTAAGTTTTTCAACACGAATCGCCACGTGCTGTCGTGCTATTACATCTATCACTTCGTTGTTACTCTGCGCCATTCCAGAGATGAGGATGTGCGCGACAATCTGTACGTCTCCGAACTGGTCAAGAAGTTTAAGCAGCTGCGTGGCGTCACTGGTCGCACGACTGAGCAGCGCAAGTGGTGGGACCAACGCATTGCCGGTGGAATGTACTCGGTGGAGCTGACGCCAGGTGCTGACGGGTCGCCGCATATTCACCTGCACTGCATTCTGTTGGCCAACATGCCGCTGTACCGTCATTCTCGTGGTCACCAGTCGAGTTTCATCAAGCGGGCCCGGCTCAATTGGCTGGAATTGACGGAAGATTCATCCAATCTGTACATCGAGCCCATTTACACCTTCCGGCGCAACGAAGAAACCGGCATTGCTTTGCGCGACGATAAGGGCAAGCGCCTCAAGGATTACGCGGTAAAAGGGGAAGCGTCGTTGGAGCAGCTCGAAGCGGCTTTTGCCGAGTGTGCCAAGTACACGCTAAAGAGTGAGCCCGAAGCACTGGACCAATTCACCGACCAATTTCTAACGGACCTGGTCGAATCAAAAAACCGGTATTTCGGTCGTTTTGGGTGCCTGCACCACCGCGATGCCCGGAGTGAGCAATTCCAGAACCTGGATGTGCTCAACACCAATTTCAAGGATATTGAGGCTGTCGACGAAAAGCGCCTGCAGCAGCTCTATAACCCTGAAACCGGGGAAGTGCAAGCCATTACGAGCACGAAAATTGGCATCACTCCCTTTTCCAACACTCGTGGCAAAGTTGCTCCAGTGCCCGTCTATCGCGATGAGCGACACAAAGACGG
>MWWG01000160.1_pt1 | contig 11200 bp, 18 predicted proteins | sample 1047331 | NCBI WGS metagenome assembly MWWG01 (sample SAMN06349968, study PRJNA376086) | soil metagenome | isolation source: MG6-4 sample Antarctic (ecotone) soil | place: Antarctica | collected 2015-01-13 | reverse complement strand
ACGGCACACCCAGAGCCCGCTCTCCAGATGAAAGGAAAGCAAATAACAAATAAAAATTAGGAGACAATAAAACAATGACAGATGCGGAAATTCAGAACCAAATTAACCAAGCGACGCAGGACGCTATCACGCTCGATTACGGCAAATGGAGTTTTCAGCAAAGACAGGCAAAACTTCCAACCGATCACGATTTATGGAAACAGGTGCGCGACCGAACCATTGCCCGGCAGCAATCGGACAACGCTGAAGCCGGGCGCAAATACCAAGCAAAACTCGAAGCGGCAAAAGCCGAAAAGCAGCGCGAACGCGACGCGGCAATTGATTTGGAATTAGCACCGGAAAAAAGACGACTTCAAAACGAATGGCTGGCAAATAATCCGACGCAAACGGCAGCGGACTTTGAGAGTAAAGCGTGGCACTTGCTCAAGGAAAATCTAATCGAGCAGAAAAGCGCGGACATAATGAATGCCGAAATCCAATCGCAGGCGGCGACCGGCAGATATTCACTTTGAGAAATAACCGAAACTTTGCCGGGCGCGAATCTTCAAACCCGGCGGAAACATTATGCAAATTTGCAGAAGGTTCATCACCCACGCGCACGCGGACAAACGGGTAAACGACCTGGCTCAATTGATACAGGTGTAATTTCACCTACGCGCACGCGGGACAAACTAAAAAGCCGTAAGTTTTGACGCTCACGGCTTTTGTTATTCGTGTCCAATTGGACACATTTTGCTATTCGTTTGAATGCCTAGCCGCATACCCGCGCAGAATCTTTTCGACATATTCGGGCGTGCTTTGGTAGTCAATAAACTCGCTTTGGTTAATGTGTGAGTTGAAAAGTTCATTCAATCCGTCGGCTAATCCGTCTCTAATCGGTTCAGGCAAATCCGGGTTGTTGAGTAAATCAGACACTTGCTTTGCCGTTGCGCTTGGTGGGAGAGATTCGCCGGGCGCGAGCGTTGGCGCGGAATCCGCGCTCACGTTGTCCCCGTCGCTTTCTAACGCCTCTGACCATTTACGATAGGCTTCACTGTGTTTGCTTGTCCAGGTGAATAAGTAAAGCTGTAGGTTTTCCAGTAAGTCAGGAAGGTAAAAGTTTTTGTGCCGAATCTTGAGAATATCGAAAATCTTAAATAAGTTTTCGTGTCCCCATTCTTCACACGTTCCGTTAACGACGCTCGCGCCCGTCGTCACCATTAAAATTTGAGCCAGTAACTCTTCAATTTCCTTTTGTTTTTCTTCTGTGAACTGACGAGCAAATTCTCGGTCGTCAAGTTTTTCGAGTAATAGTTGATAAGCCGTTTTTTCTTCTGTATTATTTTTCATATTCATTGTTCCTTCCCTGTAAAGGGAGTCAAGGGATTAAAGGGAGGCTTAGGGATGCTGATACATTCCTAAGCCTTTCGTCTTTAGCGCGTCCGTTCGATGTAAAGCGCAACCAGTCGAGCGGCGGCGCGATGTTTGCACGGGAAACCGTTTGCGAACGCTTTGCACTGGCAAGTGCCGTTCGCCGTGTAAATCTCGCCGCTCGTATCCGACAGCATCAAAAGACTGTGCGATTCAAGCTCATACGTCATAAACGGATTAGTTTCGATTTCGGCGGTTGCCTTTGCGATAGCGTTAATCCAACGGCGTCCGTTTGTTTGGTTAGGATTGATTTTAGCAATTGATTCGGCGGCGATTTGTCCTAAGACTTCTTTGTTTACTTCGGTTGCGATGTTCATTTTTATTGACCGTCCTTTTGTTTATTACTTAATTGCTTAAGTTGAATTAAGTTTACTATTCTTTAGGAATAGTTGTCAAGTCTTTAAGAATGATTTTAATTCTTTTAGAATAGATTAGTCTCTTTTATTGCACTTTTTTAATTCTTTCGGTATAGTTCAAAAAGTATGAATAACGACGAATTGAAAAAACGGCGCGAAAGATTAGGATTAACGCAGGCTGCGTTAGCTGAGAAAATTGGCGTGGTTCCGAATACGGTATCACGCTACGAAACAGGCTCGCTGGATATTCCAGCGCATATGGATTTAGTTTTAGAGGCTTTGGAGAAAAGGCAGATCGAAAACCTAAAACAGCCGATAAGCAATTCACAAAGTGAAAAAAGTGAAAAAAGTTAAGCCAGAAAAAACTTTTTCTCCGACATACTTGGTTTAGTTTCCGCAGTTATTCGCAGTTGCGAGTTTAGATATATTCTCAAAATAAATGAAAACACTGGTTAAGACATTATTTCTGGCGATAATTCTATTCGTTTCTTTATTGTCCGCCTCGGCTCAACAGACCGTCTCAAATGTCGAATTGCCCGACGATATTGATTTAGTAATCAGCGGCACTTTTGCCGAAAGGCGAATTACAGGAAAGGTTGTCGGTGTTCACGACGGCGATACTGCGACGGTTTTAGATAAAGACAAAACGCAGTATAAATTTCGCTTCAACGGCATCGACGCGCCGGAACTCAAACAGGATTTTGGCAACAAATCCAAGCAGCATTTATCCGATTTGATATTTGGTAAAGAAGTCACGGTTATCTTTAACAAAGTGGATAAATACGGGCGTTTCGTCGGCAAGATTATGATTAACGGCACGGACGCCAACCTCGAACAAATCAAAGCCGGTTTAGCCTGGCATTACAAGAAATACGCGAGCGAGCAATCAGCCGATGACCGGAAAACTTATGCGGACGCCGAAGACAAAGCCAGAGCCGCAAAACTCGGATTCTGGGCAATGCCGTCGATGACTCCGGCGTGGGATTATCGAGCCGTGAAAAAAACGAATCAGGAAACGGAAAAAGCGAATCGAAAATATCAAAGCGGATCGCGCGGCGGCGGCTTCTACATAAATTCGAGCGGTAATAAAACTTACGTCGATAAAAAGTTCTGCGCCACCGGTAAAAGCTGAAAGGGATAATTTAAGACCTTTTGATACTTTTGATACTGACTTGTCCTAGATATTCCCAAAAATTAAAAAGCCCTCGGTTCTTGGAAAACCAAAGGCTTCGATGTTTGACAACTGAATATGTGTTAAGCAAAAGCAGTCTATCAAATTATTTTGATTACTCGCAAATTGTCTGTATCTATTTATGTATCTGTTACCTGCTAGTTTGGAGTGTTACAGAGCAAAAAAACATACTTAGATATTTAACAAGTATCACTCTGTAACACTCGGTAAGTATAAGTAAAATAAGTTGTTTATGTCTGTTTGGTTCATAAGATTAGATTTATGATAATACTATAAGTGCTTTATTTAGTTATAATTACTTTGTGTTAAATAGTGTGCCGAAACGCTGCTGTATCCGATAATGTAGCCGGTTGCCGTTATTTAACCGCTTTTTAGACTGCTTTTGCTTTTCTGCTAATTTCCATTTTCCGAATGGCGTCGGCTTTGAACGTCTCGGACGGATGCGCGTATCTCATAACCATTTTCAAACTATTATGTCCGAGTATCGAAGCCAGGACAAGCAAGTCGATTCCATTTTCGACGGCGCGGCTGGCGAATGTGTGCCGGGCGTCATACAGGCGAAACTTTAATTCGATTTTTTTGATTGTTTCTAAATGCAGTCTGTCTAAGGTAAAAGTTGCGCGGCTGCCGTCAACATCATTTTGCGGGAAAAGATTATCGCCCGTGAATTTGTCGGCTCGATATTGCAAAACCGCTTTTGCCCGCTCCGATAGATGAACTTGCCGGATAGATGAAGCGGTTTTGCCTTTTACGACTTGCAGAAATCCTTTTTCAAGCGAAACGTCACGGCGGCGAATGCGATACACTTCGCCGCATCTCATACCCGTCTCCAGCATTAGGATTGCTACATCTTGAAGCGGCTGCGGAGCGGCAAGCAAGTATAGTTTTTCTTCGTCGCCGGTTATGACGTGAAAGTTTCTATCGTTGGCTTTTAACTGCTTTACACCACTCGCCGGGTTTGTCCGCAAAATGCGCGATTCAACAAGCCGTTTAAGAATCATTTTCAAAGTAAGCAGTTCATTATTGATAGTTTCGCGGGTGATAAAATCCTTTGTTTTGCGCGACGTTTGCCCGGCTCGCCAAACAATAAAATCTTCGATGTTTTTCTTATCAATACGGTCAACTTTGACATTGCCGAAATACTTCTTTAGCAGTTCGCCGGAAAAGTAATAGCGTTTATAAGTATTCAATTGTTCGGCGTGTTCGACCTTTGACCATTGCAGAAAGTCGTCAACCGCTTTTGTAAATGACGGAGCTTTAACTTTCGGCGCGATACCGATTTTACCTAAAGCAAGCTGTGTGCGAAACGCGCTCTCTATCGTTCCCGCATCGCGCTTATTAGCGACATGTGTTGATTGCTGGACAAGCTCGCCGTCAAAAGTGAACTTCATCCACCAGTATTTTGAGTTCGGGCGTTTATACAGTGCCATTTTTATTAACCCTCGATTGTTTAAGTTTTTTGTTTCGTTCTCGGTTTGCATCACGCTGCGCTTTTCTATCTGCTTTTTCCTTATCGGATAAATGCCGGGAGAGGCGAACGCGCAAATTATTAGCGCAAGGCTGTGAACAGGTTTCCTTATCTTTACGGCTTGCCCAGAAAATATTTTGGCAGATTTCGCAGGAACGGACTCTTTCCCCAATTACACCGTGAAGTGCCGCGCTTAAATTGATTGGAACGATTGTTGTAACAGTTCCTTCTTTCGTACCTTCCATTTGATATATCGATTGCGGTATTGGAAGATTTACAGGCGTTCCGTCCGCTCCGTATGTTCCTGCTGTGCCGCCGGTTATAACACCGTGCTTTCTCCAATTGGTGAAATAATCGGCATAAGCTCTCAAATCTTCTCGTAATTGGTGAAACTCTCCATATTCTTGCAAAGTAAGCCGATATAAAATACCAGGGTAATCTTCTCTGTTCTGGTAATGAAGTGCTTTTCGTGTGCCTTTTTCTTTAATGTAATCGCAAAAATCGTTTGGCAGACCTGCTAAACAGTCTTCAAGAGTCTTCTTTAGGGTTTGGAAATAGCCATCATCAGAAAGCCAAGATTCGCCATCCTCGGTGCGATAAATCTTCTTATTGCTCTCAAATGTTTCCGGCGCGTTCAGTAAAACGATATTGGCGCGTATCCGATTGGCATCGTCAATAAATGGTTCTAATTTATCAGGACGTTGAAATTTAGCCCGTGATTTTTTTTCTGATTGCTCTATTTTTTTACCCATTCTTTTTATAGCCATAATTTTATATTTTGTAATGCTTTTCAAACAAATATGTATTTTAAGAATTACAATGCTATGTAATGCTTATTAGGTATTTTTGTAAGATAAAAAACAACAGCAAAACTCATCAAATAACTACCGAATTTACTTGACACAAACCACGTAGGATGGAGTATGCTTTACCCACTTACTTTATACACGTAAGCGCGACAGAAAGCAAGAATAGTTATATTAAGGAGTGAAATAAGATGAATTTGAATGTTATGCAGAGAAATATAGAAATGCAGGAAAGCATTACAAAAAACAAACTTGCCTATTCAGTTGAAGAAATTTCGGCTCAAACCAGCTTGAGCAAGGCTTTTCTGCGGCTAGAGATTAAACGCGGAAACTTAAAAGCGGTAAGACCGGGCAATTCGCGCCGCGTCATTATCACGGCAAAATCGCTTGAAGATTATTTGAATGAAGGAGAAAACAATGGACAAAAATGAAAAAGCCATCGCTGGACACGATGGCTCAAATAATTACCTAACCGAAAAACTAACTATGAGAAATTCTAACACCAACCAAAACATTTTTCAATTAAATTCAAACCTGGAGCGCAAAACATTTGTGTTGCCGGAATTGCCCTTTGAAAAGCCGACAAAGATTTTGGAAATAATTCATTGCTGCGATTGCCGTCAGCAACGAGAACTTGACGGCTACCGCTTCAAGCTGATGCCCGTTTGCTCCGATTGCCGAACCGAACGGAGTTTGGAAATTCTTTCAAATCAAATCGAACGGAGGGTAAAATAATGACACCGCTCGAAACTGCTACAAAATATCAACGGCGCGGCTGGCAGCCGTTGCCAATAGCGCACCGCTCGAAAAATCCGAACTTTTCCGGCTGGCAGAAGTTTGAGACAACCGAAAACGAACTAACGAAACATTTCAACGGGCAGCCGCAAAACATCGGCGTCTTACTTGGCAGTAAATCTGACGGCTTAACTGATTTAGATTTAGATTCAACCGAAGCCGTAAAAACTGCTGATTATTTTTACCCGGCAACCGAAGCCGAATTTGGACGCGCAAGCAAGCCGCGCTCGCACCGGCTTTATAACTGCGATGAAGATATTTACGAAAAGTTTAATAATCCCTTCCTGCTGGCTTCGGAAGATAAAGCGACCCGCGAAACGGCTTGCATTATAGAACTGCGCGGCAAAACTGGATTACAGACCGTTTTTCCCGGCTCGACTCACGAAAGCGGCGAATCTATCAACTGGAATAAGGAAGGCGATCCGGCGCGGATTAAAACTAAAGCATTACGAACGGCGGGCGGGCGGCACGCTTCAGCTTGTCTTATTTCAACTTTTTGGCGCGTCGGGGCGCGTCAGGATTTAGCAATGGCTGTGAGCGGCGCGTTGCTTCGTAACGGCTTTGATGTGCCGGAAACAAATAACTTTATCCGGGCAATCTGCGCGGCGGCGAATGATGAAGAAACTTCAGACCGATTGAAAACGGTTGAAACAACGGCGGACAAACTGAAGCGCGGCGAAAATGTTTATGGTTTTCCAATGCTTGCCGAATTAACCGACAGAAAACTTGTTGAGACGGTTTGCAAATGGCTTCAAATTGAACACAGGCACGACGGCGAAACCGTTCACCAAACCGCCGCGCGCGCCGAATTTACAGGCGAACCGAAACCGCTCGATTTAACTTTGAAGCCGGTTGCGATCCTTGAAGATGATTGCTTGCCGAAAGTTTTAACCCACTGGCTGCGACCGGCGTCTGTGGTTATCGGCTGTCCGTTTGATTTTCTCGTTTTGTCGGCTGTCGTTATGATTGGCAGTCTGATCGGCTCACGGCTGCGAGTAAAACCGCTTCAGCACTCCGATTGGTTTGTCGTGCCGAACATTTACGCCGGTTGCGTCGGATTGCCGTCAACCAAGAAAACACCGGCACTCGACGAAACACGAAAACCGATTCTTGAACTTCAAGCGGCTGCGCGTGAAGTGTTCAAAAAAGAATTTAAGGAATACGAGATTGATGCGAAATTTTATGAAAAAGACGCGTATAAAATTCTAAAAGAAAGCGCGACAAAAGCCGATTATAAATTAAAAATGGTGGACTGTCCGCAACCGCCTCCGCCGGTTTTAAGGCGGTATGAAACAAACGACATCACCACGCCGAAGCTCGCGCAGTTTCTTGCTGAAAATCCGATTGGATTGCAGCAAAGCCGTGACGAATTAACAGGCTGGATAAAAGCAACTGAAGCCGATTACGACCCGAACGCCCGCGCTTTTTATCTTGAACTTTGGAAAGGCGCAATCGCTTATGAGATTGCTAGAGTGGGAAACGGCGAAACTCAAATCACTTCCGGCACACTTTCAATCATTGGAGGCATACAACCTTCAAAATTGCTTAGCCTGATTGCTGAAGCGTATTCATTCGATAAATCGGACGGCTTACCGCAGCGTTTTCTGTATGCCTATCCTGACGCTAAGAAACGCGCCGAAAAACCAACTGAAGCCGATTATCTGGCAATGCAGAAGGGTTTTAAACGGGCAAACGAGATTTGCAAATTGATTGCCGAATACGATTTTCACGGGAAAGTTATCGGCGCGAATGGTGATCAGTTCCACATTGTAAAATTTAATTCCGAAGCGCAAGCAGTTATTGACGAATGGCAAAACGACACCGAAGCCGAAGCCGAAAGTTTGCAAATCGAAGATGAAGCATTTTCGTCGTATCTCTACAAATTGCCGAAAAGCTGCTTTGCAATCGCGCTCATATTCCATTGTTTGGAGAATATCGGCGCGGGAAATTTCCCGGATGAAATCACGCTGGAGACTGCGCTCAAAGCTATCGCTTACACCGAAGTTTTAACCACACACGCCCGGCGCGTGTTCGCGCTCGGAGAAAATCAAATCTTCGCGCTGGCTCAAATTCTTATCGGCAAAATAAAGAAAGGCGAGTTGGAGCAAGGCTTTACCGCCTACGAGATTAAACGTAAACAGTGGAGCGGGCTAAAAACCCCAGACACGATAAAAGACGTTATCGGCTTGCTTGTTGATTACGGCTATTTGCTGGAATTACCGACAAGCGGCGAAGGCAGACCAACCGTAAAATATTCATTTCATCCATCACTCGAAACGGAGAAAAACAATGAAATGGAATAAACGACTGAAAACAGTTCTAAGCACACCCGCGAAAAGTGTTTTTTCGGAAGATTGTCTAGAAACGCAACTGCGAATAACTGCGGATACTCCGAAAAGTTTAGTTTCCGCAGTTATTCGCAGTGATGAATTTAGACATTTGCCGAAAAAACGAACAATTTCAGATGAAGCGGCAAACCATTCAGATTTAGTTTCCGCAGTTATTCGCAGTGCCTATTCTAGAGATTCTTTGAAAACGAATGACGATCTGGCGCGATTTGAAGCCGATACGTTTCACGCCGTCTTAAACCGATTCATTGAAAACGGAACTACCTTTGATGTTTCCGCCGATGATTTTCAAGTTATTGATACCAACCAAAAGCTAAAGACTTCGGACAAAGAATTTCTCAAACTTAACAGCGCGGTTATCCTTTGCCATCTTCAACAATCGTTGTTGATGAAACATTTGTTTTCTCATTCGCCCGAACAGTTTGAAGATTTTGCATTCGAGATTTATGAGCGCGAAGCGATTATGACCGGCGACGGACGCGAATCCTTTTCGATTCACTGCGAAGCCGTCAAGGATGTTTCAAAGAATTGGTTTAGCAAACTACTAAATAAGGAGAAATAAAAATGAAACAAACAATTATAGAAAAAGCGGTTGAAGCCATTAACGATTTAAACAGCGCGGCAATGCTTATGCATAGACAAATAAAGACGGGCGAACTCGATAAATCGGAAGGCGACATTGCTTACCAGTCAGCGCACCGGAAAGTTAAAACTTTCCGCCGGGCATACTTTAGCCGAACGGCTGACTTTGAACATTTGAACCAGCTTCAGGAATTTAACCGCTCCGATCTGCAAGGCGAACTCGATGCGGCAAATAACCGATTCGGCAAAGTGCTAAAGCATTATGCGAACGCAGTCGGCGTGAAATTCCAGGAAAGCTGAGTAAAAAAGAATGGTAAGACAAGGCTCGACTAATAAAAACGGCTCTACGAAACAAACAAATTGTGACAGTTGTCACTAAAACAAACGAAATGGAAAAATTGACCAAAACAAAACTTAAAAAAGAGACTTTTGGAGATTTTTAGAGACTTTTAGAGATTTATGCCGAAAATTACGAACAAGGAAAAAGTTTTAATCGCGCTGCTCGAAACGTCATCGATCCGCGACGCGGCGAAGTCGAGCGGCATTAGCGAAGCCACAATCTACAATTATTTGAAGGACACAGAGTTTTTAGCCGATTACCGAAACGCACGAAGGCTTTCGGTTGAGACGGCAATCTCGCAGATGCAGAGCGCGGCATCAGAAGCGGTTGAAAGGTTAAAAGAACTCCAATACTGCGAAAACCCGGCGGTTGCCGCTCGCTGCGCCCAAATCATCTTTGAGAACGCCGTCAAAGGAATGGAGACGACCGATATTTTAGAACGCCTGGAGATTTTAGAAAATGAGCATAGAAAGCAGATTGAAAAAGATGGAAAACCAAATAATCGGAAACGATTCTGACTTTTGCGATTGTAAAAAAGAACCGCACATAACAGTTATTATTCCAACCGCCGACGGCAAAGGAAAGACTATTGACGGCAAGCCATACGAAGAACCGCCGGAGTTTTGCCCGGCTTGCCGTAAACCGAACCCGGAAACCGTTCATACAACCTTTGTTATTAAACCGCCGGAGGAAAATCAAATATGAACATTCAAAATCGATTAAAGAAAATCGAACAGAACAACCCGAATAAACCGTCGTGCTTTTGCGGCGAAACATTGCTTGATTTGTGGTATGGCGAGCCTGGCGCGGACGCTTTAACTTATTGCCAGCACTGCAAAGACGAATATGATTTTTGGGCGAATCTCGCCATTGATGCGGCAACGTCGCAGAACTTAACCGACATTAAAAAGGAAGCATTATGAACATTCAAAACCGATTGCAAAAACTCGAACGAAACTCTTTCTCCGAACCGGAAGAAGCCGACGCGCCGGAAGTCTGCGAGCATCCGGCTTCGATGTTTAAGTTACGCAGAGACTATCCGGCGACGGGATATTCTGACAGGCGATTAGTCATCGTGGGGCATTGTAACGCCTGCGGTTTTGACGATTATCTTTGGAGCTTTAACGCCCTAACGGAAGAGCAGGAAAACCGCCGATGGGAGCTTAAATACAGTTCTAAGTTTTGGGAAAGTATGGCTTACGATCTGGAATTAATCGAAGCCGGATTAATCAAATATGCCTTATTTCCGCCGTCGCCGGAAGTTCAAATAAGATTTACAGGAAAAGTGACAGTATGAATATCTTATCTCGACTCAAAAAACTTGAAATGCCAAGTAACAACGATGAGTTCTGCGCTTGTCTCAATTCAGAATTGGCGCAACTTATTGAACAGATTTACACCGGCGAAACACCGAAAGAGGGAGACTTTTTGACCAATAGCGGCTCGCCCGAAAATGTATGCGGCAAATGTCGCAAGAAGTATAAAAACAGCTTGCGCGGCGTGTGCCAAGACTTGCAAACGATCTACGGCGAACAATGAAATCTATGAACATTTCCAACCGACTAAAAAAACTTGAAAAAGTAACCGATGATTCAACCGTTTGCGCGTGCCAACCGCAACGCTATGAAATTTATTTACAGGATTTGGGCGCGGACGCAGAGACTAACGAGCCTGTTTTGTCAGGCAAGCCAACGCCGGACGTTTGCCCGAATTGCTTTAAACCAACCGAAAAAAACAGCATTACCGTTCAATTAGTGGACGGCACAACCAAAGACCGCTTTCCAGATGAATGGAAAGCAAATAACAAATAAAAATTAGGAGACAATAAAACAATGACAGATGCGGAAATTCAGAACCAAATTAACCAAGCGACGCAGGACGCTATCACGCTCGATTACGGCAA
>MWWG01000159.1_pt1 | contig 11277 bp, 16 predicted proteins | sample 1047331 | NCBI WGS metagenome assembly MWWG01 (sample SAMN06349968, study PRJNA376086) | soil metagenome | isolation source: MG6-4 sample Antarctic (ecotone) soil | place: Antarctica | collected 2015-01-13 | reverse complement strand
GATTAAAAACGGAACAAATTCAGCTCGGACACCGACCAACGTTGCAGGATGCGTCCGGTTGACAATGCTTCGATTTCTATTACAGCCGACGGTGCTGACATCGGTGCGGTTGAAGTGCAACAACCATCGGCTGCGGCATCAGCTCCCCGTTTTGTCGGCAACACGCTCTTAAGCCGTCCTTTTGGCTCACTTGACCTGCAAGTCATTGCTACGCAGATGGGCGGTCGCTTCCTTATCACACCTCGTGCAGGTGTCGCAGGTGAGAGCTTTAATGGGTTTGCCACCGAAACTGCTATTGATCTTACTCGTGGAAATCTGAGTGTCGAGATTGTGCAAGCCGCCCAGAACGGTGCCGAAACATCATTCGCCATCGGCAACAACGCCGATAACTTCTTCCGCTTCCTGATCACCACACCCGACGCCGCCACGCCTTCCTCATCCGGCGACGACGTGGTTGTCTCCGCCGAACCCGTGCCGCAACTCATCTTCCAAGTCAAGACGGGCAACGGCGGTATGCGTGAACTCAAGCGCATCCCTTACGATCCCGTGCGTCACCGCTTCCTGCGCTTCCGCGCCGACACCACTTCCACGGCAGCATCACCGCGCGGCTTCATCGCCTTCGATACGAGCGCGTGCTCTGCTCAAGGAGTATGCCCGCCGTCGAGTCCCGAATTACTGCCGTGGACGGAAGAGGTCAGAAGCAACATCGAGGAGCGGAGTGTGGAAGTCAGAGCCTTATCCGCCGAACTGAGTTCGGGTACATCGCGTGCGGTTGCCAACCCCGGTCAGGCGATCTTCGACAACTTCCGGCTCGTCAACAAGAATGCGAAGGGCAGGACGATGCGGCGTAACCGCGGGGGCAAGATGTTGAGCTTGATGTGGGACGAACACCGCAACGGGCAGCGCGACAGGCGACGCGAGATGTAACAGCACCCGGACACGGCTACGGCTACGAGCGCAGGCACCATGCTCCCCGATAATGCGCGAGGCGGAAAAGTATCTTCCACTTCGAGCAACTCTATCAACGATAAGCACCCGATTGAAGACGAGCTATGCCAATCACACCGTGCAGGGACTCTTGGCATGTGCGGGTAGGGCAACGATGATTATCAAGCGCACATAAGTTGACCAAAAGACTAATTGAAACTCTGAACTACCATCGCGGAGGATACTCATTCATTAGTTTCGTTTTACCCGCTATTCCTGGTGTCGAAAAAACTACACTTAATTGACAGGTAGAGAACTATGTCAAAATCGCCTTGCTTTGTTGAATTTTTGCAGTCGAAAGTTTAGGGGTTTTCTGACACCTAACCATTGCTGAAAACAGCGGCTCCGACCACAAGGGATTGTGGTCGGACGCAAAACTATTTACACATTGAAAAGCGGCGCGTTTCAAGAGAAATACGCCGCTTTCTGCATACCGGATAATGTGGTTAACGATTAAAAATCACACCCGTTTTCATTATCACGGCTGATAATAGTGTTTATGGCATTTTCGCGTCCGAAAGGTCGTCGCTCGAAGCGGCAACTTCCCTAAGTTCGTCGCTCGTAAACACGTCGGTTGAGCCGGTCGGGTCCGGCAGTGGTTGCACGCCCCCGCTCGTCTCAGTAGTGTTGCTCGTGTTCGTGGACTCTTCGGTTGGCGCGACCGACTCCCCGATGACACCGCCGGTTCTTGCCGCTCTGTTTTGTGACATAAGTTTCTCCCTGTTAATCTCAAGATGATTTTCCCGTGTGAAGTTTATCTGGCAAAGGTGTAGTGAGTACACCTTTGTATTTTGCTCGCTCGGTCGTGTCACATTTTTCGCTAAATTCTACGTTGTTTTCAGGTTGTGAAACTCATGGCTTGCACGCCGCTTTTTTTCAACGATGACGATGTTTGTGCGTATGGTGATCAGTATGGTTGGAGAGAAAGAACGGGGATGTAAAACACCGACTAAACTAGGTTCGCGTGCGAACCCAGTTTATGAGAAAGGGTGACGGCAGAGCTGATACTGAATTAGCGGTAACTGCTTCAACGCGGCGCGGTTCGTTTTCTAACCCGCGTTTATAACATTTCGTCCTTTTCATCAACTCGACATGCGGGCGCAAGATACGCTATGACTGGTGGGTGAACAGGCAGACGCACGAAAGAATCAAAGCGACGGAGACGCCTGCTGGCGGATGGCGCGCGCGGTTGCACGAAATCATTTTCGAGGCGGATACGCCCGCCGGTCGCCTCTTCGACTTCGCGCTCATCTGGCTAATTCTTCTGAGTGTCGCAACGGTAATTCTGGAAAGCGTCCGCCACGTCAGAGAGCAATATGGCGAACTGCTTTACGCGCTCGAATGGTTGTTCACACTGCTCTTCACCGTTGAATACTTGCTGCGCTTGATGAGCGTGCGCCGTCCTCTGCGCTATGCGACAAGTTTCTTCGGAGTCGTCGATTTGCTCGCAATCATTCCGAATTATGTCAGCATCTTCGTTCCGGGCAGTCAGTACCTGCTCGTGGTTCGCATACTGCGCTTACTCCGTATATTCCGCTTGCTGAAGCTCGCCGAGTACATCACGGAAGCCGATACGCTGCGGCGCGCTCTGCGCGCGAGTCGTCGCAAAATCAGCGTTTTTCTATCTGCCGTGCTGCTGCTCGTCGTTATCATCGGCGCGCTGATGTATGTCATCGAAGGCGAAGAACACGGATTCACGAGCATTCCTATCTCCATTTATTGGGCGATTGTGACTCTGACGACCGTCGGCTACGGTGACATCTCCCCGCGCACGCCGTTCGGTCAAATGCTCGCCTCACTGGTGATGATTATCGGCTACGGCATCATCGCCGTCCCGACCGGAATCGTCTCGGTCGAACTCGCGCAAGCCACGCGACAACAGAACGTCACCACGCAGTCGTGTCCCGCGTGCGGAGCCGAGGGACATGACGCAGACGCGCATTGCTGCAAGTATTGCGGGGCGACGCTGTGACCCCGTGCAAACTCGCTATGGTGCTGGATATTCTCCAAAAACGAGCGTGTGTGACATGTCACGAATTGACCATTACAAACCGTAACATTTTGGATGTAACAAAACTTAGTAAAACTTAGTATTTTCAGCGCGGTGCGGACAGGTTGGACGAGGGTCATCGGCGCGCCTCAAGCAACCGCTCATGCTTACACCTCGCCACGCCCTTCCCTGCTCCGCCCGGCTCATAGAAGCCCGTGCCGTGACAATCGGGACACGCGCTCACATCAACCGCTTTCGCTGATTCGACGGGTTCAAGAAACTTAGCAATCAATTCGTCCGCTTCCCCGCTCCGGTGAATCTTCGTCGCATACCCACCGGGATTTGTGATGCCGTCGGCTCGCAAGGACTCAGCGTAACGGCGGCATTCGGCAAGAGTGAAACGAGACAACACACGCACACCCGCTGTGTTTGTGTGTGTTTCTTTTAATGTGTGTTCTTTATTGGGTGCGAAAATCGCATGGGATGCGGAATCCGTATCCGGTGCGGATTCCGCACGGGTTAGCGAAGGTGACAACACTTTGAACGTGAGTCCGCGAAGCCCTTTATTGCTGTTCGTGTTATCAGTACCAATCTGTTCAATCCATCCTTTTCGTTCAAGGCTTCGCACGCTCACGCGGATCTGTGTTCTGCTTAGGTTACAACCGTTTGCGAGCGTATCGAGGCTTACCGTGCAGGAGTCTTTCTGGAAGCCGTGTGACAGCGCATAGAGACGTAAATAGGCAACTGCTTCGCTTGGTTTGAGACTCGGCAAGGTGCGATAAATGACTTCATTCGGCACGCGCAAGAAACCTCTAACGGGTGCGGATTCCACATGGGGGGCGGTTTTCGCATCCGATACTTTTCGCACGGGTTCCACGTCTCTTTTTGCACCGGATGCGGAATCCGCACCGGATACGGATTCCGCACGGGATATAGGAAGTGAATGTGAATCAGCATCCGGCATGTGAGAGGTGCGCGGCGGCGGCAGTGTCTCTTCGACCGGATGCGGCAATGTACGAAGGTTGTCGAAAATCCCCGCCGTGATTTTCTTCGGTGTGCGCGCTTTTATTCGCTCTTCCAGTTTAGGCTTCGTCATTAACTTGCTTCTTTCACTATTCGCAGTTTTTCGTTCATCTCAAGGCGCGTTAAAACCTCATCCGTCAATGTGTCGTAGTCGGCACTGCCGTGAGAGGTCGGGGCATGTTCGTAGATGCTCAAGCGAAACGCCGGGGCGGTTTGCAGTTTGGTGTTGGTGCGGATGATCGTCTCGAAAACTTGCGCGCCGAACATCTCTTGAACTTTAACCAGTGCTTGCTTGCAAATCGTGTTGCGCCCGTCGAAGTAGGTCAACAGATAACCGAGCATCGCAAGCGTCGGGTTCGGACGCTTGGTCGCCTGTACGGTGCCCGTCAAGTCAACAACGCCTTCGAGCGGGTAGTATTGCGCGGCAATCGGGACAAGAACATGAGTGGCAGCGAGTAGTGCCTGAGTCAACGTCATGCCAAGTGACGGCGGGCAATCAATGACGACGAACTGATAATCGGCAAGAGACTCAAGCGAATCTTTGAGGCGGTATTGTTCTTCAATCTGCACTGTACGCTCAAGCATCGCCAGACGAATGTGCGATGGCGCGATGTCGAGGTTTTCGATGTGCGTTTGATAGAGAGCATCAACGAGCGGCGGACGCTCGCCGTGACCGACAAGCACATCGGCAAGTGTCGTGCTGACAATGCCGGGGTCAAGGTAGGTATAGGTCGCGTTGCATTGACTGTCGAGGTCAACGAGCAGGGTCTTGAATCCCTTAATGGCGAGTCCGGCGGCGAGATTGACTGCCGTCGTTGTTTTCCCGACGCCGCCCTTTTGGTTGGCAATAGCAATAATCTTCATGCTTTTCTCGCCTTACTGTACGCGCATACCGTCAATGATTGTTGGGGTCATCGGTGCTCAGTCCTTCTACCGATGCTGCCGCAAGTAAGTCTTTGTCGGCGGTGATGAGTGCAAGCGGTGCAAGTCCCGCCGTTGTGCGCTCCGCGTTGGCTTCGAGTGCGGCGGCGAGTTGTACGGCATCGTAGCCCCGCAGGTAGTGACGGTCTGCGAGCGTCTCTGCCGCCAGCAACGTCCCCGGTGTAACTTCGACGATGCGGAGACGAAGGCGCATATCACGGTGAAGCCGCGAGCGAGCGCGTGTTGCTTCTGTCATGGTAAGTGAACTGTTACGACGCTTGCGGGCGAGTGCGGCGACCGTCTCGACACCCGCAATGCGGGCTACATACAGACGATTGCCAGCCGCGCGCCGGAACAGGCTCAACATCCACCCCGTCCCCGTCTCACGTGCAAAGCGTTTGACGAGCGCACTCGAATCGAAGAAGTATGCCGCCACGCTCTTAACGTCGCTCCTCGATGATGATTTGCGATAGCGGCTTACCCTCAACTTCTATCGGATGCCAACCTTCTTCCTCGCGCCAATCATCTTCGGTCATCGGTGCGGGCAAGGTAATCACACCTTTCGCTGCGAGGTATTGCTCAAACTCGTCTTCGGTCATCTGCGGCGCGGGCGCGCTCGGTAGAGAGTCAATCAACGCTTTAACTTGCGCCCGCTCGTCGGGTGAAAGGGCAGGGAGTGCTTCGAGTATTTCCGTGACGCTCATTTAGTTTTGCCTTTCTTCGCCGCACTCTTGCGAATCGTGCCTAACTTCTTATCGCTTCGAGTATCCCTGCCGTCATCGTTTCTGACGGTTCCGGGCGGCATCCCGTGCTTCTTTTCCATTTCTCCGACGGTGATGTCGCTGCGGTCTTTGCGTGCTTTCTTGGTTGCCATTGTGGTCATCTCCTGCGGTTGAAGGGATTCGTCGGGGTTCGGCTTATTATCGGGGTTCGTCGCCATTTACCCTTGCCCGTTCGTTCATCTATCAACACAAACATCCTTACGTAAGGACGTTTTAACCTTTGGTCGTGTGCATCAAGCCTTCCGGTCATCCGCTTATCAACACCGGCGGTTTGAGGCAAGAGCCAAATTTGGCTCTTGGGTTATGCTGCCTTCCGGTCATTCACCTATCAACACAGGGTGTGCAAATTTGCACACCCTCCCTTGTGTATTGGTGCATCAATCCTTCCGTTCGTTTAATTGATGTATTCCGTCGTCTCTGACATCGGCGGCAAGTAATTATCAGTCACTAGCGTTTGATATTCGTTGACCGCGCGAACGGTTTGCGCCGCCAACTGTCCGACATCTTCCGGTGTCCACCCTTCCGCGATTCCCGCTTTAATTCCGGCGATGTTCGTATCAATCGCCATTTGTAAATGACGAAGCGCAAGCCGCATGTGCTTCTCAATGCCCGGCTCGATAACGTGATGCGCGACATCCGGCATCATCCGTTTAACTTCCGGTGAAATATCTTTCCACTTCACAAGATACTCTTTCATCGCTTCCCCTCTTTCTTCGCCGTCGCTTTGGTCGTCGTGCGCTTCGTCGTCGCATCTTCCGCTTTCGCTTTCGGTGTTGGTCCGGGCTTCGTCTTTCGCGTGGCAGCGACCTTTAACGCCTCTGCTGTGATGACGGTATCGCGCCCGAACTTCTCGGATTCAATCTCACCACTAGCCACCATTTGCCGGACGCGGGCAGGGCTTACGCCTAACCGCTCGGCAGCTTCGTTCGTCGTGAATCGTTCGCTGTTCATGTGGGGAGTTTAACCGCGAATAATTATTTTCGCAAGAGTGAGTTATTAGCTTGACAGATACTCACTCAAGAGTTAATATCTCATTCATTGGAAGCAACCACGAAAACGGAGACACAAGCACATGATTCAACTCACCACAGCCGCCAAACTCGAAAAGGCAATCAACAAAGCACGCACCGTCAAGCCTTTGGTTCGCGTCGCCAAGTTCGGACACTACACCGTCACAAACAAAGCCACCGGCGCGACCTACACCGTCGAATGCGTCAAGCGTGACGGCAAACGCTTCGCCTCTTGCACATGCAAAGCGGGCGAACGTGGAAACGCTTGCTACCACGTCGCCGCCGCCGTCTCCGCACATCTTCAACTCGCGGCGGAACGCGCTGTATTGAACTTCTAAAGCGAAAGGCTTAGGTGACGCCGCAAGCATCGCCCAAGCCCTCTTAAATCGCTTGTATCAGCCCTTAAACCATGAAGAAAAAGGAAAGACACACCATGAGTTTTAGCAAACGATGTTACGAACAACAACTTGCCACCGATGCGCCGGAAGCCCGGTTAGCATCCGTCAACCGCCTCATCAACCGCGCGTATCGAACGGCGTGCGACGACGCACCCGACCACGAAACCTTAGACACTATCGCCCGCGCGCTCCATGAAGCACGGCAGGAGTTAAACGCGCTGGCAACTTCAATCGGCACGCTTGAAGGCATCGCCGCTTAACCCGGACAAACAAAGCCGCGCCGGATGTATCAGCATCCGGCGCGGCTCTCACCTCTCAAAAGAAAGGCTACTTAACATGAAACAGAATACCAAACGAACACACGCCGCGCGCAATGTCGCCGCCGCTACTGCGTCCAATGACACAGCAACGCCCGCGTACAGCCCCGAAGTCGAAGCCCGACGCGCGGATTACGAAACTCTCGCCGCATCGTTCTTGGCGATGATTGACCTTGATATGAACCACGTCAACCCGCACTTGGACGTTAAATCTCAATACACCAAAGACGAAGACCACGTTTTAATGACCGCGGTTGATAGGCACATTCAGTTGGCGTTTCATAATGTGGACTGGTACGCCGCCGAAGCGATGCGTCTTTACGTCGAGATGCGATTGCTTGCCGATGAGCAAACGCGGGGACGCGGCATCGCTTACCGAAAAGTTCAGGCAGAGGAAGAAGGGAAGGGAAGCTGATGAGCAGAAATTGAAAAGACTGACAGGGGATTTGCTTGGCGGCTTCCCTGTCAGTCTTGAACCATAAACCACAGCACCGAACGTATCGAATCAATCGCGCTTTTTTGGCGTGACGCTCGAACTGCGTCAAGTCACCGTGACCCTGTTTTTATCCTAAACCTTCCGAAAGATTGGAGCAAGCGAAAATTGATAAAGATAGATTGCATCCCCCGTCGAATCAGGTGTATGGTCTCACTGCGAACGCAAGCCGTTCGCCTACCACAACTAAATAGACCGCTGAAGTTTATACTTCACCCGTCGCCTGATTGAGTTTTTCTCCGCTGCTGATTATTTAGCACCCGAGAAAACACAAACAGGCGGCTTTTCGTTTTTAGGCTGAAATAACTTTGAAGGAGCAAACAAAATGTCAAACACGAACAAAACAATTAAGCCTTTTTCGATGTCCGAACCGCCGCCGTGCGAAGTTCACGCCCGACCACCTCGCGGCATATATCAAGCGCGCCGAAGTCCCGGCGGCACAAGCGGCATGAATAGCGAAGGATAAAAATGATTAAGTTTGATTTTGCAAATGCGTTGCTCTATAGTCGCACTCGCAACGACAAAGAAAAGCAGGAGTCTATTCTTTTCGTCGCGCACAACTTAATAGGCCGCCAATCCCGCAAGGGTGGACGCCACCATAGATTCGAGTCGCTTATCTGTAAATCAGAAGCAGCCGAATGTTTGGTGGCTTTTGCGTTTTCAGCCCTGAATAAATTTAAGGAGTTCAAACTTATGCTCGACCAAACGGCAGCAAAGCAAAACTATTTGGACATTGACAAAGCGGCGGAGAGGCTCGGCTGCGCGCCCGTCACAGTGCGCCGCCTCGTCGCAAGCAAAGAAATCGAACACTTGCGGCTTGGCGCGGGCGTGACAGGCGGGCGTGTTTATTTCACGCAAGCGATGCTCAATGACTTCATCGCACGCCGCACAATTCGCCCGTTAGCAAAGGCGGCATAAATAGCGAAAACCGCCACGCTAACGGGCGTGACGGCTTTCATTGACTCTGTTTGGCGACAGAGACAGGCGCAGAATCCGAAAGGATGCAACTTTCAGATGAGACAAGATTACCACGAACCACAAACATTTACAGCCCCCCGATTTCAACCCTTAAACCGTTCGCCTTTACGACGTGTCACACGTTTGAAGCCGTGCGAAGTCTGCGGTAAATCCGATTGGTGTAGCTTCACCGCAGACGGTGCGCGCGTCATCTGTATGCGCGTCCGAAGCGACAAGCCGACACGCAACGGCGGTTACTTGCACATCTTGCGCGACGACTTCACGCCGCACACCACACCGCACACACCACGACCGCAACCGCCGCCGATAATCAAAGCGACTCCGCCGCTTGCCGATGTCGAGCGGACGCATCACGTTTATGTTGATTTGCTTCGCGCACATCTCGTGCTTGCCGAAGAACACCGCGAAGCATTAAGGGCGCGTGGATTATCGGACTTGGCAATCGAGTTTGACGGTTATAAGAGCGTGCCGACAAATATCTTTGCCGCGAACATCGCCCGCGCGCTTTCAAAGGATTATGACCTGACGGGCGTTCCCGGCTTCTATCGTGACAAGGGCGCGTGGCGATTGAATTTTACCGAGTGGTATCAGGGCATCATCATTCCGGTGCGCGATACTCGTTTTCGCATTCGTGGCTTGATGATTCGCCGCGACGCGGACGACAAGCCGAAATACGTATGGCTATCAAGCAAGGATAAACCGGACGGAGATTCGCCGGGCGCGCCGCCACACTTCGCCCGCGTTGATGTTGCGCGGGCAACGGGCGTGATAACCGTCACCGAAGGCGCGTTGAAGGCGAACGTCATCAGCGAACTAAAAGGGGAAGCACTTTGCGGCATCGCAGGAGTTACGAGTTTTTCGGAGACGTTCGGATGTGACTTGCGGCGCGCGATACCGGAATTAAAGAGCGTCGTTGTTAGCTATGACGCTGATTTCAGAACTAACCCAGCCGTCAGGCGCGGCATGGCGAAAGTTAAACAGAACTTGAGCGATGCCGGATTGGAAGTGCTAACGCGCGTTTGGGATACGAGCGCGGGCAAAGGCTTCGATGATGTTCTAGCGAATTTGAAAGGAGCGGCGAACCGATGAGCGCACAATCCTTCCAAGACTTGAGAGAAGCCGACTTCAAACGCTTTGACCGTGCCAGCGAACAACGCGCACGCTTAACACTTCTCCGCAGCGCAACCGCGTCAGGCGACGATTACGACCAACCCGACGACACAAGCGATGCCAAGACACGCGACGACGAACGCAAACAACGATTGATTGCGGACTACGGACACACGACCGATGCGGCAAGTTTGCTTCTCGCGGGCGCGAACTGTCCGCCGGAACATCGCGGGTATATTGATGCGGTTGTAGGAATCGCGGGCGGGCGCACGGACTGGTTTTCCGTCACCGATGAAATTATTGCCCGGCGCGCGGGGCGTTCGGTGAAGTGGGTACAGATTCACCGCAAAGAGTTTTTAGAGTGGGAAACGGCGAATGACACGACCTTTATCGAGATTCAAGATTCGTACACGGATAAAGACCGCGTGCATCACGCGCACAAATACTGTGTGCATCTCGCCGCGTTCGCCGCCGACACGAAACTTGATGCGGAATGCTCCGCAAAGTGGCGCATCAACAAAGGCGAAGCACTGGAAGAAGCCGCCAAGACTTACCGCGACAGTCTCCCGACGATGCCGCCGCGAACGAAGCGACGCGGCGCGTATACGCCGAACAGCGAACAGTTAATCGAGCGCGAACTAAAGCGGGCGCGGACGTGTCTTGAGAAGGTGTTGAACCTTCAACCGATGGACGGCAGCCGCGCAGAGATGTCCGCCGAACTTCTCGCCACACTCCAAGCGCAGTTGGCGCAACTTACAGGCATCTCCACTTATGCCGAAAGCAACGTGCAGAGTTCCACTACCTTAATGCAGGGGGCAGTGGAAACCGGACACCGCGAACAACCGACGGCGGAAGCCGCACGGGTGGAAGTTGGCGAGGTGGAAACGGGTGAAAATCCTAGAGTGGAACTTTTTTCCACCAGCAATTCTAAAGGACTTAGCAGTGATGTTGATGATTTCGCGGACATCATCGCGTTTCCCGATGAGCCGGACGAACTGACGTATGAACTCGACGATAACGACCTTGACGATAACGACCTTGCGATTATCGCCGCCGAGCGCGCGGCAATCCAAGACGAAGCGAATGGCTTGCCGTTAGAGCCTGACGAAGTTTTGTCGAAATCGGCAAACTTGCCGAAATCGGCAAAAGTCACCGCTTCAACCACGCAACCAACCGACACGCCGCCAACGACGACGGCAACCATTACAAGTTCACCGCCGCTTGATGATGAAGATGTGGCATATCGTTATTTCGAGGCTTCGATAGCC